>Ga0315310_10000055_pt1 | contig 75242 bp, 75 predicted proteins | sample TDP5_MG_FD_203630 | JGI IMG/M metagenome (GOLD analysis project Ga0315310, IMG submission 203630) | Freshwater sediment microbial communities from Lake Towuti, South Sulawesi, Indonesia - TDP5 | ecosystem: Environmental > Aquatic > Freshwater > Lake > Sediment | place: Indonesia: South Sulawesi...
AACCAATGGGACTGTACCATTTCCTGAATTTCTGAAAAATGTAGGTTTCAGCGTTTCTGTTGACGGAACAGAAAAAATCCATAACAAAATTAGAGGAGCAGAGATTGTTGGTTTTAACGTTTACCAAAGAGTTAAAGAAAATGTAATCAATTCACCAAGCGACGTAATTTTGATTAACATGACGTTGAACAGACTAAACATGAATGAAATTGAAGGGGTGGTTAAAGAGTTCTACGATTATGCAAAAGGCATGAGCATATCATTCCATACTCCATTTTCTTACAATGACCCCTTGTGGATACCCTACGGCAGTCCCAGAGATAGAATTATAGACAAGATCAAAAAGATCAAAAAAAGACATCCTTATTTTATCGTAAATACTGAAAAGCAGTTGGAGATATTTAGATCATCTGAATGGACAAAAAATTGTCCATCTTTCGTCTTTTTATCATTGGACAGCATGGGAAGAATTAAAAACCCATGTATTTTAGGGGAAGGAGCAATCTGTGAAAAATGTGGCCTAGATTGTATGTCAGGCGCTTATACATGTGTTTATCTACATGACTCTGATTGGGCAGGCATTTTGTATAATAATTTTAAAAAGCGCAAGTTGGTAAAAGGAGAAATGAAAATGGTTTTGGACGCTGGATCGTTAATAAAACTCAGGTTATTTTCATCTGTAGTAAAAGTATTCAGCAAGATAATCAAGTAGCCTTGCGCGCATTTGCTAAGAAGAGAACTTGGAAGTAAGGCAATGTAGAGGGATATTGCCAACCATATCATGAACCTACGTGATGCCATTTCTTTCTCACGACACTTTTCCTGTTACGCACCACGCTTCAATAGTCAGACAGATTTTAAGCCAGAATTTAACTTTTATCCAAACCAAACACAGCCCAAGCGAATGCGCTATTTCGACAACAGGTTTATTTTGGAAAGGATACTATTGACAATTAAAAGGTGAGGTGACAGACCATGAGTAGAGAACAGGATACCCGTAGAAAAAGCAAGGAGAGCGCTCGTCGTGTCAAAGCGAGGGGGCATCAGACGAGAAGAGCTCGTGGTGGAAAGAAACAGAAGAGAAGGTAGCACGCATTATCTTGTTAGAGTCTCAGAGACTGCGGGGTGTTAAGTGATGGTGCGCACATACCCTAAACAAAGAAGGATAAATTCTACATTAGAAAGTTTACAATTAGACAAGTGGAAAATGTAGAAAACACTATAATTTACATCAAACAGCTGGTAAGAGTCAGTTTATTAAAGATCTTCGGCGGTTGGGTTATGGGGTTGAATCGGTTTATGTCAAGAAAGGAGATTTTAATAGATGACGCTGGATGGGGGGACCTTATCTTAGGCGTAGTAATCGGCGCCCTCAAACCTCCAGACCGCAGGTACATGGAACGCAGGATCCCAGTCTCATCGTTCCAGCCGCCAAACTTCGAGAACAAAAAGTATTTGGATGACGCAGTCAAGATTGCCGATGAAATCATTGAGGTTATGCGACCTGACATGGAAACCCACTTTAAGGTCTGCTCAGGATACGTTCTCTCCAGCGTACGCCGACGCTTGCGAGACCGAGGATTCAAAGTCGAAAAAGTCGAAATCACAGGCGAACTCCAAGAAATGGTTGAAAGAAGCTACGCAAGATGGTGTAGTGAAGTAGGAGTGCCAGCAGAAAGGCTGGAAGACAAGAGGCGCTTCTGGACACTTCTAGAATGGGTTGGGGAAAGACCTGAACTAAGAGAAAAACTCGTAAAGACAGGATGGAAAAGCTGGAAAAAGAAGTGGAGAGAAAAAGTATTCGAAAAGTCTAAAAAAGAAGTGCGCTCTATCACTTAAAAGTGAGTTTTAATCTGTCTGCAACTTTGCGGTAGGTTTTGAACGGCATATCACTCTGAGCATGTTTACGAAGATAGTGTAGCGTGCTTTTACCAATGCCTAACGACTAGGGTTCTTAAAGATCTTAAAACTTGTGCGACACAATAATATGTCAAAATTTCTCGAACTCTCGTCTGAATTGCGAAAACGCGAGTAAAACCTCGTCATTTCAATAGCGATCTTGCTACTTTTTAAGCGCAAATTGATAATATCAAGAAAGGTTTAAACAAGAGGTCGAAGTTGTCCCCAGGCTATCAACGTAGCGCGGCCAGAGATTTTTTACCAGTAAATTCGTGCTCCAATTTTAACTTCATTAATAAACTGCTCAAATTAGGCTCTTTTAGCTAAAACACTCCAGAAATAAGCCTAAAATTGGAATGCTCCGGCCGGGATCGGAACACAAATTTACCAGCAAAAATATGCCTGCTGTATGCTTGGCAGGAGTTCGAAGCTCTCGCGGACTACACCATTTTTCACTTTATTATGGTCTACTTGCCCTTAGACTGCGTCTTGGTAATCGTATATTATTGTGCGAGAACTACCCACTGCCTTTTAGCATTTTTTCGACTGCTCTACTTCTTCGAAAGATAGGCCCACCAACAAATAGTAAAGCAACAGCTAGGGCTTCAGCTATATCATCTTCAGTGGCCCCATTTTTCAAGGCCTGCTCAGCGTGCCCTTTAGCGCATTCCGGGCAATTGACAGCTAAGCTCATACACATCGCGATGAGCTCTTTGGCTTTGAGTGGCAAAACGCCTTCTTTGAACGATGCTTGGAACAATTTTCCAAAGGCCTCAGCTACATGAGACTGCTTTCTTTCCAACAAACTCTTTTCCACCAAAACAACCTCCTCTTATTAAATGAATAATAAAATTTGCAATGAACAATAATTAATTTGCTTTTCTTTGTGAAAAAAGGCTTCTCTACTTTACGAAATAGTAATTAGAGTCGGAATGGAGAAAATCATTTCGGTGTAGACTTTGCATGAGGTTAAGAGGTGGTTTACGGATCAGAGGGTTCAACGGACTTTGGCGGCTCTTGAGAAGAATGGTTTTCAGACGTTCTTTGCATCAACAAAAGATGAAGCCCTAGATAAGGTGTTGTCGCTTATCCCTTCTAACGCTAGCGTGGGTATAGGAGGCTCTGTCACTCTCCGCGAAATCAATTTAATAGAAGCTTTGACTGCGAGAGGAAACACTGTATTTGAACACTGGTCGCAACCAGAAGAAAACGTGACGGATATCATGAGGAAGCAGTTGACCTCAGATGTTTTCGTGTCCAGCAGCAACGCTGTGACGGAAGACGGAAAACTCGTCAACATCGACAAGGCTGGTAACCGTGTTGCAGCGATGATTTTTGGACCAAAAAGAGTCGTATTGGTTATTGGCACAAATAAAATCGTAAAAGACTTAAAGGAAGGAATACGCCGCATCAGAAACGTTGCGGCTCCAATGAACGCTAGACGCCGAGGAGATAAAACTCCCTGCACCGCCACGGGAATTTGTACAAATTGTGAAACTCCAGATCGAGTGTGCCGCGTAATCACGATAATGGAGAAAAAGCCTGGCAGAACCGACATAACAGTGATCCTTGTAGAGAAAGAACTGGGCTTCTAGAAGTATACTCCAGCAGGCTATAGTTCGTGCACAGAAAAGCATAATAAACTAGAATGAAAATATCTGCAACTGTAATAATTCGTAGATGATGTTTCTATGGAAGTTAAGTTGAAGAAAACTCAACCAATGCGGGTTGCTGTGATCAGCCACGTGGGGTCTTACACTCAGGTAGGCAAGCTCTATGGAGAAATTGCAAGATGGTTAGCTCAGAAGCGATCAATGATTACTGGTCCACCGTTTGGATGGTTTTACGACAACCCGGAAGAAATGCCAGAAAATAAGTTAAGAAGTGAAGTGGGGTTCCCTTTCAAAGGTGAAGCAAAGTCTGAGGGTAACATAAAAATCAAGGACATTCCTGCACAAGAGGCTCTTTCCACAATACATAAAGGACCATACCGTGAAGTGGGGCCTTCATATACAGCGCTATTTCAATGCGCTCGTGAAAAAGGTTACATCCCCGTGGGGTGCCCCATGGAAATCTACTTGAACGATCCCGCAAAAGTTCCACAAAGCGAACTTCTCACGGAAGTACAACTATCAGTAAAGAAAAAATGAAGAACATACCACTCTTTACGATCAAACTAGCACACAAGAAGATAAAGGCCTGCACCACATTTGCACGGCGGAAACGCTAGAAATCCAGCCATTTCGATCACGAATGAGCCATTCTTACCTGCAAAATGATGCCTATTGCTTTAAAATGTTGCTTAGCTAAAATAAGCCCAAAACAAGCCTGACTCTAATGGTGCTCCGGCCGGGATTTGAACCCGGGTCGGCGGCTTTCTTCCACATTTAGGCGTCGAGAGGCCGCTATACTTGACCGGACTATACTACCGGAGCTGTCATGAGTAGAATGTGGTTTGGAGTTTAAATTCTTGTGTGCAAAATGAGCTGAGATATGAGAAAAAACTAGGAGGTTTTATTCTTCGCTTTCAGCCTCGCCTGTTGGCGGTCTTCCTCTTTCTTCTTTTGGTTTTGTGGCAGCTATTATGTCATCTATGCGCAGTATCATTGACGCGGATTCTGCGGCTGACTTCACTGCTTGCTCTTTGACTATTAGTGGTTCAACAACTCCTCGGTCGCTCATGTTTTCGATTTTTCCTGAAAAGACGTCTACTCCTCTGAGTTGGCCATCTGTTTTTTCGTGGGCTGCCCTTAGCTCTACGATTATGTCGATGGGTTCCAGTCCCGCGTTTTCAGCCAAGGTTTTCGGTATTATTTCTATTGCGTCGGCGAAGGCTTCTACGGCAAGTTGCTCTCTTCCTCCGACCTTTGTCGCATATTTCCGTAGCTCCTTGGCTACCTCAACTTCCACTGCGCCTCCTCCAGCGACTATTTTGCTGTTTTCCATAACGTCTGAGACGACGGATAAGGCGTCAGTCATTGCTCTTTCTGCTTCATCAACCATCCTCTCAAGTCCAGCCCTAATAAGCACAGCTACAGATCGTGGATCTCTACATTTCTCGACGAAAATCATTCTGTCTTCGCCTATCTTGCGTTCTTCAACGATGCCAGCAACGCCCAAGTCTTGCGAAGTCAAGTCACCCAGATCTGTGATCATTGTTCCGCCCGTTGCTCTAGCCAGCTTTTCCATGTCTGACTCTTTCGCTCTTCTCGCTGCTAATATTCCTTCCTTAGCTAAGAAGTGCTGAGCCATGTCATCGATGCCCTTCTGGCAGAAAACAACATCTGCGCCAGCAGATTTTATCTTTTCAACCATTTCTTGCAGCATCTTGTTTTCTTGGTCAAGGAAAGCCTTCATTTGGATCGGATCACGAATTCTTATTTCGGCGCTGAACTCAGTTTTCTCGATCTCTAATGGACAGTCTAGCAGCGCTATTTTTGCATTTTCCACTTTTTTGGGCATTCCGGAGTGAACGACTTCTTTGTCTATTATGACGCCTCTTATCAGTTGGGATTCGAAGAGGCTTTTTCCAGCCTTCTTTATTATCTGGATGTTGTCTATGTCTGCGATTTTTTTGTCTCCGCGCTGCTCAACTATTTGCTTCACAGCGTCAATTGCGATTTCGCCCAGATGCTCTTTCGCGGGACCAACGGCTTTGCTCGCCATCGCAGTGAAGGCAACTTTCCTGAGTGTCTCTCTGTCTTCGATATCTACTGATGTTGCGATTTTGTTCACAATTTCGATTGCCTTTTGCGCCGCTTTTCGGTAGCCACTCACGATTATTGTTGGATGGATGTTCTGGTCAAGGAGGTCTTCTGCCCTTTTTAATAGTTCGCCAGCGAGAACCACAGCGGTTGTTGTTCCGTCGCCGACCATGTCGTCCTGTGTCTTTGCAACCTCCACCATCATTTTTGCGGCTGGATGTTCGACTTCCATTTCGCCTAGTATTGCTGCTCCATCATTTGTTATTGTTATGTCTCCTAGGCTGTCAATGAGCATTTTATCCATGCCGCGTGGTCCAAGTGTGGACTTTAATACTTCACCGATTATGCGGGCAGCCATGGTATTGTTTCTTTGGGCTTCTCTTCCTCTGTTTCTTGTTGTACCTTCTTTGAGGATTAGAACTGGTTGTCCCGAAGGCGTGGTTGTTAAGTAAGCCATACAAACCCTCCATTCAAGGTTAGAACGTTTTTTTCCAATTGGGAATAAGCAAAATTCCCGTAAAATATAAACTTTTACTTTGTCACATTCAAATTGTCCAATTTGATGTGTAACAGTTTAAATTTCGGCTTGCGGCTTCTGATAATGGTGGCTGGTCTTGCAGGTTTCAGTGCGTTTCTTCACAAGCCTAAGAGAAATAACTGGGAAGAAAGAGGAAACATTGAAGTTTTCAGACAATGAAGTAGTGACCGTGGGTAAGATTCTTAAAAGGCTTTCTAAACGCTACGGCAAGAGCTTCGTTGAGTATGTTTATGACAGCAAGACCAGCGAGGTTAAGGGTTTTCTGCAATTTCTTGTAAATGGTAGAAGCACATCAACGTTTAATGGTTTAAACACAGAGCTTTCTGATGGAGATGTTCTGGCTATAATACCGCCTGTTGGCGGCGGTTAACATCATGGGAAAATGTTTGGTATGCGGCGAAAAAGCCGACACTATTTCGGATAGTCTAGGAGTCTGTGTGAAATGTATAAGGGGAAAACCTGAAAGGGCTCTTGAGATCACGAAACAGGTTCATGCCAAGAGCCGTGCTGTTTTTGGTTTGCCTTCGGAACCGCCCAAAGACGCTGACGGATTGCCTTGTGGAGTTTGCGCTAACAGTTGCATAATTGGCGTAGGTGAAAGTGGTTTTTGCGGGCTTGTTTGGAACGTGGAAGGGCGTCTGGTTCGTTTCGGAGGCACGGCCGAAAAGGGTATTCTGGAGTGGTATTATGATAGTTTGCCGACTAATTGTGTCAGTTGGTGGTTTTGTCCTGGCTGTACTGGAAGTGGCTATCCAAAATATGCGCATAAGCCAGAGGCTGAATATGGCTATTCTAATTTGGCTGTTTTTTATGGAGCTTGCAGCCATGATTGCCTCTTCTGTCAGAATTGGCGTTATCGGAATCTGTCTGTGAGGCATAAGCCTGTTTTGAGCGCTGCTGATTTGGCTGCTAAGGTGGACAAGTATGTTTCTTGCATATGCTATTTTGGTGGTGACCCTTCGCCACAAATGCCCCACAGTCTTGAGGTTAGCCGCACAGCTTTGGAGAAAGCTCAGGCTGAGAAGCGCATCCTCCGTATTTGCTGGGAAACTAATGGCTACATGAATCCGAAGTTTGCTGAAAGAGCCACGGAAATGGCTTTGGAAAGCGGTGGCAACATAAAATTCGACCTAAAGGTTTGGAGTGAAGCGTTAAGCCTTGCTCTGTGCGGAGTTTCGAACAAGCCGACACTAACTAACTTCCGAACGATAGGAGAAAAATTTTATGAAAGACGAAAGGAAGTGCCCTTGCTTTGTGCTAGTACATTACTCGTTCCTGGTTATGTGAATGTGGAAGAGGTTGAAGGCATTGCCAAGTTCATTAGCGAGATAGATGCGAGTATTCCGTATACGCTGTTGGCGTTTTACCCGTGCTATGTGATGAATGATTTGCCAACAACAAGCAGAAAACAAGCGTTGGAATGCCAAAAAGCAGCAGAAGAACACCTCAATAAGGTGAGAATAGGGAACATCCACCTACTATCTTGATTGTATAAAATTCGAAGTTCAATAGAGTGTTTTCCACGCTCTTCATTATTGTCGATATCTATTAACAAGCTACATACCAAAAAGTCCCGCTAAAATTGCCAGTATTAGTGCTATGACAATTCCTTCCATAACACGACTTTTTAGTCTCTGTCTTAAATTGCCTTTTATCAATTTCGGATCAATGTAACCTTTATAACCTATATCCCAAAGGAAACTTATGGAAACTACTCCTAAGCTGATGACCGTTAAGAATATGATGAAATTGATTAAGTATTGAGGAATGGCAAGTCGAAATGAATGCCATGTCATATCTGCAAGTGAAATTCTCTTAACGATATTCCACTGAAAACTAACCCAAAGAACTGCTCCATCTGAAAAAAGGAGGATTGCCGAAAGTAGAGGAGATAATCTAACCCATGGTGGGATGTCTTTTCTTGATAACTCTTCTTTTGTCACTCGCAGTGTTATTTGCATAAAGTCATGCAAGATGTCTAGATACACTGCTAAAGATATTTTTGATAAATTAAATCCGGAATATTCTGCTCTAGTGTCTAGACCGTAATATTGCTTTACGGACTCATCTACTGGCTCTTCTTTAAGTAGTCCGCTGGCATTTCTAATCGATGTATGTGTAAACTCTCTTATTTGAGGAAGTTCTTTTTCTTCTTTTAGATTTCTAAATGTCCATAAAACCCATGCATAGAAAATTTCATCATAGTATGGAATATTGTTGTCTGTTAATCTTCTCCAACAGTATTCAATTACCTTCCTTAGATAATGTTCAAAGCTAAGTTTTTCAAATAAGATGCAAGCTAAAACAAGGTTTTTGGCGTCATTAAATACAGTTTCGCGACCAACTTCTCTTTTTACCCATTCCAAAACGTTAAAGTAACTTTCAATGACATTTTTCGTGTCTGATACGGCTAAAAGAATCATTAGAGATAAAGTGAAGTTATCGAAAAAGCAGTGAGCTTTTACGTGTGAAGTTAATAGCTGCTGTAAATTTTCGCTTTGAACTTTTGTACGCAATCGCTTAAATCGTTTGAGCGAATAATATGCAAAAACAGCTGATGTTAGTTCCTTATCTACAAATTTACTAAATTTCCCCTGATTAATTATATTCTCAACCCAAGAGTTCATCCAATCAACTAAATTATCCACTTCTGGGCTTCTTATTCCATTTTTTAACAGAAAGAACAAATAAATTGAATATCCTAAGGGGTCTTTGATGAGCTCGTCTTTTTTTCTAAGATCATTTTCTATTCTGTTTGTTATGAATTGTTCAGTCATCTCGTTGGTTATCATCATACAACCTCAAATGAACCATGGCTTGTTATTTAGTATCGGGCTTACTTCAGACGCTGTAATTCCCTTCCATTCTTGTTCAGATATAGCCGCTGCCAAATATGCTATAGCTCTAGAAAATACTAGAGTGATAGGCTCACGAATCATAGGCATCGCTGTTGCCCAATTTAGCTTAGTTAACGCAAAGACTTGGTTGACTATTGCGTCCACTCCATTTTTGCCTGAAAAAAGTTCTGGTCTTTCAAGGATTCTGATGTGCAATGGTTTTGGTGTTCCCATTCTTCTCCCAGCGATAGGTGTCTCACCCGTAGTTGATAATAACGCTTCATTATTTTTAAGATAAACATACGCTCCTCTTGGAAAACTTCCATCTGCTGTTTTTCTGTCGTAAAGACGAAATGGATGAGACGAATTTATTGAAACGCAGGTTAGATTATAATCCCCAATGATATCTTTCAGAATCTCTTTAGTTGAGAGAATCTCTTTCCTGCTAAATCTTTTGTACGAATGAATCACTATGTTTTTAGGCAACTTATTTTGAATTGCTCTAAACTTCTCAACAGAGTTACTAATCAATTCTTTTAGTTGTTCAAGGCGAGTAGGTTCATCTTCTTCGTATAATTTTGTGGTTCCTTCAAAGAACATCCATTTACCGTAATTGTCGAAAACATTCACGCAGCCTGCGAATCTAGAAGCACCCCCAGCTCTGTTTTTGTACGTTACGACATTTGATATTGAGAGACCTAGAATCATATCAGTGTTTTTCATCTCACTTTCAAGAACCCAAGGGACTCCACCTGCCTTGGAAAAAATGGCCGAAGCTAAGTTAAGATAAGCCCAATTTAAATTGTCAATGGTCGTTTGCGTGATCATTTGCGTTGGATATCCATGCGAAGTAAACATGGCCTTTAAACGATAATATGGGGTATTTGTAAAATATTTGGGCGTTTTAGGAATAAATATCAGAACGACATCCATTCCTTTATAATCTGTGCTTTTCAATAGGCGCGATGCTGCTTTCTCGTATTCATCGACGTTTACAGAAGTTGTTGTAAATTCTTTGACTTGCTCTATTTCGCATCTAAAAAATCGCGGCATACCACCTGGAAGAAACGGGGTTCCTCTGTTTAATCCTGTGATAATCCCTCTGACTATCCCAATTTTTTCTTCCGGAGATATCATACCAAGTTTAATATTTGGCCTTCCTTTATCATAAGGTCCAAATGTCTTAAGCCCCCAGTAAACTTGAGAATGAGATGCTGAACTGTCTGTCTTGTCAAAAAGAAGGTTTGGCTCTTCCTGTATTTTATTTCCAATAAAATACGACATTTTATCACAACTTTACTATTATTGGTTGTGTTTTCACATTTACTACGAAATCGCCGAACTTTATCGGGAAAACTTCCTTACTAAGTGTAGCGACTATGTCTAACGTAGCGAGAAATCTGTCCTTGGAAGCTGTCTTGCTGTCCAACCAAGAAAGTCTTCGTTGCAGATCAATAACATCATAAGATGAGCCTAATCTTACTATGAATCTTTGAATTAGTTCTGGTCTAGACTCGGGGTAAACCTTTTCTGCACTTATGATTTCCTCAAGAGGTTTATCTGCGACTTGTCGGTATCTCTTAATCTTACAGACAAGTCCTTCATTTGGCCCTTTAAAAGTGTCAATTAGATACCCATCTACTCCGATTTTTTCGGTAGTAGCGTAACGCACGGGAAAACTGTTTAGTTCATGAGCAGGAATTCCCTTCATTACTAAGTCGTGGATTGAACAATTTGTTTGTAAAATGATATGTGGGTCGATACATAACAAAAGCTTCTCTTCGAAAATTGATATTCTATAAACGAATCCGTTGAAGACGCTGAAGATATCGTGATGAGGTTGTTTCACTTCATCTTCAGTTTTATAAGCGCAATACCATTTCCTTAACTTATAACCTTTAGCTGTCAAGTTTAACTCAAAATGCCTTCTTACAAATCGTTGCAAAATTTCTAGGTTTGGTTCGACTTTGTTCACATTTTCATAGGGCTTATAGGAAAGAAACTTTCCAGCGTAGCGAATTACCGTGGTTTCGTCTATGGTTTCGTCGACTTCGTCTCCTATCAAATAGATGGTACCACCTTGACAGTCAATTTCAAAGAAGTTCCCAAACCGGTCGTACAAATCCAGAATGTTAATTGAAGTCACGGTCTTAGCCTCTTAATAGCTTCGTCTTCTGGTAAGGAATAGATGTCACTTTTTATATCATTTTCTCTCATCAATTAAGGCAATTGTGGTAACAGCTTTTCAATAGCTTCCTTAATCTGTAACCACTCATCTTTCTTGCGGATAACGAATTTTTGCCTTCTTTTCCATTGATTGTCTTTTTTATTCCACAAATAGGTTGCAATTTGCTTTCTCCCGAAGGATTCAACCAAAGTTACTGCTGCCCACCATTTATCTGTCTTGTAAATTGTGGTTCCCTGAACAATTTTGAGTGATTCTGAAACCGGAAATTTTTCCTCACTCAATTCAAACAACCCATTAAAATATTATTAAGAGAAAGATGTAACTCTTTCTACGATAGAGATCCAGTTTTTCTCTTTTTTAAGGCTCTTTCTTTCTCCCATTCTTCCGCGTTCTCAAACCACAATTCAAAAGCTTCCTGAAAGTTCTTCAACGTTTCGTCGACACTTTTGCCTTGGCTAGCAACACCAGTCACAGCGTCGATGGCAACATACCATTCTCCGTCCTTATGAATTGATACGCCAACTTTCAACTTCAGAACCTTCAAGGATAGGATTAGAAAAGAATCTTATTAACTTTAGTACAGCCGAGAGAACACACAAGTCCAAGCGCTAATTGAATCTATATATAAGGGAGGGTAGACAACTCAGAGACGCCAGTCTTCGGTTACATATCGTAATTTAATCAAAGGTTCAATCTATTTATAAGGGGGGCTAGACTGCTTCAGACAGTCAGTTCACTGCTATGCTGCCCATAATGGTGCTTTCTTCCTCATTATGTTTACATACTCGGTTAGTGCCTCTTGCTCTTCCGCCGTTAACTTGTCCATAAAAGTTGCGAGCATAGCCTTTGCATGTGGTTCAGGCACCTTCACATAAAGTGTGTCTTTTTCGAATATGTGTCTTCCAACCATCGGCTTGTCTATGGATATTGCCACCTGCATCCCCCTCGCTGCTTCGGGCAAGGCTTTCCCCTTTTCTTGAATCTGCTGTATTCCGCCCACCTCTTCACCGTCTTCAGCCCTCACAAGTACATATTTGGGCTTTATTCTTCCCGCCAGAATTTCTACGCCAACTATAGCTGGCTTTGCTCTCCTGAAGACATATCCTTCCATTATGCGGATTTTTCCAGGTTTGACTAATTTTTCAAATTCCTGCTCAATCTTTGCTTCTCGTTGTGTTTTAAGCCAAGACGTGTAATTATCTATCAGATGGTAGATTATTTTTTCTCTGAAGACTTGGACACCCTTGATTTCAGCTTCTTCTTCCGCGTCTGGCAAGATTCTGACGTTAAAAGCTAAGACAATGCCAAATAGTGGCTCATGTTCCTTCACAACCGACGCCTCAGTAACATCCCTCTTTGAAACATCCCCAACATCCGCCAACCGAACTGGCACCTCGCTACGTTTCAGACTTTCAGCGACAGCCTCCAAAGACCCCAGCGTGTCAGCCTTCAAAACAACGCCATCAACGTCAGTCGCAATCCTAATCTTCCCAATCTCGTCAGAAACCAGCCTCGCATAATACTCAGGAGAGCGATCTGAGGAAACGGCATACAAAGGCGCTCCCGCTATCGCTCCGTCCAGATCAGGTGCAACAATCTTGATTCCAGCGGCGGCAGAAACAGCATTCACAGAAGAAAACTTATCCCGCGGATCCCTAATCTCATCCAAAGGCTTTGGAACCAAAATCGCCCGTATCCGCGTCACAACAGGTTTTTCCTTGCCCCCAACAACTATAATATCATCCTTTTGCAAAGTTCCATCATAAACTATAGCGTTAAGCGTCAATCCCAAGCCGGGCTCCTCCTTAACCTCTAAAACCGTACCCTTAGCAGCACCCTTAGTCGTCTCCAAACGCCTCTTCAAATACTGCTGTGCCAAACCCACAAGAACCATGAGAAGCTCGGTTATGCCCTCACCAGTCTTCGCACTTGTAGGCACAATTGCCACTGTTTTCGTGAAGTCTTTTATTTGATCAAAGCGGTCTACCCTAAACCCTAAACGCGAAAAAACGCCTATGATCTCATACACTCTATTATCCAAATCTTGCCTAACATAAGAATCTTGAGACTGATAAGTCCTCGAAAACGGCGTGTCCGGATACGAGTTCCAGCCGGGGACACGGTCAATCTTGTTTGCAGCCACAAGAAAGGGCGTCTTGTGCGCCTTCAAAATTTCAATGCACTCATAAGTTTGGGCTTCAAAACCCCGCAGTATGTCAATCACTAGAATGGCTATGTCTGCCACGCTTCCGCCCCTCTTACGCAGATTTGTGAACGCCTCATGCCCTGGTGTGTCAACAATAAGCAAGCCAGGAATCTCTATCTCGCCCTTAACCATCGAAAGCAAGGGACCAACCAGTTGTTTAAGCGTGTCAACCGGGAAGAAACTCGCGCCTATATGCTGGGTAATTCCCCCAGCCTCCCGAGCCTGAACGCTTGTCTTACGAATCTTGTCCAAAAGCAAAGTCTTTCCAGTATCAACGTGCCCGAGAACACAAACAATTGGTTGGCGAATAGGCATATTCCTATATCACCTTCAACATTGTTAAACAAGCCAGTTAAAAAATGACGCACATCAAAACTAATAAACTATTACCTAAAAAACAATCAGCCCTTAAGCCAGAACCTTTTTAAATGCCAGCAAGTTTCTGCACGAAGGGTGACGAGGCTTGCCTTACTGTTCAAAATGTGGAGCAAAGCTAAAGGAAGAAGACAAATTCTGTTATTCCTGCGGCGCGCCAATCACCAAAGTGGTCAAAGAAGAGTTCACCGTTTCCTCCGACAACCTCATCGAAAAAGTCAAAGAGCTACTCCATGAAGGAAACGTAACCAGAATAATTATCAAAGACGAAAAGGGAAAGGTTCTGCTGGAAATACCCGCCACTGTGGGAGTCATTGGCGTTGTTCTTGCTCCTTGGCTCGCTGCTTTGGGCGTGATAGCCGCCTTAGCCACGAACTGCAAGATAGTCGTTGAAAGAAGAGAATAGCCCTATTAACTTCCAAACAATAATGTTATTTCCTTCAAAACCAGTTAAGAAGATACAAGACTTTGGGTTTAGGACAGGATCGAAATGTCAAAATTGCTGAAACAGCTTAAAAGGCAGCTGACTGACCCAAGCGGTTTCTTCAATGAAGTAAGAGCTGAAACATGGAAGCCTGCCTTCATTTTCTTCTCATGGACCACATTAGTCGTTTCAGTTGCTACATCTGTTGTCAACTACCTTGGAATCGAAAGCACGGACATATCATCATCCTACCAAGCACAAATCGCAGCTTATCGCATCACAAAAGACCATCTTCTGCAAACTTATGGATTTACAGCCTTCTTTTTGGAACCAATGCTAATTTTTGCCTTGGCAATTTCAATGCTACTTGTTCTGACCTTGTTCGTTCACGTGGTTTACAGGATTGTGGGTGGAAACGGATCTCTTTTGAACGCGTGGAAAGCCGCATGTTACGGAGTGGGACCATGCATGCTTGGCGGATTCTTACCATACATCTCGCTGTTTGCTGGATTCTACTCACTTGCAATGCAATTTTACATAGGTCCAAGAGAACTTTACAGAGCAAAAGAAAACAGAGCCCTACTGATCTTTGTAGTAATGATAGCCTTAGCATTCATAGAGATGTTTGTTACTGGCACAACCGTTGGCTTCTAAAGAATTAAAATTCTATTCAGTTTTTGCAGTTAATAGAAACAATCCCAACACTAATGGTATAATGCTTAGAAAACCGAAGAAAGCTGCAAAAGCATCCAACGCCTGAACACTCGTAAACGTGTAATACGCAGCGATAGCACCAATAATGAGAAGTATGAAACCGAAGAACCTTTCGGCCAAAGTTATCCCAAAACCGCCTTCTTCACTCATCTTCAGACCCTTCCATTCCAACATGGTCTTAGATAAATCACATACGCTTATTTTAGATTTCTCTTATTCACTTTGTTTGTTCAAGTTTTTCTGGCAGATACTCATCCACAATATATGTTAAGCCATACCTGCTGAAAGCCTCTTGCTCCGCCTTCCTCTTGATCTTCATAAAGGTCTTGATTTCCTTCTGCCACAGTGGATCTTCTTTATAGCGTGGGTCTTTCTGTAATTCGTGAAGCCTTTTCATGTCCACCTCGTCCAGCGGGTCCGTAGGCAACTTGTATTTGACGATGTCTGTCGCCCATACGCCGCTCCATTTTGCATCAGGTGTGTTCAACTCTCTTAAGTGGGCAGCGTTTGCCGAACCTGAAATTATGACCATGGCTATGTGCATTCCCCATGGATCGCCGTCTGTGAAAATGTAGACTGGAAGGTTCAGCTCTCTGTTTAGTCTTCTGATAAAGTGGCGGGTTGCCCTTGGCGCTTGTCCAGCCGTCAACACAAGTATGGCGTTGAACTTCTTATGCACGTTCTCCTCTATGAAACGTGTAAACAGGCCGCCCTTCTCTATGGCTATAAGCTTGTCTGCGGTTGTTTTCACAAACTCAGCTGAAGTCAAAGCTGGTCCGATGAGGACACCGTCTGGGTGAGAAGTCAAGTTCAACGTTCTCCCCTCATAGCCAGGCACTGTATATTCTATCGTCAGGTCACCAAAGACTGCTGACCGTTCTTCTGGGAATATGTTGAAGTCCTCCCGTGATAATCCCAAAACCGTTTCCAAATCTGTTACAATATTGTTTGATTCCTGTTGATCTGTAAAGGTCATCTCGTATGCCTGGGCAGAATAGTAAACGTCCCTTAGGGTTGATGTTTTACGTTGTGAAGCAAGTTCGTGAGAAAATGAAGCAGCCCAAACAAGTTGCGTAAAAGGCTTCAAGTGACGGATGTTACGGGCACTTCTTCGAACCTTTCTATCGCCTAGAACGAATTGTCTGAGCTGAGGGTCATAGTAGATGTTCTCTGTCGAGCGGCTAGGCATAGCTATTGATGGAAAATATCCTCCATCGAGCTGCTCATAAATCCTAACTCCAAGGTTCTCCAAATTTCCCAGAACTTCTTTTCTTCTTTCAATCATACTGACCTTATATCTCTTCGGCGCCAAACCTCTTCACACTCCTCAAGAGTTTTTCTATATCTGGAAGCCTTTCTTTACCAGAGAGCCTAGTGGAAAATTCGGCTATTTTGGGCAAGTACTTGCTGAAAACTCCAAGTCGTTTTCGCTCCCTGTCCACATGTTCCCTTCTCGTCAGAAAACGCTGGAGTTGACGGGCAGCCTCCCGAACCCCGTTAGCTATTTCTCTTCTCACCTCTGGCCTGTCAGCAATAAATTCCTTTCCAACAGTTTTATAAGGAACCTTTGTGCTGCAAATATGCACCAAAATCGCGATTGGCATGTCAGGGGCAACCTTGTACCTTCGCCAGTTCATAGAGTTTATCACTCTGACTGAAACGTCACTTGCCTCGTCATACAGCAAAGGGATTCTGTTAGCAAAGCGATAAACCATGAAGCTTCCTTTTTTCGGAATCTCTCCTCCATATGCCATTCCCACCTCAACGATGAACGGGTGACCTGCATAGGTTGATGGCTTACGCTGATGCACAACCACAAACTCTGGTTTCAGCTCCTTCAGAACGCCCGCCTTTAACAGTTCTTCCCCCAGAGGCGAAAGGCAACCCGCATCGGGCGATAAGAAATCTCTAAACCTTTTAAGCATGTGCATTAACCTAACGATTTCCTCATGAGAGAGCTTCTTTGGATTTTTAGAGGGACTTATGTTGCTGAACTCCAAGAACTTCTGCGCAGTGGTCTCGCCGACCCTGTGAAAATGACGCCTCAAGAACTCAAGCATGTTCCTATAAGGCGTTATTTGCACAAGGCGTTGAAGAAGCTCCACATCCACACCATAGGGATGCGGCTTAGTCTCTTTCGGTGGTTCTGGCATTTCCTTCGTAACTCTGGTAAACCTATAAAACCTGCCTTTAGGGTCAACAAAAGTTAGGTTCGCATAGGGGTTCACCATAGCTGTCTGTTTAAAGTAATCCAAGATCTTGGGCATCGCCCTGAAATAGTCGCCCTCCAAGCTGAACTCAACTATCGTTCCTCGCCATCTCTCTTTGTTTATGAGTACCTTTCTGTCAAGTATTATAGGACGGTTTCTCTGAATGTCAATCATCAACTTATACGTATAGATTTTCGCTATGCCAGAGCTTGAGACTATGGAGGCTGGCTGATGCGTTGTGATTTGCCCATACAAGATCGCCATTTTCCCGCCTAAACCAAAAGTTCCCCTCTGCTGTTTCAACTTGTATTTCGAACCATAAAGCACCTGCCCGAAAGCTGACGGTATATGCCTAGGCGGAACTCCTATCCCGTTGTCCTCAACCCTTAACCGGTAAATCTGCGTTTCTTTGCCAGCTCCGCCTTCGTACGAAAGCCTAACGTAAATGTCTGGTGGTATTTTAAGGCTTTCAGCTGCATCCAAAGAGTTCTCTACAAGCTCCCGTACTGCTGCAAAAATAGCCCTTGAAGGGTTTGTGAAGCCAGCTATGTCTCTGTTGCGATAAAAAAAGTCTGAGGCACTTATCTCTTCAAAGGTTGTCTGAGCCACTTTAAGCTTCCACCAGCCCTTCTCAAATAGCAGACGCTTTTATGATACGCTCTGCTCATTCTTTAATTTAACTGCATTTTTAGGCGAAAATTATTCATTTTTTGAATGGAAATGGCAACAACTCCTCAATAGTCTTTACTTTAACTGTTTCAAACAAGATTCTGCCGTCTTTCGCTTTTGCCATAACAATTTTAATTTTGGGGCTTGCCGCAAAATCATAAATGTATTGTAGGCATACTCCGCATGGCTTAGGATCGTTTTGGCTGTCCGCATCCATGACTATAGCTATTTCGTTGATCATCCGGTTGCCGTGTAAAACAGCATGGTTAATTGCACATCTTTCAGCACAAGTGCCAAGTCCTGAAACCCAACTTTCGACATTGCAGCCATCATAGATTTTGCCGTCTTCTGCAAACACGGCGGAGCCAACCCTATAACCCCATAAAACATACGCTTCATTCATAGCCTTCAAAGCAGCTTCCAATAGTTTCTTTTCTTTCTCTCCGATCTTAACCATTCTGAGCTCTTGCCACCTTATTTCTGTATGGAGCGTACATAGTAGTATTCTCCGACCTGTTTCTGAAACTTGTCAAGCTTTGAGCCTTCCTTATTAACCCTTGGCCTTTTTGTAGCGGGGTCTCTTCGAAAGGTCACTTCCATCTCCTTCAGAAACATGTTCATTCCATCTCTTAGGCTAGTTGGGGGGTTCGCAACACCCTTTACTCCAGGTTCTCCTGCGAAAACCATTAAGCGGTCGGCTATGAAGTCTTGGGCAACCACATCGTGTTCAACAACAAATGCTGTCACATTATGGGCTTCAACAACCCTCCTAATGGCTCGTGCCATGTTCAACCGTTCCTCAACATCCAAATATGCGCTTGGTTCATCAAGCAGGTAAAGCTCAGCCTTCCGGGACAGACATGCCGTAATCGCGACCTTTTGCAACTCTCCGCCACTGAGTTCAGCCACACTTCTATCCAAAAGCAAATCCATCTTCAATGGTTGGATGATTTCGGTCTTACACCAGCTTGAGGTAAAATGCTCTTTGGCTACACTAATCAGAAGTTCTTGAACCGTACCGTTATATTCTGCTGAAATATATTGTGGCTTATAGCTTACTTCTAATTCACCAAACTTCCTACCGTCATCAGCTTCTTCAATTCCAGCCAAAATTTTCACAAAGGTTGTTTTCCCAATGCCGTTCGGGCCAAGAATTCCAATAATCTCTCCTCTTTTTATTTCCCCGGGATGAGCAACTAGTTTGAACCCTTCATATGTTTTTTCTGCTCGCTTCCATTTGAGTAATGTCTCGCCAGCCCCAAAAGCGATTGTAGGAGGCTTTTCATGGAACACTATTGATTCTTTTCTAAACCGAACGTTCTCATCTGAGATGTAACCTTGAAGGTAAATGTTTATGCCAGTTCTAACGCCGTGAACGTTAGACACAATGCCGTAAACGCTGGGTTCTCCATAAAAAATGCATATCTGGTCAGACAAGTAATCTATTATCGCTAGGTCGTGCTCCGCGACAATGACCGTTTTTTCATCGTCTTTTAGGCTTCTTATGACTTTTGCAACCTCAAGTCTTTGTTTCACGTCTAAGTAGCTTGATGGTTCGTCGAAAAGGTACACGTCAGCTTCACGACATACGGCTGCGGCTACCGCTAGACGTTGGAGTTCACCTCCACTTAATACGTTAAGGGCTCGAGTCCAAAGTTGTGTAAGTTCAAGTTGTCCAGCAATTTCATCCAGTTTTCCTCTTTCATCCACCTTTTCAAGCAGTTCCCCGACGTTTCCAGAAACAACTCTCGGAATCTTGTCCACATACTGCGGCTTGTGCGAAACCTTAAGCCTGTTCTCTCCCATCTTTTGGAAGTAGCCTTGAAGCGTTGAGCCTCTAAAATGTCTGACTATGCGACCCCAATCAGGGGGATCTTCATAGTTTCCAAGGTTTAACTTGACTTCTCCAGAAAGTATTTCCAGGGTGGTCGTTTTGCCTATTCCATTTTGTCCCAGCAGACCCAAAACCATTCCCGGCAAGGGTGTTGGAAGTCTAAAGAGTTTGAATGTGTTTTGCCCAAACCGGTGGCTGCAGTCTTTCTCTAACTCGTCTGGGAGGTTAACTATTGAAATCGCAGTGAACGGGCATTTTTTTATACATATTCCGCATCCAGTGCAAAGAGATTCAACAATTACTGGTTTGTCGTCTTCAAACAGTATAGCTTCTATGCGGCTTCGCACTATGGGGCAAAAGCGATAGCATAACCTACCACAGCGTTTGGGCTTACACTTGTCAGGGTCCAAGACAGCAACTCTTGTCATGGTTGGCTCAACAATGAATGGTCGTAACTAGTGTGTTATAAACATGAGCCTCAAAATAATAAGAAAGATTGTTTAAAAGCTTTTAGACAAAGAAAAATCGCAAAAGCACCCATCAACCTTGCTTAAACTCTACCATTCTTCTTCTTCCCACTCTTCTTCTTCCCACTCTTCTTCACCCAGATCTTCCTCCTCACGCATTCTTTTTCACCTCCATCGGTTTTTCTTGCTTACTCAAGCAAGCTGGCAAACCTTTAAGCATTTTTGTTCGTCAGTTGTCGAGAAGGAGAACCAAAACGCATATTTGATAACGTCTTTCTACTGATTTTCTTTCACAATCTTGGCTGTCAAAGAAGTCACAGGCTCTTGCGTTTGTGGCGTCATATAGGCCCAACATAGGTTTGGCGAGTTATGCGCTGCGCCAATTCTTCCATGGATATCGACGGCAACTAATCCTATAGAATTATACGTAGCTGAGATTCTCTCGTTGACAAGTTTTATCGCTAGCTCAGCAGCCTCTTGGGCTGTTTTTCCTTCATTCATATAGACGCATACGGTCTTGGCTAAAACAAGTCTTATGGCAATCTCGCCGACACCTGTTGCGGAACACGCCCCAGCTTCATTGTCTGCGTATGTGCCGCATCCTATCGATGGCGAATCCCCGATTCTTCCAGGAAGCTTTAGTGGGAAGCCGCCAGTAGATGTTGCAGAAGCCACATTTCCATGTTTATCAAAGGCAACAGCACCTACAGTTCCAAGCTCAAACATTTCAGGATGGCTCTTGACCAAGCTAGCCAATCTTGGCAGTTCAAATCTTCCCCCGAATAAGGCCGTTTTTTGCTGATCATGATATTTAAGCCTAAGTTCTGTTATCGGTCCCCTTCTCTCAACATTAAAGATCTTCGCGAGCTTTTCGGCGCCTTCGCCTACTACAAAAACGTGGTCTGTTTTTTCCATAACTATTTTTGCCAATCGGACAGGATTTTTGACATCCTTTAAGAGCCCAACCGCACCAGCTTCAAGTGTCCTTCCATCCATAACAGATGCTTCCATCTCCACGCATTTTTCTATATTCAAACTCGAACCGTAGCCAGCATTAAACGTGCCGTCGTCTTCCATAGCTGCCACAGCCTCAATGACGCTGTCAACAGCCGTCCCGCCATGCTTTAAGATGTCAAAACCTTCTTTTGCAGATCTCTTTACTCCTACTAAACCTGGTTGACTTCGTTCAGGATGCCATGTTCCCGCGCCGCCGTGAACGACGATTACTGGTTTTTGCCCTTTCAATGGGCTGTCTCCTCTTACGAATCAGATTAGTGAGCTTCTGTATCCGTGAATTTAAGCTTAGTGTTTGAAAGCAATCAAAATGGATAAATCCTTGTTATGAGATTTTTACCTTGGGATGATGTGAGGCGACGGCTAAGAGCCCTAAGCTGTGAAAAAGCCACTAACCTGCACTGACCCCCTCAAGCTTCTTATGGAAACATTAAATTTACTCGTAAGACAAATGACGGTATGGTGCATTCCAAGAGAAGGATGTAAACTATGCTTAAGGTTTTTAACCTCTTAGCCACTACGTCACGTGGAAACGAAGAAGATGCTTGCTCAGAGTTATGGTATCTGCTTGGGCAAATAGGTGATTCAGCGTCTGCTGTCGATAAGACTGGCGTTGCTGGTTTGATAGCCGCAAAAACAGCCTTCAACCCTTTTGAGGTCATCGGGAAGTTTCGCGAAATCCTACACGAACGTCCTTACGAGTTTCGCTATACGCTCAGAGTAATTCCTGTTGAGAAGGTTGTCCGCACGGACTTAGGCGAAATCCAGCGGTTAGCCACTGAACTTGGTTCAAAGATAGCGGAAAACGAAACGTTTCGAGTTACTGTTGAGAAACGCTTTTCAGCGGTCTCTACTCAAGATATAATTGAAGTTGCCGCAGCAAATATCGAAAGGAAAGTTGACTTAAACAAGCCAGACAAGATTCTCCTAATCGAGGTTGTAGGTGGACTTACAGGATTGGCAGTGATAAAGCAAGATGACATTTTGTCTGTTATGAAGGAAAAATTGCTTTAAACTAGTGTTGAGTTGCCAGCAGCGCCATACGTTCGATGACGAGGTCAGTTAACGCGTTTTCCAGATTGCCCTTTTTCATCATTATTTTGAGCTCAACATTTGAAATTTCAAAACTCTTTTGGATGATTCTTGCTTTTTCGTTGGACAACTCGAGAACAGTCTCATCTTCTTGAGCGTCGACGTATTTTGAAACAACTGTTAGAGCTGACTTTACGATTTTTTGTTCTTCTCCAACTATCACCACCGCTATGTTTGATGAAACAGGCTTGATTCCAAGAAGTTCCATTGCCTTTCGGATTTGGCGTTGGGCGGAAGCATAAATCATGGTTTCCATTGCTAAGGTTTTAGAAATGTTTTGCCTATTCTGAAATGCTGTTTCCGCATTCATGACTGCAAAGTATAGATGTTGCCATGTGGCCACAAGCTTTGCGTCGAAAAATTGGATGTCCGCGTTTGATGGCGCTTTTTTGCGAATGACCTTGAAGAATTCTGCGATTTCCTTGATTTTTGCGCTTCTAAAGCCAGTTATTGCGACGTATTTTCCAGATTCTTCTATATATTTCAGCAACTGCCTTCCTCAAGGATTTCCTTCAGAAATCTTTTAGCGAGTTCTGTGGGTATCCCAGCTTCTACAAGCTTTGCTGTTTCATCCTCTATTGGTTTTCCTTTTTCTCTGCATTTTTTGACGATTTTTCGGATTGTTTCTTTTGTTTCCCATGGAAAAACTACCCAGCGTCTTGTTTTCTTCTTGTAATAATCTGGTGTGATTATGCTCCAAGGCTTGTAATACACTGTTGCTATTTTGACTTCGGCGGCTCCTTGCTCAATTATGTGGTCTTTCACCAGTTTCAAACTCTTTCCTGTATCTGCAACTTCATCTACAACAAGGATTTTTTTTCCTTCAACGGCTGCAGAGACTGGCTGTGTCAAGGTAGGTTCGCCTTTCGTTTCTGCCACTCCTAGATAGAATTCTGCCTTGACGTTTGCGAGGTTAGGATTGTCCAGTAAATCGGATAAGATTCTGGCTGGAGCCCAACCTCCCCGAGAAACACCGACAATGAGGTCAGGGTTAAAGCCCGCTTTCTTAATGTCTTCAGCTAAGTCAAGAAGCATAGTGTATACTTGGCTCCATGAGGGAGCTTCAAACTCTTGTTCTATTTTCACTTTTATTTCGCCTTTTGACTACTAAAGTCTTCAAAAAGTAATTATTAAAATTTAAAAAAGTGGGGAGGGAATTTAGCTTGTTTTAGGCTTTCTAGCGCCGTAGATTATTGCCCCGATGCCTATGAGTATGAATCCTAAGCCCACTAGCATGTATCCGTATGCTTGGTTCATCGTGGCTTGTGCCAAGAGCATTGCTGCATCAGCCTCCTTCACGGCGGCGTCAGCTTCTTTTATTGTAGCGTTCAAGTAAACGTCTTCTTCATACAATCCTTTGTCTTCTTCAACAGCCATAGCCTGTTCATAGAGGCTTACGGCTACTTGATAGTGCGCCTTAGCCTCGCTGAAGTTCCCAAGGTCTAAATAAGTGGTTGCTTGGACTACCTCAATGGCTGCTTGGGTTGCCAATAAGCGACCTTTTAGAGTCCAGAAGCTTCCCGGAGAATATTTGGTCGAGTACGCGTTGTATTCAGCAGAGAGGTCTCTGATGTCTTTTTGATCCTGTGAATATACCACAAATTTGTATTTCGGAGTAAAGTCATCCCATTCCTTGGTAAACTCGTCAGTACCTGTTTCGTGTTCGTATTTGACGCGTATAGTGTATTCGTGCACCCATGGAAGCTGACCTACATTTGCTGTGAAGCTCATCTCGAAGTATTGCATGTTGTCTTTGTCTATCCTAACCTTCATCGTATGTGTTATGTTCAGGCCAGTGTCGAACTCTATGCCTATCGCTGTAACGTTAATGTGTTCACCCGCGACGTTATTCTTCACTGGTATCTTAAACGTAACAGTCGTACCGTTTAGATAAGCCATAATATTGAAGCCAGTGCCATAATAGGCGTCGGCACCCTTGTAAACATAGTCAAACCAAATCAAATACGTACCAATGTCTGCGTGCACCGAGTTAACCATTGGCATCAGAACCACCGTAGCAAGGACAGCGCTTAGAAGCAATGTTGAAGCTTTTCCTAACTTTCTCATATTAACCCCTTAAGGAAAATGATTACGTTCCCATTGGTATAAAAGCCTTACCCAAAATTTGCCCAGTAAGCCCGATTTCCTCATGGTCCGAGATACGAGAACCGAACTCAACAGCCTCCCAAAATAGTTTTTATATGTCTTAGCTAGAGTTACGTCTAAATGTCGCTTACATGGAGGATGCTTTCTTGAAGAACATTTTCGAGTGCGTTCCCAACTTTAGCACGGCGAACCCTAAAACTGTGAAAACTCTCCTTAATGAAATCCGTAAAAAACAGAAAGTGTTCCTTTTAGACTATACTTCTGACGATTATTACAACAGACTTGTTGTCTCATTTATAGGGGAAAAAGAAACGGTGCTTAAGGCGGCTTTGGACGCTGCTTTCAAGGGGGTGGAATTGATAGACATGCGAAAACATAAGGGTCAGCATCCACGCCTAGGCGCTGTTGACGTTGTCCCATTTATACCAATTAAGAACGCTACAATCAAGGACTGCATCAAAATTGCAAGGAAATTCGGAGAAACTCTCGCCGAGAAATGCAGTTTGCCCGTTTATCTTTACGAGGAGGCAGCAACAAAACCCGAGCGGAAAGATCTGGACTGGATTCGCGAAGGTGAATATGAGAAGTTGGCTGAAATGATTGTTAAGCCTCAGCGCAAACCTGATTTTGGTCCAGCTAAACCTCATCCGACTGCCGGCGCAACGATAACTGGCGCTAGGAAGGTTATGGTAGGCTTCAACGTTAATCTTGGAACTGCAGACTTAAGCATAGCAAAAAAGATTGCCAAGACTTTGCATGCGAAAAAGGGGGGTTTTTCAAACGTCAAGGCTATGGCTGCACTTATTCCAAAAAAGAACATCACGCAGATAGGTATGAGCATAAGTGACTTCGAAAAAACGCCGCTCTACCGTGTTTTTGAAATGCTAAGGCTGGAATGCACTCGCTATAATGTTCCAATAGTGGGTTCAGAATTTTGCGGTCTAGCTCCTTTAAAAGCTCTCGTTGACATAGCTACGTATTACCTTAAAATCGACAACTTAACCGAAGAACGAGTGCTAGAAATAGCCATACAAAATGCCATTGAAAAGGGCGGTGGCTTTGAGTAAAACCATCAAGACAAGAACAAGAGAAAAAGCAGATCTGCTTATTGCAAACGCCGACGAGCTTATTGCACTTTCTGGTAGTAGTCAGAAGCCACGCACAGGCAAACAAATGCGGGAGCTCGGAATAATCCGCAATGGTTGTTTGGCAGTTAAAGATGGCAAAATCGCTGCGGTTGGAAAGACTCCCGAGATCATAAAGGTCTTCAAAGCTGAAAATGTGATCAACGCAAACGGAAAAATCGTTTTGCCTGGCTTTGTGGACCCCCACACACATCTTGTCTTTGCAGGCTCACGAGAGGACGAGTTTCAAATGCGCATCGAAGGAGCCTCATACATGGAAATCCTTGGCACCGGAGGCGGCATCCAGAAGACTGTCAGAGAAACTCGAAAGGCACGTGCCGAAAAACTCGTGGATCTAGGTCTCAAAACACTTGATGTTATGTTGGAGTGTGGAACAACAACCGTAGAAGCTAAAAGCGGTTATGGCTTAACAGTGAAGGACGAGCTGAAGATTCTGGAAGTTACCAAGCGCCTGAATCAGCTACATTGCATCGATGTCGTTTCAACTTTTTTGGGTGCGCATGCCGTTCCGCCAGAGTACAAGGGCAACTCGCAAGGCTACATTAGCTTGGTGATTGAAGAGATGATCCCGAGAGTCGCTGAAAGGGGTCTAGCGGAATTTTGTGACGTTTTTTGCGAGAAGAGCGTTTTCAGTCTGGAGCAGACCAAGCATATTCTGGTTGTCGGTAAGAACTACGGCTTGAAACCCAAGATTCATGCGGACGAGATGAGCATGCTGGGCGGCACGGAACTCGCAGCGGATGTTGGGGCGATTTCTGCTGATCATCTGCTTTTTTCTTCCACTGAAGGCATTAAAGCTATGGCTGACAGAGGTGTAACAGCGGTTCTGCTTCCTGCAGCTGCTTTCTGTTTGATGATGGGGCGGTATGCAGATGCTAGGTTGATGATTGATTTGGGTGTTCCAGTGGCATTGGGCAGTGATTTCAACCCTAGCTGCTGGGTCGAAAACATGCAGTTGGCTATTGCATTTGCGTGTAATTTCATGAAGTTGACGCCGGCAGAAGCCATTACCGCTGCTACGATCAACGCTGCACATGCAATAGGCAGAGGAGCTGAGGTTGGCAGTTTGGAGACTGGGAAAAAAGCTGATGTTTCCATTCTGGATGTGCCTACCCACAAATTTCTTGGTTATCGTTTTGGGGTCAATCTTGTGGACAAGGTTGTCAAGAACGGAAGATTAGTTGTTGACAAAGAAAAAACGGAGGGTCCTGTGTTTGTGCATGAGACCGAATGAGAATCTCTCAAATTATGATTTTTCATCTTCTTACTCTCTTTGCGAATGTAAAGATTAGCCAAGCTATTATTCCATAGATTACCCCTTGAGTATGTAGGTGTGAGCGTTCTTAGAAGTATCCCACTCTACTCTGCGGTTGGATCAATGTTCATAGCATCGCTGATTGCATTACAGGGTGACAGCTCAGCATACAGAAGGCGCCCTTTAATAAATGCGACGGATTCAAGCAAAGAATTATAATGTGTTTTGTTATTCTGATTTCGTGGTGAAAGATTTGACTAGGCTTGAGAAGCCCGTAAAGTGCTTAACTGGCCATGAATTGCATTGTAAGAATTGGCAGATCGAAGGGATTCTACGTATGCTCTACAATGTTGTTGACCCCGAGGTGGCTAAGGATCCTGGAAAGCTTATTGTCTATGGCGGAACTGGCAAGGCTGCAAGGAACTGGGAATGCTTTGAGAATATTGTTGAAACATTGACCGAGCTTGAAACTGAAGAAACCATGCTCATTCAAAGCGGTAAACCTGTTGCTGTCTTCAAGACTCATGAGTGGGCGCCTAGAGCCTTGATTGTTAATGCTATGCTCGTGCCAAAATGGGCTAGTTGGGATTACTTTTACGAGCTGGAGCAGAAAGGACTAATAATGTTTGGGCAGATGACTGCTGGTTCATGGGCTTACATTGGCACACAAGGCATCTTGCAGGGCACTTATGAGACGCTTGCGGCTGTTGCTAAGGAGCATTTCGGCGGTTCTTTGCGGGGAAAGCTTGTCTTGACTGCTGGTTTGGGCGAGATGGGTGGTGCTCAGCCATTAGCTTCTACTATGAACGGCGGAGTTGCCTTGGTTGTGGAGATTGACAAGCATGCGATCAATAGAAGGTTGAAGCATGGTTACTTGGAGACGTGGACGGACGATGTAGACGAGGCTGTAGATATGGCTTTGGAGGCTAAGCGTGAAGGCACTCCGCGAAGTATTGGCTTGTTGGGTAATGCTGCTGAGGTGCATCCTGAGTTATTGCAGAGGAATGTGATTCCAGATGTCTTAACCGATCAGACTTCAGCTCATGATCCTTTGAACGGTTATTATCCCATGGGTTTTTCTAAGGAGGAGGCTGACAAGCTTAGGGAAAACAATCCCGAAGAGTATGTGCGACGTGCTAGCAAAAGCATGCGCGTCCAAGTCGAAACCATGGTCAAGATGATGCAGAAAGGTGCCATAACATTCGAGTACGGCAATAACCTGCGCCAGCAAGCATATGATGCCGGGTTTAGAGAAGCGTTTGCTTATCCAGGGTTTGTGCAACGCTATATTAGACCGATGTTTTGCGAGGGTCGCGGTCCGTTCAGATGGACATCACTTGTGGGCAGTGCTGAGGATATTTACATGCTTGACGATATTATCCTTAAAGAGTTTGCTTATAACAAGGAGTTGTATCGCTGGATAGGAAAAGCCAGAGAACAAGTTAAGTTTCAGGGTTTGCCCGCGAGAGTTTGCTGGCTTGGCTTTGGTGAAAGAGCACGCTTTGGAAAGATAATGAATGATATGGTTGCTGATGGAAGGCTTTCTGGTCCAATATGGATTGGGCGTGACCACTTGGACGGAGGAAGTGTTGCTTCGCCGAACCGCGAGACAGAGGGTATGATAGATGGAAGCGACGCAATTGCAGACTGGCCCATACTGAATGCATTGTTGAATGCCGTTGCTGGGGCTACATGGGTCAGCGTGCATCAAGGAGGAGGCGTAGGAATAGGCTACAGCATTCACGCAGGTATGTGCTTGGTCGCAGACGGAACAAAAGAGGCGGGCAAGCGCGTAGTGACTGTGCTAACAACAGACCCGGGAACAGCTATAGTTAGACATGCAGATGCTGGATATGAAAAAGCGCAGAAAATAGCAAAAGAAAAAAGCGTAAAAATGCCGATGTTACGATGAACATATACTGGCATGATGCTTGAAGCATACTCTTGGCTTATTACAATTTCAAGCGTTGAATGAGCATAAGCGAGGTATAGCCATCTGTGGGTTCCGTTATCGTATAAAGTAGTGTTCAGAGATAGGACTGACGTTTGTCCATCATCAATGAGAACTGATATTGCACCAACATATGGGTTAATCAAATCGTGAGGAATGCAAATTCTGCAGAATCCGAAAGCTTGAGTCGATGTCATGTTTGAAACGTGCATCCTAATTGTGCTGTTAGATTCGATGTACTCAAAGTCTTCAACAGTAGAGTTGGAGATAACGTTCACGTAAACGTCTTCAATAGCATTGAAGGCAGAAAGCTTGCCCATGAGTGGATGGTTGTCGCGGTAGTGTTCGTAGACCATGTATGCAGCGTCACCTATCCCGTCCTTGTCGTTATCTTCTCCAGCATAGTCTGCCCAATAATTTCCCTCGACACCATCATCCCAAACGGTTCCATATGATACTAGGTCGACTTGAGGGTTGTTGTTGACGAAATTATTGTGATTGAACACGTTGTTTGTGCCAAAATCCATATGTAATCCGGCAAGGCCGGATTCCTGAATAGTATTCCCAAGAAAAGTATTGTTACCAGAATCTCCATATAGCCGAATGCCGAAGTATGTGTTATTTAAGATGAGGTTCCCCTCTAGTTTATTACGATGAGCCATATCTAGAATTATTCCGTTGTTATTGTTTGATACGTTGTTGTGTAATATTTTGTTGTCGGAGCCAACTATATCAAAACCGTGACCATAATGATTGGTACCAAGTTTAACATTGTTTGACACTGTATTGTTGGCGATAAGGTTTCTACTGGAGCCTTCTAGACCGCCCATTGCAATCCCTGCATGCAAGTTTTCTGAAACCTCATTGCTGACAATTTCGTTTTCCGTAGAATTGAAGAGAAAAATTCCCCATGTTCCATTAGAAAATTTGCTGTTTGAAATACGGTGGCCGTGTGAATTGATGAAGGAGATGCAGGAGGTACTGTTGAACGCAGTAATATTGTCTACTGTACAGTTTGCTGTGCCGAGAAGCACTATGCCGTGAAAGCCGCCGTTTCTTATCGTGAAGCCACTTATGTTGACGGCGTTTGCAAGGACATCGACAATGGTAGTAGTATTGTATAGTATATCGATAACTGTTCCAGTTCCATTTCCATCAATAATAGTTGTGTGTCTATTTTCTCCTATCAAAGACAGGGATTTGTTGACAACAACATGTTCGTAGTATGTTCCTGTTTTAATGAAGATTGTATGCCCATTCAATGTTTCGGGAGCGTTTATTGCTTCTTGAATTGATGCGTAGTTCAAGCCTGTGTCGATGTTGCGAACTGGATAACCACGGGGAAGCTTCTTATACAAATATAGCAAAGTTACAGATATGGCGATAGACAATAATACGAATAGGCTTAGAATAAGGACAAACTTTCTAACCATAACACGCCACTCATTACGTCTTCCGTTTCAATCTTTTATGCCTTGCGGAAAATCTTTAGGCTGAACCCGGGCAATCCATAATGGCTAAGTAATGTTAATAATGTAATAATAAGACTCAGGCTGGTACAGATAGTGTTAGGTGGAGTCGTTGAGGGCTGAAGAACGGCGTCTTAAGATGGTTTCCATATTCTTGCTTGGTGAGGGACAGAATCTTCTAGGCGAAGAAAAGTCTGAACAGGAGGCTAAGGCCAATGAAATACTCACTAAACTCGGCTTGCAAACCGAGTTTAAATTTCTCATAAGAAAAGAAGAGGACCTAGATGAAATTGACACTAGTAACGGAGACGGTCTTATCATATTTCCATATTGCTCGGGTAGGTTCACCGCTCTCATCCGAGTTGCCGACAGCAAATTGCCCGTCATCATAGTCGGAGATGAAGACAGTTTCGCCAATGCTCTAGACACTTACGAGTACCTTGCAGACCATGACAATGCGCAACTCGCTCTCAATTATGAAGAAGTCAAAACCAAGATTAGAGTTCTTGAGTCCGCTAAATGGGTCAGGACGGCGAAGGTCTGCGTTTTCGGCATTGAAGAGCCGAAGCCGCAAGAAATGGCTTGGTACAAAAACCCCATGTGGTCGCCTAAGCTAAACATCTGTCCCATCAAAAGAGAAAAACTACTTGATACATACCGCAATATGGACGACACCACAGCAGAGAATCTCGCAAAGAAATGGCTAGAAGAATGCGAAGTTAAAGAACCATCCTTTGAAGACATTGTTAAGTCTGCGCGTGTTTACCTTGCCATGAAAACCCTCATAGAAAAAGCCCGCGCAGATGCAGCTTACGTGCTTTGGTGCGGTCAGTTCACAAAAGGTCTTGAAACGAAAATGTGCTTCTCGACAGCGAAGCTAGCTGATGATGGTATCCCGGTTGGTTGTTGGAAAGGAGAAAACCTTCTCCCCATGCTTATCCTACATGCAATTACTCAGAAACCAGTTTTTGTATGCGAAGCTAACACACGTAAAGACAACACTATAACCTTAAGGCACTGCTTTGCCCCCCGCGCAATCGCCAACTGCAAATATGTCTTGCGAAAATGGCGCAACATGGAACATACTGTAACGGGATACTGTCAACTTCCGAAGGGCTTAGCCACATTGATTAACTGCGGAATAGGCGATAAAATACTCATAACCAAAGCCAAAGTGCTTGATTGCAAGGACGTTGGCGGCGAAAACTGCAGGATGACCATATGGGTAGAGCTCGAAGGCGAAGAAGTTATTCGAAAGTTTGTGGGAAAAGAGTTCGCCATGGTTTACGGAGACCACACGAGGGAAGCCAAAGCTGTCGCTGAAAGTTTCGGGTTAAGGGTTCTGTGAAATGCTCGGCAAAATGTAGGCATAAAAGGTTAAGTATCTTGTTCGCAAAATTCTCGTTGATAGGAATGAGCGACAACATAGTTTTGTACGTGAAATCGGAAAAAATTCCCATAGTTCAACACACTCAAGCAGTTCCAGGGCACCCGTGCACTGGAGCCTTTAGAGCAGCACAGACAATATACAACCTTAAACCAGAAGATCAACAAGCTTTTGACCTCTTACAAGAAGCTGGAGTATCCTACAAACTGGTAGACTTGTCAAATTGCTCCTTTTCAACACAGCTAAAAGCAAAAATAACCGGGGTAAATGAGACGCCTACATTAATCTTGAATGGTCAAAAAATAAAGGGAACAGAAAACATCAAACAAGCTCTCAAAGGGGCAAAACCTAGAAGTAGTCTTAACCTGTAATTCAAAATACTCATTAAAGCCCAATTCGCAACGACTAGTATACCAGAAGTTCAATCTATATATAAGGGAGGGGGTAGACAAATCTCACACAGACAGCCTCTTCACATGATTAAGCATTGTGAAGCTGATGTGGCGATTTTTGCCAGACAAAGTGGTCACAATATGCTTCCTAAGAATTATACCTTAACAATATTATAGCCAGAAGCCTTCCGCAACCTATTCATGACAGCCAAACCAAGCCTTTCAGTAGACACACCCTCAGCTATTATAACATCAACCCCTTCCGAATCAAACTCCCTAAGAAGTCTGAACAAATTCCTCGCAACAGCATCCAAATCACTTCTATTCCCAAGAGACTTCACCGCATCAGCCGCATATCGATGCAACGTCTCGTCAGTTGCGAGAACCCCAACTTTCTTATCGCTCTTCATGTAGAAATGAGCCAACTCATTTATCTTGACCACAACAGCAGCCAATTCCCCTTCAACAACAACCATATCTGCATTAGGAGCGTAATGTTTGTGCTTCATCCCCGGCGAACGTGCCCTATCAACCAGCAACGCTTCATTGGCAACTGCAACCGGATGGAGTTCCACGATTCCAAGAACCTCCTTCAATACCTCATATGGCGTTCCTCCTGGGCGCAGGATCTGCGGCGGGTCAACAGTCATGTCTAAAACAGTGGATTCCACCCCAATGTTGGTTGGTCCAGCGTCTAAAACAGCGTCTATCCTTCCGTCAAGGTCCTCCAAAACGTGTTCTGCAGTTGTTGGGCTCGGCTTCCCAGCTAGATTTGCGCTTGGAGCGGCTATGGGACAGCCGCTCTCTCTAATCAAAGCCAGAGCAACATTGTGCCTAGGCATTCTGACGGCTATGGTGTCTAAACCAGAAACGGTCACATCAGGCACAATCTTCGAGCGCACAAAAATTAGTGTTAGAGGCCCTGGCCAAAACTCTTTCATCACTCTTTCGGTTTTGGGCAGAACCTGTGCGGTGAGTTTGTGAACGTCTTCTACGTTTCCCACATGCACTATCGGCGGATTATCAAATGGTCGCCTTTTCGCTTTGAAAAGACCTTTGACAGCATTTGGGTTTAGGGCATCTGCTCCAAGCCCATAGACGGTTTCTGTTGGAAAAGCCACAGAACCTCCTTTCTTGATAAAGTCAGCCGCTATCCGAACCTTTTTCATCTCTGGCTTTTGTGGATTGACCTTTAACACTAGAGTCTTCTTCATCACTTATCGAATCCTTACATCTGAATAGGGTCACACCTAGACATTTAAACCCCTTCAAAAGAACAAAACGAAAACTTCGTTGCTAGACAACGTAGTAGTCGATGACTTTCTTCATGCTTTTTGGCGTAGCTTGTCTCATGGCAAGCTGTTTCAGTATCTTTATCATTTGAGGCTGAAAACGAGCTATATCGGTTAGACTAACCAACCCAACTAGGCGTTTTTCCTCAACTACTGGGAGCTTCTTAATTTTCATTTGAAACATCAATCTGACAGCCTCTTCCAAGTCCATGGTGGGTTCAACAACTACCAAGGGGCTTGACATGACATCCTTCACTTTGGTTTTGTTTGCATCCTTCGCTTCTGCAACAACCCTCTTTAACAGGTCTCTTTCTGTAATTATTCCCATTGCTTTTCCTTTCTTAACCGCGATAAGACAGCCTATTTCGAACTTGTTCATGACTTCAGCTGCATCTTTAACAGTCGAATTTTCATCTATGGTAATTACCTCCTTCACCATCACATCCTCGACCTTCAACGAAACACCAGTTTCTTCCTCTTTCACATGCGACACCAGAACCACCGACCTCTCTATTCTTCCGAAGCCCCTATATAAATTGGTGTGCAGACACCTCTCTTCACAAATCAAGCAGTTTACTAACAACCGTTTCAACATGCTCGTTCGAAGGAATCTTTGCTCGTTCAAACTCTTCCTTAGGCTTAGCAAACGGCCTCGTGGCATCGATGCCCATCTTGCTCGTTAGACCAGTTTCTTGATCGGCAGAAGAGTCCAGCGTCGAACCACGTACATTCTTTATGATGATGAGGTCTTCGCTGGCTTGGAAACGTGTTGCAACCGCCCATTCAACATCAGTCATATCGAAGACGTCGATGTCGCCATCCACAACCAAAGCATGTTTAAGGCTTGGGTGCGCTGCAAAAGCAGCCAGCAAAGCGTTCTTTCCGTCGCCTTCCATCTGCTTTTCGATTGATATTATGGCGTGAAGCCAACCGCTTCCGCCGACTGAAAGGTTCACGGCGTAGACTTTCGGAACGACCTTTGAAATGGAATCCCATATCAAAACTTCATGCGGCAAACCCATGAGAAGCCTATGCTCAGCGCCTGATGGCAAAAGAGCCTGATAAACGTAGTCTTCACGGCGCATAAGACCAATGACTTCTACTACTGGTTGCATTCTTTGAATGTCATAAGTTCCAGTTATATCCACAAATGGACCCTCAGCAACTTCTCTTGTCACAGAAATCCTGCCCTCCAACACCAACTCGGCCTCTGCAGGGGCACAAGCATTAACATGCTCACACTCAACCAAGCGCAAGCCACCATCCATCAACTCATTGGCAACATCAAATTCACTCACGCCAAAAGGAACTGGCGATGAAGCCGCCAGCAAAACAGCCGGATGAACACCAATAGAAACCGACACATCCAAGTCTCTATTTGCTTGTTTCGCCATCTGCCACAATTTGAAAAGGTGACGCGGAACTAAACGAATTGCCAAATGCTTATTGTCTAAGACCTGAAGCCGATGCACCGACACATTCTCAATGTCTCCGTCAACACTTTTTGCATGAACAACTCCCGAAGTAACATATGGACCAGCATCCCTTTCAAAGTGCGTCAGAACCGGAACCTCAGACAGGTCGATGTCAGCAATTTTCTTAGCACCATCATCCGCAACGATCCTTGGTTTTCTACGTGAACGCCAAGCCTCCGTCAACCTTCGATAAAGTCCATCTTGGCCAACACCAAGTGCTTCACAAATTCTCTTACGAGTCCCGCAAACGTTGGCAACAATCTTTGTATCATAGTCTTTTACCTTTTCAAACAAGAGAATTGGGCCTTGATTGTCAAAACTCTTCATAACGAAAGAAACTTCAAAACGCGTGGACACCTCTTCTTTCACATGCAAAATTTCTTTGTCCGTTTGTTTCAAAAAGCCTTTAAGGCTCATGCTGTTGCTCCTTCTTTTTCAGCTTCCTTGCGCATAACCTTTTCAATTAATCTCATAAAAATTGACTGAGCCTGCACTTCCTCAATAGTTGTCAAGTAAATGGAAACTAACGCTATTTTCTCCTTTTTCGAAGCAAGGTATTCAGCGAACATACGGGCCGAAATTGCATTCTTATCGCCTAAGAGAACAGATGATGATGGTGGTCCAAGCAAGTCCTTTGGTTTTGGCACTGCAATAGCTAGAGTTCCGAGCTTGTCTTCGTTTTCGCTCAACAAAACCAAACAGGCATTATTTGTTTCCATGTAAACTGCTAGAAAACGCATGTTTTGCTCAACAATTTCATCTTTAACAATCCTTGCTCGTTCCATCGCCGATTCTCCATCGCTTATCTATAGCTTCAGCATTCACTATTTATCATTTTCAAAGGCGAGACGCAGATGATTGAAAATAGACCAAAGCAAATCTTGCAAAAGCTCCGAAGAACTTTCACAATGCCAGAATGGACAAGCTCAAGCAAAGACCCATTTAAAACATTAATTGCAACAATAATCTCACAAAACACGACCAGCATAAATGCTGCAAAAGCCTTCGAAAACCTGTCGAAGCAGTTCAAAATAACACCCGAAGTTCTAGCGAACGCCCAGACACGCCAAATTGAAAAGTGCTTGAAAGTCGCTGGCCTATACAGAAAAAAAGCCAAAACGACAAAGCAACTTTCAGAATTGATCATCAAGAAATTTCGAAGCAACATGCAAACGATTCTATCGTTACCCTTTGAACAGGCAAGGAACACGCTTCTACAACTTCCTGGCGTTGGACTGAAAACTGCAGACATTGTCATGCTTTTTTGCACAGAAAAACACACAATCCCTGTCGACACACACGTTGACCGCGTAACAAAACGGTTAGGTTTAACGCCAGTAAAAGGAGACTATGAGACGGTTCGCAAATCTCTACAATCACTCTACAGTCCAAAAGACTACTTGGCAGTCCATGTGTTGCTGATTCAGCTTGGAAGGAAAATTTGCAAGGCAAGAAAACCTTCATGCAAACAATGCCCGTTGAACATGGTCTGCCCATCAAAGCGCTTGGAAGAAAAGATAAAGGAGCCCGTCAAAAGAGCCTTTTAAACACTGAAAAATCCAACTGATCTTCTTCCCCAAAAGACGGCGTTTCCTTGAAGTTTTTGTCAAGTTTGACGCGTCCCACATAAACTATAGAAATGTCTTTAGAAACTGGAGTCAAAACCTTCAGAGTTTTTCTCGCATAATCAACTTCACGCAAAACGCCCATCCCAAGGAAAACCTTCCTTGCATCATACAAAGCCATGAGCAATCCTTCTTCTTCACCTTTTCGAATCACCACAACCTTCTTTTTTGCGAATTCTTCAAGTCTTCTTATGTTATCCGGGCTGACCCAGCGTCTCTTATCAATAACTATCAGAACCCTGTCTTGAAGCTCAGCAATATGTAATGGTTTCATCCCCAAAAGCTCACAGATGCTCCCTGCTCTTTTCAGGCCTTCATGCACTTTTCCTAGCCCAATCAATTCATTTCCTTCGATTTCCAGCCAGCCCAACGGAAGCGACTGCACTTTCGCATTTTTTAGATATTTCATGTATCCGAGTTCCCGTAAATTCTTGCGCTTCTCTCTACTCCTTTGTCTTATAGCAGGAGGGGAATCTATAACGATTCTCTTGAACCTTCCAAGAGTGTCTATGATAGACGCTAATTCGTCTTTTTGTTGGATGCAGAAGATTATATCTGGTTTGAGTTCCTCAACAAGCTGAATCTTATACTTAATAGCGTCGTCTCCTTCAACCCAGCCGTCGGTATTTATGACAACAAAGTTGGGGTCACTGCTAGAAATTTCGTTTTTGAGTGTGGTCATGCCTTCGATTACTTTGTTTGTGGCCCCGCTTGGAGAGGTCAAACCCACAAAGAAGACATTCTTCGCTTTTAGATTGAATAAGTCTGTTACTGATTTTGTTACAAGGACATAAGCAAGGGTGCAAGGGGGCCCTATGTCCGACTGACCCAAATCTCCATCCAGAATTGCAACGCTCTGCTTTTCGTTCAACAACTTGTTTATTAGATATGTGCAGAAACTTGTTTTCCCAGAATCAACAATGCCAATGACTATTACCGTGACCATTTTCCTCTGAAGATTCAGAAGCTCCTCGCATGATTTAATCCATGAAGACGGGACAGTGTTCCCATCGACTTCTTCGACATTCGCATTTTCGCCCAACGAAATTTCGAAAGTAGCCTTTTCCTCGACTACAAAAGGCAGTCTCTTACCTTCTCGTATCACAACCTTGCTCTTGTTGTCCATAGCTGATCCGAATACTTCTGCTTTCCCTGAGGTCACTGTGACAGAAGCTGGACCGTCAACCAATAGAGTCTTGCCTTTTTCAACTGTTCGATTCATTCGCTCTTCTCCTTGGAAACGAATGCCCATTTCTCCCAGCTATTCTTATCGCTGAGACGATGTCCCTCAGCCCTCTTCTGTGTTTAGTTTCACTTAAGTAGCGGTCTGTTCCAGCTTCGCTAACACTTTCTAACGTTATATCTGAAGGTAGCGTATCATCTAAAACGCGCAAAAGTGTTTCTTTATAGACCCGAACTCCGTCGCCAACTTTCACTGAAACGGAACGTATGGGGATTTTCCCAAGGTTTCTAAGGATGCTCTTTATCTTGTTCAAAGTCTCTTCGACGCTGGAACAGTTTTCTGTTTCGATAACTTTTCCATCTGCTAAGACTGCTAATCCGAAAACCTTGCCAGGGTCTATGCCTATGACGATCTTATCAATGTTTTGTTTCCCTTCAACGATTTGTAGTGCTTCATTCACCAATGCCTCTGGTTCTACATCTTCTTGGTAAACAAGAACTCTTTCGTGATTTACTAGGTGTCGCTCCGCTTCTGTGGTTATGACAACCTTGATTTCCATGGGAATCGAGTCTTTCGGGATCAAACTTAGAAATGGTATGTTTCTCTTTTTCAACTCGCTGACAATCAGATAATAGGCTTTTCCTGAAACCGTTGCAATGGCAATCTTTGCTTTCATATGGCCTTCCTATTTGTCGGATATTTGAACACAAAGCAAATTATTAGTTTCGCAGTTTATATTCGTTGACGTGCGTGACTGTGCTACGGATGATTCCAACAGGCTGTACAGCCCTCGACAAGATCCTCCAAGGAGGAATTTCGTTTGAAAGTCTCAGTCTAATCTATGGAGAGGCAGAAACTGGGAAAACCACCCTAGCTATGCAATGTGCTGTAAATTGCGCAAGGCAAAAACGTAAGACACTATTTGTGGACTGCGACGGCACATTCTCCGCTCGAAGGATGTCGCAGATCGCCTCGGGGAACTTCAAAGAAGTCGGAGAATTGGTGATTTTAATGAACCCAGATAACTTCAAGGAACAAACAATAGTTGTAGATCAACTAGCAGAATACACGACTAAGGGATTTGGGCTAATTGTTTTCGACACCATTACATCGCTCTACCGTGCCAAAGTGGCAGAATCTCCAGAGAAAACATTCGAGCTTAACCGTGAACTAAATAGGCAGATGGCATCACTAGCGCAGATTGCCAAGACCCAGAAAATCGCGGTTCTGATATCAAGTCAAGTGCACAGCGTTTTGAACCAGACTCATGTAAGCATAGAACCTGTCGCCACAAGAGTTTTGAAGTTCTGGGCCGACACGATAATCTCCATGAAACCCACTGAAAACCCACGAATAGTCGAGGCAACCTTGGAAAAAAGCCCCAAAAGGACTCAGCCCTTGATTTGTTACCTGAAAATAGAAGAAACGGGAATACACGAACATTCAACTCGTGGATGAGTGGGAAAACTTGGAAATCACATTTGTAGCTATTGAAGCACTGAAGTTTATATTTCCAGCATACTGCGCAAACGCCATACCCGTAATCACTGGAAGAGGGTATCCCATCGATTTCGGAAAGAGATTCTTTGATGGAAAACCAATCTTTGGAAAGAACAAAACCTTTCAAGGTCTCTTTTCCGGACTCGTTATTGGAACAGCCGTCGGTTTCCTAGAAACAATATTTTTCAGTTATCCTGTCTTCTTCGGTTTATTGTTATCTCTCGGAGCTTTGTGTGGAGACTTAGCAGGAGCTTTTGTGAAGAGACGGCTTGGGCTTGCCCCCGGAGAATTGTTGCCAATTATTGATCAGGTTGACTTCATAGCGGGAGCGATTTTGTTTTCTTTTCCCCTACAGATCGTTTTTTTGGAGCTTGCCATAGCCGTACTGATTATAACCCCTCCCATACACTTGTTAACCAATTTCGCAGCATACAAATTTGGGCTAAAAAATAATCCTTGGTAGAATTCTATCGACCAAGCTTGATTCGTATTGTGGCTTCAAGGAATATGTAAGCTAGAAGTATAAGAACGATGCCCACAAGAAACAGCATATATGCTTGCCTTGGCTTGTAAGCGTATTTTGTGCTCTGATACATAACTATTAATCCAACAATGCCAAGCGAGTACAGAACCGTGGCGACTATGCTATCGGTTATAAATTGTGCTCCCAATTCAGGATAAAGAAAGTAAAAGCGTCCACCATAATAAACTGCCGGAAGCGGTTTCATAATTATATTGTACAAACCGCCACCAAATAGAAATACGGCAATGGAGATAACGATTATCGAAAGGATGAGAGTTGAAGGTTTTGCCGTTGATATCCTTCGGTAGAACCTGTTCATGGAATACGACATTGAGGAAATTTTCTTCTTAACTTTCCGTGACATCCTGCTTTTCTCCGCTCTTCATGAGGTGTTCAACCACTTCTTTTGCCCATTCTCCTGTTAACGGATTGTTAACAATCTGATTTAAATACTCTTTCCAAGAGATTTCCAAAGCCTTTTTCCATAAGTTGTACTTTTTAATCACGCTTTCGTAAGCCTTCATGTGTAGCTCGCAATAACCTTTTTCGGCTGCTTCCCTATTGCAAACCACGCATCTCAATTCTTTGCCTCCTCTCCTTTTTCAACGGGCAGTTTGGATTGAAACAGAGGTTCCATGGTCGCCTTCCTTTTAGTCGAACCAGAACCGTAGGCCAACCGCATCCACGGCAGTTTCTTCCAAGAGGTCTAACGGTGCCTTTCTGAGGAAGTGGGAATGACGCTTTGCATAAGCCTTTAAAATAGTTTGTGCAGCCGACAAATCGTTTGCCGGTTCGTCTTGAATACAACACCATAAGTTTTCCAGTGCTGCAAATTGGACACGAACCTATAATTCTCTCTTCCAGTCTTGCTCTTTTTATGGCGTTACTCAATCTCTCGCCAATTATTTTCTCTTTCTCTTTTAGCCCCTTTGTCACTGGCTTAAGGATTTCAACGGCTTCCACAAGCACGTCCTCTCTTTTTCCATTGTTTACTTGAATCCTATTCATTCTTTCTTCAAGTTCCTTTGTTAGTTTTATTGAAACGACGGTCGGGCAATACTTCTCTAGAACTTCAAGAACTTCGAACCCTAAATCTGTCACAACCATTCTCTCGTCACGAACGTACTTTCTGTCATACAGAGTTTGTATGATGTCTGCTCTTGTTGCTTTTGTTCCGATTTCTGTCTCTTCCATTTTCTTGAGGATGCTGCTGGGGTTATATCGGGGCGGGGGCTTAGTGAACTTGTCCTCTAAGATCACTTTCCTGATGGCAATTGCCTGTCCATTCTCTATTGGCGGCAAGAGAACCTCTTCTGACCTCACGTAAGGTCCATAGAAGCGTAGCCAGCCCTCCTTTAAGGTTCGCCTTCCCCTCAGGTAAAACCGATGTACGTTGGCGCTGATGCAGACTCTCATGCTTTGTCTTATTGCGGGTTCATCAAAAACCGCCATAAACCTCCGGACGACAAGGTCCCATACTTTTCTTTCAGAGTCATCCAGGACCCTCTCTGGCAAGTTTCCTGTTGGATAAATAGCTGGATGAGCAGGGTCTTCCTTCTTCCCTTCCCTCGGTTTCAGCTCTGGTTTTGCGAGAAGCTCTGCGGTTAGTTTTCTGTATTGGGGATCTTTGCTTAGGTTTTTTAGTATCACTTCATAGCCTATTGTTGGAGGGAGTTTCTGGCTACTTGTTCTTGGATAAGAGATTAGAGCGTCTAAGTATAAGCGCTGCGCGATGTTCGAAGTCCGTCTTGGGGTGTATCCAAACAAGCCGTAAGCTTCGCTTTGCAGAGCACCCAGATCAAAAGGTAGCGGCGGTGTTTGCTGGAATTGTTTAACATCAACTTTTTCCACAGTTCCATTTTTTCCTCTGCAAGCATTTAGGACGGCGTCTGCTTCCTTTTTCGTTTCGATTATTTCCTTCTCGTATTCTGCTTCAAAGACCTTTCCATTTAGTTCGACTTCAGCTTTGACCTCCCAATACGGTGTTGGCACATGACTTCTGACGGATTTTTCTCTGGCGACCAAGAACTTCAGGGTGGGTCCTTGCACTCTTCCCGTGCTTAGTGTTGCGTATTTGCCACTCCAGTCTCTGGCTGCTATTGTCAATGCTCTTGAAAGGTTCACACCATAAAGCCAGTCCACTTCATGCCTTGTGCGTCCAGCCTCTATAAGTGAAAAGTCTAGATGCGGCAGAAGCTCCGCATATGATTTTTCCAATTCCTCTTTGGTTAAAGTAGAATATCTCATGCGTTTTGAGATGCCTTCTTTGTTGCCGCATGCGTATTTTAGTATGCTGAATCCGATGATGCTTCCTTCGATGTCGTAATCACAAGCGTCAATAAATATGTCGGCATCATTTGCCAGCTTTGATATAGTTTCAACCCACGTGCGAATTTGCTTTGCTCCTCTCTCGGCGGCGTATCTCGGTACCCATTTGAAGCTGAACACTGGATAGTAGTTTCGTCCGCTCCTTTCTTCTGCAACCGTGTATAGGTGTCCCAGGGCAGGGACTACGATTATCTCTTTATCTCGCTTGGCCACGTAGTATGGGACACCGTTGTCGTCCATCTTTTTGGCTTTTTCTTTCACGTCCAAGGCTGAAGCTATTCTTTGCGCGGCGTCTGGCTTCTCGGTGATAATTAACGTGTAATTACCCATTCTAATACAAACCATATAGGCATTCTAGATAATGATTTCTCAGAATTAAGGGTAACAGGTAAATTAAAAGTTTCTGTATGTTATGCCCTACAGTAGTGTGCTGGAAAATGCGCATGTTTTCTGGTAGCCTGTCTACCTTACAATCTTTAACATTCCTAAACATTGAACTCCAATAGGAAGTTATGCCGTTTCATTTCTCAGGAAAAAAGATTTGAGGCTTAAATCGTTAGGCTCAGTTAATGGCATATTTGATCGTTAGGTAACGGCTTTCGCATTGGTAATTAGATGGATGTGCGAGAAGTACGCTACTTGAGAATTACTTGCTTCTTGTGTTGCAGCACTTCCGCTTGAATCTTGTTTTTGTCGTACCTGAAAACTCCAAACAAGGTTTCGCCAACAGACATAAGCATGTCCAAGTATTTTTCAACATCATATCAGATCTGCGGCTTAACCAACTCAGCAGCCAAAATCCTTTCGTTTGCGATTCTATGATGACAATCAACGATCAAGTATCGAACAGTTTGACCTGGGGAAACCTCAAAACCTGCTTTTTCCAACTGTTTCGCGGCGATAGCTTGAAAAACATCATGACTGTAACTTGAAGGACGCTTCGAAAGCCTTTTAGTAACTATCAAATCTTCAACAGCGATTTGATTCGAAACCAGTTTCGCAGCATATTCCCTTAATATCTTTAGAGCAGTCGGAATTTCCGCCAGAAATTCGTTCAAGTTTCCAGATCTGGCAAGTGTCTTTATCATTTCAACCTGGGCTTCACTAATAAATTTAGGTGTGTCCCTACGCCGTGCTTCAATACCTCGCATTTTAATCTTTCCGTCTTCAAACACACCATAATACCTATTCAGAACTGGAACTCCTTCCAAGACTTTTGAGGGGAGAAAGACAATCCACCGATACTTACCCTCAACATTCAAAGAAACGCCAGTTATGCTTGAAACTTCCTTGCAAAAGTCAGCAACCTCCCTTGGAGTTGCCCTAGCCTTTTTGAGCCACAAAGAATCTACAATGCCATGAATCACGTCAAAACCATATTGTTCAGCCAACTTTGCAGTTTTCAACAACATGTCCCGAGCAAAAGCACAAACCGCAATGTGAGCGTCAACCTTCCCGAAACGCGCGTTCCTGTAACCTAAATAACCAAAGCAGGTGACCAAAATCCATTTGAGTGCACCTTGCCGCATATCATAAGCCTTTCTAAGCCTTTCGTCTGCAACTTCCCGTATCAAACCCTTATATTTGAAACGTTTCTGCAAAAGCAAATTCAAGGTCTTAGGAACAATGCCGCGCCTTTTCTCGCAAATGTTGTAACCTAGCTCGGGGACTCTAAGCTTGGAGTCTGGACAGCAAATGCAAAGCACTGTCTCGGCCGAGATGTTTCTCGTCAACATCAGCATTGGAAACATCGAGGTAAAATCTACTTCCACCACATCTGTATGAAAGCCGAGTTTAGGCTCAAAAACAAACCCGCCACGATCAGCAACAAGCAAATCCCACCCAGATTTGAAAGATTCAGGTTCCCGTTTCTTCCAAGGAATGAGGATGTCATCTTTCCACGCAGTGTAAAGTTGCAAAGAAGACATTATGCCTCCAATAGAAGCTCGGGCGGCTCTATGAAGAGGAACCCTGCATGTCCTCGACACCTCAACCAAACCTTCTAAGCCACAGGCAGTGTAGATAAAAGTGTTATCGACATCGATGTGGACTCGACCGTAAAGCCTTCGCATAGGAGCTTGATGATAAATTCTACCATAAGAAAAGAAGGTTCTTCCTTCGCTCTTTTTAGCCTTTAAAGGAGCATCTTCCCTGCTCATGGAAAAGCGGTTTAAGACACCATTGACAAAAGCTCGATGAGCCAAATAGGGAAAAAGAAATGAATCCCCACCATGCGTGAAAATAAGGTCAGGGTCCGCTTCCTTAACGGTTTTCACAAGTTCAAGAATCTTGTCAGACTCGCTTCCCTCATTAATAACTATAGTTTTGTCGCCAAATTCCAATGAGATGTTATCTATTTTGTCAGAAAGCTTTCGAGACGCGCTCTCCTTAAAGATGTTTATAGTTAGCCACATCGAACGCAACGGCGGAACAGCATAGTCACAGCTTTCAACAGAATCGATGACCTCATAGCCTAGTCTATTGCCGGAATCAACAACTATGACATGAGCCAATGGAAAAACGTCTTTCTCGTACAGATAAGCTTGAGAAATTGGAACATCAACATTATAGAGCCAAAACTTCTCATATCCACCCAGCTTGAGAATTTTTCTGGCAAAGAATGAAGTTCTACCGTAATCACTCATGTCAACTTCCAAAACCTTCTTCTTAGAAGGCTTCATAAAATCCGCATGTTTGTCCACGAAACGCCAGCTAGCCACAGACGTACTGTTCGCAATATGCTCAGCCAAACTTTGCAGGTTTGACAGATTTCCCGAAACATAAATTCTATGAGTGAACTTGTCAACTAACATAACCCGTTTTCCATTTTCAGCAATAATCCATACTGTCATCTTGTTCGAACCTGACGGGTAGACATCAAAAAGCCAGCCCCGAACAGCTTTAAGTTTGACGAAGCTGTCTTTCCAGTCGTTCAAGACTCTCCCTAATCTCCATAAGCTCCTTTTGTTGACCAAGCAGAATAGACATAAACATTGCCTCCACCAGAATTGGCCTTGTGGCCATGCCTGCAGCAGATGCGTAGGTCCTACAAGCGTTCATCATCTTGTCGAAGACTTCAAGGTCCTTACCTCTTAATGCTCTTCGAAAGCCTTCCCATCGATTAGCTTCTGTCTCTAATGCCTGCCTGTAAGATGGAACTGTTCTTCCCATATTTTACACCTCCATAAAAGCTGTTAACTGAGTGTAATCTGTGGGAAAATCCATGCTAAAGTTTCTAATGCGCGGATGATCCTCTAAGATGAAGCTCAAAACTCCCCCTCTCTTTTTGAACCTTAGCAAAACATTTGACTTCCCAAACAAGACTGCCTCCAAGAACAAGCCTTGCCTAGATCTTCGTTCCGGATAATAGCTCGTAATCACAATGACTGGCTTTCTTTCTGCAATCTCTGACAGTTTTGAACAGACTTTCATGAACAAGTCTTTAGCCTCGGTCTTAGGGATGTCTCTATCAAAGAATAGGGAAGTAATATCCGAAACAACCAATAGCTTAGCCTTCTTTTTGTTCAAAAATCTCTCAAGCTCTTCTAAAATCAGAGACGAAAGCTGATAAGCGGTAAATGCCCTTGAAACACAGATATTCTCTAAGGCTGTTCTTGGATCCAGACCATAACCCCGTGCGATTTCAGCCACAAAATAAGGATTAAAAGAGTTACCACCATCAACAAAGATAATAGATGAGCCTAAACCGCCCTTGTCAGCTGGCAGTTCGCAACGAACACACAAAGCAAAAGACATGAAAGAAACATGATCACCATAAAAAACAGCAAAATCTCCAAGCTGAAAACCAGGAAAAACATCATCCAATACTGAAACACCGAGGGACAGTTGTCTAACCTTTTCAGCTGACAAAACAGACAAGGCGCAACCCCTTTGTTGCAAGTATAAAAATCAAATGAACCCAAATAAGCCTTTGCTAGGAAAATACTGTTTAATACCGCCAGAGAGGTAAGTTAAAATGAAGCACGACTCCAGTTGATGAGGGGCGAGTTTTGAAAGAATATCTCATAGGAACGGGCGGATGGGCATACTTCCAGATTCCAGGGCTTCACCCGTTAGTGGCGTATTCCAAAGCCTTCAACTTCGTAGAGGTAAACTCCACCTTTTATCAAATCCCCCCTTTGAAAGAAGTAGAAACATGGAGGAAACTTGTTCCGCCGAACTTCCAATTCACAGTAAGAGCTCACCGGGCAATAACACATAAAAACAAACTCCAATCAACCGAAGAGACAGTTGAAATATTTGAGAAAATGAGACAGATATGTGCGATTCTGAATGCCGACATTCTACACCTTCAAACCTCATCAGCTTTCGCATTTAACGAAAATTCGATCAATAGACTCCGCGATTTTCTCTCTTCCATTAACCTTGGAAAACTACGCCTCGCCCTCGAAACAAGGAGGATTCCTTCCCATAAGATGCCATCTGAACTTCTAAACACAATGCAGGACTATCATATGATTCACTGTGTAGACCTCTCGAAAGACGAGGCCCCAGCCTACGAGTCCGACGTTCTTTACTCAAGGCTTTTTGGAAAAGGATACCATAATGTATACCAACCAACAGATGAAGAATTGAGCCAAATAGACAAAAGAGCCTCAAAAGGAAACTTCGAAAAAATAGCCCTAAGCTTCCACTTTGTCAGAATGTACAAAGATGCCGCTAGACTGAAACTCTATAAGCAGACGGGAAAATTCCCAATGATCACAAAGTCAACTGGGCTTTCGTCTGTAGAAGAAGTTCTAAGAGAAGACACAAAGTTTCCTGCTACAAAACAGGAACTAATGGACAGTCAGGGATGGAAACTCTTCGACTTCACCAGTAACGAAAGGACACATGTAAAAGATTTTTTGGCATTGCTTCCAGATAAAACATACAATAATATCGGCGAAGTTATGAACACGTTAAGCTCAATAGCAAGGTGACCATATTGGCTACTCATCTCGACAGGGTTTTTCTCGGTACATCGGGATGGAGCTACAAGGACTGGGTAGGCCCATTCTACACTCAAAAAGACAAAAGCATGCTTCAGGCCTATGTGAAAGTCTTCAGAACTGTCGAAATTGATTCTACGTTTTACAGATACCCAACCAAAGGCACAGTTATGGGATGGGTCAAATATTCGCCAGAAGGCTTCGTTTACGCTGCGAAGCTGCCCAAATTGATCACACATGAAAAGAAATTAGATTTAGACCAAGGCGTCGAAGAAGACCTCCAAAAATTCGCAGAACTTATTGGACCTTTATACCTCAGTGGAAAACTCGGCTGCCTTATCATCCAGCTTCCACCGAAATTCGAATATAATCCAAACGAACTGGAAGATTTCTTCAAGATCCTCCCAACTCACATAAAATTTGCCGTAGAGTTCAGAGACCTATCATGGATGAAAGAAGAAACCTGGAAGCTGCTTGAAAAATATCATGTAGCATACACCATAGTCGATGAGCCTCTGCTCCCACCAGAGATACACATAACATCAGACATCGCATATTTCCGGTGGCACGGTCACGGAGCAAAACCATGGTACAATTACCGATACCATGCTGAAGAGCTCGAGCCCTGGATTCCCAAGGTAAAGGACACCGCTGAAAGAGTTGAGAAGGTATACGGATATTTCAACAACCATTATCACGGGTACGCTGTTGAAAATTGTCTACATGTCCTAGAAATGCTGGGATCCCTAACACGCCAGCAAACGGAAGCCAAACACAATGTGGAAAAATATTTCAAAACAAAAGCCAAAGTCAAAGAGACTACACTAGAAGCATTTGTCGGACCAATGGAAGCGAGTCTAGAAAGCCTACTCAGATATTTCATGGATGAAGAGAGATTGAAAAGAGCCGCCCGCATTAAAGACCACGAGCTAACGGTACAGCAGGAAACCAATAACCAAATAAAAGCGACAATAAGAGACTACAACGTAGTCATAGACCTCGAAAATCTCACAGTCCTACACGACTGCGCAGACTGGAGCAAAGTGTCGCTGAGCAAACGGTTCTGCAAACACTTGGGAAAACTTATGCTATCGCTGAACAAGGAAAAAGCCTCGAAAATCCTTAAACAAATTTATACAAACAAGGAAAAATGGGAATTCAAACCATACACAAAATAGCAACCATCATCATGAAGCATGCAAAAGAAGAATCTGTATAATACCTGCAACCCACCTAGTTCTACATTCCGCTGAATATTGCGGCAAATAGATTGGCTCCATTACCATCACACGCACAACAAAAAGACGAGAAAATCAACCTTCCACTAATCATTTAAGCCCTGACTAGCAATTGATAAATATTCCGTGAGCGTTTACTTCTTTTGCTATTAAGCGGAGAGTAGCCCTGTGCCACAGCGTGTTATTTGTAAAGGATGCGGTCACGTTTTATATGAAGGTTCCGAAATAAAACCCCCCGATGAAATTCTACACCTAAACGATGGGAAATGTCCGAAATGTGGCAAGAAACTCTCCCTCATACCCATTGACGTAGACGTAAGACCTCAGCGGTAAACTCTTTGACGAGGAATGAAGCTTGACAGAAAAAATTCGCAAAACCCAACTCTGTAACGTTCATAAACAAACATCAAAGTTAACGGTCTTTGCTGGTTTCGAAATGCCTCTATGGTATAAAGGCACAATCCCTGAGCATTTGACTGTGCGGAATAGCGTCGGCATATTCGATATCTCTCATATGGGAAGGGTGACGATCATAGGCGCTGACTCTGAACGTTTCTTGAACTATGTAATAACGAACGATGTTTCGCTGCTTTCACCCAACTGTGCTCAATACTCAGTCATGTGCAACGAAAACGGCGGGATAATAGATGACTTTGTGATATACCGTCTGGAAAAAGAAAATTTCATGATGGTTTCCAATGCGACCAACAGAGAGAAAGACCGCAACTGGCTAGTTAGAAATGCGAAAAGCTTCAACGTAAAAATCGAGGAGATTTCAGACAACGTAGCAATGTTTGCAGTTCAAGGTCCAAACGCCGAAAAAACCCTACAGAAGATTTCCACAGAAGACTTAAGCAAAATTGGGCGATTCAAATGCGGACATTCTCAACTAGCGGACGTAGAAGTTTTCCTGTCGAGAACCGGATATACAGGTGAAGATGGCTTTGAAGTCTTCATATGGGATGCTCTATTGACCAAGCCCGATAAGGCAGTAAGGGTGTGGAACGCAGTTCTCGAGGCTGGAAAACCCTTCGGAATAGAACCATGTGGCATCGGAGCAAGAGACACGTTGAGGCTTGAGGCCGGCATGTGTCTATACGGAAACGACATAGATGAGCATACGACTCCTCTGGAAGCGGCGTTAAGCTTTGTAGTGAAACTTCAGAAAGACAACTTCCTAGGAAAAGATGTCTTATTAAAGCAAAAGAATGAAGGGATAAGACGTAAACGTGTCGGAATACAGATGATAGAGCAGGGCATACCTCGACAAGGCTTTGAAATCTATAGCGATGATAGTGAAAAGATAGGGTATCTGACCAGCGGAACATTTTCTCCACTGCTCAAATGTGGCATCGGGATGGCGTACATTCAAATATCTCAAGCTCAAGAGGGAAAAACTGTAAACGTTAAAATGCGGGACAAACTGACAAAGGGAAAAATAGTCTCATTTCCATTTTATGATGCTGAAAAATATGGCTATAGGCGAAAGACTGTGACATAGAGCTGCAGGACTTGCTATTCTCAATTTGATTTGGAAAGGTTTATATGAATGACATGTGGCATGGAAAACCGTTAGCTAACCGCAACGGAAATAAAACCCGTTAATAATCTCTGTAAGAGAGATGAATCGGAATGAGGATTGACGGCATCCGGTTGAAGGAACGCATTATTAATGGTATAAAAAATTTGGGAAAACTGAGAATTAGAATAAGCCATAGTTCAATAATGACTTTTTCGGCCTTACTCCTAATAGTGTTCATTGCTTTTACCATACGCATATTCCCTTTGCGTTGGGAAATACAAACAGGCACAATGCATCTCTCTGAATTCGACCCCTACTATCAATACAGCCTCACAAAATACATGATGGAAAATGGGATAATCTCTCCCTATTGGCCGACTCAGTGGACTGACAAACAACGCTGGTACCCTGACGGAATAAACATGGGCAAGTCGTTCCCATCGTTACCAATAACAGCAGCATTTTTCTATAACCTAATTTCGGCGTTGGGCGTCAACATCGATTTGATGGACTTCTGTGCACTCTTTCCTGCAATGATGGGCGCGCTAGCATGTTTGATCATATACTTCGTTGGTAAAGACATGGGGGGAAAGCCTGTTGGCATGTTTGCAGCCCTTTTTCTAGCTCTAAGTCCCTCCTTCATCCAAAGAACCTCCCTCGGCTTCTTCGACGACGAAACCATAGGAATAGTTGCTATTCTGTTATTCATTTTAATGTTTTTGAGAGCAATTGAAGAAGAAAGGCCTGTTGGTTCAACCTTGAAATATTCGCTTGGATCAGCTGCAGCCCTAGCTTACTTCTCTTCGGGATGGGGAGCAGCTTTTTATCCAATAGGCTTGACTGTCCTCTTCATTTTCGTGTTGATTCTGCTGAAACGATATTCGCAACGCCTCCTATTGTCATACAGCCTGACTTTTGGCTTGGGGCTATTCATAGCCATAAACGTTCCTCTTAATTCTACAGCGTTTCTGACAACCTCTGCTGTCCTACCAGTTGCTGGAATGTTTGTCTTGCTTTTTCTCGGCGAGATTCTCCGCAACTTAACTTCAATAAAATCAAAGGTACTATTTACGGCACTTTTTTTGGCCCTGTTAGTTGGCGCCTTCGTCATGCTCTGGTATCTTGGCTACATGCAAGAGATGGGTGGAAAGTTTATTTCTGTTATAAATCCATTTGCGCGAGAAGGTTCGCCACTTATAGAGTCTGTGGCTGAGCACAGAATCTCGTCTTGGGGTTCTATTTATTATGAGTTTGGCATAGGAATAGTGTTCTTTGTGGCGGGCTTGTTCTTCACCTTGAGAAATCTTAGCAGTAAGAACCTTTTTCTCCTAATTTTTGGCTTAACATCCCTCTATTTCGCTTGTTCTATGGTGCGACTGCTTGTTCTTATGGCCCCAGCTTTTGCCCTCCTCGCATCCGTTGGGGTCTTAGGGGTGTTAAAACCCTTCAGCGCCCTGTTGACAGAACCGCCGAAAATCATTACGAAAGCAAAGTATAGTTTAGAGCACGTTGGAAAAGAATTCAGTGGGACCGCGGTATTGCTAATATTCCTCATCCTGATGACGAACTTTGCTTTCGCACCACAATCTGGCGGGACTCCTAAAGTGTATAGCCAAGCTTACGCCCCTGTGACAATCACTGCAGGTAGCATTCCAATAGCCCCTAGTGAGCCTGTGCAAGAATGGCTGGACCTGTTAGCGTGGGTGAAAAGCAATATTGGATCTAAACCTATACAGGAGAAGGTTGTGTGCAGCTGGTGGGATTATGGTTATTGGTTGACCCTAATCGGAAATGTGACATCGCTTGCTGATAATGCTACAATAAACACTACACAAATAGAGAACATAGGTTTCACATTTATGGCTAACGAGACCTATGCATTGCAAATGTTAAAGCTATATGACGCAAAGTACATTCTCGTGTTCACAACTCTTGTTGTAGGGCAAAGCGGTGAACAGTGGGGGGCAGGTTGGGCTGGATACGGGGATGAGGGAAAATGGATGTGGATGGCTCGAATTTCTGGCCAATCATATGACCGATTTGTGAACAGCGGTCTCATCGATGGAGATTCCGCATGGACTGACGAAACAAAATTCGGAAACTTCAGCCAGAACACATGGGTCTGGAGCGACATTGGAAAGAATTCGACAATCTATAAGTTGATGAGCTGGGGAAAGCAAAGATGGTGCGACCAAAACCTCGTGAGCCCAGACGAACTTGGTATTGAGCCAGAATATTTCAAGGAAGCCTATTTCGCAGGGTTAACACTATCCCCACAAGACGCGCGTAACAAATACGGCGGTCTCGTTCCACTCGTGTGCCTTTACGAGATCGATTGGCAGAAATACTATTCAAGTCAGTAAGGGAGCGATAGATTGTTTCCGAAGGTTCCTGACTATCACAAGCCAAATAAGCCTTTAATTCCGAATGGTTTGGGTGTAATCTATGTTCTGGGCAGCACAGCATACCTCTTCTTTCTGCACTATCAAACTGAAATTGACGCTTCCAGCAATGTTTCTCCTGCTTTAACTTTAGCTGTCTGTATCTTGTTTGGTGGATTCTTGGGTTTGCTTGATGACTGGATGGATTTGCGATGGCGTTATAAGGCTTTCTTTCCGTTGATAGCTGCCATACCACTTATTTCATTGGCCCGTAGACTTGGGCTACGTACATCCATAACAATTCCTCTTCTAGGAACAGTGCCCTTCGGTGACTACTACTATTTCATAATTATCCCGCTGATTGTGACCGTAGCTACCAACACTGTAAACCAGCTTGGAGGGTTGAACGGTTTAGAAACAGTATGTCCAGCGATAGTTATGATCGGACTAATGGCTATCTCGGGGTCACTTGCTATCCTGCTATATGTTCCTTTAATCACGTGGCTTCTTTTGGCGTTTCTTAATTTGAAGGGCAAAATCTTCGTTGGCAATACGGGATCTTTTGCCATGGGAATTACATTAGCTGCGTTCGCCATTATTTCAGATTTAAAATTCAGTCTAGTAATCTCGATTTTGCCTTACATTTTTAACTCCTCGTTGATCTTGCTAACCTATCTCTTTTTTAGGACAAAAGCGCAGGTTTCTTTTGATGGCGAAAAGTTATCTTCAGATCATAGGAGAAGCTTGATCACGTTCGTGACTTATCGTCGTCCTCTAACTGAGCAACGAGTAGTTATGATAATCTCGCTTCTGGTAGCAGCTTCAACATCTGTTGCCTTATCGGTTGAATGGTTATTGCTGTAGCTATACGATTCTAAACAATAGTGTGTATTATGACGTGACACACAAAAGGCAAAAATCAGTCAAAAGCGAGGCTTAGTAACGGAGGTTCAGACCACCGACTCATCATCTGTTTAATGTGGGGAATCAATCATCTGCCCAGCATTGTACATTCCAAACGTTTCAGTTAAGGTAGAAATTAACAGTCTAGTAGGAGTCAAAATGGGTGTTAAAAGTGGAACTGAAACTGTCAATTTTGACGTAAAGGCGAAGCTTGACGAGCGAGAGCGCAAAAGCCAAATGGTTGTCGTTGGTTTCAACCTTCTTTTGACTACAAAGCCGAGCCTTGTGAAGTTTGAAGTTGAAGGCACTGCAACTTTAATGGGCAAGGATTCCGAGATAAATAGAATGTTGGGGGTAGATCCTGACACAAAGGTACCGTATGTTTTTCAGAGGGTTTATCAGTACGCGTTTACAGCCATGTATGTTCTTTCGTCAATTTTGAATGCCCCTTCGCCGCCTCACGACTTGCTTTTTTCCAGGACGCAAGGCGTTCCCGTTGAAGATATAAGCGTAGAAGTCGCACCTGCAGAGACTGTGGGTGTCCGAGCGGAAACAGCAGAAGAAGCAGGCGAAGTTACCGCGTCAGGCTAATAGTTTTCTAGCAACATTTAAAAGCTTGGAATCACGTGCATAGGACTTGTTGGCGGGTGAGTGGACCTCCACCCGTTCCGCCATAATAAACCCCGGCGTTGGAGGTGAAGAATTGAAGTTTGACAGTAGAGACTTGGCGTTGACGGCTATTTTCGCAAGCATGTATGCCTCAATCAATGTTATCCAAACAACGATGGGAGGACCTATAACATATGGACCCATTCAATTGCGGCTTGCCGATGCTTTAATTCCTTTGTCAGCTCTGTTCGGATGGCCAGTGATAATAGGAGTTGCTGTGGGTTGCTTTAGCAATGCATATTACATGCTTGACCCGGCAGACATTATTATAGGGCCTATAGTCAATTTTGCAGCTTCTTTAATTGTATTTTTGCTTCGAAAGCATCGACTGGTAGCCTGTATTTCGGGAGCTGTAACTGTAGGCGCGCCCATAGGTTCATATCTCTATTACTTGTACGCGGTAGGTAATCCAATTATACAGCAACAAGTGCCAGAATTTTTCGGAATACCATTGCCTTTGTGGAGTACTTTTGTTCTAAGTCTTACTATTAGCTGTTTGGTCACTGTCGCCCTAATAGGATACATATTGCTTAATATATTGGAACAACGAAGCGTTATTGAACCCTTGAAATCGCATGGACTGAAAGTTCTTACGAAGGATTGAAGATATCTGACAAAAACATGCGAGATCCTACAAGAAGCGTTCCAGTTTAGTTAGCCCTATTATTTCATCGAAATCTAGTCCTAAAGCATCCAATACCTGATCGAATGTTGAATGCAAATAGGCTATGTACTTGTCGACATCGATTTCGTTTTTTGCGGCTAACTCAACTGGTTTCACACGTGGCTCTCTGGTCACTTTGACGAAGCTTATTAGGTCGCCGGCTTTCAGCTCCATCCCTCCTTCTTTAAGGATTCTCGCGGCTTTCACATGTTGTGGTGTAGTTTTTGTATAGCGTTCTGGTTCTTCGCCCAAAACCACATTGAAAGCGAGTTCGCTTATGCCGTCCCATTCCCTTCTCTTCAACCGCGTGTAACAGTCGCGAACGATATCCGTGATGTCTTTTTTTGCCTTTTCAAAATCCTCTGGAGTCTTCACTATCGCCAATCGTCCTTTCATTCTGTCAAATGCTTTTTTGATGAACAACGGAATGTGCCTCTTCTTACCTGTTAACCCTTTGACATCGACACTTCCGTCGTCCAGAACTCCAAGATAGTTCTTTTTCCGCGAGCTGAACACTACGTATCTGTAAATCTTATCTACATCTAGGCTCATCTTTAACTCGTGTTCAGTCCATCGTGACAACTCTTCAATCTGCGCAGTTGAAGGGTTTTTCAGAAATATGCTGTCCGTGTCTCCGTAAAGCACCTGAATACTAAGCTGCTTTGCTCTGTCAAGGATTCGGGTTATTGAGTTCCTCCCGATGGCTGCAGTTGCCTCGGCCACAGGTGGACAGTAGAGGTCGAAGGTTTCTGCGCCAAAGACCCCATAGCTTGCGTTTAAGATGACTTTGAGAGCTCCTTGGATGATATCGTACCAGTTTCTGAGCTCTTTTGGCAAGGTTTTGTCTTTTGACTTTGGCTTGTACCATCTGACACGCAAATCTCTAAGTGAACCGATCAGAAGACTCTCCAGTGCTCGTTTCTTGGTGCAGACCCAGTGGGGCGTATCTGGAACTAGGTTACTGCGGCATTCCGTATGAGCACATAAAATAGATTGATAACCTAGGTTCCACACTTTTATTATTGATGGATACAGACTCTGGAAGTCCATATCTGCCACGCTAAAGTGCACGCCTGGAACTGGCTCGACGACTATTGCCCCTTTGTATTTCTTACCTTTGATGATGGCTTTGGTTGCTGTTTTTCCTTTTTTAGCGAGTATATCCTCGGCGTTTGGGATAAGCATGCTTCTTCTGCGATGCTCGCGGTGCATGAAATTCCTTATCCAACGAGAAACGCCTTGACGGCTCACGTCATCCATTGGCATGCTACTGATTCTAGCCAACGCAAGAATAAGCTTCATAACCAATTCGTCTTCGAAATTCGTGAGTCTAAAAGCGATTTCGGCATCCTTGAAGCAATATTTGGCGAGTTCTGTGTAAGTCAATTCGCCTATACCCTTTTCTAACCTTATTTTTTCCATTTCGATTAGGGCTTTGCCTACATCATCAAGTGTTACGTCTCGATAGCGGTTGTTGAAGGCATATATTTGAATTGAGCGATTGAAGAAAAACTTGTACAAGTCTATATGAACGCCATGCTTTAGCGAGCAGACACGTTTTCCTACTTCTATCGGAACTTCGTCCCTTCTAAAACCCATGTTTTGTGCTCTATGGGCCAGATAACGCAAGTCGAAATCGTCGCCGTTGAAAGTTACGACGAAAGGATAATTCCACAAAACGTCGAAAACAGCTCTGATGAGCTTTTCTTCTGAATCGAAGTATTCAAGGATGACGTTGGCTGGCAAATGTTCAGTTCCTTCGCGAATATTCTCTCTTTTCAAGAGCAAAACTTTCTTTTGTCCGTCAGAACTATAGAGTGAAACGCAGACAACCTGGTAGGCGGCTTCCCGTGGGTCTGGCACTCTAGTGGCAATAGGGGTGCAAACCTCTATATCCATGGCAACTCGGCGAAATTTTGGAGCAGGATACTCCAGTAACCTGGCCCATTGTTCAATGTACTGTATTTCCTCGCTTGTAGCGTTCTTGAATATACCAAGTATCTGCCTAACCATTTTTTCGGCTTCTTCCAGGTTTTTCGGAACAAGATCAGCGTTTTTGACTTCGTAGATCATTCCAGGCAGAAGGTTTCTGTCGTAGATATAGGATTGGTAATACTTTATCTTTGATTCCCAAACCTTGATTTCTTGTGGTGAGATTGGCGTGTCTGAGATTTTGGGGAATTCTTCCGGAATTATATCTCTTATGCATCCTTTTGGGCGTCCGCCAATAGCTAAGGGGTCCTTGGCAACGATTTTCGTCACTTTCGTGCTTCTGTTCATTAGCGGATCAAATTTTTCTGCAATTTCGAAATGATCAAAACCAGGATGCTGTGTCAAACGTGTGATTTTTTCAAGTTCATATTGTGAAAGGTTGGTCAAGCAATATGGCTTGTGTCCTACGTTGTCGTACCAGAAGTAGATTTGACCTGAAGCTGGCTCGTATAGTTTGATTAGGGCTTTGCCAGCCTTTCCATCATAAGTGGCTGAAACGAGATAGGAAGGCAGCAGATTCTCAGGCGCCAATGGCGGAAAAGCCCGCTTCTTACCTCTGTCTTTAAGTATTGATTCTGTGAAGGGCAAGGCTTCGGCTTCTGTTTCTTCCGAAGGTTTCGCTTTTGCGTAGGGGAAATCGTCTAAGTGCTTTTGCACCATTTTAGTCTTTGACCTAATTAACTTTATGAACGGAATAGACTAAAAACTCTTACTAGCGTTCATTGAGGTGTTTTCTTAAGAAGGTTGTGGGACTAGGCTCTGTCGGAGGCTAGCCCCTCCCTTATATATAGATTGAACTTGATGTTGAACTTGTTGTGCAAGTGTTTAGGTATGGATGAAGCTGTTTTGTCACATGCTGAAAAAGACGGGAGTCTAGTTTGCCATGAACTATAGTGTTGTCTTATTGCTTGCTTTCTTGTTTGATGGTCTTGATTAGTTGGGAAGTTGTTAGTGAGCCTATATTTCCTATTCCATGCCTTCTTAGGGCTATCTTTCCTGTTTCTGCTTCGCGTTTGCCAATCAATATTATGTACGGGATTTTCTGAAGTTCTGCTTGTCTGATTTTGTAGTTAGTGGTTGAAGGACTGCTATCAAGTTCCGACCTTATGCCATGAGCCAATAGTTTTTTGTGAACATTTTTTGCGTATTGCACGTGGTCAATGCTGACGGTTAGTATCGTCACCTGTGTAGGAGCGAGCCAAACGGGGAAGTTTCCGTTGCAATGCTCTATTAAGATGGCAAAGAACCGTTCAATAGCTCCAAGTAATGCTCTGTGAACCATCACAACCTGATGACCTTTGCCATCAGCTCCTACATACCTAATGTTGAAACGTTTTGGTAGGTTGAAGTCAAACTGTATAGTTGTGCATTGCCATTCTCTACCTGAAGAATCAACTATGTTAATGTCGATTTTCGGTCCATAAAATACTGCTTCTCCTAGCATTTCCTTGTACGGAATTCGTTTTTTATTTAATGCTGCTGCTAACGCTCTTTGTGCCATGCTCCATTCCTGTTCCGAACCCATATATTTCTCTGGTTGCTTGGGGTCTATGGTCGAAAGGTATACGTTGTATTTTTTGAAGCCGAATTTTTGGAGAATATGCTGCGCAAAGTCCAGAAGCCTAAGAATTTCTTCTTCGACTTGTTCGGCAGTGCAGAAGATATGGGCGTCATCTTGTGTGAACCCTCTAACCCGCAATAGTCCATGGAGTGTCCCTGAGCGTTCGTATCTGTAAACCGTGCCCCATTCCGCATATCTTATTGGCAAGTCCTTATAGCTTCTTGTTTTAGCCTTATAGATTTGGATGTGGAAGGGACAGTTCATAGGCTTCATAACGTAAGATTCTCCGTCTTTTTCGAAAAGGTACATGTTCTGCTTGTAGTAGTCTAAATGCCCTGAAATTCTCCAGAGTTCTGCTCGTGCTATGTGTGGAGAGCAGACCAGTTGATACGCATTTTTCAGATGCTCTTCCTCCCAGAAGTCCCTTATTATCCTGCGAACCATTGTTCCTTTGGGATGCCAAAGAACTAAGCCAATGCCTACATCCTCGCTTATTGAGAATAAATCCAACTGTTGGCCGATAAGCCTGTGGTCGGCACTTGAAATCTCTCTTATCTTGTTTTTGTTTTTTGAAAGTTCTGCATTCACGGGGTTTATAGGGTGTTCTCTTCTTTTTAGAAGTCGTTTAGAGTTGTGTTTCTAAATACCCCATTTGAAACATCAAGCCTGTTAATAATGACACCATCCTATTTATTCCTTATTCTAGAAAGGACTTGGACAAACATAGGCGAAGTAGGGAAAACGCCTTTAATTCCGTTGACACCTTTGTTTTTGTTTTAGGGTTGAGTGAAACTCTTGCTTAAGGAAGCTTGGACACTCGCGATTGAAACTCTAAGCTGGATGGAAATGCGGAAACTCAGTGAACGTCTAGCCTTGGCAAGAACGGTTAAGCAGTTAGGTATGAGTGATGCTAACGCCATGAGACTTGCCCATATGCTCGTGTGCGAAACTGTTAGGCGACGGAACTTCATAGACGCTTTCATAAACAAAGCTTTGAAGAAAGAATCCATAAGCGAGTTTAATCTCGGCATTCAAGCCTTCTTGCGGCTCTATGTTTACCAGACTCGAATAGTTAAAAACTGGTCTAAGATTGATTTGGAAGAAGCCAAGAGTATAGCTAAACTCGTCCGCTCTATCTTGGGATGGAAAACCCTTCGAAACGTCGAGCATGTACTGGGTTTTTTGCTAACGCAGAATCCAAAAGCAGTCCTTGAAGGCACAAGCGATGAAGAGAGAATAGGGCTTGAGACTTTTCACCCAACATGGTTCGTAAAGTATTGTTTCAGTCTTTTCGGTAGAAGCGAAGCCATAAAACTGTTAGAAGCAAATTTGCAGCCTCCGCCAACGTACATAAGGTTCAACACGCTCAAGGCTAGTCAAAACGAGATTTCGGAGAAACTTGCAGAAGAAGGCGTCAAAGTTGAGAAGGTTGAACAATTAAAGCACACATACAAGATTTTAGGCTCGAGGCGGCCTTTAACTCGAATAGAAAGCTTCAAAGAAGGCCTATTTTATGTTCAAGACAAGGCTAGCTGTTATGCAGCCGAAGTTGCAGACCCAAAACCTCGAATGAAAGTTATCGATGTTTGCGCTGCGCCAGGTGCCAAAACTACCTATCTAGCCCAGCTAATGCAAAACCGCGGCTTCATCCACTCAATAGATTATTCAAAGCGTAGAATAGCTGTTTGGAAAGATGAAGTAGCCCGCATGGGAGTCAGAAACGCTGTGCCAATAGTTGCCGATGCGTGCAATCCGCTACCTTTCTCGATAGAAGCAGATATCATTGTCTTAGACCCACCATGCACAAGCTCAGGTGCTTTTGGAAGGTCTCCCTCAGCTAAGTGGAGGCTAACGCGACGTTCTATTGACAAGATGGCAGAGATTCAATGGAAAATGATAAACACTTGCGCAGAGAACGTGAAGCCTGGAGGCGCGCTAATCTACTCTACATGCAGCATAGCAGTCGAAGAAAACGAAATACTCATTGAACGTTTTCTAAAATGGCATCCAAAATTTTCACTGGCTGAAATAAGCCCAAAGATAGGTTTATCAGGCCTAAGAGGATTAGAAAGATGTCAGAGGCTATATCCACACGTTCATCATTGCAATGGGTTCTTTGTCGCGAAACTGTCAAAAACCTGAATCTAAAAAGAAACTGGGAGCCTCTCAATAATAAGAAGTCATCTTTCGTTGTCTTTTTTACTTCGTGGTTTGAAGGATGTTTTTCTCTGGGTGAGCTGCTTTCGTCAATCTCAGGGCAATAGTCGAAACTAGAAGATTACTAATGTTGTAAGTGTACACAAAAACTAAATTCAACTATTTTGTTAAAAAGCAGGGGACATTCGATGCTTGTCAAAGATGAGTTGAAAGACTTTCTTACGAAGTTTGGCGTTTTTAAAATTGGAGTTGCAGATCCAGCGCATGGTTTTGCATTGGCGAAGGAGGGTTGTCATCCGAGAGATAATATGAGGGATTGTAATTCGGTGGTTGTCTTTGCCTTTCATGTTGGTCTGGATTACTATACTACCCTAGCTTATTATCAGAAAGGAGAAGTTGAGTCGCGAATCTTACACATTTACGGCGACTGGGTCTCATCTCACCTTGCACGCTTTCTTGAAGAAATGGACTACAAAGCAGTCGTCCCTCACGGGTATAAAAACGAGAAAGAGAGAATTCATCACCTATCCTCCAAATTGGCAGCATACGAAGCTGGGCTTGGAGTCTTTGGAAGGCCAAGCATTGTGATAACACCGGAATATGGGCCAAGGGTTAGATTCGGAGTGGTCCTTACAAGCGCTCGGATAAAGCCAGATAACCCTTTGAGAGGTTTTAACCCATGCCAAGAATGCGAAACTTGCGTTGGGCTCTGCCCTGCAAGAGCCATAAGCAAGGAAAAGCCACCGCCATTGGGATTTGACAGAAACCGATGTATGGAATTCATTTATGGAGTTCGAGAGAAAACTAAAAGGGAAGTAATGCTTTGCGGTTACTGCTTCAACTGCTGCCCTATAGGAAAAACTTCGAAGAAAACATTCCATCTAAGTAAGTATAAAACTCTACTCGACCTAAACGAAGACAAAAGGGAAAAACTCTTAAAATCGATGAACGTCTAATGAACACACGGTTTTCTTAATGATTTATGGTTTATATGCTATCGCTTGCAAGTGTCCCGCTAATGCCAAAGCGTCTTGGCTTTCACACAAAGTAAGCTCAAATTGAAGTATTTTGTTAAATAAATCTTCAGGATAATCCTTTTTCATAAATAGTTCCTTCGAAATTCGTAAAGGCATGGTGTAACCTTTGCCAACAATTTTCTCGACGCAAAGACCATTTCTTTCTAGCGTTTCACGAAATTCGCTTGGGGTCCAAGTATAGATTTTTACTTTGCCCTCTTTGTCCATGGCACCATGTTTTCTGCAAAGTAATATATCAAGTGCATGGGCGACGTTATCAGAGTTTGGTTTTTCAGACAGAGAAACCAAGGATTGGACATAACGATTATGCACAGAAATTATTAACCGCCCTTTCTTTTTTAGAATTCGTGCCAACTCTTTAACAACAATGTTCGGGTTCTTAAAAAGAAAAAGCGTATGTTCGCAAAGAATCATGTTGAATGTTTCATCTGCATAACGTGTTTTTGCAATGTCGCCCTTTTTTGTGATTATTCTGTCTTGCATACCTTCCTTTTTTGCCTTTTGAGCAGCAGCTTTGAGCATTTCTTGAGAAGCATCCATTAAGACTACCTTACAGCCCTTTTTCGCCATCTGAATTGTCCAGCGACCAGTCCCTCCTCCAGCATCCATAACCAGAGCGGTAGGATTTGTTGGAACGTAGGGTTCTATATGCTTCCATGTAATTATATCGAATATTTTGTAATACATCATGTCAAATGTCTTATCGTAGCTTTTCGCCCTTTCATCGTAACACAATTCAACCTCTTCCACCTAGCTTTCCACCATTCGAGATTTTTCCAAACAACATAGGACCTCAAAGATAATTTTCGCTGCTTGAATCGCGGATATTCCATAATCATAATCTGGTGCGACTTCAAGAACATCAAAGCCCATCACTCGTCTGTCGCACATTCTACACAAAATTTCGAGCAAGGTTTGTGTTTCAATCCCCTCGGGTTCTGGATTCTGCACAGCCGGAGCACACGACGGATCCAGAACATCCATGTCGACAGATAGATAGATGTTTCGGCATTTTCCGAGCTTCTCTTTCAATTTTTTGGCAATCTGTTCGCTTCCTTCTCTTCTGATTTGCTGCGAGGTGAAAAATTCTATTCCGGCCTTCTTGGCAAAGGCCAATTCTTCTTTACAGACCGCCCTTGTGCCCACTTCGATGATCTTCGAGGGCTTCAATTCTTCGCTTATTCTACGCATGAAGGTTGTGTGCGAAAGTTTAAGCCCCATAAACTCATTGCGCAAATCAAGGTGAGCATCAAAACTCACTATCGCAGTCTTTAAGGCCTCAGTGTTTAGGCCTTTCACAATGCCCAAGGTTATCGTGTGTTCTCCACCCATTGCTACTGGCGTCTTCCCCGCCTTCAAAATGCTCTCAACAACAAGTTCAATTCTCTGTAGGGTCTTCTTCGTGTCAGTGGACACATGCAAATCACCTAAATCATGCAGTTTTAAGTCTTCAACATCCAAGCCTGTGCGAAAACTGTAAGTTTCTATGTTAAGAGAAGCTTGCCGAATCGCGTTTGGACCAAACCTTGCCCCACTTCGATACGTACTTGTAACGTCGAAAGGAACACCAAAAACTATGTAATCCGCTTTTTCAAAAGGCTTTTGAAAGCCACCGAACACATTTGATTGGGACACAAAAAGTTCATGACGGCTCATTTGGCTTCCTCTCTATACTCTGCATATTTCAGTGATCGACTCTAAACTTTTGTTGCCAATGCTTAAAAGTGTTCGCTAGTCTAGGTCAGCGACACCCTTCCTTATCTTATAGAAATATAAAACAACTCCTAGAATGAATGAAATGATACAGAACCCATAGACAACGCTGTAACTACCATAGGCAGCTAATGTGTTTATGAAGAGGTTGCCTTGCAACGGATAGAAGGGCATCATCTCCTCATAAAGAAAAGAGTCCAAAAACACATGAGAATAGACTCCAGCAAAAGATGTAAAAAGAATCTTCTTGAATGAGGACTTCTGCGAAATTCGGAAAACCACCATTATTCTATTCAGCATGTTCCTAAGTGGATAAATGATGAAAGCGACCAAGGCAGCCAAGATTGATGAGCCTAGATATGAGTGGAAAAAGCCGTGAAGATGATACCTATAAACGTGAAAATACATAATATAGAAAGGTTCAACATCGGGTATGACGCTTGCCACAAAAAGGGTCGGCAGATCAAACACGACAGAAAGAACTAAACCGAAAAGTAGAGCTGGTCCCAGATGAAAAGGAGTGAACGGCACAAGCATTTACCTTCAATCATCTATAAGACGCTACCAGATATTAGAGTTCCCAAAGAAACACAAAGAAAACACTAAATTTATTAATGTTGCTTCAAATGCATTAGAGTTAAAAGGCGGTTCTTGAATGTCGCTTAGATCGAAACTCAAGATTGAAAATACTGGAATGTTGGCAGCGCTCATCTTTTACGCTGTCGTCGGGATAATTTGCTTCGCTATTTTGGCAATTAACGATTTTCTGCTTATTCATATAGGTCTAATCGGCATATTGAACCTAATAACGGCTTATGGCCTGTTCAAAAAGAGAGCCTGGACGTTCTGGGCTGTTATTGCGCTTTTCTTTATTGCTACAACCTTTTCAGCTTCTATGCTTTACTATGCTTTTGGCCTTGACTTAATTCTCGACACAGGCGTGATGGTATATCTCGTCTTAACATGGATCTTCACGGCCTATACTGCGACGAAAAGGAAAACCTTGCAGGCTTGAGACTTAGCTTTCTTCAAGCTTCTTGAAAAGATGAACTTCAACTTCTTCATCAGAGTCGACGAATTGCTGGTTTTCGGGTATTTCTACGAAGCCATCAGCCTTCGCAAGCGTTGTTATTGCACCTGAAAGTTCGACGGGGACAGGCTCAGCAATCAGTCGAGTTGCTCTGTCACGTTTCAATCTAACAGTAATGAATGTTCGCCTTCCCTTTGCTGGAAACATCCTTGTCGCCGCATGTGCCTTCACTATCAAGTCCTTCTCCGCCTTTCTGCCAGCCATGCACCTAATTATTGGACGCGCAAGCAAGTGAAAAACCAGCAACGCAGAAGTTGGATGACCTGGAAGCGAAAAGATCAATTTTCCATCTATCGAAGCCACAGTTGTTGGTTTTCCAGGCTTAGTCGCTACTCCACAGACAATTACGCCAGGCTTTCCTAACGAATCCAAAGCTCTGGGCATAACATCTTTTGGACCTACTGAAACCCCACCCGAGGTTACAACAATATCTGCTGACGCTAGCGCATGCCTTAACGCTTTCCGAAGCTCCGCCATATCATCTGCAAAAACGCCCAAGTAGATTGGCTTTCCTCCACTTTCCCACGCTGCTATGCTCAGACTGTAGCCATTTATATCGTAGATCTTTCCGGGAGACAATTTCTCGCCTAGTTCAATGACTTCAGCGCCTGTTGAAAGAACCGCCACACGCGGAACCGCGTAGACTTTCACCTTTGCCGTGCCCAACGCGGCTAGAACGCCAATTTCCCTCGAGCCTATCAATTGCCTTGCGCGTAGAACGGTTTCGCCCTTCCTTATGTCTGCCCCCATTTTCATAATGTTCTCATCTTTTACCACGGCATTGTAAACACGAAGGTCATCGCCGCTTCGATCTGTATATTCAACCATGACAATAGCGTCTGCGCCTTCAGGGACTGGTGCTCCAGTGGAAATCTCAGCAGCTTTGCCCCGGACAACTGATGTTGTCGACGGTTCTCCCACGTTCACTGTTCCACAAACTTTCAGTTTTTTTGGTTTGTTTTCTTCCGCTCCAAATGTATCCTCAGCCCTTACTGCGTATCCGTCAACAGTTGACCGACTGAAAGGGGGAATATCCAGCGTAGCTGTCACATCTTCTGCGAGAACACGATTGTAGGCTTCTAGAAGCGGGATTTCCCCAACACCCAAAGAATTAATTTTGAAATGGTGCCTGATGACTCTTTTAGCCTCACCCAAAGTAAGGAGTTTTCTAAACACCTCTATCAACCACCTCTACGCTGTCAAACAAGTGCACCAGCACGGATTCTCCTTCCTCCAAGCCTTCTCTATTTTCCGGAACAGCAACGTAGCCATTAGCCTTTGTCATAGTTGAAATTGTGCCTGAGCCCCGTGAGCTCAGGGGTTCGGCGAGAAGCTTTCCGCCTACTTGAATAACTCGAACTCGCACAAATGTTTTTCTTCCAAGGGTTGCCGTGATCCTTCTTGTTACCTTGGCTTCAACAACTGGTCTTAGTTCTTCTTGTCTTATTCCGAGCATTCTAGATATTAGAGGTCTGACGAAAACCTCGAACCCTATCATTGCTGCCACAGGGTTACCAGAAAGAATGATCACAGGCGTCCCGTCCACTATCGCGAGAGCTGTCGGCATGGCTGGGCGCATAGCCACACCGTGAACAATAACGCCAGGTTTTCCAAGATTGTTCACAGCTTCCGGAACAAGATCCGAAACCCCAACACTTGTCCCGCCAGTGGTTATCACAGCGTTTCCGCCTTGTAACCCTTCTTTCAATTTTTCCAAAATTCCGTTAAGATCATCTTTCACGATGCCTAAATCTAGGGTTTCAACGCCAAATTCTTCGCACAAAGCCGAAAGAACAAGCCTGTTAACCTCGAAAATCTGATCTTCCTTCGGCTTATCGCCGATTTCCACCAACTCATCTCCGGTAGACAAAATAGCGATTTTGGGCTTTTCGACAACTTTGACCATCTTGATTCCTAAAGCCGCGATTAACCCCAAATGTTGAGGCTTCAAACGGGTTCCCGCATTTATGGCGATTTCGCCCTTTGGGACATCTTCACCTTTTCTTGACACATTTTCGCTTGGTGTTACTGGAACCCAAACTTCGATTTCCGTGTCCACCCGTTTAGTGTTCTCTAACATCACAACAGCATTGGCCCCTCTAGGAAGCGGGTTGCCAGTCCAGACTTGTTTTGCTTGCCGCCTGCCTATCTCCTTTTCTTTCATGATCTTGAAGGTTTTTGGTTTGAATTGTGATGCCCCAAAGGTCTCTTCGGCTCTAACAGCGTACCCATCCACAGCCGAACGGTCAAATCTTGGCAAATCCTCTTTTGCAACAATGTCTTCTGCTAAAATGCGATTCAAAGCCTTACACAAGGGAACAGTAACAGTTTTTGACTTTTCGAATCTCCACTTCTCGAAGAACAGTTGCAATGCATCTTCCACTGATGTAAGTCTTTGGAACCCTCTCAGCCGAACCAAAAGGCCCCACACTCATACACAGCACTATAAATTGCATACAAAAAGGTATCGCATTAAAGCTATTTCAAGGCTTTACTAAATCATCAAATATCGATTACTGCAAAATGATACGGACAAGGGTGCAAAGAGCCAAAGTGGCTAAGTATTGCGGCTTTTTTCGCGAATTCTGGAAAAAGTCCCGAGTCCTCCGGACTATCCACTGCTTGAATTGAAACCTAACGAAATCGTAGTAAGAAGATTTAAACTTTGATGTACATCGATTGCCACATTGTCTGCAACAAACTAGCTTTCAAGTTCCTTTTGGATTATATCACGCATTTTTATTGCATCTACATCCAAGACTGGGCTTTCGCTTATGATTACGGGCTTTAACTTGAATTCAATTATAACCTTTGCAAGCATTGCGAAATCTGGTCCATAGTTTGTTTCGTCCATTGTATGATGACATTTCTCCCCTTTGTCTGTGAATTCAACTTTCGTAAAGTGACAATGCATGTTTTCGACTGCTTTTGACCCCAGTCTCTCTTCAATTTCCTCAAGAACCTTTCGAAAGTCCGCGAGTGTTTTGAATCGTCCCTTATCTCTTGCGTGTAGATGCGCCCAATCGATAACTGGCTGAGTCTGCTCAACCTCTTCACATAATGCTAAAACTTCACCTAGGCTTCCAAGCTGGGATGGTCTGCCCATTGTTTCTGGGCCGATATTGACATTCTTAATTCCTAAAGCATTAATAGCTTTAACGGCTTGTTTTAAGGCTTCTAGACAGCTTCTAAAAGCCTCTTTTTGCGGACTTTTGCCGTAAAACCCTGGATGAAAAACCACTACATATGCCCTCATCCACTCTGCAGCGGTCGCACATGCTATTAGGCGTTGTATACTTGCTTGAATAGTATCTTTTCCACCACAGAAATTTATGAAATAGGAGCCGTGGAGACTAAGCGAAACATCGCTTTCTTTGGCTTCAAACCCAAGCTTCTCGGCGTCTTCCTTCTTTATTTGAGGTTTCGCTCCCCAGCGAACAGCCTGATACTCGAATGCGTCAAGTCCCTCCTCTCGCAAGAGTCTGGGAACATCTTTCAAAGTTGCTTTCATTTCCTTAAATGCTTGAGGAACACCAGCTGGCCCAAATCTTGGACGATCAGCCATTAACTTCCCTTTTTAACCCCTTCGTGCTCTCCTGTATCGGAAACCCTTTCGCTTGTACTGTCCATAAAACAGGACCGCCAGTGCAGAGACCCAAGCTGCAACATTTTGAAAAACAAGATATTTCGCAGCCATGTCTAAGTCCCAGAGAGGTTTGACAACAGACCCTATGGTTAGAATAAAGTCTCTGAAGCCTGGTGCAGCTGCAAGTAATGCATTGTTTATTACTGAGAAAAATCCGCCTATAGGTGCAAAAAACTGCGCGGTGCCTTTTATGAAGCTGAATAATGAGGGGTTGTTTATGTAGGCGCCTGTTATAGTTTGGTAGATTAGTTGAGGATACGTTAAGAGGGATATTCCAACTATGAAAGCCAAGAAAGCCAGCAACACGGTTAAAGCACTTTTTATTGCAGCTCTCGCAAAATGTATTTTTTGCCAAACATAACTTACGCCTCTGATTTTCAACACTCCAGATTTTATCCGCCCAAAGAAATCCCTTACAACCTTCAACTTTTGATCGCGCCCGCGCTTAGCAGCCTCAGCTTTCCATCTTGATGTTTCAATAGGCTTTACGGCCGTATGCTTTGTTAGGTATATCCAGCTAAACGCAAGCGAAATTACAACAGCCAACGGAACTAAATGAAACAAAGGGCTCACAACTACCGCAAAAGCCCAACCGCCTAAGGGAAATACGAAAATCCACTGCAATTGTGTTTCATCCTTTACACCCAAGTTTGTTGCATAAAGAACAACGATATATTCGACGAACGACGCAATTACTAGGAACAGAATTATCGCGGCCACTCCTTTCAAAGTTGCCCAGCGGATAATTAGGCGTTTTTGAGGATTTTGAGTTGCCAATTATGCCACCAGTGGATTTAGCTATTTCTATTTCGTCTAGGGATATTTCTGGAATATGAACGTTCTCGTTAACAATCGCCACTTAAAGGTGATAGTTCAGTCAATTAAGCCTTATGCACACTCAACCGCGATACCGTTTGCAGTCCTCGTTATTTTCACTGCGATGTCTACGCCTTTAGTCCAGCCGAGAGCTTCATACAATGCCTTTTCGATGTGCAAAAATCCATATTTGTTGATTTTTCCTTCAAAGGTTGTTTGTTCGGTTTCGTTGGCTTTCTTTTCGATTATTTCGGCAGCTTTTTCATTTGCCGTTTTGCCCTCTGCCTTAGCCTTCTTTTCAAGAGCTTCATGGGTTTTCTCAGGTAATGGGATTTTCTTTGTTTTCGCTTCTCTTTCCCTTGTTGGGTCGTAAACTATTTTCTCCTTTGCCATGTTTTCACCTCCCGTAAACTTCTTTGCAGTGCGCCATAACTCGGAGCAGAAGCCTTTCGTGCGGATCGGGGTCTTCGATAAGTGGGTAAAACTTGCCGTCCGTATGCTGCTCTAAAGTCCAAGTTTCGCTGAAAAAGTCAAAAACAGGCTCATCCTTTTCGCGGTTTCTTTCGCAGTAACGGCACGGATAATCTTCAGGTCTCGATGATAAATGCCTTTGACCGCCTTCGCATTTATCTATCGCTTCAAGTCCGCAGTCGTGGCACGTAAGAGGCTCTTTTTTGCTCTTCATTATAGACCTCCAAAATTAGACGTTTCGCGCTTCCGACCTGAAGCCCAGCGGTTGCTCGCTGCCTTATGGGCGACATAAGGCTTAAAAAAATGGGAAACTTAAAAATTGTTTACCCAAACATTATGTCCGCACGGACTTTCATCATACTCAAACCCGCTTACGGGATCAACCCTTCGTTTCCACTTTTTCGCTGGGTAATATCGCTTACAAACTGGGCATTTTCTCATAAGCGGTTTATCTAAAACAGACTCTTTCCAGTTACCGTTTTTATCTTTTGCAGGACCAATACTCACTCTCTCAATCCTCCTTTAATCCGCCTTCGGTCAAACGCCGATAGACAATAGAAAAAGGACGGACCTTTCGGTCCGAATTATAGGAAAATTACGCATTTCAGTTTGCCACTTAACCTACTCTGCAATGCCTATGGGCTGCCCAATTTATACGGGGTAAGAAAACAGTGGCATGAGTTAAGCCCATTAAAGTAATCCGCTCGGCGTTATATCCCAAACGCTGTTCGGAGTCTATCGGAGTGCTTGAGGGTCCGATGCATGTTAAAGACGTAGAGTCTTTAACTCCCTACAAACTCATTTCGTCTTACCCTATCGTAATTGGCTTATGCAACCTATTCGGGTCGCTCCGACCTATACGCCGCCTGACGCCAAATAACCGATGCGTCTCACCATGCCGATAGTCAGTCGGTCGTGGCGGTCTGCGTTTATCGATTATTCGCCTTTCGGCTGCTGCCTTTCGTGCCCGCTTGACCTTTACCCTAGCCCGTTGCAGACGAGGGTAGTTAGGCGGTGCGTTTGTCGATTTTGGCTTAACGCCGTTTTGCACGTTTCGGCTTAAGTCCGTTCGTTCGCCTTTGGCTTTCGCCTCAGTTGCTTGCGAACGCTTTTAGCCTACGTTTGCGTTGTGGCGCTGCTTTCGTTTTGCCTGTGCGTGTCGCTTTGCGACAATAATATAACGGTCAGTTCAACTATTTTAAGCCTTGTAATATGCCCCAAATATGAAAACAAGCTCAAACATAGGCAGATTTTACAAACGACAGGCAATCTGCATTCCGTTCAACTTTTGTTTTAATCGTTTTTCTATGCAAAGCATTCTAAAAGCTCAGAGATTGTTTTGATGCAGTCGTGGCAATACCATTTGTCAAGTTAAATAATGTATGCGCATAAACCTTTTTTGCGACAAATGTCACAGCGATGACGCATAACGATTATAGGCTCAACTTCTTTTTGCATTGAATTATCAAAACCTTTGCGTGCATACCTGAATGACATCTTGGGCATGTAAGTTTGGGTCTTTCGGTTGTGTATCCACATCCAATACAGACATAAAAATCGTGCAATTCAGAAAAAAGGGAAGATTTAAGGCGACTTTGCACTTTATCATCCCGTCGCTGAGTCGTAGGCGTTTATGGTTATGATGAAACTCGCTAATCCTTCAGGTGCCGTAGGCGAAATTGCCAAATGCAGCGTTATCAGTCCGTCTCCTGGGCCTGTGCCGCCACGTGGGTCCATTCTGTAAGGCAAATATGAGCCTCCATATTTTAAAGCAAAATCCCAAGTTAAAGACCCAACAGTTGTCGGAAGGTCATGCACCAAACTTGAGTCGATAATGTAAAGCGGTATCTCTCCAGCAATGTTTTTGACCTTTATCTGAAAATCTTTCGCCATGCCACGCTGCACATCGCCGAAGGCTAGCGTTGTGATCTGTTCGTCTGCAGAGTTAAAAACGGCTATGCCAGGGGCTGAGGTTACAACTACACTGCTTGGGATAATATAGTTGCTCACGAAAATAGCCAAGATTGTGCTGACAACAATACCTATCAGAAACGTAGAAAAAAGGAGGATTTTGTTTTTGCGTTGCATGGTCATCATTCCTCTCCGAATTCAAGGTCAAAGCTGAAGTCGCCTGCTGGCGTACTGAAATTCCAAAGTTCTAAGGTGAATTCAAACGGGATGACTTGGTTATAGGTCGTGAATTCAAATGTTGACGTATTGCAGTCAGTTGTAAAGCAACTCGTATCTAAAAATGACACCTGATAAGTTACGTTTATTGCGGTGTTGCTGAAGCTTCTAAGCCAGAACACTTCAGTTTTTGTGTTGACGGTTTTGTTGAAGTCGCCCCAGTCGAAACCTGTTATTTTCGTGCCTAATGGATACTCAACCTGCACTTCTTTGTATGTGGTTATAGACATTTGATTTTGGACGGTGTAAAGCCAAAGGCTATAGGCGAGAGCGCTTGATAATGTTGCAAAGGTGAGAAGTATTACCGAAAGGCTTTTTTTGCTCAACTGCATTTTTTCTTTCTCCTTTTTGGATTTTACCCCCGTTTCGGGGCGATTAACGTATTTCGCCCTCAAACTTTATAAAACTTTGCGTTCTGACGCCGAATTGTGCCTGAACTTGCAAAACGTGGCGTATTTGAAGCGAAAGCAGAGTTTAGAGCGTTACAACTTTTGACGAAATGATTATTTAAAGTGTGAAAACTCAAAGATTTTACGTTCTGTAAGGATACGTTTAAATATCGCATCATGATTACGTACCTATGCTTAACGCCGAATTACGATATTGAGATGGCTACACTCGCCAGCAACCAAGCGGGTTTTCAAACGGGTGGCGTGATTCGGCGACTGAGGATTGAAAAAGTTGATTGAAAAAATTAAGTGTTCTTTTTGCGGGCACACCTGGATACCGCGAGTTGAAAAGCCATTAAAATGCCCCGCATGTGGGCGTAAACTGCCAAAGGAGGCACGGCAGTAATGAGCGACGATAAGCGTCAATTTATTGAAGTCACGGAAAACACGGATCAAGAAACGCTTATGAGCGAATGGCAGTTGCGAAAGGATATTTTCCGACAGCGAGACCGTGAGGAGTCAATACAGAGAGGTATTGGCGCGGTTGCACTTTTGCGACATTATCCAAGTGTGACGTATCCACAAGTAGAGCCAGTTGGAGTTTTAAAAGAACAAGTCGGAAAAATGAGTGTGGCTCAAGTTAATGAAAAGAGAAAAAAGTGGGCCGATCATCTGAAGGATTTTAAAGAATTTCTGGTCACGGTTAAGGAAAAAGAGAGTGTACCTAAAAAGGAATTGGACATGAGTTATGGCTTCTACGTTTTAGGTCCAGTTTCATCAAAGGATGTTTTAGACCGATTAATCATGGCTGTGCCACAGGTTAAAAAAGCTGTCGGCTATGTTCAAGAGATAATCGAAATCTATAACCAACACCTCAAGTTTTTGAGCGAAGAAGAAGTTAACATCCCAGTTTGGCTTAAGCAAACGCAGGAATTGTCAAAGCGGGCCAAGAAAGCCTCCGACAAAATAAATGCTGCTATCTTAGAGGCCAAAGAATTAAAGAGAACGGACAAACCTGCAAAAGCTAAGCAAGTACTAGAAAAAGTCCTTCCTCTTTTACGCCAATACAATGAATTAAGCATTGAATACGGCAAAATAGCCATTAATTTAGTTCGTCACAACATTCAGAAACCGTTTTTCCCTGAAGTATCGCGAAATGAGAGCCTTGAACAAATGCTTCGACAACAGGAGGCATAAAAAAATGAGAGAGGTAAAACTACCTGAGTGGCTCGAAACCCTCTCTGATATAACTTCTGATATAAGACGTTTTAAGGAAAGCGCCGAAGATTACGCAGAGGCTATTGCATCCTACAAAGCTGCACTTGAGAGGCAAAAAGCGAGACCAGTACCAATCGCTTCAGATAAACTGATTGAAACTCTGAAAACATACTTCGACCTGCGATTAAAGGCGCTTGAAGAAGGAGTCGCAGCTCTTATTGAAAGTCGCAACGTAATGCAACCAAGTTCAATCGTTATTTTTAAAGGGCCTAAAAATGGAGGTGACAAAGCATGAGTAAAAAACTAAAAGAAAAAGGCAAAGCCGTAATGCAATGGACAGTCGAAAAATACAAGGCGAAAGATAGCAAAGAAATTAAGGAAAAAGACATTAAACCTTACGAAATAGTTAAAGGCAAACCGCACAACTGCCTATTGCACGAAGGCATCTCAACATTCTTAGGTCTAATGTGTACTATCGGCTCAGAAGCTGCCTATTCAAACGCTAACGCACGAGTCGGCGTAGGCAATGACGCAACCGCTCCTGCTGACACGCAGACGGGATTACTCGGTGTATCGCAACTTTACAAAGGCATGAATGCAACTTATCCCCAGAAAAGCGGTGACCACGACATTCTCTTCCAAGCGGACTTTATCAGCGGAGAAGCAGAGTGGGCGTGGCTTGAGGAAAGCATTGACAACGGCTCAACGCCGAACAAAAACTTGTGCAGGCAAAACACAAACTTGGGTACGAAGCCTGCTGGGCAAACATGGCGATTGACAGGAACGATAACGTGGACTTAAGGAGGTGAAAAGCGCATGAGCGAAGTAAAAGGCAAGCACGTCAAAATCTCAGGCACAACATCAGCCACGCCGGGCACACAAACGACTCACGCACATGGACAAAGCACACCGCGAGCCGTAATCCTGGTGCCTAAATCCAACGGCATTGTTTATTTGAGTGCAGACCCGGATAGCACGAATATCTATGTTAAAGGCTCAGCTGCGAGCTTGAACTTTGATGCAATACTATTCTATTAAGAGGTGAAAAAGTGAGCGAAAATAAAAACCGCGCAGTCCCAAAAGCAAAAGACGTGCAGATTAAAGAGCTGACAGAAGAATTCAATGAGCGTTTGGCAACGCTTGAGTGGGGCGTAGAATTACTTGAAAAGCGTCGCAAAGCCGCTGCTAATCCCGGAGCAATCGTGATTTTCAAGGGTAAAGGAAAACAAAAGGAGTAAATGCTTACAAAATAAAGCCTTTCGGAATGTGGTGTGAGTTGGGGCGGTCTCCTAAAGCTACAGAGTTTCCATGCACAATGCCCTCCTTTGAGACATTTTTCTTATCCTCCGTGTTAGAGACATAAAAAAAAACAGAGGCATGGTTTCTATGGCAGGAAAAGACTGCCCCGCTCAGCAAGGAAGTAATAAAATGGAAAAAGTAAAAATCGTGAAAATCGGACAATGCGACAAGTGCGGACAGATAATCATTCGACCGTATGAATGCTCCGAAGGCGTCTGCAAAAACCATAATGAGCCAATGGTTATCCATTTGGAGCCTGTTTTAGTCGTGGCGAAAGACTATTATCTCAGGCTCATAAGTTTGGCGGATCAGGCAGGCGTAAGCCTTGAAAAACTTGTTGACGTTTTGCTGAAGACAACGTACGAACAACTTTATGCAAAAGGGTTGCTAAAGTTGGTGAAAAAATGACAAAGAAAATACGTAGACTTAGAAGTAAAGACTTACAAAGAGTGTTTAGTGAAGCCTTATGGAAAAATGTTGAGATTAAAGAGCATACTGTTAACGAGCATTTTGTTGTTGATGTTCACTTAACAGAGGACATGCTTATAACCGCTCTGAGTATAGGTGCAAGGATACAGCAATACGACGTTGAAAAAGCGTTTACTCCAATCATTGGAGCAAGTTATAAGCAGGACATTATAGGAGTTGAAGGAGTTTTTGCCGTTGCTTGTTACATTTGCGGTAATTGGCTTAAAGCACTCGATTACATAAAAATTGAATTAGGCTCCGACAGTGGCGATTTAAAACTGAAAGGACATTTAATTGACGTAAAAACCAGAAGTAAAAAGTGGCACGATATTTTAATGATGCCTAAAAAACAATGGGTTAACCGTAAATATGACTTCTATATAGGCTGCAACATTATTGCTGAAGATTGGGTTAGAATATGGGGTTACATAAGCAGAGAAGATTTTGAAAAGAACGGTAAATGGGACGACTTCGGTCATGGAGATACGCTTTGCATACCGTTTAATGAACTTAATAACATTGGTGAATTAAAACAACTCAATAAATGTGCCTAAGGACATTAATGCAGTAAAGCGTCTTCTTACATCTATCGCTGATCCAAAATCACAACGAGAATTACGTGTTCTGTGCCGCAAGATTTTGGAGGAGGAAGTCGGCGAGACGAAACCCGCCGAGACGTCCAAAAACTCGCTGCACTGGACAAAATCTACACAACCTATTTCGAAAAAGCAACGAGATTTTGTAGAACGAAACAATGGCTTTCAAAAAATAAGAAATACTGCAACGATCCGCCGTTCCAAGACCTAGAAGACGAGTTAAGCAAAAAACTCCCCGCTGAGTTGAGTTGTATGGTCCGGGTCTTGAAACAACGGAACGTTGCAGATTTACCAGATGCCGAAGTTCAACTGAGTGAATGATAAATGCAGAATCATCAAGCAGTTAGCTCCAATGTGGTTTCGTTTTCCTCAAGATTTTTCCGCATCGTAGACCGCCGACAGTCGTTGCAGGGCAACATATCAGGCGACTTCGATTATTCTGCAACGAATTCGAAGAGTATAGAGCAACTA
>Ga0315310_10000057_pt1 | contig 75116 bp, 120 predicted proteins | sample TDP5_MG_FD_203630 | JGI IMG/M metagenome (GOLD analysis project Ga0315310, IMG submission 203630) | Freshwater sediment microbial communities from Lake Towuti, South Sulawesi, Indonesia - TDP5 | ecosystem: Environmental > Aquatic > Freshwater > Lake > Sediment | place: Indonesia: South...
ATGGATGCAGAAGAATGGATAAAAGAAATAGAAAATGAAGATAGAGAGCGGAAAAGAGACAATGCTGACCCACAAACATTCAGCAGTAAAGACGTCATCGACATTCTCAAAGACGTCATAAAAACCAAAGCAAAAAGCTTAGCAAATGCCCGTCCTCAATGATTTTCCTTTTTTATTTTTACTTATGGGTGAAGTTGAATGCCAATTTATACGACCTACTTAGCCTTCCTGAGAAAAGTTGGTTATTGCCCTTTGAAAATCTTTCCAGACAGCTTAAAGTCAACCCTAATCTACTACGTTATGCGTGACAGAGGCAACAACGAAGTTGCACCTTCAGCGGAGCTTTTATCAAAATTCAAGTCTGGTGAAATCTGTTGGGAAGAGTATGAAAAACTATATAGACACGGTGTAGGGCTTCTAATGGGAACACCGTGGATGGAGAAAAGGGCAAACGAATCCAAAGCAGGACACCATGTCATTTTAGTGTGCTTCGAGAAAAGTGCACAGCATTGCCATAGGAGACTTTTAGCTGAAGAAATTGCAAGGAGATTCGGTGCCGAATATAAAGGTGAGTTAACAGACAAAGACTTGAAATATAAGCAATTTCTCCCTTTTTCTTTAAATGGGTGAAAAGGATGGAAAAGAAAGTTAAACCACCACTAAAAATAACCGAAGTTTCGCAAGCTAAGCTTAAGGTTACAGTTCAGAAGACGGGAAAAAGTTACTATCGTGTTATGAACTATGCAAAGCATGTAACCATGTCAAACATCGGAGAACCAAAAGAGAAAGCCATTCACGAATATTACTTGCGTGAGGGACGACGCTGGAAAGAAGTTACTGAAGAGGAATTCAAAAAGGCAACAAGTAAGGAAGCGGTACAAAAACTCCATAAAGAGCTAGGCGAAGAGTTAAGGCAACGTGTAGAACGAATAATGTCAGAGCAATAATCCCTCTTTTTTATGTCGGGTGAAAACATGGTGAAAATTGTTATTGAGTTTCTAACACCGGACGCAAATGAAACCGCGAGGCTCAACCGAAGAAAACTAATCGAAAGAATAGATAAGGCAATGGCTCAAGTTGAAGAGACACCTAGATTCCAGCCTGAAGAATATACTGTGAACATGACAAATTAACCCTCTTTTTTTGTTTTGGGTGTGATACTTTGGTGTGCTTTCTAAAGTGGGGACACAAGTGGAAAAAGGCTACTGAAGAGCAGAACAAAGAGATTAGAGAATGCAGTGAGCTATTTGGCATTGTAGTGGACCAGATTGAGATATGCGAAAAATGCCAAAAGGTAAAAATAACAGTAAGAACGTTCTTGAACCCTAAGCCTTTCGTGGAGATTATGCCGCCATTCCCTTTCAACTCCTAATTTTTTGGGTGGAAGTTTCTTCTATATGTTACTTTCATAATGCTTAAAATAGGCTTCAACAAAAGAGTAGGTTCTAAAAGATGTGATTGCGTGAAGCCAGACGATATATTAAATCTTATATGTGATGGGCGTTGGCATAGTATAGATTCTGTGGTTAGACGTCTCAATGCTGATGTAAACAAGGTTAGGGAAGCACTGGATTGTTTAGCTAAGTTTGACTTCGTGACGTGGGATGAAAAGAAAACTAAGGTTAAAGTGTCAGAGTCGTACCTGTCTCTTTTATGGAGTCCACATGGGTGAAGAACGGAGAGAGATAGAGTGACTTTTAGAATGAACCTGGATTCTGAATCTTGGAAGGCATTTTTAAGATTGGCTGTTGAACCTGGAAAGTACGAAGAATCTTGTGCTTGGCTGTTTTGCGACAAGCCGTTTTGCGATGACCATACTGTTTACGTTTTTCCAGTGAAAAACATTGGACTGAAAGGGTATACTACGCGTGAAAGCTTTGCTCCTGAAAAGAAGAGTTTCCAACAAGTCAAGAAAATAGCAAAGAAAAAGCAATTAACAAAGATAGGACTTGTTCATACTCATGTTCTCGCATCAGGAGAAGAACCGGATGATATGGACTATGATGATTTTGTCTTGCCCAGCGATGAGGACCTAAAGTTCGCACGAAGATTTAATAATGTAATTCGTGGCATCGTTATGGTTGTCTTTGCGAAAGACGGTCAAAAAGGAATATTGTGGAACGTTGTATGGCACGACCAATTTGGGAATATACTAAATTGCGAGAAAAAAGCGGTTTTGGGTGAGATAGATGAGAGGAAAAGACAAGTTTAAGGTGAACATCTTAAACATGTTGGCTGATAACAAGGGGCGTGTTCTTGGTTTAGACGAAATCAAAGCTTCTTTGTTTTTAGAGAAGAGTGAGCAGCTCGCCTTTGAGCAAGCCTTAAGAGAGCTGGAGAAGGAAGGCAAAATACAGAAGTATGTGGGTTTGCCATGAACGGCGTAACTGAAAAGCTGAATCTAGTTGAAGTTGTTAAGAGCGAGAAGAATGAGGAGATATTAAAGAGACGCATTAAGAGGCTTTTTCAAGAGTGCTTCGAAAATCCAGAACTGAACCGAGAAGTAATACTAAAGTTTCTGAACAGAGAAATCGACTGGAATACAATCAAGGAGTATATGCTTCATGGTGAGGTAGTAAACTGTAAACTCTGCGGTGAAACATCATTAACAGCGTTTTGGTGTCACCCATGTATCCATCCTGACTGGTGTTGTTTCTGCTGCATTCTTTTAGGATTTCCTTTTTATCGGTGATAAAAGTGAGGCTGAGGAGGCATAACAGCCTACCTATTCGTAGATGGCGTAGAACTGGAAAGCAATACATACGTTACTGTAGACTTAAAAAATCATGTCCCGACAAGCGAATTAAACGACAAAAGAGGGGGATATATTTGGTTCTATGCGGCTACAAAGGACTATGCATACAACAGTCAGTGGAGCAAGAAAAAATAGTATTGCCGCCTGCTTTTCTTTCACATGGGTGAAGTAATGCTGGAATTTCGATTAGCTAAAGGAGTTAAACGTTTCTTATTTCATGTATTAGGTTTTGCCAGTCTCTTTGGAGGGCTGTTCATTGAAAGCATAATGCTCTACGACATCATGTCACAAGGGTTTTTCTTCGCCATCGAGCCTAACCCATTAATTCTTCAACTAGAAATCGCTCTGCTTTGTTATGCATGGATATACTTTACACACTGCTATATTCACATGATTAAGAGGTTTACTAGAGGAAAACCAAGAAAATAAACAAAAGCAATTCCTTTTGGGTGTTTGCTATGACGGTTTAATTTTGCATTTTAGCTTTGTTTCCATGTCCAATAATTTGCTCATATTATCAAAGCTTACCCAGAAATCCGACCACCTTTCTTTGTGAGCAGAGTCAACCATAACCCTAAAAGACTCTTCTTCGCCAGATTCCAGCAGTTCGCACAGTTTCTTTCGGGTGTCTTCCATCACATTTACACACTCTCAATCTGAGTCTCGTCCAAATCTTCTGTGGGTACGAGTCTTCCCTAAAGTTTTTTATATGCCATAAGTATTTAAGATTTATATGGTGTGGCTTGTTGGCTGAACTAGACAGGCGATTTTACATTCCCGAACATCTTCATCCTGCCATGCGGTTCGACATTTACGCTGATGGCTTGGTTGTGATGTATGTTTACGGAGTTGAAATTACGCGGAAAACGCTTCGGAGCACATTTAACCCCGACATTTTTAGAGCGTTTGCTGAAGAGTTGGCAGCTTATGGTATTGGTATAGCTCCTATGGGTGAATTGGGAGAAATAAGAAAAAGGGTCAGTGAAGTGGAAAAGGGAGTAACTGCCCTGGAAAAGGAAGTTAAGCGGTTAAGGAAGCGAAAGTGATGTCGAAACGCAGAATTTATCTACGTGAAAACTCTGACATAAGGTTCGATATGGACGAGCAGACTGGAGAAACCGTTATGTCCGTCTGTAATGAAGAGTTTACCCGGAAGAGGATTCCGCTTTTCTCAGAAACTCTCATTCGTAAATATTTCAAAGAAGAGATTGAGCAACATAAAGACTTTGTGTGCCCAACGGGTTTGGAGGAGAAAGGAGAGAGTGAAGTTTAGGTTGGTTTCCAGCCTATAAGCCTGAAGAGAATGAGAATTACGACTAAGAAAATTGCCCACCAAAGAGCAAGACAAAAAACAAACGCTGAATAGTTGTATCGGATGTCAACGCCACCGTAGATTGTTTTCCAAGGAATAAGAAAACCTCTTTCTTCGTAACCTGGATACTTTTCAACGTAAAATTCGGCTGACCATAACGTTATGACAACAGCCAGCAATAGTGCAACTATAATTAGATGCCAAAGTCTGACTGGGCGAGTCTTGGTGACCATAAGCAATAGTATGCGCGTTGGCTTTTTAGATTTTTCTATGGATGGGTGATTGAGAGATGGAAATCGTGGATTATCTTCAGGGGAAAGGCAGACACAGTGTTGATGTTCTGCTGGCTATTTATGACTTGTCTGCTTCAGGAAACGTCAGCTGGAAAGATGTAAAGCAATGGTTTAAGGAACGCGGCAAAAATGTTTCAGATGGAACTTTCAGAGCTAGACGAGAAGAACTTGTAGAGCTGGGGTTAGCTGAAAAAACAGAGGGAGCTGACCAGTTAAAGTTCGGTGTTAAACTGACGGGTACAGGCGTAGAAACGGCTAGAGTCATAAAGCAAACACTCGAAAAACTAAACGCCTTAGAAAACGCTGAAACTCAAAAATAAGTATCCTTTTTTTTCTATTGTTTTTGGGTGATTGAATGAAAATGAGCGGGAGAATAATGGAAGGAGTCAGAGATACGGAAATAGCTCTTATAGAAGCTTTAAGGGAGTTAGGTAGACCGAGGAAAAACATTCAAGTAGTAGTGTTGATGACTGATGATGGAACAGCCAGGAATGATGATGGCTTAAAAAAGATGTGGGAAAAACGTCTGCAAGAGTGCACTGCTACTCACTACAAGATAGTATCTGCAAAAATTCTGAAAGAAAAACAATATTAAACCCTTTCCATTTTTTGCTTTGGGTGAAAAGCTTGAATACTGGTTATAAATGCAAAACTTGCGGTTCAAGACAAGTAGATGCACATCTTATTAAGCTACCAAGTCTAGGTCTTTCAGTGGTCCTAAACTGTCGTAAGTGTCAATCAAACGAGGAAATTGGAATCAATGGAATTGGCTTCGAATTGTTTGAACCATGCTAACCTCTTTTTTATAGATGGGTGATAGAATGATACTCCAACAAATATACCAAGAGAAAGAAGAAGCCAATGTAACCAAATTCAAAACTTTAAAAGATGGCATGGATTATTACTCTAAGAAAGGGTTTCATGCGCAGAAAATAAGCAGAAGCTCAGCAATAGTATCGAAAGACGGTTGGAACTGCATCATTATTTTATACACTTCATAACCCTTTTTTCTGCTTTGGGTGAAATTATTGAAAGAAGTGGAAGACTATATAAAAACAAAAAATACACTGTTAGCTCTTTGCGGAGACAAAGATGTTTCTTCATCTCAGGCGCTCGCAAAGGAACAGGAAATCTCACAAAAGTATGATGACAAAATTAGGCGTCTTGAAAAGAAAAAGGAACAACTCGTATCAGAAATCAACGCTGAAACAACGGAACGCATCAAACTCATTGAACAACAAATCAACACGTTAGTTGAAAATTTGAAGCCCACCGACAGGAAACTTGCGATTTTGGAAAACAAGGACAAAATCGAGGAAAAGACAAAGGAAGTAATGCTTGACAAAACATTGTTTGAAACAAGAGATTCTTCGTCATTGATTTGGCTTGAAGACTTCGCCAAGGAAAAATACTTGCATGTTGTTTTATGCATCGCCGGAAATGACCGACCGAAAAACAGGTTTTCCTTAGTTGCGTTTGGAAGGTGCGCATTTTTCCCCATAATGGAGATGCCAAGAAATTATTCATCGTGTAGTGTGCACATAAGCGACTACAAAGCAAACCCGTGGTTCGACTACATCGTGCATAATGCACCTACCGTGGAAGAATTGCAAGAGTATGCCAAGAAAAACCGTGACAGCATTTTGATGGCGTTTATGGCAACGTATAAGCGAACAAAGGAAGAGTATAAGAACACCATCGAGAAGTATACACTAGCAGACTTTGCACCGCTCAAAACAATCCGTGAAGTTTCAGACAAGGAAGCACCCGTAGCCTTCAAGCTGACAAAATACGGCAAAACCAACACAGTGAGAATCTACAAAAACGTTTATTACGGGTCACTTGTTGAAAAAACAGATGCTTCAGCATGGGAATACATCAAAGTGGACGGAGTTATCTTTGTGCAGCTTTGCAGAATTGAACTCATGGAAATCAAGCAAACAGGCAACATCACATTCGGTGATTGGTGGAGCACAAGCATAGAAAGAGGCACGCCTAATGAAAAAACACTGTTCAACAAAGCAAACTACGAGCGACACCTAAGCGAAACAGAAGCGTGGTTGAAGAAATCTACAGGAAAGAACTATGACAAAGTTAACTGGAACCCGCCTCAAATAGAGTGGATTCATCCTGAGCTTCTTCCCTCTTTTTTTGGGTGAAAATTTAATGCAACTATTAAATCAAGAAGACAAAGAGCAAATCATAAAAGTGGTTGAGAAAGCCATTGCTCAAAGTGGCACTTTAGGTAAGCATCAAATCACAATAGAGGATTGTAAAGACAAAACGGACACATACTTGTTGAAATTAAAAACTAATGGAGTCCAAAGTCTATTGGGAGTGTTAGCTCAAGTCAATGAAGAAATCGAAAGTTACTTTGACTACACCATTGAAGACTTTAATTTGGTTAGTGTATTAAATGATAAAGACTATCAAATCATGCTGGAAATTTACATACAATTCACATAAAAATCCTTTCTTTTTCTTTGGGTGACGGTCGTGAAAAAAAGTCATATGTATAAGTTGTCGGTCAAACAATACAATCCTTACGTTGGTTGTAAGCATGGTTGTGTCTATTGTCCTTCGTCATTTCAGGCTCAGCTTAAAAGATGGGCTAAGGGAAAATGTAGCAGTTGCTACAAATTTATTCCACATGCACACCGAGAACGATTGTCGCAGACTTTACCTAAGACGAGGTTTATGCAGTTCATCTTCGCCTTTTCAAACGGAGACGTTGCGTTTTGCCCCACGCCATTCTTGAAAGAAGTGATTGCGATAATGTTGGCTAACCAAGATAAAACGTTCTTGGTTCAGTCAAAAAACCCGAAAACTTTCAATAGGGTTGCCTTTCCCGAAAATGTGATTTTAGGCATAACTCTGGAAACAAACAGAGATGAGTTATATGAAGGCATTTCAAACGCTCCTAAACCATCCCAACGATACAAAGATTTTCTTGAAATTAAACATCCATTAAAAATGGTCACCATTGAGCCAGCAGTAGATTTTGACGTTGACGTTATGGTTAGCTGGATTAAAGCCATCAACCCCTGCATAGTTTTTTTAGGGTATGACTCCAAACATAATTACTTACCAGAACCTGAACTCAGGAAAGCAAAACTTTTCCATTGGAAACTAGCAAAAGAAGGCTTTTGTGTAATCTTGAAGAAAATAAGGCGTGCTTGGTGGGAGAAGTAAAAAGCTTTATAAAATTCAAATCCTTTCAAAATATTATATGGCTACGAATAAACTTTGGGCTTACATTGCAGGTGTCGTAGACGGAGAGGGACATCTAACAATAGCAAAAGAATACGATAAAAGGCAGAACAAGCAGTATTATTATCCTTATATTCGTGTTGGAAACACAAACATTCCCTTCCTCACTTTTCTGAAAGAAAAAACTGGGTTTGGTCACATCAGTTCCGTTGGCGTAAAACGAAAACCCAACCATAAACCAGCTTTTTACTGGATTATTGGAAAATATTCGCAGGTTCAAGCATTACTGGAAAAAGTAATCCCGTATCTCTTTATCAAACGGAGGCTTCTTGAATTTCTCAGAATATACAATGAAGAGAAAAGAAAGGTTTTGAACTCTATTAATTGGAGGGGATACAAAGGTTTAAGAGGTAGACCACATTGGGCAAGCTACACTTCACGTCAAGAAGAAATATACAATGAGCTAAGAGGACTGAATAAAAGAGGAAGGAAATCTTGATATGATTGGGCTACGACTCGAAAAAGAACTGTTTGCCAGAGCCAGAGCTAAGGAAAGTTAGGATACTTCACTGGAAATTGAGCAAACTTGGCTACGTAGTAATTCTCAAAACGATACGGAAAGCGTGGTGGCAGTAAGCATTTTATCTCCATTCTTTTTTATCTGTTTGGGTGGTTTCCAACTTGTTTGGGAAGGAGTTTTATAGGCGGATTCTCCTCTCCATCGGCACAGGTTGGAGACCGCCCGTTGGGTGTTAAATTGGAGTATGAAAAGTTAATCAAGTGTCTCACAATTGTAGCTATTGTCATTTCCGGAGCAGAAAAGCTAGTGTCATGTATAGAACAGAGTATGTTCCCTGAAACCATCGAAGAGGCTAATCCTATGGCTCAGCAAGTGTTTAATATGGTGGGTTTAGAGGTTGGACATTTACTATTCTTTGTTATCAGCGTTTTTATAGCGTTGTTTGCTTATTGGCTTGCGACTAAACCCAAAAAATATTTTGAAGCTCGCAGAAGAGTTCTAAGACTTTACGAATCACTTGGCGTGTCAGTTCTTTCGGTGATGATTATTGGTGTAATATACACTTTAGCGAATAACATTCAACTTCTGCTTATCCATCTTTAGCTTTGACTATTCATTCTCGCTTTTTCTCTATATGGGTGCTTTACAATGAAGAGTAGAAGAGTTGCGATGGTTGTTATGGCTACTTTGCTGATAATCAGTGTATGTCTTGTGTTTCTGTTAAATTCAAGCTTGAGCGCTGAACCAATTCGAACTCTATCTGTAGTGCCGCCTGAAGTTGTCTACGATTCGCTTACAATTGGGCAGAGGTTTCCGGTAAACGTTACTGTGACAAACGTCACAGACCTGAGTATTGCGAAATTTAGGCTGAGCTTTAATACAGCGATGTTGGATGTTGTCACTGTCGCTGTTCTGCCAGAAGAGAACTTACCTATCGCTGTCTGGGAGGTCGATGATGCTTCGGGAACTATTTCGATGAACGTAACCTACGAGGTTGGCTTAACTACAATTAGTCCAGTTGCACTTGCGACTTTTACGTTCAAAATGATGAACTACGGAGAAAGCCCGCTGCATCTGTACAGCACAAGCTTAGAAGATTCTCTCGGCATTGCGCTAGAACATCAAACCATAGATGGACTTGTTCTTATACGCCTCCACGATGTAGCCATAGTCAAAGTCGAACCGTCCACCACACAAACCTATCTCGGACACAACATAAGCATAACTGTTGTTGCTGCAAACTATGGAAACACTGATGAAAACTTCACAGTCACCGTTTACCGCAACGAAACAGAGGTCTGTGTTTTCCAAGTCGTAAATCTCAGTGCTGGACAAAATATGACGCTAAGCTTTGAATATAATACATCTGATGCTACTGCTGGTCAGAAGTATGTGTTAAAAGCTGAAGCAAGCATAGTGCCATATGAAGCAAGTACGTCCAACAACTTGTTAGTTGACGGAGTAGTACACGTGAAGATAGCCGGAGATGTCAACGCAGACAACAGTGTAGACATAAAAGACCTCATTGACTGGGATTTGGCTTATGGAAGCTATGAAGGTTTGCCCAACTGGAACCCCCAAGCAGACATCAATGGTGACGGTGTAGTCGATGAGGCAGACGGAGTTTTAATAGTGCAAAACTATCGTAAAACAGCTTAACCATTGGGAAAAAACATTTCACTTCCCCTTTTTTTTGGGTGGTTTCAATGCAGAAAGAGTTGTCTAAATGGATTGATGAACGACCAGACAAGCGAATTCTGAGGGCGGTGCTTGACTTTTTAATATTGAAGAGAATAGAAGAGAAGCCTAGCCATGGCTATGAATTAACCACGTATTTCAGAAAAAAATATGGCATATACTTCGGTCCATCAACTGTCTATCCTTTGTTGGAGCAACTGGAAACGCGGAGATTTGTTGAGAGTTCATGGCAACTGAATAATGAAAGACCCAGAAAAGTTTACAGAATAACTCCAAAAGGGTGTGCACGCATACGGGACAACGAGAAGCAAATGGAGGCACTATGCAAGCTTGACAGCTCCATAGAGGTTGCGGTGCGAGTGCTTAAAGGCTAAAGGAAGGATGGTTTGATTGAAAAGATGTCGACACTACGTAGTAAGGGACATCTTAGCCTTCTGTCGTTTTAGGGACGCTTCGATAAATGACGTGATGGAAAGGTGTGGACTTAGTTATTCGCTGACTCGGCGATACTTAAAGCTATTAACTGCCATCGCGTGTCTAATAAAGCAAGAAGCAAGAAGGGAAGGAAAGCTGATAACGTGCTATAGGACCACGTTCAAAGGATTGGAGCTTTTAAAGCTCATAAACGAAGTTGAATTGTTTTTTGACAACCCAGATGCAGTTTTCGACATAGCAACCGCCACAGCAAAATAGCTTTATTTTTCTCCTCTTTTTCTAATATTGGGTGAACAAAATGACAGAGGTCAATTGCAGAAACAATAAGTGCAGATGCAACAATCTTGGTGTATGCCAAGCAGAAAAAATTACAGTTGGCACATGTGAATTTCCAAGTGAATGTAGAACAGGACTTTAGGGCTTGTAGCTACATATACGATGCAATTTTTGCAGGATTAGCGTCTACTAGGAATTTTGTCATTAGTTCGGCTTTGTCCATGGGAATTGTTATCCATATCCGTTCAGCCCAATTGGATGGGTCTTTTTTGGTGGTCTCAACGTGAAAGTTTCCTCTAATAGCTAATCTGAGTTGCATTTTGTCTTCCTTTGGGTAATGGATGAAGCTAACGACCATATGGGGGTCTTCACCTTTGTTGTGTCGGTCACAAATGTGGTAGTCCCTGCCAGCAATAAACGCAATAGAGTCGATAGGTAACTCGATTTTACCTTTAAAAATATGGTTTGCATATTTATGTGCCGATTCCAATCACTTCCACTCCCATTTTGCTTTTTTAAAGCCATACGCTCTTAACTTCTGCTCAAGCTCCTTAACAGTCTTTTTATCTGCCTTAACTCGAAACATCACCGGATGGCTAATGCCAATAAGAATCTCCAATGTTTCCTCATCTTCCATGTGATAGCAGCGGTGCGGCGTACGGACGAATGGCATTAACTCTTCAAAAAACGCTTTCACATCAAACTCTTCATATTCAAGGCTTATCCGTCTGGCAAAATCGGGAGTTTTAACCTCTACTTCTCCCATAGTTCTACACTCTCTAAAATTCGGAAGTTAGCATTTCGCCTTTTAAACCCTTTTGACTTAAAGACATGCTCCCACCCCAGAGAGATAAGTTAAAGTGGCTTTCGAAAAGTTTTTAAACTATGTTCACGCTTACCTTTGTCATTAGAGGAATAGGATGAGGAGGACGTTTTGGGATTTACTGACTGATATGATGGCGGCTTGCGGGAAAGGAGAAGCTCGTGACGGAAAACAACTTGCATACTTGCTAGGAACCAGCAAAAGTGAAATTGCTAAGGTGATGGATTTTGCCGACAAACACGGACTCATAAAAGAGCTACGCTTAACTTCTAAGGGAAAACTTGCTTTAGATGCTTGGAAGTCATTTAAAAACGTGGTTCTGAATGAGGCTTAAGCGATGACAAGCAAAATACGATGGAATTATCCGCTACTAGATAAACTATCGCAAGTAACTCCCTACAGCATAGATACTTTACAAAGGAAGATACGGAGTCTTGCAAAGGAAATAGGATTAGAACTCCCAAGAACCAGGGAAAAGGGTGAAGAATGAAGTTTAGATTAAGCGACGGTTTTATTGTCGATAGCTCCGAATTTCCTTGGTCTGTTGAAGGATTACGCATGGGATTCTTCGGAATGCCAGGTTCAGGGAAAGGACACACTTGTGCAATCTTTATAGAACAGTTCTTAGAGCAGAGTGGAACAGTAGTTATTTTTGAACCTCGATACGAGTGGGAGACGCTTAAGGAAAGGTTTCCTGTGCAAGTAGCGGGTGGACCTTACGCTGATGTGCCATTGGTATCGTCTCAATATAGGTTGTATGCTGAAGCTGTGGTAAAAAACGGAATTTCCATAATATTCAATACGGGAGATTTGGAAGAAGAAGAACTTGTTAAATTCACTGAAGGCTTTATCAAGTGGCTTCTTAAACTGGAAGAAACAACACGTCGCCCAATAATGCTGGTTATTGAAGAAAGCCAAGAATACGCTCCAAAAACCGCAGAAGGGCATATTTTACCCCCGTGGACTTACAAAAGAATGATTAAACAGTTTAAGGACTGCTTCACGCAAGGAAGAAAACTGAATGTGAACCCAATCATCATAACTCAGAGACCCCAGGAGCTAAATTTTACGATACGTATGCTCTGCAATGTTAGTCTGTTCGGGAAATTTGCGGCTCAAGACATAGGCTACATAGACCGTGAATGTTTAAAGCCATACAGAGAACGAGGTATTCATGTAAAATCAGATATGCTTCTTGATTTACCTCTCGGAAAATGGTTGGCGATTCACGCTGGAAAAGCGGAAACAATATCAGTGACAGAGCAACGTAAAACGCCTCACGGCGCCATCACGCCCAAACTGGAGTATGTCGCACCAGTAAGCAGCGAAATTAAAAAGACCGTCACTGACCTATCCAAAGTCTTGTTAGAAGCTATTGAAAAACAAAAAGCTGAAGAATCCGAAGTTGAAAAACAGAAAAGAAAAAACAAAGAGTTAGAACAAAAACTCGGCGAAAAGGATGAAGAAATAAAAGAGCTTAACATCGCCCTCAAAGTCGCAGGCTCACAGAAACCTCAGACAGTGCTCCAGAAAGTCGGCAGAGAAGACAGCGAAATCAAAGCGTTTGTCACCAGCCTACGAATTGAACTGTTAGAAACATTTGACAAGGAAGCTGAGCATTTTCTCGGCGTAACAGAAAAACCAAAGTTTCAAGAGGGTATGAGCGAAGACGTTGCTAAGATGTGGCTTGAAAAACTTCCAACTACTTGCTCCAAGAAAGTATTTGGTTTTTTGCTAGAGCATAGAGGAATGAAATTTAGTAAAAGTCAGATTGCCTTGCAGACAGGATATAAGGCAATGGGCGGAGTCTTTTGGGACGCTTTCAGAATTCTTAAGCAGAATAATCTCTTTAAAACGGACGGTAACATGTTTTGGGTGGAATGAGTAAAACAAAAATCATAGGTATTGACTTGGCAGGCGTAGATGAACGTCCCACTGGCTTTGCGATGTTAAGGGGGTGTAGAGTAAAAACTAAGGTGCTTTTTCACGACGAGGAGATTATTGGAGAAATATTTACATGTATGGAGGGAATTATAGAAGGAGAGAGATTAATCTCTATTGATGCACCCTTGAGCAAGCCTTTAAGAGGTAAATCACGAATATGTGAAAAAGCCTTACGGAAATTAGGAATTAGAGTTTTCCCATGCCTTTTTGCTGGAATGAAAAAACTTACAGAAAGAGGAATTAGGCTCGCCACAAAACTCCGCAATCACCATTTTGAAGTGATAGAAAGTTATCCTGGCTCGGCTCAAGACATTTTAGGAATCGCCAGAAAAAGTAACAAAAAATTGTTACAAGAGGGATTGGTAAAATATGGTATCAAAGGTGATGTTACTAAGGAGAACGTAACAGAGCATGAATTAGACGCGATTACTTCTGCAATAGTTGGTAAGCTATATCTAAACGGGCAAACTATTGCTCTTGGAACTCAAAAGGAAGGCTTTATGATTGTGCCGAAATTTCCAACTCTAGACGATTTTGAACAACATATAAAGTAAGGTGATGTTAGATGCATATTACTGAGAGAACTGTGGCAAGGCTCTATGAACGTTATAGACGAGTATGCACATCCAAAGAGAAACTTCGAATATTTAAGCAGTTTCAGAATGCTGAAAACGTAGTTTTTGGGCGTCACTTGTCTGAAGGTGAGTTGAATGAAAAGGTGACAGAATGGAAAAGGAAGGGTTTCATATGAGTCATGTACCAAAGGTCAAGGTTGAGAAATCTGGCGACAGGTTGACGGTGTTGATTCGGCAGAAGTATCATCCGAGGGGAATTGAGAAAGTTGCTTTTAGATGGAGAATTGCTGGCGTATTTTCCCTAAGAGAATTGGTGAAAGAGGAGAAAGATTTTGAGCGCAATACCATGGCAACTTTTTGATAGATGTCATATTGAATTTATTGAGGAACAGGCGAAGAAGAAAAAGCTTCGCATGGTAGTGTGCGGTTTTATACCGTTCTTCAGAGACGATATTATGGACAGTTGCAGCAAATGTAAAGGTATCATTTACATCCGTCCACGGATACAAGACGTTGCCAAGCGTTACAATGTACCGATTGTTTGTTTAAATTGTGCTAACAAGAGAGAAGTAGCAAGTGCTACAGTTGAAGCGTTGGAACGAGTAATAGAAAAAATAAAAATGGGTGAAAAAGAATGAATGATTTCCTCAATTGGCTTGGAGGATACTTTGACCATGGAAGTTGTTGCAGAGCCACTGAAGGAATACAGAAAAGGGGATACAGAACATTACGCATTAACATTGCAATTTATGTAGATTCCGAGGATGTAGCAGCCGAAATTAGAGATTTCTTCTCCTTTGATGGTGCGAAACTTAAGGAAACTGGAAGAACGGGAAAGAGGTACAGATATGAAATACGTGCAATCCATGAAGCATTATCTTTCGCATATCAAGTCCTACCATATCTAAAAATCCGGCAAAGCGACCTACAAGAAGTCATAGACGTAATAAACAAATGGGCAGATGATAGAATAGAATCAAACGTGTATCGGGCAGGCGCTAGAGGAATGGTTGAAAAAGTCTTAGACGTTCGGGCTATGAAAATTACTGGGAAACTAAATCACTGCGGACGCCACTTTTTTTGATGGGTGAGGATATGAGCATAGACACAAAGACATTGGAACCAGTATTAAAGCAGACATTACATGAAGGAATTAGACCGCAAATTACCGATGCTTTGCAGTTAGCTGTTAAACATCAAGCAGAAACAGGGTTTCTGATATATGCCCAATTGGAAGAAGGAAAGCGTAGATTAAAAGTTTGGACTGGTGATATTATCATTGGAAACAAAGCAGGCGTTCCATTAGACCCACAATTTAACATATTGAGAGAGTTAGCAGACATAATAGCGAAACAGCCTTTGGATAAAGTCATTTATGCTGTTCAAAAAACGCAATACCAAAGGCATCCAGATATGATAGGGGATTTTCACGTGCATCTATCGCCAAAGGCACCCATAAACCTAGCGGATATGATTCAAACAATGTTGGCAAATGGTTTAATCACTGTTTTGGGGCAACCTTTAAGCAAACGATATGCAAAAATAACATATTTAACTTGGAACCCAACAGCACCTAAATTTAACGAAATACTTGCAGAGGCAATCCGAAAAGTTGATAAAGCTATGGTTAGTGAAACATTCTTTAAGCAAGCAGGGGACTATGCAGAAAACATTCTACATAGCCAAATTGTAACGCAACATTTATTTGGGATGAAATATGCAAAATAAATCCCCTTTTTCTGTATGGGTGAAGAATGATGGATGTTGATTTTGGCAAGTATTATTCAGTTGGACAGACAACGTATTTAGGCTACAGTTTCAAATACCCTTATTATCCTTGGGAAGCACTAGAGCCTTTTTGGGCTTCAATTGCTGTTGCGGTTAGCAAAGTTTTGGTTTACCATCGGTTTAGTCCAGACTGTTACAAAGACCATAAGTTGTGGCGGGCTAATCGAATGGGGTTAGAGGCTTTGAGGTTCGCTGACTTTCTTACGCGAGACCGTGATTTTCGAAAAGCAATCAGGCAGTTTAACGCTCAGGTTTGGAAGCTGAAGTATGGCGAATGGCTTAAAGTATGGGATACGGGTCAATCTCAGGATTTCTATAATCATCTCGCTCAACTCGGCGGATTAATTTATAACAGCGTTAAGTTTCTTAGGAATGCTGGATATTTGCGAGTTTACGGTGAGTTAGTCAAAATACTCCGTCCATTTTGGATTCCTCCGGCGGAATGGGTTATACGAAGGGATTTTGGCAAACAGACATGCGAGTTTATCAGTGAATTTTTGAAGAATAACGGTAAATATCCTTCTCTTAAGAGTATTGCTCAGTATTGGAGTGTGCCGCGATACACTCTTACGGAAGCTGGTTTTACGAGAGATGCTATCTACGATATGTATAGGCATTACAAGAAGTCTGAAGGGGAAATTAAAATTATAAAGCCTGAGAAGGAATATAAGATACCGAGTGAAGAGGAGCAGAGACAAATTGCAGAAAGAATTGTTAAGCGAGTTTTTGGACGGAAGTGATTAAGGTGTCGGTGCTATGCCCTGAATGTAATGGTTTAGGCAAGTCAACGATTCATATATGCTTCATTGATAATATAGGTAAGGGTTTAGGGACTGTGCCAATAGAAAAGTTCGAGGAAGTGGTGCATTTCAAACCGCCGCGTCCTTAATTTTTTGGGTGATGTAAAGGTGTAATCTATGGCTGAGCCAGAGATAGAGCCTAGAGAGGTTCTTCGTCGCACTCGTGTAGAGGTTATGCCGTATCTGCGAGAAATAGCTGAGCACAGCAGAGCGATTATTCCTCGTATGGAAGTTTCAAAGCGGTGGATGGACTATTATGAATCTTTAAGTAAGGTTCGTCCTCTGACTGGGGGAGAAAGGGGAAGGCTTGAGGAACATCGTAAAGCGTATAATTTGCTGGCTGCTCGGCGTGAGGTTTACAGTGCGGCGGGAAGGTATGCCCGCACTAAGAAGCCAGAGGATTTGGTTGCTTTGAGGCGAGTGCAAGGTCGTTATTATGAGGCTAAAGCGGAAACCTTGCCACCTGAACAGCGTGCAGAAATGATTGAGCGGATGGTTCCAGCTAAAGAGCTTTATGATGCGTGGGCTAAAGTCCAAGAGGATATAGAGGCTAAATGTAAGCAATTTCGGGCTGTGAAGTATAGGTATCCACCGTACCACTTAATTTCAGTGGAAAGGAAAGTTGAAATAGAAAGGATTGTGGGTGCAGAGTTGCGTGATGATTATGCAAAAGCGTATGAGTTGGCTCAAAAAGGTAAAGAGATGGGAGAGTTAATAGGGCACTACCGAGAAATGAGAAGGTTAGGAGCAGAATAAAAATGCAAATTTCCATCATACACGATTTGTCACCCCAACAACTCAGAGCAGGGTTTGCGAGAGGAATCGACGGATTTTTCTTCGCAAGCTATTGGTATCTGAATCGTCCTAAAGCGTATGACTTCGTTAGGGACATTGCATTGAAGGGGGGTTTAAAGAAGGCTTATGGTATCGATGACTCCGTGATGTACATACATGGTTCAGACAGACCTGTGGTTTCTAGTAAGGAGAAAAATCGTGTGTTTCTGCGTCCGGCTATTGCTTGTTTGCGTGAGGCAGTGTGCTTTAAACCTGACGTGATTCAAGTTATGGACTTGCCTTTAGATGATAAGGACGGCGAAAATAGAATATGTCAGAAGTTGGCGATTAATCGGGATATTCTTATGGATTTTCACAAGTGGCTTATTAATAACGGATTTAGAAGTAGCAACTGCTACAAGAGTGGCGTACCCAAGTTTTCACGTTTCATGCTTCTTGGAGTCTGTCATGGGGATTACCCAGACGCATACGCTGAGGAAGCAAAGTTTATGATGCAGTATTGTGAAGTGGTTGGGATTCCCGTGGCAGGTTTGCTTAGTCGTGTAAAAGGCTTATCGATGCCGCAAAGATACGACTATGTGAAAAAGGTTGTGGAAAGTGTGTTAAATACGGTTGGGAACAGCCGAGTGGTCCAGTTGATGGGGTATGGAGTTTCCAGAGTTTCAGCAATTGGAGATATTTTAAGGTTAGCTAAAAAGTTTGATGCCACTTTGTGGATGGAAAGTTCAACAACTACTAGAAACAGCACTCACGCTCGCAAAGTGTTAAGCTTAAACATTAAGAATTCCGACAGGCTAGAGTATGTAAACGTAGCTAAAGTGAAGGGAGCGGAGAAGTTTTCGCCTTTAGATATATTTCGAGAAAATAATAAAGTCTTAAAAGGACTGCTGGTTCAAGCTCAACTGTTCAATGGGTGATAACTATGGAGTTTTTCACAGGACGCCAAAGCAAATTAGCTAAGCTGATGGAAAGGGCGATTAGAGACCATTTAGAAGTGGAGGTTGAACTCTCAAATAAGCAAGTAATCTACGGACAAGTTCACAGCTACGAGTTTTCCCCTTCACAATTGATAATAACTATTGCGACACCAAAAAATATGGTTGTCATTAACTTCCGTGAAGCCATAAAAATGCGGATTCAACACAAAACTAACTCGAATTTGGCTTTACAATCTAAGCACTGAAACTTTCGCTTATCATTACCCTGCACTAGCCTACTACTATTGCATCGTGGACATACACCGTTAGACTGCGAAATAAATTAGCCCCCCGATTTAGCTACGAGAAAGCAGAAACCGAAAAATGTCGTGAGTAAACCACCTATCAATCCAACTATCATTGTCAAAGGATTTATCAGCATTGCTTCAAAAATGGCGCCGGAGAACAAAAACATAAAAGAGTAGAAAAGGATGGTTACTGTGTCCTTCAACATTTCGATAAATTGAACTGATTTTCCAAACAGTTTCAATATGACGTATTTTGGAAAGAGCAAGCCTCCAGCCAAAGCTAAAATGAAACCTAAAGCTTCGAGTATTCCGAAAGATAAAAGAGTTATTACACTTTGTGCTGGGGAAACATAGCTTACAACGGCGCCGAAGGCTGCTCCTACATTGTAAATCATGATTGCTGGCGGAAGACATGCTATTCCGAAGAAAAGTGGGAGAAACCATCCTAACCATAAAACTGCGGATATTAATCCGTTGTTCAGTAGGATTTCTTTGAAGTTGGTTATCGTAGCTGTGGGTTCAACCTGCCTTTTTTGCGCCTCTTCTATTATTGCTTGGCTGTATTGCGGTTGCATGCCTAACATGAAGCCGATTAGAAAAAGTATTAGTGAAATGGCGAAGGCATCTGGGTGTCTGCTGATTAAGGTGCGTGGAGTGTGGATTGCAATGGGCATGTTTAAAACACCTTGCTTTTTCTAATGAATTTGGAAGATAAGACTATTGTCCACCCTACAATTGTTGCTGTTGATGCTGCAATCTCCATCCACATGACTGTTTCTGCTGTTAAGGGATTAACGCGATGCAAAGCATAGGTAAGTTCACCGTTTTTGTCTGCATCCAGAATTACGCCCTTTACGGTTTCCATATCTTCTCTGTTGTTCCACAAGTCCATGAAAACTTTTGAAGTCGCGATAACTTCGACCCATTCTTTGCATCCAAGGTCAATTTGCCATCCGTCGTAGACTGTGAGGGTGGCTCCATCCCATATGAATGTAACATAAATGTTTTCTGGCACAACAAGAATGTCAACTTGTGCGGATTTGTTTGGAATTCGATTTGCTTGAAGATAAGTTAACATTTGATAGCTGAAACTTGCAGTGTTCTTTTGAATGTATTTAATGACTTCAGCAGCGGTTTGTGGGCTTTCGGTTGTTTTGACTTTAGAAAGTGATTGTTGCCGAGAAGTGTCAGTGTTGATTGTTACGTTCTCGGCTGGACCTACTTCGCCATAGACATAACGGCGAATGCTTTTTTGCCACCATGAAATGATGTAGTTTTTTATGAAGTTCAAGTCGCTTAAGGTTACGCCCGGACTACCGTAGATGGATGGTGTAAACATGTATAATGGCACAGCTATACAAGTTGAAATTAAAGTGATGGCAAGCAATGCCACAGTCACCCTTTTCAAATCCACATCCCCAACAGAATAAATGGTCGGTTAGCACTTATCAAATTTTCTCTATTTCCTCCTTAACTTGTTCAGAACTAAACCAACTGCGATAACAACAAGAATAATGACTATGTAGAAGTCGTACGGTGGGCATGGTTTCCACAACAAAAGCCATAGGATGACTGGAATTAATGGAATTGAAATCATCCATAGGTTACGTTTGGCAAGTAGATATAAGCCTCCGAAAAACAATACAACCATGATTATGTAGAACGTGAATGGAAAACAGTGCATCATCTCTTCAGGGGGAACTACAGCGGGAGAAGGTTTACGGTAAGCGCCTACGAGACATATGGCTGTTGCGTTAGTGTCACCGCTAATTGAAAGTGTAATAACAGATTGGTAGTAGTCTGTTGTGGCGTTTACATTCCAGTTTACAAAGTAGTAGGCAGTTCCGTTTACAACCTTAAATATGTCAACCATTATAATCGTGTAGCTTCCTTCGTTTACAGTTAAGCTGCATGGGGTCGTGTAGGTTAATCCGCTCAGAGTGAATTGAAGATTAATTTCTGGTTGGGACACTATTTGAAGGTTGTATCCTCCGTAGAGAATTTGAACGTCATCGAGATAGTAGTAGTCACCAAAATGTATGGCGAAGTTGAGGCTTGTAATGTTTTTGGATGGTTGAAGATATGGAGTGAAGTTAAGGTAGCCTGTAGCGACTGCGGTGATGTTTGAGCTGCTTCCATCGTTATAGGTGACTGTGAGAAGGAGGTCACCTGTCCCACCACTGTTATACGCTGAAAATTCTCCAATGTCATTCACTGCAATATTGACGGTCTGATTTATCCAGCCCGTATAGGCAAACTGAATTCGAATCTTACAGCTATAGCTTCCACTATTACTCCATGCAGTTGTGGCTTCAGCATAATCATTGTGAGTCCAGTTAGTCAAATCTCCGGTTTCGAAGCCGCCATTGGCGACAGCATTGCATCTTGTCATTCCTGAGCCAGAGAAATGTGTGTGGGAGTCGGTTGCATCGTCGAAAAGCACATTATCAAATCTAATCCGATAGGAGCCGCTTTCAGGGGTTTCACCATATTGCCATTCAACACCGACATGTTTGAATTCAGAAGCGTTAATCACCATTACGTCTTCTAGTCTACCTAAGCTGTTGTCAAGGTAATACCGAATCTGGTCATGCTGAAGGTCTATGTAGATGTCAATTTGATGCCATTCATCCAATGCCATGTCTCCCCAAAACTTAGCTGGATAAATACGGTTCAGAATTACAGCTGCATATTTCGAATTGCCAATACCAAAGCCTGCATCGGGACCATAATAATCATATTGCGAAAGACCACCACAAACATACCACCACTCTCCCGTGGAACTCGGTTTTTCCAACACTTTAAAGTCGCACTTGAAATGGAGCACGCTAGGCGTTGCGGCGCCAAGCTTGTCGTCGGTCGTCATGTATTGACATCCAGTCCAGCTCCCGTTAAATTCACAGACATAACCATGAACGCCGTCCTCATTAACGATTGACCTGTTACATCCACCAGACGTTTCGTAGACTGCCCATTTAGAGAAGTCTCCTGTTCCAAAATTATCAGAGAAAAAAGTGGTAGGTGACGCATTGACTTCATTAGGGTTTTTCCATAGTGTCACCATCGAAAGAAGAGTTATTAGAATTAGAAAAAGAGTTCTCTTTTGTAGCAACTGCTACACTCCCATTAGTTGTTTAAACTTTTCTAGCGTTATGTAGCCTGTTATTAACCCTAAGCACGCTATGACTGTGATGAAGCTGAAGAAAATGCGGATGATTGGGTTACTGGTTAATCCGAAGATTATCGCGATTATGCCTATGCAGCCAAAAATGTAGCCTACTGGGGCTAGACTTATTGGAGCGTAGCGGGGTATTGGGAAAATGCCGCCTACCCATTTTATCCATGGCACGGAAATTAAGGATATGACATAAGCAAAAACGAGAAGTAGCACACCAATGACTATGTAGCTGGCTTTCATTGCCTTCACCGTTTGGCTCTCGCAAGCACTATGCCGACGCAAGCCATTAGTAAAATGATTAAGAGTGGTTCAATATTGCCCGTTATATATGTTAGTGGTTCGGCAGCGTAGTACGGCGTGATTGGCTCTGGCTTCTCCATTATAGGCGTCACGTAGAACGCTCCAGTACGCTCTCCCCATACGCCGAACAAGAAACCGAATATTGGAACAAAGACCAAAATTGCTGTTATCCACGGGTACTTTTCGGTTGGCAACGCCTTGGTTTGAAGTAGCGTCCACACGATTACGAGCAGAACGCCGCCTATGATGACACCTGTCCAAAGCTTCAGCAGTGTTAATGCTACGACACCTATGATTATCAATGTGATAAATACTAGGGCGACTACTACTAATGCCAGTGGACTTGCAAACAGGACCGAGAGCCATGCCCACTCTCCTTTTTTAGCCATTACGTTTTCACCCCCATTTTCTTTTTCACGTAATAGTAGGTTACCATTGTGGCTATTGTGCCAATAAATATTACGGCAAGTATTGGAGTAAGCTTGCTAAGGGTTAAAGTCCAAGTATCTTGGCTCGGTGGGTTTAGTGGAACACCTTTGTTTTCTGGCTCGTATGTGATGATTATTTTCATCTTTTCTTTTGCTTCGGGGGGCATTTCATATTCAGGTATTCGTGGAACCGTCCAATCTTCGGTTACTCGAAAAACTATGTCGACTCTGAACCACTGAGCGATTGCTGGTGGTTCTTTAGCGTATTTTTCCCATGCCCAGCTAATGTAGTTCGGGTGAGTTTTGGTTTCGTCGTAGACAAGTTGACTTCCCAAGTTTACTATGCTTATTTTCCACCAAGCTGATGCCGGTGCAAAATGGTCAAGCCAATAAATTGTGTCGGGTGTTAGAAGAGGCTTATTTTCAGAGTAGTCGGCTGCCCAACATGGACTTGTCAAATCTTTATCTCTGAAAAGTTTAACTGCCGTGCCTATAGAGGCAGGTAAAGCTTCTGTTGCTGTGCCTGTGACGTAGCCTATTGTTACGTAGTCTGCAAGCCACATTCCCGCTATGCCTAAATAGTCTGGTCGAAGTTCGTAGGTTTTGTCTGTGGCTAATGTTGGAGCGTCAATGCTCATAAGGATGGGGTCTGCTGCGACAAGGTAGTTTTTGTTGAAATCTGGAACTAGGTAGTCTCTGACGCATGTTTTCACCATGTCCGCAATGCTGGGAACTGTCCATGGAACTATTCCCGACTCCTCTTGCTTCAAAATTTGAACTTGAGCCGAGCCTGTCCATGCTATGGTTACTTTAAATCCGTAAGCATAAGAGTGGATTGTCATGTTTTTGTAGTAAATGGTTGTTTCGCTTTCTTCAATTAAGAAAGGTGGAGGTTTAATTTCGGTAAGAAAACCTGAGAGAGCGAGGTCTGTGACTTCAACTTTTACTCCTATCGTAACTTTCAAAGCTACTTGAACGTAACGTCTCCCGACAAGACTTTCCCATTTGCCTTCTGTAACTTCGTAATATTCGTAGGCTACCCAATCGCCAAACGAGTTTACAATGGTCACCGACTTGGAGACTGGTTTGGTTTGTGTGACTGTGTGGAAGGTTATGGCTGGAAGTCCATAAACTATGAAGGCTCCAATTTGATGTAGAACAAGTATGACTGCGAGGATTGCTACAATTAGTATTATTTGAACTTCACGTTTTTGCAAGTATGTTTTGACTGGCATTAAATCATCACTTTCACTTTTTTACTTATTGGTATAAGTCCCAATATAAGCATTAGGATGCAAAGTCCAAAGTACGGTATGACTTGGATGTACTGAAATGCCAACATGTCGTAGGTAAAGTGGCTTACTACACATGCGGTTTGACTTTGAAAAACCATTAACATTATACTGAATAGTGCTCCGCCTGATATGGCGAAAATCCATTGTGTTGGTTGCCAATACATATGCATCGCCGCGAAAACTACTGCACTTACAAAGCACGCGAATATGGGCATCTCATACGCTTCTATAACCATCTGATAAGCGCCGATTCTGAAAATTTCTTCTGTAGCAGTTGCTACAAGCACTACGTGGGCAGCAGGAATAAAGGCTGGTGGTGGAACGCCTCTAATGGCTCCTACAGCCAAACTGATGTTAAGCAATGATGTTTGCATAAGAAAGTTTGAAACATTCAGTTTGTCGATTTTAACTGGTAAAGCTGCTAGAACCATTACTGAAAGGATGGCACCCCCAAGGCTGAATAATACGTGTATGTCGCTGACTTCTCCTCTTTGCCAACCTGCAATAGCTAATGCTATGACGACACCGACGATTACTAAGTATTCCCATTCTACTTTCACTTTGAAGGTCTCCTTGCTCGCACTACCACTGCGATTATGAAGCCGAAAACAAGAACCCCTAATAATGCGTAGATGTAGACGCTTGGAATGAGTATCCATGGAACTTCAGGAGTTGCTGTGGGTGAAGTGGGTGCGCTTGTGGGGATTTGTGTTGTCTCGCTTGACATGGTTGTGGATGGTGTTGTAGCTGTCGCTTTTGTGAGCGTAGCATAAAAGTCTCCATCGTTTGTTATTGTTGCGGTTTTAAGGGCTACGCCTGGGCTGGCTTCGAAGGTAAAGGTGTAGCTGGCGTCTATGAGGTATGCTTCGCCGTACCCGTTGGTGACTGGTATTGTTAAGGTCTCTTTAGTGGATGTTGCCGTAATTCTTCCTGTTGCCGCTGTTCCGTCTGTATAATTTATGTAGAATCGCCAGAAGAATCGGCGTGTTATCGTAATTGTTTTGGTCATAGATTTGGTTATGGAAATCGTTTCTGTGGTTGAGTATGTTTCTGTTCCTACTCTAATTTCAGCCGTAATCGCCAACGATGTCTTACTTATTTTAGTCTTGGTAGACAGCCCGTACCTGTCACATGTAATGCTTACACCGTCAAAAGTTACTTTTGCAGGCAATCCATTGCCCACTTGGTCTTTTACGATGAAGTCTATGGAGTATCCTGGAGTTATGGTTAAGGTAACTGTTTTCGTAGTTGTTAATGAAACTGGGGTGGTTGCTTGTTCAGTGCCTACGGCGGCGGTTACGGTGTATGTGCCAGCTCTGAGGTTTGTGGAGAAAATGCCATTCGAGTCTGTTTTTCCCGTGACAGGGGAGATTATGACCGCTTCGGATAAAGGATTGCCGCTTGGGTCTATTACTTTGATTGTTAAAGTGTATTTCGGCACTATTACTTCTACTGTTTTGTCAGCGTCTAAAAGCGTTGTTTTGGTGTAAGTTAAGTCTTGATAACTTACGCTAATGGTTTTGGAGCCTGCCTCAACAGGCGATGATGACAAACCGCTTGAACCCGTTGTGCCGCTGAAAGGCGACGTTACTGCCGCACCCTGCACAGCAGCACCGTCTGAGTCTTTAACGGATACCGCTAAAGTGTAGCTAGGGATTGAGTAGTCTACGTAAAGTTTTGGCTCAAAACCTCCCCCATACTCTTTAGTTCTCATCTGTACTAGATGGTAGGATGCTAATTTGTAGGCTGTATTCGGAAAAATCACATACGCCATTTTTCCATCTGATTTAAGGTGAGTCATAAGTCGGTCTTTGGAGTCTTGCACACGCCATGTGAAGTATCCTGCCTTTTGTCCAGGTCCATCGAAAAGCTGTGTTTCGTATGCCCCAGGCATTCCAGTGGATGGTTGACTACTCCATGTTATGGTGCTTTCCGCCCAATTTGTTTCAGCCCAAACGATTTTGTAGTCTGACCCTTGAGTGGTGGGAGTTATGTAGTCGAAGTAGACTTGAAGTCGTACGTCGGTGACTTGGGCGTAGGATGGTATTGATGATATGTCGAACATTGCATAGATGTAACGGTAGGTGGCTTTATCCCAGTCTATTGACGCTTGGACTGTTGTGTAAGAACCAGTATTCAAGGTTGGCATATCGCTATAAACAAAGGCGTCGGCAGAAGACGAAAATGAAGCTGTTATGCTTGGGGTAAAAATTTGGTAAAAGCTCGCTCCTAACGCTCCAAGTAGAAGCATGACGAGTACGATTATTCCCTTTATACCTGTATCCATAGAGTAACCTCTATTTTTGTGATTGAACTGAAACTAATAAAGGGGGGGTTTAGCGGAAAACCTTTGTGGAGCTTATGCAAGCTTAATTTTGGCGATGACTTGGACGACGGGTATTATTACTGCTCCGATGAACGCACTAAAGAAGTGCGCTAGCAACACTGTAATTAGCTCTGCTGACGTGGCAACCTTTATGGCTTCAGCTGGAAACAGAAAGCCGCCAAAGATAGCGATGATTAGCGATACGATGCCGCTGATGATTATAGATAAGAAGAAGTAACCCCATGTTACTCCCTCTTTTTCCCACAGCTTGTATAAGCCCGCTATCAACGCTACTAGGAAAGCTATCAACTGAAACATTGGTATGTCTCCTTACGTGTATGCCTTTACAGTGAGCGTTGTTTTTTCAATGGCTTCTATGAGTGTAGGTGAGGCTGCTCGCAACACTGAGTTTAGACAAGCATAGTAATGGAATAGTGTAATCAGCATTGTTGTGTTGGCGCTGACTGCTCCTCCGTAGTCGTTAAGGTAGAGGTCTAAGCGGTGGATTTCGCCTCCTGCCCATCCAGTGAAAGTGCAGTAGTATCCGGTCATGCCGTCGTCTGCGCCTTCTGTATCATCAAGCACGCTTACTTTTGTTGCGGCATCTAAGCTGTACTCTTCTGCGACGATGGGTGAAACTTTAGCTGCGTAGATTCTTCCTGCCTTGACAACTTTGTCTGTCCCAATCATGGTAAAGGTTAGCGCTACCCACCATTTGTCGTATTTTGTTGTGTTTATCTCTGTTTCGCCCGTTATGTTGTAGACTCCGCCCGCTGCGTGGTATGCGGTTATAGCTGTTGTTATGCTAACTGTCGCTTTCTCGTAAACGTTTAGTGTGGATGGGTCAAGCCAAACTTCCTTGTCTTCGCTATCCGTGCCGGACACAGTGACGGTGAATTTTTCAGGATAGATTACTGTGGTGCCTTTCTTTATGAGAACTACGTATGAGCCTGCGTCAAGTGGAACAGTCCAGTATCCGCCCGTAGTGAAGTAGGCGCCGACAGCAACGGGTTTTGTGGTGAAGGTGCGTGTTCCAAGCGGGTCAACTCCCGCAGGATAGAATTCCGGTGAAACCTTGCCCGTATCTAAGAGTGCGTATGTGGCTGTGTCGTAGATTTTGAACTTGACGGTTAAGCCTGTAGTGTATTTCGGAGGCTTTACTGGTACAACGTAGTAGACTTGCCATACGATGACGCCGATGATTATGCATATTAGCACTGCGACTACGACGTGTATCCCCTTTAGTTTAAACTCTGCCATCTTTCTTTTCTCCTTTATTTTTCGACTACAATATCAGCCGAACAGCTTTTAAATTGAACTATATCTAACAGTGTTAGATTGTTGTCTAATGTAGCAGTTGCTACAAGGTTTAATCCATTTTCAGAATTTTATACCCTGAGATACCTAGACCAGTAAGCGCAAGTAACACGCTGAATGCTTTCATTCCAATAGGTTCAATCATGAAAAGCGAGACACCGAGCAAAATGGCGAATATTACTGTTATGGGAAGCCATATGCTTAGTAATTGGCGTATCCTGTTTGTGTATCCTTTTATGATTGCTACTCGTACTACGCCTCGCACTTTATAGCCGTTGGTTGTTTGTTCGATTAGGTCAACCCGCTTTAGCTTGTCGAGATGGTGTAGAATGGTGGGTTTTGTAAGTTTAAAATGCTTTGCAACCTCATCCAAAGTTACTTCATTGGGGTTCCGTTTCAAGAAGTAGTTGTAGATGCGCAATGTTTCCACGGTTAACGCTTTCAGCAAAGCTTCGTTGTTGCCTTCCATGTTTATTCTCTCTTTGTAAGCCTTTCTGGAAATGGAAGCCGTTCAATTGCATACCCTCTTCGCCAAATTAAATAGCAGATGCCAAAGAACATTAAGCTCACGAGTATTAAGAGTGGAATCCCGTAGAAAGCAAACAGAAACCAAAATCCGGGATGAGCTGCCGTTAACTGCATTCTTAGATTTGGAAGTGTTAACCCTACACCCCAAACTATGAGCGGCAAAATTGGTAAAGCCCACATTCCAAATTTTTTAATGGCATAATGGCTTAGAATGTAGAACCAAACTAGCAGAAAGCCAACTCCTACATAAATGTAAAGTTCACTTGCTCCTTCAAAGAAGAAGCCGCTGTCTATTGCTGCGATAAAGAATGGTAGAAGCCTAAGTGTATTCAAAGCTTCACTGTAATTTCCGCTTAAGGCGCTGGTCATGGCTCCTACAAGTCCGCCTCCAACTGCTGGTGCAAGTAACGCACTCCAGAAGATGCAAACTTCCAGGTTGCGAATAACCAAAAAGAATAGAATAGCCGAAAGGAGAAAACCAAAGATAGACAATATTAGTATGTCCAATTTTAAACCACCACAACCGGAGCCCTTACAGCCTTTTCAAGCATGCCTTTTCTCCCATATTTTTTAAGAAGGAAAATATAATCGTCAGTGTTGTCGCGCATGTACTGCCAATCTTCTTTTGACACGTTTGAAAACCATTGAGAACGCACAAGGTTGGAGCCAAGCCAACAAACACCCATAACGTAGTATGTTTCATCAGATTTAAAGGGACGCTTAGCAAAACCAGTGCGGAAGGCGGGTATCCCCCCGTCTTCGACACGACAAAGCATTATCCAATCTACCACACGAGCCTTGAAATCAAGTGCAGTAGTCACCGCTCCACGGAATAGAATGCCGTGGGCTTCTTCGAAGTGTTCTTCACTCATTTGTGTCACGCCTGTTTAAACGGGAGTGATTTGACGTTTCAGAGCGTCGTAAACTTTTTGGTAGTCTTTTGGAGTCATTAGAACCGTTTTGGGACTCAGCTCCTTTATTTCTCCGTTTTTGTCTGTTGTTACTTCGAAGATTTTGCTTTCGTCAACTTGGCACACCCATTTTTTGCTGCCGTCTTCGTTAGTGCCTATGAGGGTGCACGCTGTTTCGTCCCTACGTTTTAAGATGCTTGCCATTTAATTCCCAAACACAAGATTAATCGCTTAATAGATATAAAATTTACTAACAAACGTTGAAAGAAAAACGGGCTTAAAAGAAAAAAAGGGGTGGGCTGTGCTACTTTGGCATCTCTTTGGACAAGCATGCTATGAAGTCGTGGAATGGTGTCGGAGTCCCGCCTGGTCCTTTCTTTCCGCATTTTGCCGCTGGAGGTGCTGCCCTGACCTTCTCGTTGCGTGCTAATACTTTTGCGCTTCTGCGGAGGACGCCTGGGTGTCGTATTACTGCCTTTGCCAGTGACGGCTTGTGGTATACACGGTTGCTGAAGGCGCTTTGCTTGACATGCCCGCTCGTTTGTCCTAATTTAATCGGCATATTTTAGACCTCTGAAAAATAGGATAGGTTGTTTGTGTTTTTATATTTTTTTCAAACTTTTTTTTAAGAAACCGCTGGCATCGTTATTTTAACGAGTTCTTCCATTGTTTTTATGGGTGGGCACTCTTGGTTTGGCTTTTGTTTTTTGCACGTCTTGGCTTCGTTACACGTTAACAGCAGGTGTGCGTCATTGTTTATGAAGATGCAGAGCGGGGGACTTTGGTTGAGTTTCCATAATCCGTTTTTAAGGTTGTAGTGTGCAAGTCTTCTTGTGTTGATTTTTTCAACGAACGGCTGTTTGATTAACCGTGAAAGGTAATAATACACAAGTTGAAAAGACAAAGGTTTCTGTTTATTTTGCTTCCGCCCTTGGTTAACTTCTTCGCAAATATTGTTAAAAGTGGCTGAGTTGATGCCTTCTTCTTTCAACTTGAAAAGCGCAAACAATACTTCGTATTCAGATGGACTCATGCTCTTCATAACTATCCCTTTGTATTTAAGTGGTGGGTATATAAAAAATTTTGTTTAGATAACTCTGGTAACATCTTGTGCTGCGCGTATTTTGCTCCCGCCAAGGAATAACAGACGCTCAATTTCTAGCTCAGGTTCTTCGGCTGACAAGCCTCTTAGGATGCCATTGGGAGCGTATGGAGCCATCACCGTTGGCACTACGCGGATTTGGTAGCGGAACATTAAAGGTTGACAGATGGGATGGCTTAAGTTTATTGTTTCGAATCTATCGATGAAAATGGCGTTGCGAACATACTCTACCCCGTAGTCTTGAGCTAGTTTAATCAGCTTGTTTGTTTCTATGTCAACCATAAAGTCGGGTTTTGAACGCCTAAGAGCTAAATCGCGGCGAAGTTGACTGCCTCGTCTCAAACGTTCAAACCAAACTCTGCCGGGAGAATAATGTGGCTGTTCTAAATCAAAACCTTGTCTTTGAAGAATGTTTTTGATTTTGCAGTCATGTGTAAAGATGGAATGCATGTCAATGTCGCCTTCCTCATTGCCCAGTAACTTACCGCAAACTGGGCAACCGTCAAGAACCCAAAAGCGAACCCAACTGTAAAGGAAAAACGGCATTCGCATCCCTACACGCTATAGCTCGTTAAAGGAGGTCTTACAACAATGCTCGGTCTGTGAAAGTTATTGAAATGGTCATGTAAGTCCAAACATCCGCCAATGAAACCGGAAACCCTTTTGAGCGTTGGACTTTGACTTTTCCAACTTAACCGCATGTGAATTGTGTACTTTGTCGGGTCACTCAATTCTTTAGGTAATTCCAAACTTTGAGTTTCAAGTATAACAACATAGCCGTGGTGCAATGTACGAGCTTGCCCAGCCAAAAGGCGTTTTAAAGCGTCTAATACTTCGTTTCTGAACGGCTTCCCTTCGCCAATAAAGTTTAAAACATCATGAATAACTATTACTGGTTGACATTCTTCTTTGGACTCTTGCAGGGTTGCCATAAGAGATTCTAAGGCTATTAAAAACGCAAGTTGGTTGAAATAGACCTTTTCGGGTGTTTCAACAAAAGTTAACACGTTAACGCTGAAGGGGTCGGTTAAGTGTTGAGCAAGTTTATCAACGTCTGAAAACCAAAATCGATTGTGTCTCCACCGTTCAACAAAGCTTAAGGCAGCACTTCTAGAAGCTGCGTTGCGTATACGTTTAGCTGCTTTTTCCAACATTCCACCTCTGCCTATAAGTCCTTTAAGAGTCATACTTGGGTCGACTGTAGCTTTCTCGAAAGTTGGTCGCAAATCTTCCGCCCATAATGATTCCGCAGGCACCTTTAGCACTGTGCCTAAGTGAGCGAGGTCAGTTATGTGACGCCATGGCACGCCCCAAAAGCCTTCAGCTTCCCATTTTTTCCGCATTACACGTAATGCTGAACGTTTATCTGTGGGCGCCACATATGACGGAAGAAAAACGTGTATAAAGTCTTTGGGAATCGCTAATTTCTTGTTCCATTTCGGATGTATAGCCCTGAGAAGGTAGCGGTCTCTGCGCCGAGGGTTCGGTTTGTCTAAGCCTAAATAGTTAGTTTTGCTGTCAAGAATTATGATTGGGTGCCTCCAGTAGTGCCCAAAAATCTTCCATTCTATATAGAAGTTTTCGAGTAGTATGCGTGTGGTTATGGATTTCCCACTCCCAGAGGGACCTGAGATTAGGATGGACGGCAAAAACGAGCGGTCATTTGCGAGTAGCAGGTATGTGGGTTGACGGGTTTCGGCTGAAACGCCTAAGTAGAATGGCAGACGTGTGCGGTCTGCTGTGTATCCTACTATGCGTCTTCTTAGTTGCGGACGAGGTTGGACTGAGAATGTTTGGCTAAGGGCTGTCATACTTTATCAACTGTAGCAGTTGCTACTTTTCTTCTTCTTTCGGTTTTTCTTCTTTCGGTTTTAGTGGCGCTTCTTTTTCGAAGACCCACTCGACTTCTGGACCCTCGAAGGGTGTGGTTTCGGCTGTTATGAAGGCTTCGTGGTGGTCTGCAAGTTGGAGAGCTGCTTGTTGGGCGACTTTTGCGTAATGTAGTAGTTTTGCGAGGAGTTGTGTTTGTTGCTTACCTGTGAGGATGCCGCTTTGGTTTGATAGAGTGTATGCCAGTTGGTCGCAGGTGCTTCGTGCAACTTCTAAATCGTTGAGTAATTCAGGGTAAATTGCTTTTATTTCCGTTGAGTACAGTTCTCTTGTTTCTAAAATATAGGTGACTTGGGCTGCCATTCTTCTTAGCCAACGAAAAAGCGCTGAGCAATTTAACCGTTCAACCACGCCTAAGTCTTGAAGTATGTTAAATCTGTTGTCAAGTTGAAGTGTGGCAACTTGTGTTTCGTCCAGTTCACCCATATTTTGAAGGGCAGTGAAAAGGGGATTAAATGCAATTTTTAACTCTTTTTTCCCATTTTTCTGTTCAGTTTCATCTTTGTTTTCCTTATTATTCGGTGGTTCAGAGCTGGTTTCGTCTTGAGCGTATATGTTTCTCGGAGTTGAAACTGCGACAATTTTTGGTGGTTTCCCACCTTTCCCTGGAGGTATTCCCTCTTTTCCCTGTGAACTTCTCCATTTTTCGTCCCCGCGACGATACGTTTCGTCACCATAACGTATGTCTATGTATTCTTTTAGCAGTGTACCTATGTTTTGGGCTTTTTTCCGAAGGTTCAATGAGAGTGGGTGTTGTTTGGTTGCCATTTTAAGCTGTCACCGATTTTGGTTTCGTTGCGGCTTGAGCTTCAAGCGCCTTCACACGCTGTTCTAATCTTGCATATTCTTTTTCTCTTTCTGTAGCCTTAGCAATTTCTTCTGGTTTTATTGGCTCTTCAAAGATTTTCCTCAATTCTTTCCAGTGCTCCTTCACTTTTCTGCCTGCTTCGAGAACACTTGGGAAACCTCCTTTTTCGGCAAGTTGCTCTAAACCTAAGCCTTCGAGTTTTCTGGCTCTGTCAGCTATTATCATACCTAGCACTTGGATGGGGTCGCTTATGCTTGTGATTATGTCCCTCTCAAGAGGTATAACTTCCATCAGCAGCTCAGCGGTCCCCTTATCAATTTTAATTAGTGTTTCATGCTCCGTCCTTGTCAATCTCGCATACTCCTCTTCATGGTTGAGTATAATGTCGGGGACTGTAAGCATGCCAGTCATTATGTCTTTGAGCATTGCTTCGGGCGGGTATGGTTTAACCCATAGCACGTTTGGATGTATCAGCCGTCTCTTTCGCATTTCCGAAAGTGCTTTGTCCCGTTCTGCTGTTTCGTCCCAGCATTTGTCTAGAACATCTTGTGGAGAAATAAGTTCGGCTGTAAGCATATATGCTTTTGTGGATAATGATGGAATTCGGCGGAATATAAAGTCGAACAAACGCAAGCGTTCTATACGTGACACAAGTTTACGTCCAATGAGAGATTCGGCTAATACTTGCATGTACATCTCTTCGATTTTACCGTGTAAAATATGCTTTGAGAATGTTGCTATGTCACCGTATAAAAGCAGAATTTTATATTTTCCAGCTTCAAACCCGTTGAATTGTTTCTTGTTTATGGTCATGTTGACGATGAGCTTTTTCTCTTTTCCAAGTTCATACTGTTGCCGAGGTTTCATGGTTTCTAGATACCATACTTTACGCCTTGAAACAAATATAACGTAAGCAATTACAGCGCCGATGAATATGCTTGCCCCGATTGTCAGCTCATCAGTCAAATAGACCACTTCTTCAATCGAAAAAGCTTATATGTGTAGTGCTATATAAAAAATTTTTTGAATAGCGGTGAAAGGTTGATGGTGCTAGACACAGCCATGATGACAATAGCAAGCCTTTCCGTTGTCATTGTAATATTGCTAGGTTACATTGCATGGCGTTTCAGAGAGCAGAAAGTTTCGTTGAGCGCACTGAACATTGAAGACCTTTTCAACAGAATGAAAGAGAGTGAAACGTTACTTCAGAAAATTAAAGCGACGCCATGTTGGAATTGTGGCGCAAAAGAGAAGGAGGTTGTGGGTAACCTTTTTGAAGACAACGAAATTACGGTCACGTGCACGAAATGTGGAACTCAGAACGCTTTAAAGAGGAAGAAGGAGTGGGCTATAGAAACTAAAACGCCTGGTCATTTAGAGAAATTGGCAGAGAAAGTGACTGCTGAAAAACACAGTTTAGGAGCCAAGGAGTAATAAAAGGTTTGTTTGAAGAGGTGTTTGTTATCACTGTCGTGTTTGGTGGAATCCTTTGTGTTTTTTTGTATTTCTACTTATTCAGGACTAACAAGAGAGAAAAAGGGTCTGTGGCAGAATCAAATAGTATGTCTGTAGAAGACTTTCAAGAGGAAGTGGCAAGACTACTAAACAATTTGTTTGAGGAGATGGATAAACTGGAATCGAAGGTATCGAGCGTTTATGACTACCTTAAGGAGGTTGTGGAGCACGGAAGAGGAAGAAAGAAAACCTAAAAAGTATACTTCTGTAATTTTCGCCTTGGCAGCTGTGGTTGGTGTAAATTTGGTAATCACAGGGTTTCTGTGGACAACTTATGAACGAACCAGTCATGATTTGGATGCAACAAATGAGATGCTTCGTGATTTGCAAGGTCGAGTTCAGGCTACGGCACGTTATGTAGCTATTGGAAATTTAACGTTAACTTTTATGCCTTATAATCCCGTTCAAACAGTGCCGCCCAACACCATAACATATCTGGTTGGTTTTGTGCAGATTTCGAATTTAACAAACGTAGTGGCGAGACCGCTTACTTTAATTGTCCAGTTTGTGCCGAATGTAACTTACCCTGAATACGGAACTGTAACCTATGAGTATACAGATGTGCAAACCTTAGAAATACCGCCAAAGTTAGATGTTGTAATGATGCCTTGGGGCTGTTTTCCATTGACGTTGACGGATTTTAAAAGCGGAGATGAAATTCTATGGACGATGGATGTTATAGCTATAGCTCAATGGAGTGGCATAGAAGTCACAAGGGTTTCTTTAACGGTAACTTTTAAATTAATAGTCGCCTAATTGAAGTAAGGTGAAATCATGCCGAAGGACGATTGCTTCGTTCCGTGTGAAACTGAATTACTAAGTGAGAAGGATGTTAAAGGAGTTTCGAGGGGAAATAGAGGGGTGCCTGTCGACATCAATGTCAAAGGTCGCTTAAACAGGCGAGTCGCAGTTTCATCGCCAGTATAGGGAAAGCTTCAACCTATATATAAGGGGACTAGACCTTGACCGAGTTTAGGTTTTTTGATGCCGAAGCCGTCGCTGAATTCGAATGTGTCGTTGGTAATACATTAATTTACTCAAAAGCGTCCGCTACTGAAATTAAACATGTGAAAGACACCTTCCACGTTTTGACCCATCAAGGCAATTTCGAGAAAGTTTCTAAAACTTTCAAACGTTACTATTCAGGTCCAATTGTGCGAATCGTTACATATTACAATGGTTTTCCTCTTTGTATAACACCAGAACACCCAGTCTTAGCTATACGAAATGTTAGAGAACCCCAAACGGTTACTTGGAGAAAGAACCCCTGCTTTTCGGAGCCTCAGTGGGTTCCCGCAGAAAAATTAACAAGTCGAGATTTTCTCGTTTTTCCAAGAATAAAAGAGCAACGAGACTTGCAATGCGTACCTATCGAATTAGCCGAACTTTTAGGGTGGTACATCAGCGAAGGCAGTTTATGTTACAGAGATAAACACATAGCGGGAGTAGAGTTTAGTTTTTCACATCACGAGAGGGAAAACATCGAAAGAGTGGAAAATCTTATTCGTACATGCTTTCCTGTCGAACCGAAAGTATATAAAACAAGGACTTCTAGTAAGGTGGCGTTTTTTAGCACAATTTGGTCTTCAATCTTCGAGCAACTTGGCGCTACATCAAACAAGAAAAGAATACCACATTGGTTACTTCTACTTCAAGAAGAAAAACAATGGGCTTTTTTAAGGGGACTTATAAAGGGAGATGGGTATGTTTCAAAATACTTCTTAAGCTACGCAACTGTTAGCCAGCAAGTTGCGTTGCACTTGAGACTTCTTCTTTACAGGCTGGGTGTTCTACATTCTTTAAAAACAAGCAAAAGGCGTGCCGGCAAAATAGAGGGAAGAATAGTTAAGTCTAAATACAAAATATATTCCATTGTAATAGCAGGGGATTCAGCACGGATTGTTGCTGAAAAAGTTGGTTTAACATATGACGGGGGAGAGAGAACCACTGGTAACTTTGGTTATGTAATGGATAATTATGTTTTAGTGCCTATTAAGCAAATAATGCATGAAGTTTACAATGGGATGGTATATAACTTGGAAGTTGACGGAAATCAAAGCTATGTCACACCGCATGGTATAATACATAACTGTGTGGTTAAGCATTGGTCTGAGGCTAGAGAGCTTTTGTCGGAGCATAGTGTGACTATTACTGCAACACAACTTGGCGAGGAAAAGGGAGATGCCGATGATTTATTTGCTAAGTTGTTGCATGTTAGCAGCACTAAGGGCGATATTGAAGAGTTGGTGGAAGAGTTTTTCCGTCAGCATCTTCTTTGTAATGTAGCAGTTGCTACAAAACAAATGAGGGTTACTAAAGAGGATGTTGCCCAAATGATAATGGTAATAGGAAATTTAGCTCTTGCAGAGGCACATTTAGAGGATTATATTAAGAAGTACACAGCTAAATTGCAGAGAGCAACAACCGAGAAAGAACAAAACTCCATTCGAGAGAAAATTAAGAGTTTAAGTAACTTCCTTTTCACTGCCCGGCTTATCAGAAAGAAATACCTTACTGGATTTTTAGGAAAAATTGAACAGCTTGTTAAAGAAACTCCCACGCTTCCTGGAGCATCGGACCATCCGGATGTTTAGCCTTTTCTTTTTTTAATGCAGATTGCCAAAGTTAATACGCACGCTATGAGTATAACCACTATTAGCCAAATCGGAAATGTCTTGACATCAAATATGCCTTCAGCGACGACAACGGTTGGTATCGTGGATTGTGCGTGTAACGTGTATCTTCCGTCTATTTGTGGTGTTGGAACTTCTATTTCGATTTCTTTTTTGTCCATGCCGCTGATGAACAGGGTTGTTTCGCCTCCGTCGTAGGTTTTCCCTTCTGCATCTATTACCCACCATTTTATTGTAACATCTGCCGCTACCATAGCCTTGTTTGTGACGAACAATGTTGCTTTAAACGTAGGCTGTAAGGGTTGGTAAACTATTGATGGAAGCTGAACTATTTTTAAGTCGAGGGGGAATTTTATGATTACGGGAGGTAGGACGACGATTGGTGGTGGAACATAAGCTTTGTAGATTTCGACTTTTTTCTGCACGGTTATGGTTTCTCCTATGCTTAGGCTTATCGATGGCTTCGCAAGTATATCAAATGCAAGGGTTTCGCCGGGCTGTAGGGCAGTGTAAGTGTCGCCCGTGCGGAGTGTGACGCCGTCTTTGATGTAAATGAATTCGGTGCTATTGCCGAATGTTTTGTATAAGAGTATTTTGGCGATGTTAGTAACATCTGTTATGAACACTTTGACGTCTACGGGGAAGTCGTAGTCGTTGCTGATTGTTCTTATGTTCGGTTCAAGAACAGTGATGTTATGGTAGATGTTAAAGGTGTCAACCCACTCCGTTTGAGCTAGAACTCGTGGAAAATCAAGATGGTGCGCATTGACAAAGAAAAGACACGCTACGCTGATTAGTATAATCATGAAACTATGGCATGCTCTCCGTTTGTCCATGAGAAAACCTGCCCTGAAAGGCAATTTATTCAGCGGCTTTTAGCTTCATTGTTACTCTTGCAGCGTTTCCCACAACTACGTTTCCGCTTCCCTTATACAGCACTTTTATTGTGTCGATTTTTATGCCATTAGCATCTGCTGCCCAAGAAACGGCTGTTCCCTCTCCAACAGCCGAGAAGTCTGTTGTTGTCCATGTGGCAAGCACTACGCCTGTCTCGTTGAGAACTTGAACTGTGAAATTGAGAAACCATGTTGTTGCGTTGCATGATTCAACCCACATATAAACGGTCTTGTCTGATGCCCCCCAGTTTTTGATGCCGTATGTTTCGTTGCCGTTTATCAGCCACAGGTTAGAGTATATGTTCTCGGCTAAGTCTATTGTGGTGGCGTTTGAACCGTCACTCCACTTATAAAATTGAATCAAGGGCGTGGCGCCAGTCATTGTAACTGTCCAATCGTAGTAGAGCATGGCAGCGGCGAAAACTATGCCTATCATAGCAACGGCTCTAATCGCAGTTAGCGCTGTGCCTCCGCTTATAATACCTTTCTTTAAAGTTTTCATACACTCACCTAAACGATTTGATTGTCCAATTTGCTTTTAAAAGTTGTTCAAAAAATTTTTTAAAGCCAATTCTATCATAGTTCGTTACTTTTTTGTTTGCTTTTTATATTTTTTGGTGTTCAGAATTAGAGAGACTGGAATTATTATTATTTCCCATGGGATGTTTAGGTTTCCGTAGTTTTGGTCGCATATTATTGGTGTTAGGGTTTGTTCGTCAGAGGTAATCGAGCGGGAAACGTTAGCAAGAACTATCGGAATCTCGTATGTTATTACCAGAGTGGGGTTGTTTGAGGATGCTTCGCGGCTGTAAAAGTAGGTATCGTATTCAATCATGGAGCCTTCGTGGATGTCGTGGATTCTGACGCTTATGTTGCTGTAGCCCAAAGACAGTGCGTCTTTGAACATGTTTGTTATGTCGTATTCTTTCCATCCTGCGGTTACGTCGATGGCTTGTTGGATGGAGTTTGATGATGTTACTGACGGCTGATTCTCCCATGTTACGCTTGCCTCAGTCCATGAGTCTACGACCCGACTAATATTATGAGTTGTGTCCGAGAGAACACTATAAGCGTATAGCCGTATTTTAGCTTCGGTGACACTTGCGTCGCTTGGCAGGGAGAAGCTGAAGTTGAGGAACGTGCGGCTACTGACGGTTTCTCCCGACACCCTTAATGTCGTTGATGTTCCATAATTGTTTTTTGGGTATAGCTCGGAAATGTAGGAGTCGGCTGTGGGGTTTACTGTTAACGTGTCAAGTTTTGTTGTGTAAACAGTGAAGGTTAAAGTGTTGTTGGGTAAGTTTGCTAGATAAGCGTAGCCCGTTTCATTAGATAGGGCTGTGCAGATTTTGTTTCCTTCTATGCTTGTGGCATTGAACACGGTTACGTTTGCCATGTAGAGTATGCCTTGCTGGTTGGCTGGTAAAATTTGCACATGCACATCGTAGAGGTTGCATTTAACGTTTATGGTCATGTCAGAAGCTACATTTAATGAGAAGGTGCCGTTAACCCAAAAACTGTAATAGCTAACATTAATGTACACTGTTCCGCTTATGCCCGTCCAGTTTGCCCACCCATTAGCGTTGCTCGTTTGAATATAGCTGGCTGTGTCATTTTTAATGTAAACATAAGCACCTGGAATGGCGTCTGTTAAATCCCAATCCATAACACGCAAATTTAATGCGTAGGCAGGACCAATAACATCCATGTAAGGTAGTCTTAGGAGGGAAGCTGGATTATACCATTGCGTAATGTGCACATAATTTGTTCCCTCAGCGGCAAACTCGTTTATCCCGCCGGAATATGACAAGTTCACTAATCTAACAATTCTTTTAAGTGTAACCGCTGGTATATTAAATATCCAAAGTTCCTGGTTCTGATAATCTAAACATAGGAGACTAGCTTGCACGTTAAATGAGCCATAACTATAGCCGAATCCGCTGAAGCTAAAAACTGTTCTGTCCATAGAGGATTTCGTAACTCTGATTACACCTTTGGAGCCTGATTCTGAAGCACCGTAAATGTAGGTGTCGTCTTGAGCAACATCATCACTTACTCCCAAGCCGGTAGATGCTGAAGCTGACACTTGTTGCAGTGTGCTTTTGGAAACCTTTCTAAATATCTTATCTGTCATATCGCCAACATAAATGTAGTCTCCATCCTGGCAAATAGAATTGAAAATTTTGCCTGTTGCTAACTGATTCGAGCTACTCGTCCAAGTTGCTATCTCAATCTTCGCCACCCAAGCATCTGTACCTGACCCGTAAACATATGTGCCATCGGAACATAAAGCCTGCCCGATACTGAACGCACTTGGAATTAACTGCTTATAATTCGCCGTGCTCAAATTGCCGGGATATAGCTTATAGATGTATGCATTGTCGTCTATGGTGTAGAGAAAATCCCCTTCCTCGATTATGTCACGAAGTGCACTTGCGTTTGTAGTGTCTCGTGTTATGGTTACGACGGTTGTGTCAGAGTAATTGTTGGAGGCAATCTTAATGACTTTTCCTGGGGTGAGCTGCGAGCAGCCATATAAGTATCCGTTGTAATAAATTAAACCATGTATCTGACCAACCGAGAGTTGCGACTGAGGAGAAGGTTGAAGCTCTATTGTCGCAGTATGAAGTGATATAATGCCAGTGTTATTCCAAAAGTTGTTTGTGTTATTACAATATATTATCCATTGAACCACCACGCCAACTGTCGAGTTCAAAGTGAGGGTGGCGTTGCTCCAAGCAGCAGTGCTATTATAGAAAACTGAGAAGGCAACCCAACTTTGATTAAGCCATGACCCGCTGTTATTTGAACTGTGAATAAAACCGCTGACGTTTACTTGGTCGTTCCACAGAACAGAGAAAAGGCATGATTGCCCAGCTACGGTTGTGTTTACTCCAATATTAGAGTAGGTTGGAGCTACAGCTGGTTTACAGTAGCCTATAAGATAGAAGTCAACTGCAACATTGTCTATCCAACCTTCAAAGATTTGGTCAGAATCCATTCCAACAGCTGCGGCTTGGCATCCAGTGTAGGTAAGCCTCATGCTTCCCGTATGGTCATCTGTGCCTCCGTTCTTTCTGACATCGCCCGTGTAAAGCGTTGTTGTGTGCGTGTTTTTGATTAGGATTATTGCTCCGTCTGCTGTAGTGCTAGTGTCAGCGGTAACATCAATGTCTGTCCAAGTAGAAGTAGAGGTTAAACTCTTATCTATCCCATTCGTGAAAAAAGTCACTGGTAATTTTGTGTAGCCCACAAGCTCCACTTTGAAAGCTGTGTCCTGTATTTTGGCTTCGAAAATTCTGTTTGCGTCAACACCGCAAAGTTGATAGTCAAAGCAATAGACTAAACATAGCCCGTATGGATATTCATCCGTGCTACCATTCTTTCTAATTCCCCCCGAGTAAGAGGCTGTGCCCACCGAGTTATATAGTAGGCAAATTACCCCTGTCGAGCCGCTTAGAATATCGGCTGATGCATCTCTATCTACCCAAGAACCTGTTGTGGTCGGCGTCTTATCCACAGCATTATCAAAAAAACCACAGTTCTCGTCGGTATATCCAGCGAGATAGATTTTGACCGCTGTGACGCTTATGTAAGCTTCGAATATTCTGTTTGCATCAACACCGACAAAAGCATATCGTCCATGATACGCAGAAAGATAAGTTAGGAAGTTATCGGTGCTTCCATTCTTGCGTACCGTCCCTCGGCTAAATCCTGCACCAGTGTTGACAATCTTTAGGATAACACCTGTAGAACCGGTTGGAACCCCATCTCCACTAACGTCAATATCAACCCACGCCCCCGTCGTCGTTGGCGTCTTATCAATCACATCAGTGAAAAAGTTGAAGCCACTACCAGCACTAGGTGACGCTTTTACGGTTGGAACAAACGGAAAAAAATAAAATTGACAGAACACCAACAAGAGTAGGAGGAAAATGAGAATGCTTAAGTGTTTCTTCATTTTCAGTCGTTTGAAATTACTACGCATGGGTATTTGAAAGTTATTCAAAAAAACTTTTAGGAAGAATGTTTGGTCTTAGGATGGTTTTCTTAACCTTAATGGGTCAAGAAGATTGAAGGGCTTCGATTCTGAATTCCATCCTAAGACCACTAGAAATATGGTCTTTCGAATATTTAAAAAATACTGAGAAGATTGTTATAGAAGTATTCTCCATAAGGATTTTTAAATGGGAGTTAATATATATTGGTTGTGATGGAAAGGGGAAGGAGATATGAATATTGCACCTGTGGTGAAGCTAAAGATTAAGGAAAGGTTAAAGCAGAAATTACTAGAAAAAGGAAAATGGTTAACAACAGCTTTTTCAACATTAATATTCGTGCTGACTACGGGTTTTGTCGTTGTAAAGCTTTACCACTTGGTGCAACTTATACAATTGTTGGAGTTTATGTTGTATGGAGTGCATCTTGGTTCGCATCTTTTCTATGAAGAGTGGTTGGTTGCTCGCAAGCAGTTAGGTGACGCGTATTTTCACCTAAATGTTTTGACAGTGTTTTACTTTGTTTTTCTATGTTTATTTTTATATGCTACACTCAAGAAAAAGCGATTAAAGACCGTGACATATTTCGTTGTTGGTTTTCTTTCAGGTAGTCTCATTGTAGCGAGTGTTTTTGCCCCAAGATTCTTTCCCGATTATTATGCTGGAGTCCGTGCTGGTATAAAGGCGGATACTCCTTTTGAGTTCTCTGAGGTTTCTGGATGTATAAGTGTGAGTTTTGTTTTTGTGCAACAGTATTTCGTCTATTTTAAATTGGAGGCACGCACTCCAAATCCGACAAATCCTACATTATGCTACTATTGGGTGAGTGGAGGGATAGTGTATGAGCCAAGTGGGGCTTATTTCTGCATAGAATGGTTTGCTTTGGGTGATTATGGTGAGCTTAAATCTTTTGAAGAGCCAGTGAAGAACCATTCTTACCAAGTTAAAATATGGAGAAGTGGGGATAATTGGGGATGTGAAATAAGTGATGGTGATAAGTTAATTATTTCGAAAACGGTGTTGTTGTGGTTGCCTATCACCGTCCTTTACGCGGGATTTTGGTGTGGAGAAGGGGATGATGCGGGAATTGCCACGTTTAACAACTTGCAATATTCCATCAATTTTCAAAACGGAACAAGCATTTCTCAGTCTTGGATTCCCAACGACTATGTAAAATATTCAATCGTGACTTATCCGGATTGGTACAGAGTCTATATATCTCAATTCTATTACAGCTTTAATGCTGGCAGAAATGTTCCAATATGTTATAGAATTGAGGGGTGTTATTACTATCATGACGACTTCTTATACGCTGTGTTTTACCCTATGCTTGAGAGAAAGCCCACGAGAATTGTGCTTGAACCTATTGGAGAAAAAGTCAGCCGGATGTTTTGGTAGCACCGCTTCATAATATCTTTTAAAGCTTTGCTACGTCTTTTATGAGTTTGTCGACTTTCTGTGTTAACCTTGTCATTTTTACATGGACAATGTTTATTGCGTCTAGTATTACTTGTTGATTCTCCGTTATTGATTTTGGTTTTTGGAGTTTAACAGGCTTAGTCATGGGAGAACGATTCTTTTTCATTTTAGACTTTAACCCCGGAAGAAAGCTTAATATTAAGAGAGATGCACAGACAATTAGAATTCCCAAGGCAATTAATTGAAGCTCTGGCATAGTTTAGTCTTTTCTTGGCATTGCTTTTAAGCTTTTTCTACATAATGACAGAGTAATTCAAAAAAATTTTTATACTTGAACAACGTTAGCCTATTCCATATGGTGATAGTATGAGTGAAGTTGAATGGGGCGTTTTCATCAGCAAATTTAAGCCTGCCCAGTGTAGAGTTGTTGAAGGCAAACTTGTCTGTGAAGGAACACTCGACGATAAAATGGCTGTCTGCGAAATATCTGAGAAGAATGGTAAACATCAGGTTTCATGTAAGGTTCAGCCCGAAACTGTGGTTTAATGGCTAAAATTTACATTAAAACAATCACCTTAACTTCTTTTTTTGTTATTCTTTTGTTCATGCGACTTGGTTTATTTGCGTTCAGCGTTCCCGTTCCAGTCCAGCTTTCAAACTTTCTCTTGTTTATAGTGTTGGTAGCGATAATTATAAACGAGAAACTGACAAGGGCTGAACGATGGAAACGATGGCATTTTATGCTTCTTTTCCTAGTTGCAATTTTTTATTTTGTAGCAGTTGCTACATTTCTATCCAAAGTCAGTTAGGCATGCTTGGTTTATCGGTTGTTTCCTGAGAATTCTAAGGTTATGATTGAATTTTGCCATTATCCATTCTTGATTTTCCTTGATTGGATTTTGCTGTTTCGGCGCCACTACCTCCGTGAAATTACAATCCACGTCTTTTTCACGAAAACAACTGGAGTATAATGGACATTCATAACAATGTGTTGGGTGGTGGCAGTATCTTTTGCGGATGTACCATAAGACATGCGCTAGAATTCCTCTGTTGCCCTCTAAATAATTGTCTGCAAATCTGCCTAGTTCTTCGTAGTAGTTGGAGCGGTTCTCGATTAAGCCGATTCTTGAAGCAATCTCAACGTTGAATTCGCATTTTTCTAAAAATCTGTCATCGTTTAAAGGAAACTTCCATGACCCTTTTAGCACCATTCCCCTGATAAACTGACTTGCACTTCTGATGCCGACACCGTAAATTTCTTTTTGAAGGTCTTTCCACATGCGATTTCTCGCGTCAACCAAATCCATGCTTTTTCGGACGTAATTCTTGTAAAGCTCTCCATAGTCAAAGTTGTATTTCGCCATAAACTGGGCTGCTTCCACAATGCTTAACGGTTGAGATAGAAAACCTCTATGATGGTCTCTTAAAAGAGTGAAGCCGTGCTTTTTTAGTATATCGGCAATTTTATTCGCTGTCTTCTGTTTACCGATTTCGTTAGTAAGTTTAAGAATGCTAGAGGGGTGGAACAAACGTTCTTTATGTAGAGCTTCTTTTGCTTTAATGAAGGTTGAGGCGTCTGAGCGTCTATCTAAAACGCTGTAAAACATCCAAAACCACATATCGTCCTTCTGTAAGTAACCGTAACTGTCCGTTCCCACTTCATGGGATTCTATTGGAGCTATAGAGCTTATTTTCTTAAACGTTTCCGCCAACTGTTTTTTCTCTAGATGCTCAGTAGTTCTCTGAAAATTCACAATCCAAAATCCCGCTCCTAGTCTAAGCAGCTCCTTTATGCGAACGCCTCTAGTCGGATGGACTGAAACATCGTAGCGGGGAACCTCTGCAACCACAACAACATAATCGAAGCTAAGACGATAATTTTCAATCTGCTTCACAGCCCTCAACAAGTAATCGCCCACACTTTTATACTCAAAAGCGTAAAGCTTCCCATCCTTTTTGGCTGCCACGTCCACGAAGCGGTTCTGAGGGTGAGGACAGTTAACCTCTCCACACACCATTTCATGCGGGTAAACAGTAAACCCTTTTTTCATTAGAAAGTCCGACAGAAACGGGTAGGGGTAGCTGACTTTGTTGCTCATATTTGAGAGTATGGATAAAATTTAAATTAAGCTTTTTCCTAAAAGAAGCTTTTGGGTGTCTGAGCCGAGGAGTCTGGAATCAGTCAGGGTTGCCAGACAACTGCCATGCGCACCTCGTAAAATGGGGGAAACGTATGCCTCTAAATTGAGGGGCAGTATGGGGCGGGTGCTTGGCTAAGGGTAGTCTAGAGAAGTGTGAAGGTAATGTGTCTGGGCGTAATCCACTGATTCTGCCTTTACGCTCACTCAGTTGCCCAACAAACCGAGCAAGGGAATCTGACGTGTAGGCTCAACACCCAAAAGCAGGGTGGCTCAGCCAGTCAGAGTTTACGGCTCATAAGGAGTTTGCAGAGAGGAAAGGTCTGTCTGGTAACAGACAGGTCGGTCTACCATTCGAGCTACCTACTGCAAACCCCTTGAGACACCGTAAGGTCGAGAGTTCAAATCTCTCCCCTGCTTCCACGTAGCAACTGCTACACTTTTCTGAAAACTAGACATGTCTCGAACTCATAAACCGACGCAAATTCTTCTTCCGGGAATGGTTCTTTAAATTTTTCCTCCCATTTCTTCTGGTATAATATTCTCCAAAACGATTTTGTCGGCAGCTTAAATTTGATTTTCTTTTCAAGTTTGAAGCCTATGAATTGACAAAGTTTAACCGTGTCTCCAACTAAATTCACAACTCTAAAATTTCTGATGAAATTCTTCAAAACTATAATACACAAGCCGCTTGGTTTGAGAACCTTAAACATTTCACTATAACATTTTAACATGGCTTCTAAATAGGTTTCTGTTTTTTCTTTTGCCTCGACTTCCTCCTCTCCATGTTTCAGATTACCAATGTTTTTGTCCGAACTAGAGTAGAAATCAGCGTAACCAAGCTTTTCCTTGGCAACCTTCGTTTCCCCGCTACGATTTTTATGAACCACTGAATCATGACCGTAAGGGGGACTTGTTATTATAACATCAGCAACGTTGCCATGTTCTTTTATGTTACCGATGTTCTCGTCTTTTTCTGAGTACCCTAACGGTAAACCTTTCTTTTCTTCATGCATCCCCTTTTCTTTCCACTTCTTACGCTTTTCCAAAGTGTCATGAAGAGCATGCTGATAAGGCGGACTCGTAATTATAGTATCAACACTTTCTTTTCCACGTCTAAGATTGCCGATGTTAGCTTCGCTTTGTCCGTATCCACCGACTTCTCGTCTATAGTTGGGGTCTCGTTTAGCTATCCCGGAGAGTGTATGTTGTTTAACATTGAAAGTAGCCTCGTAAGGCGGGCTTGTTATTATAGTGTCAACACTGCCTTCAAGAGGCAAATTCCCAATGTTACTTGGATTTTCGCTGTATTTAGCGTCTTTCTTCATGCCCCTAGTTGAACGACCATCAAGCCTACCATGATTCATAGCCCGCCACTGCTCTTCTGTGTAGCGTTCACCATTCCATTCAATGTATCCCTTCTCTTCAAGCTGCCTTCGGAAAAACTCCGTCCAACCAGTGCTAGTGGGACACTGATGAATATCAGCATAAGGTGGAGAAGTAATTATTGTGTCGACTTTACCGTGAGGCAAATTTCCGATGTTTTCGTCTTTTGTTTCTTGTGGAAGTTCACGAGTGTGCTCCAATTGTGGTATAATCGTATAGCCTTTCCGCTTCTTACTCATGCTCTCTCCGTAGGGGGGCGATGTAATAATTGAATCTATCCGCATTCTAGATAATGGTGGAAGCTTATAGGACATACATGGGATTATATAAGAGCTTATCAAATTTGCAAAAGCATTAGTGCTGTGTCGACTGATGTAAACCACATTATCTTTGTCCACTGAAGCGATTAGATTGAATTTGTCTTTTAGAATTTTAACAACTTTGGATAACTCTTTCTTTGTGTAACAATATGTGGCAATTCTAAAGGAATACACGCCATCCCTATTATCCAAATGTAGACTCCCATCATCCATGAACCAAACGGCAATGGATAAAGGGGATATATGTTGAATTATATGTTTAGGAAGTATTTTCTTTCCACTAGGATAGAAAATTTTACGTAATGCTGAGAAGAATGGATGACTGAAGGAATAACAACTTAATTGAGGACCATAACCATTGTCGTATTTTACAATGTTAGGTAGGAACAGATTTTGCAGTTCTGCTACCTTCCAAAGAAGATACTCTCTATCTTTTTCTGAATGAGAGCACGATAAGCGATAATGTGTTTCAGTTTTTTTCTTTCGTATAGAAGTATCACCAAAGATTGTCCCTACTAAAATTTCCCATTGTTTACGTGATAAGTGTAAGTCATGCCTCTGCCATCTTTTCAACGGCTTTATTCCGTATTCCTTCAAGGAGTGATGTACATGAAGTCTGCAAACGCCTATAATTGCTGCGATTTGACGCATAGTTAGCTTACGTTCTAAATAGAGATTTTCTAAAAGTTTCCTTGGAATAATTTTTTGGTTTCCTTTCTTTCTAACAAGATTGTTAAGTTTTCCATGTTGAAGATTACCTATATTTTCTGGATTATCTGAATATCTTTCGTCGCCGCCAATAACTTTAGAACTTGACTTTTGACCGCGAAGTAAACCGTGTGTCGCCTTTGTATGCCCCGCCCTTTTCAGCCTTTCTTTTCGTTTCTCATAGTCAGCTTTAGCTTGTAGCTGCTCGGAATAAGGGGGACTCGTTAAAACCGTGTCTATGACGCCTTCGGGAAGGTTACCTATGTTCTTAGGGTTGGCGGAGTATCTGCGGGCTGTTATAGTTGAAACCCCAACGTTTTTTACGGTTGTTTCGCCGCCTTGCTTGCTGATTGCGTTTGAGTATGGAGGACTTGTAACTATTGCGTCCGCATTTTCCTTAATCAATTCTGATAGTTTGCGAGCGTCGCCTGTGATGACTACAGCCCTGCCAAGCTTGAGTTTAAAAGATGATTTGCCAAAAATTTTCTTAACATTCCGCAAGTTCTTCTCCATTAACTGCGAAAACTTTTCTTCTATGTCAACCATAATGCAGTGCCGCCCTAAAAGAACTGCTTCAATACCTGTGGTTCCAACTCCTGCCATTGGGTCTAAAATTACATCTCCAGCTTTAGTGAATTCTTTGAGAAGCCGACGTGTTAGGTAAGTGTCCATCTTTCCGCCCGTTTCAAGTACGGTTAGCGGGATGGGACATTGATTCAGACGCATATATAACATGTTGCTTCTTGCTTCCGATTTTTGGGAACGCCCATACTTCCTCTTCGACTATTTGTTTTCCCTCCTATTTTGTATTGCATGGAATTTGGCAAATAAGGTGATATTAACTGTCGAATTTTTTCAAGAGAATGAACTGGAATATACAATCGTGGGTAATCATAATTCGTAATATATGAAGCTATTTTTAACCCGTCTAACCACCAAGAAAGTTTTTCCACATCTTTTAATTCAAAGTTGCAAGTTGCTATTGAAATTGTGTTAGAACGGAAGTGTGCATCGTCTCCTATCAGAAAAGCTGGGGCTACCTCGTTTGCCATTTCAAGTATTTTATAGCTAATTTTTCTCTTTCCATTATTGTAGAACAGAGGGTATACCGACGTGAAAAATACATGGCTTACAGTATAGAAACGAAAACCCCTGTAATACTTATTGTACCGTGAATCCCATCTCTCATTCATTTCTATACGCCTAGAAAAAGGTTTTAACAACTGATGTTTATATTTTAGATATTCTTCTTGGTGAATAGAATGATAAATGGTCAAGTGATAATTTATGCCATCTTTAGGCTTAGCTAGATTCCCATCACCTATCAAGCATACATAAATAACTTGCTTTTGGAAATCTGATGGAAACCCTAATTGCATCATTCGCTTGAAAGTTGAATGATTAGAACCGGTAAATTTACCTTTTTCCCATTCCCAGTAACACTTATAAGAACAGAAGTGATGTTTACTGCTTTTAAATTGTGACAGAACTATAAGAAAAGATTTTCCGCAGTTTTCGCAAGTAACCTTTAGCGTTTTTGGCACGCACCAGTGAATATTAGTGTTTAAGGTGCAAATAAGATTTTCTCGTAGCAATGGCTATTGTTAGGCGTCATCTACGCAACGTTATGCCTCTAAGTCGGCTAGTTCACTTCCAATAGTTAAGATTTTAGGTTTAGCTTTGCTGCACCATCCCTTAATTTCGCAACCGTTGCAATCGATGGTTTCTGGACGTTTTCGTTCAAGTAAAAGAAGTATTTGGTGTAAATCTTTTTCAAGCGGGCACATTTTCTCTAGTTGCTCTGGTAGACCTTCTTGAGCTGGCTGTGCTGGTTCTTTAACTTCTTTCTGTATTTGTTCGTCCATTTCTGTGTCGATTTTGGTTGTTTTATCATAGAGTAGTGTGTGTTCCACGTCTCCCCATGTTAATTGTTTTAACTTTTCCGATATTTCGGAAATCTGAGGTAAATCATAAGGTGAAGTGTATTTGATAGCAAATTTCATGCACGCATAGAGTTCAGTTTTTTGGTATCCTGTTTCAGCGGTAACTCGTTCAATGAATTCGCCTATTTTTCCGTAGGGTATGTTTGGTCTGTAGTCAAGTAGTAATTTTCCAATTTCGTATTTTATGTGGATTAAGTCAATAGCTGTTCGCTTTGCAAGTTGACTTTCCTTTTCTTTCAACTCTTTCAGCTTTTTAAGAAACTCCTCAAAGGTCATCTTTTTTTGAACAGTAAGTGTTTCAGACACTTGACCACCTACGAAAAGAATATTTAGCGTCTTATCTGATTTAAAATTTTAGTGTTAGCTACACTACTTTGGACTTTAAATCACTGATGTTTTTGCATTGGATGTCTGGCTCACCGTTGTGGATGCTGCCTATGCAATATTCACCATGTTTTATGTCTGATTTACAGAGGGCTTTTACGTCATCTATACTAGGGTCGCTTGTTCCAATCGGGTGTGTGTGGAAAAGCTTTTTTATGGGTCGACATGTGCAGTTAATCAGTCCAGAATTTGAAGTGCCGATGGTGAGTATGTCGTCAAATTCTAAATCGTTCTCGCCGCAGACGCAGGTGCCTATTTCTCGATGTAGTAAAGCGGAAACTTCGGTTAGTTTTTTGAACTCTGCATGGACCTCTTTTTCATCCATATTCATCAACCTTCAGATGTTAGTGTAGCTTTTTTCTTATTAACCATACTATTAAGCCTATCAGACATATTCCACTTATCCCAACTGCTAATCTTTGTTCTGGAGGCATTTCGGTCCATCTTGTTACGATAACTTCGTGAGGGGCTGGAGGTGTTGGTCGTGTAGGCGGTTTAGTGGGCGGCAACAGTGTTATGGTTATGGTTGTATCTTGTGTTAGCATTGTTGTCTGGCTGATGACTCCGGGTATTACTACTTCATAAGAGCCGGTTTGATAGGCTAGTTGTTGCCAAGTAAACATCCCAGATTCGTTCGTCATGGGACTTAATGCTAGTCCGTAAAGACCATTTAAAAGTGTCCCATTGCGGTAGAGTTCTAATGGCATATTGGGAATGGGTTCGTTGCCAACGTTAACAACTTTGACGGATAATGCATAAATGTTGCAGGAAACATTTGTATAGTCGGGATATTTCCATGTGGTTTCTTGCGATGTGTTCACTGGGATGTCTTGGAAAATAATCGAAATGGTTGCATTTGTAATGTCTAGAGAGAGGTTTGTCACGTTTACAAAACCGTTACAACTATCTGCTGAAAGTTGTGTTCCATTGCTTAGAACCATATTAGCTGTCACATTAGCTAAAACTGCATTTCCACTAGCGTCTTTTATAGCTAGGTTTATTCTTTGGATTTTGCTCACTTTGTAAAGTATCTGTAGGTCATACGCGCCGCAGTAGAAATATTGGTCGTCAACGCACAAAGCCCTTATGCCTCGTGAAGTCGTAGCCTCAGTAACTAAGAGAGCAGAACCCATATCAGCGAAAGGTGTTATGGAAATTCTGTTTAAATGCCCTCCGTCACTTGGAGATGTTGTACGGAAGATATAGCCATCTGACTCCGCAAGGCGACCAGGCACGTTACTTCCAGAGCAGCTAATTTCCGAAACAACACTCCATGACGTTATATTAATTTTAACTCCACTCCAACCCCATCCAAATTCATAGGCAAAATCCCCGACAACAATTACCTCCACCGGGCTATAAGTAGTGCTTACTGTTGCGTTTGTCGTGAAAGTTGTGAGGTCAACTTTTGCGACACCATTTGCAGGTCCACCGTAAGCAACACATAGTGTGGAGTTCGTGTCGTCGGCATCACATCCCCTGGCTTCTGCCGAAACTACACTTAGTGTGGAAGTTAGCGTAAAATCAGTCAAGTTAATTTTGTCGAGATAACCACCAGATTGGGAATGTGTTACATATAGAAAGTTGCCAGCAATAACAGAGGTGTGACCTGCTGAGTGGGAAAGAGAAAGATTCGCAACTTGGGAGTAAGTAGTCAAGTTTATCTTATACACTATATTAGATGCAGTAATATACATGAAGCCGCCGTCTAATTTGAGGTTATTGCCAGAAACGGTAACATTGTCGATTGTAGCCAGTGTAGTTTTGTTCAATCTTAATGTTGCACCACTTCCACTTACGTATAAGTAGTTTTGGTCCACAGCCATTGCCAGCGGTTTGATAGGCAGAGTGACTTTAGATACATTCAAGTGTGCGTCCACCGACGGGCAACGCATAAACAAAAGGGCGAGACTTAAGAGCAAAATGAATAGCAGAAGAGATGAGTTTATACTGGTGTTTCTCCGTACCATCCTTTCCACACTACCCGTTCATATAATTTTTGCATCGCATCGGGGTTTTTTCTTGCCCATTCTTTAACTTGAGGCTCAATCTCCTTAAACTCTTCGGAAAGGCAGACAGCACGTTTCGGCGCTCTCCACGCCATCTCCCAAGACTTGACGCTTCTACATCTATCCGATGCTTCAAGAAACGTGATTGTTACTAAAAGTTGACTCTTCGTGGGAAGAAACTTTTCCCTATTTCTGACGGGAGCGTCTAAAAGCAACTCATGAGTTTTCAGCAAATACTCCACTTCTTCAGTTCTTAGCATTTTTCGGGCGTCCTCCACACTTTTTAATTCCTAGCTGGCGTCTCTTAATTCGAATACTGGGAATAGTTCTACCTAGTTGCCGAGCTAGAACCTTATCAGGGAGATACCGATTTCCTCTAAGAAATTCTTCATCTTTTTCTATCCATTTGTAACGCTTTAGAGTTAGTCGAATGCGAGATTGCTTCCGCTCTAATCTAAATCCTATAAGTCTTGCAAATAGGATTCTGTTATCAACTCTGCTAATTTTTAAAAAGCTCATTTCACATTTGGCTGACGTGTAAATTTTGGAATTAATCCCGAATTCACGCAATATTTTACTAACCTGTTCTAAGTTTTCTCTGTGCTTAGACGATAAAATAATAGTTAGACCATCTTTCGCAACGGACCCCTCTGCATCAAAAATTCCTTGAAGAAAACCAATTTTGGCTTCCTGCGAAATCAGAAAACTGGGAATATCCCAAAAATAATCTGATTTCTTGAAAGGGCGTAGTAGTTGATAAACAACCTCTGAATAAACACGTGCGTTGAGTTGCGTGTCGGTTTTTGTTGTTCCGCATGGAAACTTTCTTTTTTGTATTCGGTGTGATATACTAACGTTAAATCCAAGTTTTTTAGCTGAGTTGCAAAATAAATCAATTAATTCTTGTTTAGTGGAACCAACACCTAAAAAACCGCTACTTTTCCTTGGTTTACAAATAAAGCCGTCACCTAACACCAGTCCACAAAAATATCCTAATTCTTTACAATTTACAAAATTGAATTCTCTTGCCTTAAATCTACCGTCACTTCGTCTTTTAATCCTATATTTTTTCATGTAATTGCTAATAGTTACTTGATTGCATCCGAATAAGCGAGCTATTTGAGATTGGTTTAGAGATTCAGTCCAATAAAGTTTCTCAAGCACTTCTTTTGTTGGTAAGAATCGTTCACGGTTTTGCACTGGAGAAGACAATAGTAGATTGTGTTCTGTTAATAGGCTTTCAACTTCAGATGTTGTGACCATAATATTTTAGCCTCTTAAACGACGGTATACCCTACCTTTTGCATTCTGTCACTAATTAAACCTCCCATCCAGTCTACAACGTTGGTTCTTTCTCTTTCCATTAAAGCGCAGATTTTTCCGTCCCTCTCAAATGTTTGAGGGTGGACTGCTTTGAAAGCTTTGACAGAAATGTCCATCTCTAAGGGTGGACCACAGTAAACTTTTTGTCGTGGGAGAGTTTTAGGGTGAACATTATAGCTTATAATAACTTCGTCGAAAACGTAGGCGTCACAAGTTCCTTTTACTTCTGGTTCTCTGTTTTTTATTTCGTTTAGAGCGTGGTTGCAGGCGGACAATGCCGTGTGAAAGTCTATTGGTCTTTCTCTCCTTCTTTCGAAATGTAGGTGCGTCCATGTTTCCTTTTGTGACAGAAAATCCTGTTTAGCGTAGGCTTTATAATGGAACTCATGTGTTGCTAAGAATCTTCTGCATGCTTCTCTTAGTTGTTTCCATCTAACTTTTTTAAGTGAGGCAAGAAGGTTGCGGTCTGGTATGGCTGGGTCGGGAATGAAAGGGATTTCTGGGGTTGAAAGTAAAACTGCGCATATTTTTTCGATGTTACCGTGTCGCCTCACTAGGTCTTCCACTGCTATCCCGACTATGCCCCCGATTTCAGCACCATAAACTCCTTGAGTCTTAAAGAAGGCTTTTGCACGTATAGCTTCTTTTTTCATTTGAAACGTTAAGTTTTGGTTCATAAATTCCGTGTGGATTAATGTGGCTATTCTTGGATGGTCGGGTGGAATGAAAACTAGGTCAACATCATAGCCTTCGTGTATAAAATGCCAAATGTCTGTGGGTCCTTCTTTGCGTCTTCCTTGTGGTAGTTGTTTTTTAAAGAGTTCGTAAATGTCTTTATAATTGGGTGCGACTATGAAGATGTCGATGTCGGTATCGCCTTTAACGAAAGTGTCTTTGGCTGTGGAGCCGACAGGCATTACTTTAGCATCTGCACGGTTTTGAGCTAGTGTAGTTTGCACAAAAGACAGCAGATAATCTCTCATTTCATGAATCTTTTTTACTTCTTCCGGTGAGGGAAGGTAACTCATGGTTTACACCAGGATGCCGGCGTTCTTAAGGTATTTGTTGACGCAAGCCATTTTTTCCGCTATGTAAGGTGCGTGTGCGTAGCCATCATACCCAATTCTGCACGCAACTTCTCTTAGCACGTCCATGTTGCATTCTAAAGCTACGCCTACTTGAGTGGAAAAGTCCGTGTCCCTAATGGTCTTGGGTATATCCTCTAGATGTTTCTCTTGCAACTCGCATAGTTTTTTTAGTTTTGCACGGTCCTCTTTAGTAATATCGTATTTAAGCAATAGAGACATTTCAAATCCCCATGTATTCGTACCCAAGCTCCTCAAACTTAGCGACGTTCTCGTTTGGCAGAATCCCCCGTCTGTTTAGTGATGCTGCAAGGTCTTGAATGAATACTCTCTGCGGGATAACGCCCCACGGTTTAGTTGTTGATTTAGCAGAGTAAAGTGCTGAAGCTAAAACTTTGCATTGAGCACGAACGTGTACGGTTTGTTCCATCAACCAACACATATCATCTAACATTTCTTCTTCTGTTTTAGGCATTTTAAACCACCATTTTCTCAACTATAAACGTAAGTTGACTCACGGTTTTGTCCACTTCCAAGTCTGTTTTGCACTCGCTCATTTTCAAGCCGTCAACCCACATATTGTCTAATTCATTGATTTGGCTTATTATATGGGTTTTTGATTTGGACTCTCTTAAACCGTCGGCTACAGCTTCGGTAATGTCTCTTACTCGTGCCAACTGCATTCTTCTGCACCTTTCCTCTTCAGACACTTTTATTCCCCATTGCTTATTGAGCCAATCCTATAATCTACTTATTTCTTCGATTAAACGCTCCTTTTCATGTTCAAAAAGGATTATGTCCCGCCCTATCTCTTTAATCAGATTCCCTCTAGCTTCCTGTAACGTTGTTCCGCATCCTTTAATGAAGTGCCCGTCAATTTCGATTTCGGCACAAAAGCGTTTTGATTTTTCACTCATGTTTTTACCATCCCTCCATTGTCGCTTCTAGATAAGTAAGGTATTCGTCAACCTTTCTCCAATTGCGCGGCTGAATCAGCGCCTGGTCATACTCATGTTCAATCATGGAAGTATGCCATCTGATGCTGTTTTCAAGTTCTGGCGAGGCACATTTAATCGATTCGGGCAATGTTTTGATTTGGGTGCGAATTGTTTTTTCCATTTCTTTTTTGACTTCTATCTGTTGAGGCGTTAGAAGTGCTCCTTGTAGTTGACGGAAGACGCTGATGTTATTCTGTAGAGATTCAAGTTGTGTTCTAAACCTAAAGCCTTCAACGAAGCATACGCTCGGCACATCTTCTGCCATAATCACCGTTTCTCCTTCATTCTTTGCGCTGCTACTGCCGTGCCATGTGCATAAACTGCGGTCTTGTTTAACTCGTTAAGAAGAGAATTCAGAAACATGTCCTCAATCCTTCCGTGCCAATCTACCTCGCACACAACCTGCGGTTCAGCATAGCCTCTTTCAACGACTTTGCATTTACGGACTACCAAATCCTGCGTGTTAGCTTCAGACATTTTTTTAACATCTCCTAAAATGTTGGACAGAGCAGGCGTTTAATGTTTTCGAGAGTGGCTTTATGCTTTGCTTCGTCTTGTCCCGTAGCCCATACCGCTAAGCCCAACGCACGAACCGCCGGATTGTCCGATTCGTTAAGCTTGTCTTCCACTTTCTTGTAAAATTCTACTGCGTCTCCCTCGTCCGCTATTCCAAGCCTAATGTCATCGCATAATTTTTGCCGTTCTGGGTCTAAAGGCACATTTACCACCTCCTTTTAGAGCAGTGCTTAGGTGTAACTTCGCCTTCAGGGATAATGCACCAATCTGTGTCCTCAACGACGTTTATGCCAATCTGTCTTTTGGCTATGATAAATTCAGCTGGATATGGAAAGTCGGCACCTGATATTGCTATGAAGCCACGCCCAACTATTACGCCTTTCGGTTCGATTTCGATGCTGATGTTAGCGAAACCGCCATATTTCTTGTCTCTTAGCTCAATTTCGCAGGGTTTACTTTCGTCATCGGGACACCGGCTTGTAGCCGTTACGGTTGTTGTTACATGTTCGTACATATCCCTATACTCAACTTCGGTCGTAAATTCTGTGCCTGGAGGATGTGTTTTCAAGAAATCGTTCATTCGCTGGCGTATTGCTACGGCGGTTTCTAAATCAACCTCATATTGACTGCCCATTGTTTTTTGTTACTCCTTTATTTTTGTTGGACACCCGCATTTTTTGAAGCCTTCGATAAGGGTGTTGGCGACCTCTTCCGTGTCGAACCTTGCAAGCGTAAACATCCAATTTGTGCTTGTCCCAACTCGCCTTATTCCTAAGTCACTACAGGCGTAGACCTCAAAGTCTATGGCTCCCTCGTTGCCCAAATCGTCCTTTCCGATTAGTTGAACTCCGCATGGCTGTTCTTTTTCGCTTCCGTAGAAAATCGCCTTTCCACCTTGTATTTGTTTCTCTTCCACCATTCTTACACCACCGACATGTTAAGGTAGTTACCATCACGCTGTATGGCTGCTGAAAAGCCTCTGATTTGGATGTTGCTTCCTTCCACGTAGTCCATTCCAGTTTTATCCATGTAATAGTATTTAAGTGTGGGCATTGGTTTTGCTCTTTTAAAGTCTTGGAAAATGACAATCTCATTCGGGGGTCCTTCAGAGTGTTCAAGATGTAAAGTCATCCATTCGGTCTTGGTTAGAACATCAATTTTATTTCTGTGGCGCCGAATCTCTTCTGCAACAACTGGTTCGCGTATTGAACAATAAACTGTTGCGAATGGATATTCTTTGAATATATCTTCGGGTGCGCGGATGCTTGAAACTTCTCCGTGTAAAGCCTCGCAGAAATCAACTAACTGAACCATGTGGTCTTTTGCTTTCTCGTCAATAGTGTCTATAGCTCTAATTCTCGATATAGCTTCCTTTTCTTCCATTTAGATTGGCACCACCATTTCTTTTAGGAGAACACGTTTTTCGGGCATGGGATACTCTTCCTTATGGAAGTGTATGGCGTAGCCTGCTGGGTCAATGAATTGAGTTACGACTACGGCTTTTTCTTTGCCGAGGTCTGGCTCAACAGTAACGCAGACTGTGAGGGCTTTTATTGACCTTTCACGACTTCCATAGTAGAAGTCAGCGCATATCTGTTTGTTTCCGATTTTTTGTACGTCTACGCCACGTTCGTCGCGGGCTTCCATAAACAACTTAGCCATTTAAACTGCACTCTCCATAGTTAACCTCACAATTTCAGGTTTCGGATAGTAAGGTAGCCTACGTGCGGCTCGTCTTATTTCTAAGCGTTCAATATATTCATCAACTGGGAAGTTGGCTCGGTTTACAACATCTTGAGCTTTACTTTCAGTGGGAAAGCCAAATGCGAGGCGAATCATACACTGGGCGAACACCTTCCTTTTCTCTTCGCCAACCCTGCCCCTTGTGATTTCATGGCAGTAACTTCCCGCAGCTCCAAACGTTAATCGCCATAGGTCCATTCGACTTAGTAAGTGTTCCCTTCCGCTAGATGGGTCAACAATTCTGTATCGTTCTTCCTCAGCCATTTAAACAGCAGCCTCCAAAACGGTTTTGCCATGTTGAATGAGTTTTATATGTTCAACTTCTTCAATTAGCAGCTCATCAGCTATACAGAAAAGTCTGTCTTCTTCAGTTATGTTGCCTATCTTCTTGAACCAATCTTCAACTGTAGCCTTATCAAGAAGATGAACAGTAGTGGCGATGGTTATGTCTTTTCCTTTTTCGAAATGTTTTACAAGCAAGAACTTTCCGCTTGGGCACTCTATCTCAACCATTTCTACACTACCTTTCTTAATTTGTCGATAAGTATCCTAGCAATGACTGGGGCGACTTGCTCTCCAAAGCCTTCTCTTCCAATTTCTTTCCATCTTCCTCCCGCAAGTGAAAGCCACATTCCCGCTTTTTCCGCTCTGTCAACCATCTCTTTAGCATCCGCGTAATCAACTGAAATGGAGCCTTTCTCGCATTTAGCGTAGTAACCTCCATACATGTGGTTAGTTACGTAGAAGAATTCAAATTGGCACGTTCCTAGCATTGGGTCTGTAAATTTCTTTTCTGCCATTTTAGACCACCACGAAAGCTTTTGACCTAACCTTATTCATCAAGGAATCTCGCATCCTTTCCAGTTCGAGGGGTTCTTCACGTCTTATGAAGGCATGAATATGTTCGCGGTATTCTCTCCGAGCATAGTCGCTCAAGCCTTCTTCCGAACCTATACACGCTATAAGCATGTCATTTATCTTGTTTGATAAAATTGATGAGAGCTGTTCGAGATTGATAACGTCAATGGGAAAACCTCTTGCTACGTTAATGGCAATCTCAAAGGCGCGGTTGACATCCATAACTTCAAGACCGCATCTAGCCTTTTCCCACTTAGCCATCAGCATTCCCTAAAATATAGTATTCAGAAGAAAACATTATTAACAGTTATTCAAAAAAGTTTTTATAATTTAGTCGTTTATGTAGCTGAACCAGACTTCGTAGGGCGAGGCTGTGCTTTCAGTCCAAACCAAACAGATTTTGCCGCTTTGAACATTTTGGTTAGACGATAAGTAAGTGGGATTGTTGTAACTGTGCTCAGGGAAAAATATTTGTGGTTCAAGCCAGTTGCCGCCATCATATTTTATCAGCCAAATATTCCCACCCTTAACGTAGAAAACATAAAGCTTACCGTTGCTTCCACAAGCAATAACGGGGTAGGAGGCACCAGAAGCAACTAAAACCTTTTCAGCACCTAAAGCGTCGTTTTCAAATTTGTTATAACATAGTTCGCCAGTAGACTTGACGTAAACTAAATGGATTCTTTCATGGTCTCCAACGTTTTGAGCTTCTGAACAAGCAGAGAAATCACTGAAACCAACTCCAAGAGTGGCTATTTCAGCAAATGAACCTGTAAATGTAGCACCAGGCTCATTCACAATATTGTAATACAGTGTGTTGTTTCCGGCTTTGGCTAGGGCAAACATTTTGTAGGGACTACTTGTTTTGTAGGGAAGAAGTTGATTTCCACCAGTAGTGGTATTACCAAACGATACTGTCGCGACATAAGCATCTTCATGCCCAATGGTTCGTACCGTGTAAACACGGTTATAAGTGGTGTCTCGATGATAAATCATATAGTCATATTCACCGTTTAAATTGGAAACTAATGAGCCACCCTGCACATTCGTGGTGCCACCTAAATCTCCACCTGTTTTTTCTATCAAAGTTTGCCCAGAAATTACAAGAGGGCGCCATAGAAGTTTTGCACTCAAACAGCCTGTAAAGTACATGCTAAGGTCGACAGAGGTGCCCCAGTAGTCTTTCGTTCCTCTATTAGGATAGCACACATCAACATTTCCACCACTATACGGAGCAGCATCAAGAGCCTCAAGGCTTGTGGCAGAACTCCAAGATATGCCGCTACTACTAGCCACATATCTAATTGTGTAAGCTCCCGCGGGCGCGTCTAAGTAAAGTATAAAGAAGCTCACACCGTCAAACAAAACTTTTCTTTGGTAAGTGTCTCTTGTTGGGTCAGAAATACTAACTTCTACCACTTTTTGTGGAGACAACCATGGTGGAGCGGCGATTAGTGGTTTCTTCTTTTTTGTTGGTGGTTTTTCTGGATGTAAACCTTGGTAAATGAAACCCGTTGGACAAACTGTCTCGTAAACTATTAGCCCACATAAAATCATGAATAGAATCAGCGCTAGTAACTGTGTTTTCATTTAAACCAAGTAGTATCTTAAGAAGAATGTTTATGTATTTTACTCAAAAAAATTTAAAGGTAAGGTGACATTGGTTGTTACTTAGGAAGTTAGGCAGTACATGTAGTTTCCACTACCGAAGAAAATTTCAACTAAGCCGTCGTTGTCGATGTCCGCTATTGAAAGCCCCCCAGTAATTGCAGCACTAGATAGGTATTTCCATTTAAAATCGCCGTTTGTCTCTACGCAGTAGAGATATTTGTCGTTGCAACCAAACATAACTTCATAAAGTCCGTCTGCGTCAATGTCTGCAATGCAAGCTCCTGTATGCACGTCGTCTCCAGCAGTATATGTCCATTTTTCTGTTCCGTCTGTTCCTTTTACGCAGTGTATTTTATCGTCCATAGACGTGATGAAACATTCAACTATTCCATCGCCATCTATATCGTAAGCCGCTGTTGAGCGACTCTCAGTATACTCCCCTGTTAGGTAGCGCCATTTCAATGTCCCGTCGGACTCTAAACAGTAAAGATATTTATCTTGGTTGCAGGGACCTAGAACTTCCATTAACCCATCGTTATCCACGTCACAAATTGCAATGCTCTGTATGTCTCCCCCCGTAAGATACTTCCATTTCAGGCTTCCATCAGAGTTTAGACAGTATATGTAATCATCATTGGAATCAACAAGAATCTCTACTTTCCCATCATTATCAATATCGCCTACGCAAGGAGAAGAATAAACATAACCGCCGGTTAGATACTTCCATTTGAGGTTGCCGTAGTTATCTAGACAGTATGTGTAGTTGTCTTTTGAGCCGAAAAGAATTTCAAGTCGCCCATCTCCATCAATGTCGTAAACTGCTGGTGACGACCAAAGTATGAAATCATTAGGGCTATATTGCCATCTTATTGTTCCATCATAATTTAAGCATGTGAGATGCGACCCAGTGTAGGAACCTGCCAACACTTCTAGTTTGTTATCTCCGTCAATGTCAAAGATTGTAAAGGAAAAGCGAATTTTCCCGCTAACGTTGGTTTTCCAAATCAAGTTGCCTTCTACGTCAACACAATGTATAAACATGTCCTCTGACCCAAAAATGGCTTCTTTCAATCCATCACCATTTATGTCGCCAACCATAGCGCCACCATAAACTAAGCTACCTGTTAGAACCTGCCATTTTAAAACTCCTCCAGAGAGGAAGTTTCCTTTTCCTGTCACATGGACTGAACTTCTCTGGAAAATTCGGCTTGTTTTTCCATTCTCGGCAATTCCGACAAGGTTAGCTCCCTGCGTGAACCAATCTGCAATCCAAGGAGGGGCAAAAAGTTTTTTCTTTTTCTTTAATGGTTGCTCTTCAGGATGTAACAGTGGATATATAAAGCCTGATGGAGAAACTGTTTCGTAAATAATCAAACCGCATAAAATTGTAAACAGTATGAGAGCCAATAGCTGCGCTTTCATTTTAAGTCAATTACCATATTAACAAGAATGTTTATGTGATTTACTCAAAAAAATTTTAAACCACTATTCTATTAGGTTAGTGTGGTGTTTGCTTGAAGGGTCTCGACGCTTTTTGTGCTGAAGCTCCTAAGCCTAAAAATGTTTATGTTACGATTAAGCCTACTTTTGAGAAGTACTGTAAGGGTTGCAGTGAACTTTTAAAGAGTGAAGATTGCGGTCATTGGGTTAGGGTTTTCTGCAAAAGTGAAAAATGCATCAAGTAAGTTAAGAGTTTAAGTATGCGATTATTTGCGGCATTGTTTTGGGGATTTCTGCTTTTGCTGTTTCAAGTAATACTTCTCCCTTGCTGGTCAATGTGAATTTAGCAACTGCTACATCTGGCAAACGTTTGATGTACCCCTTTCTTTCAAGGCTATACGTGATTGCATAAACTGAACCAGCTGACAACACAATATCAAATTTGGGACCAACCGTGTGCATGAGTTCATAGATGCTCAAAGTTTCACGCTTCAGAGATGCCAATATTATGTATGGCAAGAATTTTCTCACTAGGAATTTCCTCACCAACATGAATGAAACTTTTTCCAAATTTATGCTCCCCTCATTTTCGGTCTGGGAACCATCTTAGCCCCACAGATGGAACATTTGGGTGTGCGTGTAGCAACTTTCGTATCCCCACATTGAGGACAAACGTAGAGTATTTGACAGCCTTTAAGACCCATCATTTCTTTCTCCTACAATATAGCATACCCAACCTAGCATCCATATTAAAGCTAGTATGGGAAACAACACGATTTTGGTTATTTGCTTCATTTTTCTATCACTTGTTGCTCGGAGCGGGGAACTACCCCAACTCTTCGAGCAAGTGTAGATTTATATGCCCCCACCACTTTTCGGGTCTAAATAGTTCGTCTTGTCCCAAACGCCCTGTCCCGGCTCAAAGACCACTGGCTCTGAGAAGTCATCACCGTTCCATGACCACTCTAACGTGTAGCTACCGAATGGATAGTCAAGAATCCACTCGACATAGCCATCTTCGTCCGTTGTCTTCGTTCCATAGCCCGGATTGAGGGTTACCTCTAACCCTTCATAGGGCACAGGTTCGCCGTAGACCTTGATGTAGAACCACTTGTGGACTTCGAGGTTAGGCAGAGTCTCCTTGAAATACCAGTTTTGTTTTGAACAGTCGATAGTCTCTGCATGGTTGTGTATTCCGTCCCACCACTCGAAAGACCATGTGTATCTGCCTGGCGGATAGCCAGAGCCAAATACAACTAAGCCCTTGTCATTAGTCTTGGCAATGTCACCTGTCTCAACAATTGTAACGGGCAAGCCTACTATTGGCTTTCCAGTTCGGGAGCAAGTGAACGTTATGTATATGTATTTCCCGAGTGGTGGGTGGCGGGGTGGATGTGGTGGTTTATGACGCCTACAAGCGTCGACATAACCAACAAACAAAAAACTGGAAATTGTGAGGGCGAGCATCATTAGGATAAGCAGCGGAAAAGCGATGGAGGCATTTGTCTTCCGTTGCATTTTTTCTCATCTCCTTTATAGTTTACAAGGTCGAAGTTATGTTCCGAATCAGAATATAAAGCTTATGGAATTATCTTCTAGAAAAAAAGGAGAGAGGAAAAATTCTAGACTATAGATGTAGTTATTGTAAAGTCGCCTGTTACATCTCCAGCCATGGCATTTTGGTTACTTACGGAGAGGGAGACCTGCCTCCATGCACCCGCTTCTATCTTACTTGTGTCACCCGTGGATTTGAAAGTCCATCCTGCTGCCAAGCCAGAATAGGTTATCTCAACGTTTACGGTTGAAGCACCATCATTGTAGACCCAAATTGTTGCGTTAAAACTTCTCGTTGCAGAGTACCACGTCCAAATAGCTTTCTGGTCACTACCGCTTGCAATTTCGGTTACTTGATTCTCTTGATATAGTTTTATGCTGCCTTCTGGCACAGAGAGTTGTTGGTGGAACCAAAGTTGTGTGGCTGCCAAGGCTATACAGGCAAGGAGCATTGTTACTAGAGTCGCAATAATAGTTTTCGTCACTTTTTTCCTCATATTTTGTCATCTCATGTAAAAAATATTTTTAAACAGCCCACTAATAAAGTTATACGGAAGAAACGTATAGAAGACAGTTCTATATGTTTAAGCATGATTTTTCTATGTAGAGGCGAGTGAAATTTTTAGTGGGTTAGGTCGATTGGCGGTGTTAGTTTTGTTGTGTAGGGTTGTGTTTTTGTGTTACATTATTTGCTGTTTACGTTATTTACTTATTAAGCAAACTTTTTATATATGTGGGAGTTACTTTATTATGTAAGTGCGTTATGGGTGATGCGTTATGCCAAAGCTTAGTTGGGAAGACATGGAGAAAAGGGATAAGCAGCTTATTTCGACACTTGAGCATTTGTCCATTAGGGATGCGGCTGACAAGTTTGATATGGACGCGGTGGCTGTGAGGGCGTGGTTGTATAGGATTCGTGAGCGTCGAGCGAAGTTTCAGAGGTATCTTAATTGGCAGAATGGTATTATGAGCAGAAATTCGAGGGTTAGGAAGCTGCTGCTTTCAGCAAAAGTAGAAGAGATGCTAGAAGAAGAGTTTTAGTAGAACATTGTTCTAGAAGATAACACTAAAAGGCTTTAAATACTAAAATCCCTATACTTCTTTTTTGGGTATACCTATGTGGAAGTTGAGAGCACTACGGTATCTTCCATATGTTCTCTCCATCGTGGCTTTCGTCGCCTTCTTCGCTTTGGGCGGCGGAAGACCCGACGCATAAATCAGGTGAATACACCTATGCCGAAAGGAGAAAACACCCCCTTTTCTTTTGAGAGGATATAAAATGAAAGAAGCCGAGGGTGAAGCGTGGGTTCGCAAGCCCAAACGCATAGTCCAGAACCAAATCCTAATTCAAATTATGATGATTTTTACTGTGCTTAGTCCCGTAGTCTTTTCTGGTCTTTTATTTTGGTTGATTTCTCTTTGCCCTTGGGTGCCTCCTTACATAATAGGAGCATGGGCTATAGCCCTAATAACATTTGCAGTTTTAAAGACCAGAGTTATCAGACAAAGCAAGAAAGCTTTAAAGTCGAAAACTTAGTTATCTTTTTTGTAGCGGTTGCTACGTGTTAGGTTTGGACTTGCGATAATGCAAATTCCCATTCGATTTCTTTTCCAGCTCTTATTATGTGGTTTCTGTCGCTCTCGTCTAATGTGAGTTCCGTGATTCGCTGTCTGCCTTTACCCTTCAGTTCTTGCGAGAAGTATCCTTTTTCTGCTAGTTTGTTGAAAGCGTAGTATACCATCCGTCTACCGAGAGGGTCAAATCCCTTTTCTTTCGCTGTTCTGTTATATTGGTGCATGACGCGAGGTTGTGTTGTCATTGTTTCGTTTCGTTCGAAAGTTTCCAGTGCTGACAGATAGAGAAGGAAAGCCCAGTGTGGCGGCAGTGAAGCGAGTTCGGTTTTCCACCATCGGTCTTTACCTTGCTCTATGGCTGAAATCATGTCTTCCATTATTAATTTGTTATTTGCTTCTTTTACGGCTATTTCAAGAATGTCTAAGGCTTCACGAATGTCTCCGCCAATACGTCTGACATGTTTGGCTAGTATAGGCAGGGCTTGTTCGTCGTATTGGTTGGGTTCAAGCATGTATTGTAGGCGTTGCTTTACGATTTCCACTATTTCTGGCGCATCGTAGCTTGGGAAGAGTATTGGTTTTAGTCGCAGTCGACTCATTGTGTCTGGTGCAAAATATTGGCTGAGAGTGAGAAATCTGACTTGAGACAGCATTATTAGGCAGAATTTTCGCTGCCCAAGGAAATGTTCATAGAAGTCGAATATAGCTCGGTCCACGTCTTTCCATGAATAGGCGTTTTGCGGTTCGTCTATTATTAGACAGCATAGGTCGTTTTTGTCTGTTTGGTTTATTATTGCATGGCAGATTTCTGCTGTTGATAGTGTGTAGCCGCGTATTTTAAGGGTGTAGTTGTCGTTTAAGTCTTTAAGTGTCGATGTGAGTTTTCTTTGCCATTTGACGTAGTAGCATTTACCTATTCCACGTGCTTCTACTTCATCACTAAATATTCGTGCTGTTAGGGTTTTGCCTAAGCCTTTGTCTCCTTGCCCGAACATGTTGGACGGTAAGGGATGAGTAGCATAGTTCAACATCTTTTCTAATTGGACGTTTCTGTAAAGAAGTGTGGGTGGCTTGTACTCGTCGCTTAGGGGACTCCATAGTTTCGGTTGCAAAGAGAAAAAACTCCTATCGGTAATCCATGTTTTAAGTGCATTTCACTATATAATATTTTTGATGCTTAATTACATACAAAATAACATTATTAGAGCTAAAGGGTCAGGCTTTTTTCATAACGCCCCAATCTCCTTCTGTTTTTTTATATCATTTTCAAGCACATCACACATCTCATCCACTGAGTTACAATTCTTTATGAGATTAAGAACATCCTCACATTCTAAATACTGCAAAACCGTATTTATAAGTTTAGCAAGTTTCTTAGTCATAGGTTTTCCTCTGTGTTTTCTTGTGGTCGTAGAATCTTTTTGGCACAAGTGGGGCAGTAGTTGCCTTTTTTGCCTTTGATAGTGAGGGTATATTTTGGGTCTGTGGGCTTGAGGATTTTGCGACATTTTGGATTAGAGCATCTTTCCTCTTTCTCTTTGATTTGTTGTGAGGGTGATAAGCCGAGGAATTTGTCAAGAATCCCACTCAAATAGTAGACGCTCCTTTCATAATCTCTTCATAACTTAGACCTCTATCAAGAAGTCTTCTTATTTTACATCTCCAAGGTTTCTCATTACATGTTCGTCTATTTGAATCATAGCATGGTAAAGAAGCGTGGTGTTCGCACTTCATTATTTTTTCAGCTCCTTGTAGCAGTTGCTACACAACCCTGTGAACCGTGGTCGGGGCATTTCCATGCTTTTCGGCACTTGCCATGCTTGTTCACATAGTAGGTTGAATGGTTCGGGTGTTTACATCTTCTTTTCTCTTGCTCGGATTTATGCCTTAACTCCATAGCTAATTTGAACGCTTCCTTTTGCGATTTAACAAGTTCAGCCTTTTCCTTCTGAAAACCAAGTGGCTCTACAACTTCTTCATTGGTTTCAGTCATATTCATGTTCTTCAATAGTATTCCTCTCCATAGCCTAACTCTTCCGCAGCCCATTCTTCATCAGCCATAGCATCGGTATCAACCATGTCAGCCATCGCGTCTTCAGCTTCGTGCACACGAGCGTGAAATTCGTCTATGCATCCTTCACACATCATATCGTCGGGGTCATCATAAGTTCCTTCATAGGAATAGAGCACCACGTCAACTTCACCACAACCGGGACATTTCCCTTTTTTCTTAAAGGACATACCAAGTTCTGTATTCTTGCGGCATCCTTCTTTAATTGCACCTTCTAATTTACAAGTCTCCGGGTCTTGGTATGGGCATTTGACCTCACATCTTCTTTGCAGAGCTTCCATCATTGTTTTTCCTCATGTGTTGTTTGAAACGCTGTTAGAGTGTCTAGGTAGTTTTTGGCTGAATCTTTTAGGCGTTTTGTGAGTTCTGTTTCTTCAAGTTTTAATGTGCCTCTTAGGTTCTGGTCGTTACAACTCCAAGCGTATAGAGAGTCTGACCGTGCGTAGGTTTTCGCTCCTACTTCATGTTGTATTTGTTCCCACTGGTCTTTAACAAGTCGTCCACGAATTTTCTGAAGCTCCGCAAGAATCTGTAATGCTATGTTATCTTTGCTGAGGCTGAGGATAGGTGTGGGGATTTCACATTTTGTCAAGCCCATCCAACCATATGGATACTTTAGCGCATGTTCTCTGTTGTCATCTGGATTCATTCTGTAAAATTTGAAGTCAATGCCTCTGATGTTATATTTTGCTAGTTTGACTTTTTGGCGAATGAAAACCATATCGTCTGCATACTCCGTGTTTCCGAATGGTTGAAAGATTTGTTTCCATCCTTCTGTGTGATACCATCCTACAACAAGGTCGAAGTACATCTGTTCCGGCTCCATTTGATTAAATTCTGTTAATAGAGTGGTTTCTCTTTCGGCAATTTCTGTTAGAGATAACTGAGAGAATAGAAAATTGTCAAACTGCGTCATTATTCTGTGAATTCGGGTTCGGATGGGATTCTTGTGTTCTTTGTCTCTGCGAGGGTCAAAATATTTGACGACAGAGTGTACTTCGCAGTTGGGGTAGTAGTAGACAACACGCTCAACGTCTAATGCCTTTTCTGTTTTGATGTATACATGGTTCAGAGGGTATTTGTACGGCGCCTTTGTTTGAATTACTAATCCATCAAGCATTTTTATTACATCCTAAAGTTATTTTGTATGATAGAGTTTAAAAGTTCTGTTACTTCACAGATTGACAAATGATGCCTCATAACGAAACGCCTAACAATTAGGTCTCTAAGCTCAACCTTTAAAGCTGTTTTCTCTTCTTCACCCATATTACATCACACCCCCTTCACATTCGAATAATTACCCATTCTTCAGGCAACAGAGGCTTGCGGTTGTTGATGTTGTCGGCGCCTAGAGTTACAAGTAACCGTTGTTTCTCTGCCAGACTAATAGTGCTGTGATGAGCGACATTGTATTTTTGTTTAGATAGTTGTAATGTATCCTCGTTCCACTTGGGTACTTTCCTTTTCATATTTTATCACTTTTCTTCTCAAAAATGCTGATTAAATTTGGGTCTGTTGGACGGTGTAACCATTTTATTGGTTTATCTAAGGCGAGAGCACAGCCAATGTCCAAAGCCGTTCCAACGCCGACATATTCTCTCCAACAACCATCCTCTTGACCCGTATGCGGTAAAATCCACTTCTCATTTAGAATCCATACTTCGTCTGCTTCTTTCAAATAAGTAAGATGTTCTAGGATTAGGGCTAGACGTTTTTGGTTAGGAGCTGGTGCATCCACTTTTCGAACCGTGTTTGTAATCTGTTTCAAATGCTTTTCTGTTGGAAAAAACCGATATTGAGGAAACTTTGCTTTGATTTCCCTAAATTTAGACATGTCTTCCATAGAACCGCAGAGGACTACCTTCTTTTTGTTGTTCATTTATTTGCCTCCAGTTTCATCTTCATGAGTTTTCACCACGACCATGTTTGAGCCATCAATTAGACTGGGTTGACGACAATAAATGTTCAAATTATATTCAAGATTCTTTTTCAAGAGTTTCCGAAATTTTTTGTCATCTTTTTCTGTTTTAATTTCAGGTCCAAACGTATACTGTATGACGGGAAGATAAACACTCACAAAAAAGTGATAAGTGGACTGAAACATCCTCGTAACATTGTCTATACAGACACCTTTAGACCTCTCTAGGCAGTTAACGCATTTAGTTTTTTCCATAACATCCGCATATCTTTGCAGAAGTGATGCAAGTTCTTCCGCTATTCTACCTACTGTCTTCTTCGTTTCCATGTCGCCTTTGCAAAAATACCTTACTGCAAACTTCGGTTTATCCTCACTCATTTTGCTCCCATCTTCTTTTGAGTTTGTTTGTTAGAGAGTTCTTCAAAAAAATCTAATAATGTAGACACATCTTCGCTTCCAAAACAAAGTTCAATTTTCTCTACGCCTTTACCAATAGGCAAATCCAAATCTTTCAGCGTAATTGTGAAGCGGTCTTCATACCCTTCGACAACCATGTTTCCTTCACCTTCAACCATCTTATCGCCTGGATGTTCGGTGACTCCAACCCAAACTTTTCGGATAAACGCCTTAACTTGACTCAATTTTTGTTCCTCACTTCTTCAACATATCTAACTCTGAAAGTAACAGAAACATGAAGTACACAGATTATTTCCATATTTAATTCACGCATTTTTTCAATTTCTTTATTCAAGTGTTGCTCCTCGACTGCTATTGACGTTATCGGAATTGACGGGGTAGTGCGTTTATAAACAATAATTGCCTTCAATTTATTCACTTCTCTTTAGATGTGTTATAGATGTAGATTAAAACACTGCCATAAATAATGTTAAGAACCCCTGCTAAAAATAATATGGAGTTTGTGAAGCCGTCGAGGTTAAATCCAGCAAAGAAGAAAAGAACCATTGCATAAATAAATGAGCAACCTGTGGCTAAAGAAAGAAGACCGATTCCTTCATACAGCTGGCTCGTTTTTCAATCCTCCGCAAGTGAAAAAACCGTTTCTGCATCAGTCATGGGAAATGGAACGTCGTAAGGACGGCTAATTTTAATTTGGTTGTCGGCTTCCAGCTCTTTGTAGGCTAGGATAAAGGCTAAGCCGTGAATTGGCTTGGTTTCGTGAACGGGTATGCCTTCCCTGTTCTGCCTTTCATTTATGAAGTTTAACACGTGTTCTTCTAGTTCAGGCTGTTTGCAGGACACATGTGTTTGTAGAAACCTTAAGATTTCGTTTTTCGCTCGGTTAGTCAAGTGTCTTAAACGCATCTCAGCTTCAGTCATAGTTGTTCCTTCAGTTTTTGCATACTTTGGTTAAATCTGATGATGTCTCTTAAAGGTATAAGCCACTCGCCCGTTTCAACTTTTTGAATGCAGAAAATTTCGTTGTCAGCATCATGGATTCCTACTCGGAATTTACCATTAGGGCTTTGCCAAACCGAATAAGGAGTGCCAGAAACGGGTCCTGGATAAGACAGAATACGAGTGCATGTTTGTTTGATTTCTAGTGTAAGTGTTTGTTCTATAGTGGTTTCTATTTTTGCGAAGTCCATTGCTACTTGACCTTTAACTTCTTGAGGGTCTGCACAGCATATGCATTCAACTCTTATGCAATATTGTTTGACAATTTGGGTAAGCCATGGACGTAAAAGAACGGGAGTATCACATCTTGAACAGTTAATTATCTGCGCATCTCCAAAAGGGTCTATGAAACCGCCAACAACAACTGAAGGTATTTCTCCTTTTTCAATTAAAGTTTTCATTCGTGCCTTCGCATACTCATCGAAGACTTCTTTAGGCAACATTTCAGCTTTCTCCTTGGTCTAAGTCTATTTCATTGGCGTCAAAATCGTCTTCAGCAGATTCTTCCTCACATTCGATACTCCAAGGGCAACCAAAACAGTCGTCACTCTCTTCGAGAAATTGCCCAAAACAATTAGGCACCTCAAGAACGTTAGAATGGTAACCTTCACTCATTTTTTCACCACATCTTTTATTGTTTTTAGCATTTTTTTAGTGAAAAGTTTTACGTCTTTACGCATTTCTCGGATTTCACGGGCAATATCTTCGAGTGTATCGCAAAACTCCCGCCAATTTGTTTCACTCATTTTTCGACCTCTCCCGTTCTTCCATCTCAGCCAAAAGCCTATCTTTTAAATTTTTCTCGAAATTTTTCAGATGATAAATTACTGTGTCTTGAAGTTTCTTACCATGCATAGGTTGTTGCAGGATATTGTGACAAACAGTCCGCACTATGTTTTTCTCATTCTCCAAACCATTTTTCATAATCAACGGAAGTTGCTGTTTGAGAACATCTACAAGAATGATGGTGACGTGCCGACTATTTAATGCGAGATTATCACACTTTGGGCATGCTGGAAAAGCTAATTCTAATTGTTTGGGAACGAACCAAACATATTTGCAATTTTCTTTTCTACACTCATAGCGCACTAATTCTATGGTTTCTAACTTGGCACTCATTTTTCAACCTCTGTCACAATTTTTCCTGTAGTTTTTTAATTATACGTAGGTCTCTCACATCAGGGTCATCTTCGCTGCCATAATAGGCAATTCCAAAATCGCTAGGTTTCTTTTCACAAGTTGGGCAATAAGGAACTTCACGTTTTACTGTTTCTCCAAATCCTGCTAAGGGCATTTCTTTCATGTGTAAGGACACTATTTGTGTATGGGTTAAGATTACTGAACCGCATTTTTTACAATGCCACTCTTCCTTTTCTTTGTCATAAGTGCAAAGTTTTGGAACGTCTTCTGGCTTCATTTATGCTTTTCACCTTCTGGAGAGATAAGTATCATTGACTTAGGAATACTAATTAGCTCTTTCTCATCCACTAAAGTTTCAAAATGATTGGGGATATTCATGCAATGTTCATACAACAGGATGTAAGCGTAAGCTCTGTCCACTATGATTTTTGCTATTGCCTTTTCCTTTGTCAGTTTCATGTGATACCGCAGACCATCTATCAGTTCATTTACATCTCCAATAGTCCATTTCTCAACTTGTTCTTTGTATATTTCATATAGTTGGGTATGGGATAGTGGTTCTCGTCTTCCTTTATAGTAGCATTCGTGTCTTTTTATACGGTGAAATCTGCGTAGTAATGTGAGAAGTTGTTTAGCCGTTTTGTCTTGTGGCAGCCCGAACCTAATGCTTGCATCCTTGATTAACTGGGCTATTTCGCCCTCTAAACGTTTAAGGGACCGCTCTTTGGCTTCTATGCGCTTTCTTTCCTTGACTATTCTCTTTACTTCACTCATTGCTTCTTTTAACTCCTATTAACAGAAGCTTTTTGAGAACGTTTCAGTAGATAAGAAACGGGGTCTCCGTTTATCTTCTCCAAGTCATATTCTGGCACAGGACTTGCACTGGTGATTGTAGTTTTTACAATAATTAAGTCGTCTGGTCTCAATCCTTGTTTATTCGCCTCTTCTCTTGCTCTGCCTTGCAGCACTTTGACTTTTCTTATTCTAATATCTAACAGAGACATTTCGTTTAATTCTCCTGCTTCAACCTTCTTGTGTTTTTGACTCATGACTCTTTTCATTGATTTGAATAAATTCCTGCTCAGTCAAATCTCTAACTTCATAATAGCCACATGTAGGGCAGATTCGGTCAATGGCTTGATAGAAGGATTTATCAGCGTCTTTAAACGCTTCTCTATTTAGCGAATCTTGGAGAATGTCAAGTGCGTCTTCTGTTGGGGGAATTAAGGCAGGTTTCTTTAATTCTATCAATTCTCCACATTTGTTTGGGCATTTCATTTTTTAGCTTCACCCCCCTCAAATAGCCTCGCAAATTCGGCTTGGCATGCTGTGAGGTTGTCTGCGCATGTCATGGTTGTCTTCTCACCTTCGCGGTGTCCACTCTTGAAATATCTCGAATGTTACGTGCCGATGTTTATGTGAAAGAAGTCGGATTCGTATTGCGTTTGTTTCCATTGGAATTTGCCAGTGATTTGGCAATGCTGGGTCGCCATGACCGCAAAACGGGTTTACACAGCCGAAATGTAAGAATCCGTCTTTTGCGTAGAGAAAACGTGAATGCTCAAAATCACCCATTCTCTCCACCGCCTAAAATTGTTAAAACAACTTTGTTATGCTCGTACACTTCTACTTCTGCGACTGTGCCCTCATGTATTTTGCATTCATCCCTTACTAATTTAGGTAGAACAAAGCGTCCTTTCTTATCAAATACTACGCGAGGTCTCAGCTCTATTTTTGGCATCGCTTTCCCACTTAATGGGAATAACGGGATAAAGTTATTAAGACTTTCGCTTTCCATTAAAACTATGGGTATGTATGATGAAGTATGCCGACATTCCGGGTGTAGTTATGCTTGCTATTTTTGTGCTTTCTATAGGCGTTTATTATGGAGCTAAGTTTGGTTGGTATGTGGGCATTTTGTTTCTGTTGGCGTATGTTGTGTTTTGGTTTGGAATTGGGAAGTATATGGATTGGGCTGAAAGGAAAGATAGAGGAAGGGGTAAGAATGAAGTTGAAGGCGTTTAAGCATTGGTTGTTGCCTGACCATTTGAGCTTCCTATTGTTATTTCCCTTTTTAGTGTGGTGTGCGGTTGCGCCTTGTTGTTGGTCGTTTTTTGGAGCTGGTTTTTTGTATTGGTTTACTTTTTTGTATGATGTTTTGGAAGAGAAGGTTGAGGCTCTTAAAAGGTTGGAGTTACTGTTAAAGAGTTAGCGGATTTAACGTATAAAGGTTTAAATAATTTGAAGGTGTAAATTTGGTTTTGCACCACGCCGAGCCTGACACTTAGGCAGAGTGTAGCAGGGAGCAAGCCAAAAGCACTCTGTCGAGATTCGCTATCTCGGCAGAGGCTCTCTGCTGGTGTGGGCTAAAGTTTTTAATATTTCGTATTTCAACAATAGTGGCTCATGTGGAAATGCAAAAATTGTGGGCGAACATTTCCTATACCGGGTAGAATCTCGACTGAAAAGAGACCTGTGGGGTTTAATCCAGACACAACTAGGGTGATTGTAGAACGTGCGTGTTGCCCTTACTGTGAATGCATAGAGTTTGAGGAGGTTGCGCAACAATGACTGGTCCGTTTTGTGAGTCCATTGAGTTTGAAGAAGTGAAAGAGTAGCACTTGCTACAAGTGTTTGAGTGTAATGAACCTATTGGAATTTTGGGGGTTTATTGCAGTAAGATTTCGGAACCAGAAGGTTATTTTTGCATAATTTTTATATACACTTTTTGCTCTTAGACATGTCTAAGAGTGTGAAAAAAGTGACAGTTTTGCGACGGAAGGAGCTACTGAAAATCTTCTATGCTGTAGCAAAAACGTTGACACTAGAAGAGATTAGTTGGTTGAAGAAAGATACCCCTGCCATTTGGGAAAGCTTCACTCACCTTGCTAGTCCAGATGGTTTGTCTTCACCGTTTTCAGACTGGGAAATTCACAATTTTATCAACGTCTATAGCGTATCGTTTAGAATTCAAGAGATGTGTGATGCTAAAGCTGGGAGGCATCTAGCAGAGGAAAAGACGTTTGGAGAAGGCTTGCCTAAGATATACCTTGCTGAAATAGCTAAGATGTTTGGCATCGTTTCTAAAGAGATAGACAGCAACGCCGTCAAAATGAACAAGTGGCAGCTTGCCAACGCAATTCTTGAAAAGTGCTGATGTTAGTTAGAGGAATTGTACGTATAAAATATACGTATGAACCTAATTCTAGAAGCTAGGAAAATGGCGAAAAGGGGTCTAAATGTTGAAGAAATCTCAAAGAAACTAGCTATTCCCGAAGCTACTGTAAGAAGGTATCTTCGCCATAAAACTGGAAGACCGCCCACTATACCCGCAGGCACACGTATAAGACTCCCATATAAAGATAAGATTCGAGAAGGAAGATGGAGATGAATCTTTTGGCTAATCCGAAGTGCATGGCTAAAGATTGTGGTCGGTTTCATTGGCAAAATTGCGGAGGACGAATCGTGAAGGGAAGGTGTAAGCAGTATGTGAAACTGTCTAGGAAGGTCTGTTATTCTAAGCCAGATGTTGTGGTTGCCATGTATGAAAAGTTTGGGTCTGAAAAATTAGAGAAGGTTCCAAAATGATTGATGATTCACTGTTAGAGTATGTACGCCGCAACCTGCCGTACACGCCCATTAGCCTAACGGACTTTGCAGCTCAAACCGGCATTCCAAAAAGCAGACTGTGCTTTATACTTGTCATTCTGAAGAGGCAGGGAAAAGCTAAGCGTGTACAAAAGCGGGTTGAGTTGGCTAGGGGTTATCGTGTGACAAGAAATATGTGGGTGAAAACATGAAAAGGAGGAAGGGGAAATGAGTTTTGAGGATTTAAAGAAACAAGCCAAAACATTCTATGAATTAGATGAGTTACGTATGCACCCAGAAGAACCATGGCAGCAAGGAATTGGTACGGTTAAATTCATTCGTTTGGAAGATGTTGAGGGTTTACAGAAACAGCTACAAGAAATCTACGAATTTGTTGAA
>Ga0315310_10000059_pt1 | contig 74341 bp, 71 predicted proteins | sample TDP5_MG_FD_203630 | JGI IMG/M metagenome (GOLD analysis project Ga0315310, IMG submission 203630) | Freshwater sediment microbial communities from Lake Towuti, South Sulawesi, Indonesia - TDP5 | ecosystem: Environmental > Aquatic > Freshwater > Lake > Sediment | place: Indonesia: South Sulawesi...
ACATCGGAGACAACAACCTACAATATAGCCGGTCGAGATACCACCATATACACCCGTGCAGTAGAAATTCGTATACCTTCTTTTACTACCTTCACCCACGATTGACTCAGTCCACTGGGCGAGTTGAAGTGGATTGAATGGCTTAAAATCTTTATCGAGCATACCGGGATAAGAAATTGAATTCTGTAGCATTACAAAATGAAATAATCTTTTAGATTATAATGACACCTTGGACAAATAAGATTTAGATCAATCCTTATTTCACTGATTTCAAGTCCAGTCCTTTTGATCAATAACTCCCTACATACAGGGCAATATGTATTTTCATATTTATTGCCAAAGACATTACCCAGATAGACAAATTTTAAACCTGATTCTTTTGCCATATGATAACCATCTTCTAAAAATTGAACAGATGTTTCGGACGCAGAAAATTTGTAGGCAGGAAAGTATCTCGTGAGATGCCAGGGCACGCTGTCACCTAATTCATTTAAGATTCTCTTAGCAATGTCCGATAAAATTGTTAAATCATCATTAACTGTGGGAATTATAAGTGTAGTAATCTCAAGATGAACTTTATGCCCCTTTATAATTTTACAATTGCACCAGACCTTTTCAACATCAGCACCACAATATTTCAAGACTGCCTTCCTGTTGCCCTTAATATCTACATTCGCCGCATCAAGCCCGGCATCAATGAATAATTGAAGTGCCTTTTCAGTCATATATCCATTAGTCACAATTGTATTGTATAATTTTTTTTCCTTGGCAATCTCAAACACCTCAATGCCCCATTCAAGAAAAATTGTCGGCTCATTAAAACTTAGCGATGTCCCCTCGCATTTGCTCTGTAAGGCATAGTTCACAAAATCCTCAGCAGTAAGATATTCATTAAATTGTGGCTCTGCCTTTGATATGTCATAGTTCTGACACCAGGGACAATCGAAATTACAAGACCAGAAACCGACTGTTAACGCATTCGAACCAGGATAGAAATGGAAGATAGGTTTCTTTTCAATAGGATTTATTGAAATTGTTGATATGTTGCCATAATTGAGTGTATAAATAATACCTTTTCTATTTATCCTTGTTTTACAGTGACCCTTCTCGCCTTCTTTTATTAAACACCCACGCTCACAAACAAGGCATCTACCGTTTTGTTGGAGAAGGGACTTTACCTCAGTAGACATATACACTTAGCGAAGAATCTCTATTACATTGATGGACACACCTGCCGTGTGCCTATCTACAATTCCTCAACAAAAATTTCGGTGTTGGAGTAGATACAGATTCCACCGGCAATTCTTATGGATTCCTCAACAACCTCCCTTGCAGAAAGGTTTGAGTATTTCACCAATGCACGACAGGCAGCAAGTGCATATGCACCACCAGAACCAATTGCCACAATGCCATCGTCCGGCTCAATAATATCACCAGCACCAGAAATGATATAGGCATGGTCTTTATCAAGTATCGCAAGCAAGGCCTCAAGCCTACGCAGAACCTTATCCTGACGCCACTCCTTTGCCAACTCAACGACACTCCGTGGTAAATTACCTCTAAACTCCTCAAGCTTCGATTCAAATCTTTCAAAAAGTGTAAGGGCATCCGCAGTTGAACCAGCGAAGCCAGCCAAAATTTTATCCTTATACATCTTACGTATCTTCTTTGCGGTATGTTTCATTACAGTTTCACCGGTTGTAATCTGACCATCACAACCGATCGCAACCTTACCGTTATGTCTCAATCCAAGGACTATCGTTCCTTTTATCTTCATAGATTTATTATATCTAATATGGACCATCTGTCAATCAGAATCCCTTTCTAAGGAGATATTTTAATCTCACAAAATGGATTTTCACAACCCTTGGTACATTGACGGACAATCGCCGTCTTTTCACATTCATAAAGGTCAGTAGAAAAATATCGTTCTGAGCGGTCAGGTAATACTGTTACCACGGTCTTTTCTTTGTCAATCTTCTCGAGCACATTAATTGTTGCCAAAACATTTGCCCCTGAAGAAACACCAACCATCATACCGTATTTTCTACATAGCACCTTTGCCATATTGACTGCATCGTCACTCTTTATTACCTCGGTCCAATCGAGTTGTTTAACATCCAATAATTCTGGTATGAAACCATCGCCAATACCAGCAATCTTATGGGGAGCAAAACTATCACGACGCGAAATGACAGCCGACTCATCTGGTTCGACAGCGATCAATTTACAGAGAGTATTAACCTCTCTCAATCTTTTACCAACACCCATCAATGTGCCACCGGTTCCTACACCAGCAACAAAGGCATCAATTTTCTTCTTACCTATTTGATAAAGAATCTCCTTTCCAGTTGTTTGGTAGTGACATTCGATATTATCAGGATTTTCGAACTGTCGAGGAAGATAAACCTTTGAATTCCTTGCTGCCATCTTTCTTACCTTTTCCCTTGATCCGGCAAAACCTTCCTCAACCGGCGTGAGACAGATTTCGGCACCCAAATTCATCATTATCTTTCGTCGCTCTATACTCATGTGCTCAGGCATAACAATAATTAATTTGTAGCCTTTTACTGAGGTTACCATTGCCAGACCAATCCCTGTATTGCCACTTGTTGCCTCTACAATAATTGAATCGGGTTTTAATTCACCCTTCTTCATTGCCTGTTCTATTATGTATTTGGCTATTCTATCTTTAACACTACCTGTTGGATTCATAAATTCTAATTTTGCATAAAACTGATAGGCTCTATTTTCATATTCGATATTCATCTTCATCATTGGCGTGTTGCCAATGAAATCTAAAACAGAGGTAGCTGTGCAAATACATGGCTCTGATGATTTCTTTTTTCGTGCCATAATTCAATTATAGTTAAAAATTTTTATTAGTCAATCATATTGATGAAAAAATCTACTTAAACCTTTCTTCTTTACTTTTGAGTCAAACTGTCATCCTTCCATTACCGCAAATGGTCATCTAATGGCCTTTTGCGCCGCAAAACAGAATGGTCCTCCCTACGATACACTACACATCAGTTCAGGCTTCAATGTCTATACTGCAAGATGGAATGGAACAACCTGGGACTCTATTCGAAATGTGGGCAGGCGCATAAATCCTGCATCTTACCCTACAGTCTCGCCGGGTGGTGAAACATTGTTCGTCTATAAAGGTAATAAAATCTGGATGTCGGTCTGGCAGGATACTGGCTGGTCCGACCCCATTAGACTCCCTTATCCAGTAAATGACCCCATTCAAAGTGTCATGGATGGTCCCTGTGCAATCTCAATTGACGGAAGACAATTATACTTTAAATCAACCCGAAGCGGTGGTTATGGAAGTGGTGATATCTGGGTAGTGCGAATAACCGCCAGTATCATCGATTCCCTGACCAATCTTGGCCCAAATGTTAATTCCAATGATATGGAGACACATCCGGCAATTTCACCAGATGGACAACGACTATACTTTTCTGATTTTGGTGGTTCGAGATCTGGTTGGAAGTTTGGTGATTGTGACCTCTATGTGTCACACTGGAACGGAAGTGGTTGGGATCCAGCACAGATTCTTGCTGCGCCGGTCAATACTGACCTGCCGTGTTGCTCAGCATTTGAAACTGCAGATGGTAACCTATACCTGGGTAGTGAGGTATCAGAAGGCACATATGGTGAAGAGGATATCTGGGTTAGTTTTCGCACCGAAAAAAATCGATACCAAGATTTTGATAGAGAATCTCCAAGGGGATGGCAGAATACCAGCGAATTGACCGGTGCGACCTTTATCTATGACTTGATTGAAAAGAATAATGATGGTTCAACCTGGAGCGAACTTATCCAACTTCCTTATGCCCGTGCTGTTCGTAAAATTTTTCAAAAGTCCGATGGCATAATCTTTGCGGGAACCTCACCCGATTCTAATCAATTAGGTCGGGTGTGGCGTTCAACGAACAATGGATCTTCTTGGCAAAGAACCGGAAATTTGCCGCTAACTGCTGGTGGTATATTCTGCTTCACGGAGGTTGGCGGTGGAGGAATACTGACTGGAGGCAGGACGCAGGGCGACAAATATTATGTTTCACTGAATAATGGGAATATATGGAATGTCCAGAATTTGCCCTATGTTGATTCTTCGGTAACGATCGGACATCTCTATTTCTTCTATAGAACCTCGGATGGACGGTTATGGACTGGTGGCTGGGCGCAACGGACCACAAGGTTTACTCCTCCATTCAACAAATAATGGCATCAACTGGGATACCTGTGGTTTAATTCCCAATGGCGCGATGATTGTTGCCAGGGTATTTGATATGGTGGAAGGTAATGATGGCTCATATTTCATTGGTTTCCATCCTGGACCAGACTCTGTGGTCTTTCGCTCAACTGATGGTGGGCTAACCTGGGAAAAAACTGGGACACTGAGTGGTGCTTATGAGGCACTCTGTTTACTCCGTGCATCAGATGGCACAATCTATGCCGGCACAACACCAAATGGAGATGTGTTTAAATATATAACGATTGGGATAGAAGAGGCGAGAAGTCAGATGTCAGAAACCAGACTGGAGGTTAATCCAAATCCATTCCGAAACAGAGTGGATATCAGATGGCAGATAGCAGATAGCAGATTCCCGAACGTAGATAGACAGACACCAGCTATCGGCAATCAGCAATCGGTTAGTTTAAAAATCTATGATGCAACTGGTAGATTGGTTAGACAATGGGACTATCAGACTATAAGACAATCAAACCAAATTCTTTGGCATGGTGACAATGACTCAGGTAATCTAGTGCCCAGTGGCATCTACTTTTGCTGCCTCTCATCGTCCGATTTTACAGCGATAAAAAAATTGACCGTCATTCGCTAATAACCACTTCACCTCCACCCCCCTCAATTCCTCCCATCAAAGGTGGGTGATTGGAAAAATCCATCAAGGGGAGGATTGCAATAGAGGATAGAGATAGCTACTCGTCCAGTCTCTGCTGTCTGCGGAAGTCCAACCTTGGACCAGAATCGTCTATAACTGCACCTTCTTTTAGAAAGAAGTCCATATGCACAACCACATCATTAAAGACAAGTGCTGACCCCTTGCCAAAATTTGATTCGATTGCCAATAAATCACCCAATCCCGGTGTGCCAACCGAGACAAATTTTGCATCCTCTAATGCATCAAGAAACTCCTCCACATCATCCTCATCAATTAAACTCTTCTCACCAGACATCGCATCCATTGCATAAGACTTTACCAATTTTTTCCATAACTTTTGTAAAAGACCGTTATTGGCAAACATATCGAAACAGATTATCTTGTTACCCACGGTCACGACCACGCCGATTGTAGATTTATTCAATTGTGGTATCTTTTCAAATTTTGTCACATAATCCTCGACCGCATCCTTAACCCTTTTGTCTTCGTAATTATCCCTTACAGTACCTGTTCCAGATGCTACACCTAACTGTTCCTGACTTTTAGTTATCTCTTCCCAGATCCCAGACTGCGATGCCTCAATCTTTGCCCGCTGCCTTACGATATTAGGAACAACGAGTCCACCAGATTTGAATTCCGGCGAAACCGAGACCCACCTACCATGCTCAACACAATAGACAGGAACCTTAACCCAACCACTATTGGCAGGTAAAAGGACATCCTTTTGTAACATTCTATCTTGCTTTGCCCCGGTTATCATCTCACCGGTCATTATGTAAACCATCTCCATGCCGTTATTTTTTATCTCAACAAAGTTTACCTCACCACCACCACTCTCTTTAATCCTTAACCAGCCTCTATCCATTGCCTCATCCAGGGTGATGAAATCCCTTAGACATAATGGTGTCGTGACCATCAGTGGGAAGATTTTCAAATTCTTATACTCGATTGGTTCACCGATAGCTACTTTGTTGAGATACTTATCAATAGCACCCTCTCTGCCCTTAGAAAAAAGGACTATGACAATAACCGATACCAGCATCAAAAGTCTCTTCATGATTGCCTCCTTACAACTTATAATACATCAATATTCCAAAAATATTCCATCCCTTCACCTCCATTGACAAACGATAATAAATATCTATAATCAACTTATGGAACGGTTTGTGATTGAAGGTGGCGATAAGCTTTCTGGTGAGGTGAATATTTCTGGTGCCAAAAATTCTGCATTACCAATAATTGCTGCCTCATTATTAACTGATAAAAAAGTCATAATTGAAAATGTCCCAAAACTTGACGATATATATACAATGATTGAACTGGTAAAATATCTCGGCGCGGATGTGGAATTCAATAAAAGTGTGTTAAAAATCCATACCCCGAAAATAAAAAGGATTGATGCCCCTTATGATATTGTCCGGAAGATGCGGGCATCTTATTATGTTCTTGGTGCCCTTGTTGGCCGCGAACAGAGGGCAAAGGTTTCTCTGCCTGGTGGCTGTGCAATTGGTCCCCGGCCTATTGATTTACATATCAAAGGGCTCAAGGATCTGGGTTGTGAGATTAAAATTGACCAGGGATACATTAATGCCCGATGTAAGAAACTGAAAGGCAATGAGATGAATCTCCAGGGTGCAAAAGGGACTTCAGTGGGCGCAACTATAAATGTACTGCTTGCGGCATCAAAGGCATCTGGTATCACAATAATAAATTCTGCTGCCTGCGAACCTGAGGTCGTGGATGTAGCAAATTTTTTAGCGAGTCTGGGTTGTAAAATCACTGGTGCCGGAACACCAAAAATTATAATCAGAGGAGACCGACCTCTTAAGCAAACTTACTATAAAATTATTCCTGACCGCATAGAAACCGGAACATTCGCGGTCGCCGCGGCGATTACGAGAAGCAAGATAACAATTAAAAACTGCAAACCCGAGCATTTAGTATCGGTGCTCGATAAACTTGAAGAGAGTGGGGCACAAATTGAAAAAAGTAAAAATCAAATTTCAATTTCCGGTGCCAGACAAATGCGGGCAACCGATATCTTTGTCGCACCATATCCTGGGTTTCCCACTGATATGCAGGCGCAATTTATGGCCTTACTTTCTATTGGTTCAGGCACCAGTACAATAAAAGAAACAATATTTGAAAACCGTTTTATGCAGGCAATGGAACTCTCCCGAATGGGTGCGGATATTACCATTGAGGGCGATACCGCGGTTATCAGGGGTGTAAAGAGATTATCCGGTGCCTATGTAATGGCATCAGACCTCCGTGCCTCAGCATCCCTGGTTTTGGCTGGTCTTGTAGCAAAGGGTAGAACTATAGTTCGTAGAATCTACCACCTGGACAGGGGTTATGAAGATTTCGAACTCAAACTTCAAAGATTGGGTGTAAAGATAAGAAGGGAAAAAGAATGAGAAGAGAGAAGAAGGTCATAGCAATTGGTAATGTAATGATCGGTGGGAATTACCCAATAACAGTTCAATCCATGACCAAAACAAAGACCAGGGATATAACAAAGACAGTGAACCAGATTCAGCATCTTATGGATGCCGGTTGCGAGTTGGTGCGCCTTGCGGTTGTCAACAAAGACGATGCCTCAGCCTTGAATAAAATTAAAGATTCGGTGTCTATTCCTATTATTGCTGATATCCATTTTGACTATCACTTAGCCCTTGCATCAATTGATGCTGGCGCACACAAAATTAGAATCAATCCTGGTAATATTGGTAATGAATGGAAGCTAACCGAAATTATAAAGAAGACAAAGGATAGAAATGTCCCAATAAGGATTGGTATCAATTCAGGTTCATTACCAAAATTGATTCTACAAAAATATGGACATCCTACGCCTGAGGCAATGGTTGAGGTATTAAATGATACGCTTGAAATATTTTACAAAAATGGGTTTGATAAGATTGTAATTTCAACCAAGGGTAGTAGTATCATGGATACGATTCATACATATGAATTGGTTCATAAGAATTTTGATTACCCCCTCCATCTCGGCATCACTGAAGCAGGACTTGTTTTCCGTGGTGGTATAAGAAGTGGTATAGGGTTGGGTATTCTTCTAAACGAAGGGATTGGTGATACAATTCGTGTATCTTTGACTGGCGACCCTGTGACAGAAGTAATAGCTGGCTATGAAATACTTAATTCTTTAAATTTAAGAAAAAAAGGACCTGTCCTCATCAGTTGTCCAACCTGCGGACGGTGTGAAGTTAATCTTTCAAGGATTGCCAATGCTGTAGAAAATCGTTTGCAAGGATATAAAGATTTTATTAAGGTAGCAGTCATGGGTTGCGTAGTTAATGGCCCAGGTGAGGCTAAAGAGGCAGACTTCGGAATCGCCTGTGGAAAGGGTGTTGGCGCAATATTTGTTAAAGGGAAGGAACTAATGCGGGTCAAAGAGTCAAAACTTATCAATACACTCTTCGAGGTGATAGATGAGAACATTAATCATAGATAATTATTTACCCAATTCACCCCAGATTGAATATTTATACAATATTATAAAGGATGTCACTGTTCATACAGTAGAAGTAAGGGATTACTCCTCAATTAACATTGCCGAGGATTTTAAAAACTACGATGTAATTATGCTTTCAGGTTCACAGCGAAAACTTTCTGAACCGGGTAACTTTGAATACTATACAAACGAGATGGAGTTTTTGAGAAATACTCAAAAACCAGTTCTGGGAATATGTTTTGGTCATCAACTGATTTCATTAACATTTGGTGAGCAGGTTGTAGATATAGGTCACAAGATCGATGGTTATTATGTAGTAAGAAAATTGCAAAATGACGAACTTTTTGAAGGTCTTGGCGAGAAATTTTTAGTAAGGAAATCGCACGAAGAAATAGTGCAGAGTATTCCTTACGATTTCAATCTGCTTGCTGATTCACCGGGTTGCCCGATCGAAGCAATAAAGCACAGAATATTACCAGTCTATGGTGTTCAATTCCATCCCGAACGATTTGATGATAAACATCCCGCTGGTATCGCCATCTTAGAAAATTTCTTTAAATTATCAGTCTGGTATTTGAAATAAAAAGAGCAAGATGAAAAAGGATATTGATAGACTAATGAAAGAAACAAGGGTAGATACAATCTATGCAATGGGTTCGCCAAGCCAGGACCCGACAATCTATTATTTATTTAACGGCGTGAATGTCAGTGGCTATTATATCAAAAAAAGTGGTATGCCTGCCTACCTTATTCATGTTGCTATGGAACGCGAAGAGGCAATAAAGACCCACTTAAAACTAATAAATATCAACAAATATGACATCAAGAAAATATTCGAAAAGTATAGGGATAAACTGAAGGCAAACGCTTATTTAATCAAGATAATTTTTGATGACCTTAAGGTAAAGGGGCGAGTCGCATTTTATGGAAATATCGCGATGGGCACAAGTTACAATTTACTGGGTCAGCTAAAAAAATTGGCAAAGAATATTGAGATTCATTATGAACCGGACAAGGGTATAATCGCAAGGGCGAGAGAGACCAAGGATGAAGAAGAAGTGAGACGTATTAAAAAAGCAGGCAGTGGTGTTACACAGGCATTCGATACTGTATTAAATATCGTGCAAAAGATGAAGGTGAAAAATAACACAATAATAAAAGGAAAAGGGGAAAAATTACTCATTGGTGATTTGAAAAATATGTTGAAAAAGGAATTGCTTGCGAGAAATCTCGTCTGCACAGCGGGTTTGATTGTTTCACAAGGTTCGGATGGTGGTGTGCCACACAATTCAGGCAAAGACCGTGAGGCGATAAAACTTGGTAAACCGATTGTCTTTGATATCTATCCGCAGGAACTTGGTGGAGGTTACTTCTTCGATTTCACAAGGACGGTATGTTTTGGCTGCGCACCTCAAAATATAAAAAAGTTTTATAATCTTGTGCGTGACGCCCAAGATTTAATAATTGATAATATAAAAGTTGGTAAAAGAACGATTATTGTTGAGCAGGGTTTATGTAAATTCTTTGAAAAGAATGGGCATGAGACATTTATCAGTACTCCAAAAACACAGATTGGTTATTGCCATTCCCTCGGCCATGGACTCGGCTTGAATATCCATGAAAGCCCATCATTCGGTTTATCAAAGACAAACTTTGACCGCCTAGAACCCGGAATGGTTTTTACAATTGAACCCGGACTTTACTATCCGGATAAAGGATTTGGCATCAGGCTTGAGGACGTTGTATACATAGACAAAAAGAGTAAATTGGTAAATTTAACAAATTATCCAAGGAATTTGGTTGTTGAGATGTAAATGAAAACTTTTAAAAAAACATTGATATAAATTGTGAACGAAGCTGAAAAAATAATTGCTGGTTTCGAAAACAAACTAATTGCCCAGGGACACGAAATCAATACAATACATTCCTATTGTTATGATATTTATCAATTTAAAAAATTTCTTGAGAACCATAATAAATTCTTCCTCACGGTTGTCCAGGATGATCTACGCAATTTTATCCATTCCCTTTTCGACCTTGGGTTAAACCCGAACTCAATAAATCGCAAAATCTCGACGTTAAAAAACTTTTACTCATACCTCGCGGGCAATAATTATATGGCATATAATCCGGCAGCTGATTTGGAACTATTGAAGGTTGGTAGAAAATTACCCCTAACACTCTCAATTGAAGAAATCTCTGAAATCATCGAATCAGCCGATGAAAAAACACCACTGGGATTGCGTAACCGAGCATGTCTCGAATTATTGTATGGTGCAGGATTGAGAATCTCTGAGTTATTAAATTTAAAGATGACTGACCTGCTATTGGATGAAACACTGTTGAGCGTTATCGGAAAAGGAAACAAGCAGCGCCTTGTGCCATTCGGCAAAAAGGCGGCACAGGCAATTAATGAATATTTGAATTCTGGTAGACATAAGATACTAAAGAATAAATCTTCGCCATATTTGATCTTAAATGTCCGTGGTAAAAAGATGTCGCGCATAGGGTTTCTAAAAATTTTGAAGAAATACAGGATTAAAACAGGAATTAAAAAAAGGGTTACACCCCATACCTTTCGCCACTCATATGCTACCCATCTCCTTGAAGGCGGTGCGGATTTGCGTGCCGTCCAAGAATTATTGGGGCACGCCGACATCTCAACAACCCAGATTTACACACATATTGATCGGGAATATTTAAAAGAAGTTCATAAACAGTATCATCCAAGAGGATAGTAAGTAGAAACTAATATCTGCGCAGTAACGACAGGGATAAATATAATGGAAAAGTTCATCTTGACTTTATTCAACATGTTGGTTATACTCTAACGCTAATAACCATTGCCTCTAATAATAACACGGCGGCATAGCCAAGTAGCAAGGCGGCGGTCTGCAAAACCGCTATTCGCCGGTGCAAATCCGGCTGCCGCCTTTTTCATCAAAATAATAGGTTGACAAATGACCAATTTTAATTATAATGAGTCATAAGGAGGATTTATGTCCCTAATACTAATTATTGTTCAACTAACCAACCCGTGGTTTGTCAATCCAGCCCCTCCAACGATTCTTGGAACAGGCGGACCTGATGCCTATGGTTATCGGTGGATTGATAACGACACGATAGGGGGCACACCATATAACTGGATTGATATATCGAGTATTGGAACCCCCATATCCGGCTTAGCAGACGATAATGTGGTTGGACCTTTTACAATCGGTTTTGAATTCCCATATTACTGGTATAAAGTCAACTCATTCTTTGTGGGTTCTAATGGTTACATCGCCTTTGGTGACAATACACTTGAGGCTGCTCCATTCCCGCCTATCCCAAATACCGCACTACCAAATAATCTCCTTGCAGCTTTAATGTCCGACTTAGATTTTTCATCACCAGCGGTCCCGCCAGCCGCAGCCTATTACTGGACAAATGCCGCGCAGGATACTTTTATTATTACCTACGAGGGCGTTCCGTTCTGGAATCCCAGTGGTCCCAATAGCTCAAATACCTTTCAAATCATCCTTAGCAGGGCTGACAGCATAATCCTTTTCCAGTATAAAGAACAATATGGTGCGCCATATGGCGGTTGGAGTAATAATGCAATAACTGTTGGTATCGAGAATATAGCGGGTCAGGTAGGACTTCAGTATAATCATAACAATATACCTGCATATAATGCAATCCATGATACCCTAACAATTCGCATTTATCCACCCCTGAGTTCATCATATCAAGTTCACGATGTATCAGTGGCGAAGGTAATGAACAATATCTCTGGTGGTTTTTTCATCTACAATGGATTCCCCGCTAATCTATGGGCCGTTGTGAGAAATACCGGCAACCAGACGGAAAGCAATTTTAATGTCTATTGTCATGTGCGAAACCAGGCGAACCAAATTATATTCGCTGACACAATTACCGTGGGAACACTGATACCAGGTGCAATAGATTCATTAGTATTCACACCATCCTGGCTTTCAACAACTGATGGTGTATATGCAGTAAGGGTCAGATCACTACTGCCTGGTGATATGATACCAGTAAATGATTCTACTATTGTTGAATGTCGGGTTGTGACTTATCCTACACAACTCAGATATGACAAAGGAACACCCGATGTCGGTTATGCCTGGAATGGGGTAAACTCTGGTTATGGTTGTAAATTTGTTCCGCCGAGGTATGGCACAAAAATAAATGCGCTCCATTTCCATGTCTCCTCCACTGTTGCCAATCCCAATGTTACGGTTCGACTTCTTGATGATGATGGGCCAAATGGCGACCCAGGAACAGCCATCATTGATACGATTATTACTGTGACTGATACCGGGTGGCAAAACGTTGATATAACCACTTACAACATTGTAATCGCTTCTGGCGCATTCTACATTGGATGCATATCAGACCAGGCAGGAGACCCCTATTTTAGCATGGATACTGTGCCACTCATTGCACGCCAGACCTGGGAATATACCGGTGCCTGGGCTCCATACCGTGATAAAGATGAAATGGATATTATGATGCGTGCCTCGGTAGAAGGCGGACCCGGTATCGAGGACAATAGAATAGTCTCTCAAGCAGACCATTCGAATTTAAAAGCGACACCAAATCCCTTCAACCGATTAACGGCAATTTCTGTTCCAATCTCATCACGAAGACTGAAGATTTATGATACAAGTGGTAGATTGGTTAGAGGTCTAATTGTCAGAAATGGCATTGCCTACTGGGATGGATACGACGAACACGGCAAGAAATTGAATCAAGGAATTTATTTCGGAATCGCTGACAAGAATCAAGTAATAAAACTGGTGGTTGTGGAATAACGAAAGACATCAGCTCTTATTATTTGGGGCAGGTTCAAGTAAACCTGCCCCAAATTTTTAATAAAAATATATAAAGCCTGCAGAGAACCGAGACATAAATCCCTTAGGATATTTACATCTGACTTATCGTCTTTTCAAGCTCTTCGACCCTCCTCTGCAATTTCTCCTGTTCTTTTAATACAAAATGAAGTGCATCAGCGATTGGGTCGGGTAACTTACCATGCTCCAATTTTCTAATCTCCTCCATTGTAAAACCTAATCCAATACGGGCAGGTACTCCAACTACTGTAGCACTACTCGGCACATCTTTAACCACAACTGAACCTGCTCCAATACGTGCACCATCACCAATCATTATTGGACCAAGGACAATAGCACCAGCGCCAATCTCCACATTATTACCAATCGTAGGATGCCTCTTCTTTTTCTCCAATGTTGTTCCACCAAGGGTCACCCCTTGATAAATTAGGACATCATTACCAATCTCGGCAGTCTCGCCAATCACAACATTTGAACCGTGGTCAATAAAAAGTCTTTTACCTATTTTTGCCCCAGGGTGAATTTCAACTCCGGTTAGAAAACGACTAATATGGGAAAGAAATCGACCCAAGAATTTAAAGCCGTTCCGCCATAAAACATAGGCAACCCTATGGAGCCAGATTGCATGAAGCCCGGGATAGCATATAATGACTTCAAAAAAACTTCTCGCTGCTGGGTCCTTGATAAATACTGTCTCAATATCTTCCTTAATCCTCTGCAACATAAATATATCCATCCTTTTTAATCACAACAAACAATCTGCCGAACGAAAATAACACTACAATATTACGGCAATTGTCGAAATGTCGTATTATAATCAATTGCTATAAATTATGGAAATCATAAGACTCTTTTCTTTTTTCGCATTAGTTTTATTCTGTGTATACAAACATGCACGATAATATTATGCATTATCTATTCAAATAATTCTGTGCTAAGATATCGTTCACCTGTATCAGGTAATATCACAACAATCATCTTGTTCTTATTTTCTTCCCTTTTTGCGACCTCCAGTGATGCCCAGACATTTGCACCCGAGGATATGCCGCACAGAATTCCCTCTTCCCTTGTTATTCTTCTTGCGGTGTTGATCGCATCTTCGTCCTTAACCCTGATGATTTCATCAATAAGTTCGAGGCGCAAAATATCCGGAATAAATCCCGCACCAATCCCTTGAATTTTATGAGGACCAGGTTGACCACCTGAGAGAACTGGTGAAGATGCAGGTTCCACAGCGATCGCCTTGAATTCAGGTTTTCTTGCTTTAATAACCTCACTCACACCTGTAATTGTGCCACCAGTTCCTACACCGGCCACTAAGATGTCTACTTTCCCTTCAGTATCATTCCAGATTTCCAATGCCGTAGTTTCACGATGAATTTTGGGATTTGCAAGATTTTTAAATTGTTGAGGAATAAATGAATTGGGAATTTCTTTTGCCAAATCCTCTGCCTTTTTAATAGCACCTGCCATGCCCTCTTGTTTTGGGGTGAGAATCAATTCTGCACCCAGTGCCCTTAAAAGTTTTCGTCTTTCAATACTCATATGTTCAGGCATCGTTAAAATTATCCGATAACCTTTTACCGCACAAACAAACGCAAGGGCAATGCCGGTATTGCCAGATGTAGGTTCGATAATTACTGAATCTTTATTGATTATACCCCGTTCCTCCGCATCCTTTATCATTGAATAACCAATGCGGTCCTTGACACTGGAAAACGGATTGAAAAATTCAAGTTTGGCAACAACCTCGGTACCAAGACCTTTGGTGATTTTGTTAAGTCTCACCAGTGGTGTATTGCCAATCAATTCAGTAATATCGTTTGCAATTTTTGACATTATTCATCCTTTTTGATAAAATTATACTAAAAAAGTAGGTTATTGTCAATCACTAGATGAATGGTAGTTGGTGAAATTGTTTTGGATGAACTTGACTTTTGTGTTTTTTGAAATATAATCTGCATTATTATGGACAGACAAAAAGTTGTTATAATTGGTGCAGGACCAGCTGGGATATCATCGGCAATTCAGTTGAAACGTTATGGTATTAACTTTTTAATTTTTGAAAAAAATAAAATCGGTGGTCTTTTAAAAAATGCTAATCTGGTTGAGAATTATCCTGGCTTTCCAAAAGGCATCACTGGATACAGGTTAATTGACTTGTTTAAGGAGCAATTAAATAGATCCGGCATTAAGATAAATTTTAAAGAGGTTTCAAAACTTGACTATAAAAATAAAAAGTTTTTAGTGAAAATAGGGAATCAAATATTATCATGTGATACTGTAATTATTGCCTCAGGAACAAAGCCCCATAAGTTAACTACCCCTCGTGTCACCGAAGACATTAAGAAACACATCTTCTATGAAATTTATCCGTTGGGTAATATCAGGAATAAAAAAATCGCAATTATCGGCGCAGGTGATTGCGCATTCGATTATGCCCTAAACCTTGCAAAGAAAAATAGAGTCACAATTTTGAATAGAGGTAAAAATATAAAATGTTTGCCAATGCTCTGGCAAAGGATAATGAACTCAAAAAGAATATCTTATCACAAAAATATCGAAATTAAAAATATAGAATTGAATAAAGACGGCTTAATATTAACCTGTGACGATTCCGCTGGCATATCCAAAATTCATACACACTATCTTGGTCTTGCCATTGGTAGGGAGCCCTATCTCGATTTTTTGAGTGCAAATCTCAAAAAAAATTTGAAGAAACTCCAGAAAAGAAAGATACTTTATATGATTGGTGATGTCAAAAATAAAAATTGTCGGCAGGTTGCTATTGCGGTGGGCGAGGGTATAAAAACCGCGATGGAGATTTATAAGAATTTAAAACAAAAAGCATTATGAAAGTATTGGCAAAGACTGGTCGGGAAGATATTGCAATGGTCTATCTGGCGGAGACAACAACTGGGAAATTGATTGAATTTGCTGAATCATTACAGCCGCCGTTACCAATTGAAAGGAAGTGGGTCTTGACTATTTCAACCCTTTATGGCTGTCCCGTCGGATGCCGTTTCTGTGATGCGGGTGGCTGGTATGAAGGAAGGATTTCAAAAGATGATATAATTGCCCAGATAGATTTTCTTATCAAAAAGAGATTTTTAAATAACCATGTGTATGTAGAAAAGTTCAAGATTCAATTTGCACGCATAGGAGAACCCTCTTATAACCCATATATTCTTGAGGTGCTTGATTCTCTCGTCAGTCTTTATGATGCACCAGGGCTCATCATTTCCTTCTCAACAATTGCACCCAACAACACTGATAATTTTTTTAAAAAGCTAATCGAGATAAAAAATAAAAATTATGTGGGCAGATTTCAATTCCAGTATTCTTTGCACACTACCGATGAAAAATTAAGGGATTGGCTCATACCTATGAAGAAGTGGACTTTTAAAACAATGTCGGAATATGGAAAATCTTTTTATAAAGAGGGTGATAGAAAGATTACGCTCAATTTTGCCCTGGCTGATGGCATGCCCGTTGACCCGAATATTCTCTTAAAATATTTTCCACCGAATCTATTCTTAATTAAAGTAACACCCATTAATCCCACACACCGGGCGACAAGAAATAGGATGATCTCGATGCTTCCTCATCATGAAAAAAGTGAGATATTTACGAAACTCCGTAATGCGGGTTATGAGGTTATTCTCAGTATCGGTGAATCAGAAGAAAACCTCATCGGTAGTAATTGTGGACAATATATCACAGCCTATAAGAAGACAGGTGAACTTATCGAGGGTGGATATACCTATCCACTGCAAAAAATTTGAAAATAAAATTCTTAAGAATTAATTCCGAATGGGATTTATTTCAACTTTAGTAATATATTCTTGAGTTTTCTTAATGCATTTTCCCTTATTTGACGAACCCGCTCACGCGTGATATTCATCACCCGGCTTATATCTTCCAAGCTCTGGGCTTCATATTCATCCAGACCAAAGTTCCGTTTTATAATCTCTTGCTCCCTTACTGTAAGCTTACCCAATGCCCTCGTCACCTTCTCTTTCTCGACCTTCCGTTTGAAGAGTTCATCAGGCGGTGGCATTATGAGATTATCAGCACGCTCAATATCAAGACGCACAGTCTCGAGATACGGAGTCTCGATATCTTCAAAATCGAATGTCTCATCAAGAGAACACGGTGGAATCAATTCAGTCAGTGCCAGAGACACACTACCTTGATCGACTTTTAACATTTGTGCCAGTTCCTGAACCGTAGGCTCACAGCCATGTTTCTGAACATATTTGGAAATTATACCCTGAATCCTTTTTGCAAGGAAACTCCTCGGGACAATGCCCCGTTCGGCATTGATTGCATTATAGATTGCCCTTTTTATCCACCAAACTGAGTAGGTACAAAAACGATGACCTTTCCGCTCATCAAATTTTTCTACAGCCTGGAGTAAACCCTGATTACCCGCGTTTATTAATTCACTTAGGGTCAAGCCTTGATTTTGAAATTTTTTGCAGATATATATTACAATTCTTAAATTTGAGACAATTAACTTTTCTTTAGCCTTTTCATCCTCTTTCTCTCTAATCCTCTTTGCTAATCTGAATTCCTCTTCTTTATCGAGTGGTAGAAAGTGTCTAATTTCTTCAAGATATTGCCTTAAACTTCGCTCAGTGATTAATCGTATCACGATAATTTAGGGTGTTACCGCAATATACCTTTTCCTTTCGCCTTTCTGAATCTGGAAGATTATCGGTTTCCCCTTTTTCAAATTTGCTACAGCACGACGATAATCAGTAAGATTTTTTATCTCTTGTTTATCAATCTGGGTGATAACATCACCAACTGTGATACCCGCATCTTCAGCGGTTGAGCCAGGTTTAACCTCAACCACCACAACCCCACTTTTAATCTTTAAATCAAACGACTTAGACCGGGGATCGCTGACATCAACAACCTTCAAGCCGAGTTCGAGTGCCTCTTCCTCCGTCTCTGGCTTGCCCGCAATCTCTTCCGGTGCCTCGCCAACCTTTATATCTATTTCTTTATCTTTACCGTTTCTAAAGATTTTCATCTTGACCATATTCCCCACCGGAGTAGATGCAACCTGAATTCTGAAAGACTGTACATCCACAACCTTCTTACCATCAAATTCTAAGATAACATCACCATTTTTCAACCCGGCGCGACTCGCTGGTGTTTTGTCCAGCACTTCGCTGATTAGAACACCTTCAAGCGATGGTAAACCAAGCCCATCCTTCAAGTCTTCTGTAATCTCCTGAAGATAGATTCCAAGATAGCCCCTCATTACCTTTCCCTTTGTCTTTAATTCATCAATAACCATTTTCGCAAGATTCGCCGGAATGGCGAACCCAATACCAACACTCCCACCGGTGGTCGTGGTTATTGCCGTATTTATGCCAACAACTTCGCCATGGATATTCACAAGCGGGCCACCTGAATTTCCTGGATTTATGGCGGCATCAGTCTGCAAGAAACTCTGAAAATCCGGTCCTTCAGCAAGTGGTATATTACTCCTTCCTTTTGCTGATATTACACCCACCGTAACAGTTCCTTCAAGGCTGAATGGATTACCAACCGCCACTACCCAATCACCAATCTTTATTTTGTCTGTATCCCCAAATTTTAAATATGGGAATTTCCCCTTGTCTTCTATCTTTAGTAGCGCCAGATCAGTCCGTCGATCAGTGCCTATAATTTTTATTTTGTCGCCTTTATACTCTCTTTTATCAGGCAGTTTAAAGACAATATTCGAAGCATCCTTGATAACATGATAATTTGTGACAGCATAACCATCTTCAGAAATGATAAACCCTGAACCCAATGTTTGACTCTTACCTTCAAATTTGGGAAAATTCTTGAAAAAATCCCTGAAAAAATCCTCGAAAGGTCCTCTAAACTCCCATTCAAAACCCGGCATTTCAGTCTTTATCATCCTCTCGGCTGAAATATTGACTACTGCAGGTGAAACAATTTCTGCAATCCTGGTAAAGGGGCTTTCCCCTTCTTCACTAACAAGAGGAATTGGCGTCGGCTTTTCTGGACTTGCCTCACTGCGATTTGCAAAATTAGTAATACTCGCACTAATTATCAAACCAAAAAGGAACGCAAAGATCGCAGCCGCACCTGCAATTATGCCAGCAGTGCGTAATGATATTTTGCCTTCCATCTATGCCTCCTTTATTCAATCATTGAGGAAATATTTAGTAGTATCACGAGGAGAAGTGGCATCAAACCCCAAATTATTTAACTTCAATCTCAATCTCCTTGGCTTTGAGAGTTTCTGGTTTGGGTAAGGTAACGATAAGGATACCATCCTTGTATGATGCCTTCACCTTATCTGCATCGGCTTCAGAAGGAAGCGTAATTGTTCGTGTGAACTTACCATAAGAACGTTCAATACGATGAAATGTCTTACTTTTTGTTTCTGATTCCTGTTTTCGCTCACCTGAAACAACTAGTGAATTGCCACGAACGGAAATTTTTATATCCTCCTTGCGCATACCAGGAAGCTCTGCCTTTACGATAAAATTTTCATTGTCCTCTTCAATATCAATCACCGGATACCAAAAACCCTCGGCCTCTTCAAGGTGACGCCGACCAAAGAAACTATCGAAAAGACGTTCCATATCGTCCCGGAAGCTCATCAATTCCCTGAAAGGATCCCATCTTGTTAGAGATTTGTCTGCCATATTCTCACCCCCTTTCATTTAATTTTTTGTTTGCCGATATTCTTATAATCGGTCTCTTTTATTTTAAGATGTCTCTGAAGGCCTTTTATCCTTTGAACGATTGCCTTCACCTGCTTATATTTTCGCCATTTTTCATTTTTTTTAAAGAATGCACATTCATATACAATACTTCCCAGCTCAGCAAATTTTTCTTTCAGCCGTCTTTTCAGGTCGAATATCTCAAGCTTCAACTTACCTTTGAGAGTAAGATCACCTGCTTCTTTGCTAATAACCTTAGAGGCATCTTCCAGCCATTTTGAGAAATCTTCCCAGAATTTAGGCACTTCTCCTCCTTTTTCGTTATTTAGACAACAATTTCTTTAAATAGTTTATTATGTTTCCCTGATCTCTTTTTCCTTCTTTTTTAGAAGTTCATCAACTTTTTTAATAAATTCATCGGTCATTTTTTGTATTGCCTCCTGTGCCTTAAACGACTCGTCTTCAGAAATCTTCTTCTCCTTCTCACCTTTTTTTATATCATTGTTTGCGTCCCGCCTAATATTCCTTACCGCAATTTTACACTCCTCAGCCAATTTCTGAGCAAGCTTGACGAGCCCTTCTCGTCTTTCGGTTGTCAATGGTGGAATTGGTATTCGAATTATGTTGCCGTCGTTATTTGGTGTCAATCCTAAATCCGCCTTGAAAATTGCCTTCTCAATTGACTCAAGGGCTTGTTTGTCCCAGGGTTGAATAACAATCAAGCGTGGTTCAGGGATACTTATACTTGCAACCTGATTAATTGGTAATGTGCTACCATAATATTCAACCTTTACGCCTTCCATAAGTGCGGGTGATGCACGACCGGTTCTAAGTTTAGAAAACTCCTGAGACAATAAATTTAATGACTTTTCCATCTTTACCTTCGCACTATCTTTTATTGTTTGGGTCATACTATCCTCCATGTATTACAAGTGTCCCAATCGCATCGCCTCTTATTATGCGATGGAGTGGATACTTCATAAGGTTATAGACACATATTGGTATATTAGCTTCTTTGCAAATATTAAACGCAGCCAAGTCCATAACCATCAAATTTTTCTTTATTGCTTCATCAAATTTTAGTTTAGAATAAAATTTCGCCTTCCTGTTAATTTTTGGGTCAGCCGAATAGACCCCTTCGACCTTAGTTCCTTTAATTAAAATATCTGCATTCAATTCCACTGTCCTGAGCGCAGCCGCTGTATCGGTCGTGAACAGTGGATTCCCAGTGCCTCCCACAAAAATAAGTATACAACCTGAATCATATAAGTTCAAGTCTTCGAATTTGTTTGAGCGCTTAACAATGCCACTAATCTCAATTCCACTGCTTAACCTCGCATCAATATTATTCTTTTTGAGATGTGAATAGATAACAACGCCATTTATTATGGTTCCAATCATGCCGCATAAATCAGCATCTACCCTATTGAGCCATGAAGTAGACCTGCCTCTAATAACATTGCCGCCACCAACCATAACACCAATCTTCACACCCAGAAGGTGAACAGTAATGAGCTGTTGGACTATATATTCAATGGCTTTTAAATCGAATGGGTCATTTCTCCTGCCGAGAACCTCACCTGATATTTTGAGAATAATTCTTTTGTATTTTATCTCTGGGCTTTTACTCCCAACACTGTTTTTTTTATGTGATATTTCTATTATATTCACTCACCAAGGCGAAAACGTGCAAAGCGCCTAATTATAATATTTTCGCCAAATTTTGCAATCTGCTCCTTTAAATATTCAGCAACTGTCTTTTCTGGTATTTTAACAAATGGTTGTTCTAAAAGACAGACATCAGCATAGAATTTCTCTAATTTTCCTGAAACTATTTTTTCAACAATATCAGGAGGTTTTTTGAGGTCTGCGACCTGGCTTCGGTATATCTCTTTTTCCCGTCCAACGACATCGGCCGGTAGTTCCTCTCGGTTCACCGCAATGGGCTCACTTGCGGCTATATGCATTGCGATGTCACGCACAAATCTTCTAAACTCCTGGGTTCGAGCAACAAAATCTGTCTCGCAATTAACTTCAACCAATACCCCTAATCTGTCACCTGGATGAATATAAGCATCAATGATACCATCTTTGGTAATTCTTCCAACCTTTTTTGCGGCGGCTGCTAAACCTTTTTTTCTTAAAATATCTATTGCCTTTTCAACATCGCCGTTGGCTTCGGAGAGGGCATTTTTGCAATCAACAACGCCAGCACCTGTTCTTTCTCTTAAATCCCTAACTTTCTCCAGGTCCATAAGCCTCCTTTTCTTCTGTCTCAAAACCTTTTCTTCCTTCTATCACGCCATCAGTAATCATCTTTGTAATAAGGGCAATTGACCTGATTGAATCATCATTCGCGGGTATAGGATAGGTAACATCGGATGGGTCAACATTTGTATCTACAATTGCAATTGTTGGTATATTTACCCTTTTTGCTTCCTGCAGTGCTGTGGCATCTTTATTAATATCAACAATATAAACCAAGCCTGGCAGTCGGTCCATATCTTTTATCCCCTCAAAATATTTTGAAAGTTTGCAATATTCTCGTTCCACACGCGCAGATTCTTTTTTGGGAAGCAAAGCCCACGCACCATCATCCTTCATCTGTTGGAGTTCTCTTAATCGCTGGAGTCGTTGATTTAGAATATTAAAATTGGTTAATAATCCGCCCAGCCATCTTTCATTAACATAGAATATCTTACCCCGCATTGCCTCTTCTTTAATTATATCCTTTGCTTGTTTCTTTGTTCCTACATAGAGGATACCTTTACCCTGTTCAGCTATATGCAAGGTTATTTCATACACCCGTTTGAGTATTTCCATTGTCTGATGGAGGTCAATTATGTGAACGCCGTTTCTTTTGCCAAAAATATACTTTTTCATCTTTGGATTCCAACGCTTTGTTCGATGACCAAAGTGAACACCGGCATCAATTAGTTTTTCAATACCGATAAGTTCCAATATACCTCCTTATCGCTTCGAGAATTGAAATCTCTTGCGCCGTTTTGCCAGTCCATATTTCATTCTCTCCTTCTCCCTCGGGTCGCGTGTCAATAATCCAGCACTTTTTAATGTGGGTCTTAACTCAGGATTAAATTTTGCCAACGCCCTGGCAATTCCGTGACTAATAGCGCCTGCCTGACCAGATATACCACCGCCGAGTACTCTTGCATAGACATCCACATTACCCATCACGCCTGCTGTTTTTAAAGGGAGAATAATAACATCAACTAAGTCCTGTCGGCTAAAATATCTGATGGGTTCTCTATCATTTATTTTTATAATACCTGTTCCTTGGGTTATAACGACCTTCGCCTTTGACCTTTTACGTGAGCCTACTATAATTTCCGGCATTAATTATCCTTCGATTCTCTCCATTCTATTGTGTTCATAAATCTATCTTTTGTGGTGATTGGGCAACATGGGGATGGTTTGAAGCAGTGTAAATCTTTAACCTGTTCAACCGCCTTGCCCTAAATTTATTCTTTGGTAACATACCTGAAACTGCCTTAAAGATTATTCTTTCTGGATATTTTTCAAGCATTGTTTTAAGATTTATTACCTTTAACCCACCTGAATAACCGGAGTGGGAGTAGTAAATTTTATCGGTCAGTTTTTTTCCAGTTACATTAAATTTATCGGCATTTACAACCACAACAAAATCACCACAATCAACTTGCGGTGAATATCGGGGTTTATTCTTACCCGTCAAGATCTGGGCAATCTTCGAGGCAAGTCTGCCCAGGATCTTATCCGTTGCATCAACCAAATACCAGGTTCTGGTAACCTCGGCCTTCTTTAGAAATTGTGTTCTCATAATAACCATAATAATACATAGATTTTGTTAAAAGTCAACTGGTACGATTTCGATCAGGTGTTATTGCACAACGAAAATGTCGCCTTTAATTGAAAATCAAAAATGTGGTTGTCCAAGCCTGACCTGTCCCTAATTTAATTAGGAACCAAGCCAGGTTTGTTGGGCTTTTTTTAAAAAATACTTGATAAATCACCTGTCTGCCCCAGGTAGAGGCAACTTCGGCATTACGCCAATTGGCGAAATAGCAATACTACACTTTGGTAAAATATCAAGATGATTATAACATCCCATGCATAAGCCGGTCATTTTATTTTTATAAATTTTTTCGCAATAGATTTATTATCAGCAGTTAATTGAATAAAATAGATGGCGCTGGGTAGGTTTTCATTAAGGTCTAATTCATAAACACCAGAAGACTTATATCCATCAACTAACACCCCTTCTACCTGACCCAAGGCGTTATAGAGTACTAACTTTACCTTTGTGGTTTTTGGCAGTGAATATTGAATTTTTATATCATTATTTGTTATTGGATTCTGTAAAATTTTTAAACTGTAATCGGTGATCTGCCTTCTGTTATCGGTAAAAATCCCTACAGGTCCAATAGCAAATACGCTGTCCGAGAAGTCCCAGGCAGTGCCGCGAGGTTCTTGTTCACCTGGTCTTGGTGGACCATAAGCCCAAATCATTATTTTGCAGGAATCAGATAAAACATTGGGCACCGTCCATAAATACATGGTATCATTTGTGCCCAAGCCGGTCGTAATAGTATCGTAAGTTCGTCCACTATCAGCAGAAAAGAACAGGCTGAATGAATCTGCACCGGGCGGGTCAAATTTCTCCCAGGTGATAGGATATTGCTGACCTGGATTTAATACCTCACCGCCATTCGGCTGATGTAATCGAACACCCTCAATTTCCCAGATGACAGTGCCGTATATTGATGGAACACCATTCTGATACCACGACTCAATGATTTCAGGATAACCATTCTCATTTAAATCATACATATTCATGCCGGTCTCATCATGTTGAGTCCAGGCACTGCTGTATATCCTCTGATACTGATGAACACCTGTTGCCTCATAAATATGCCACTGATTAAAGGTTGACCAGATGATTTCATCTATACCATCCGCATCATAGTCACCACAAACACTCCACTGTTCACCTAAACTGAGGGGTAACTGTTGCTCGTCTACCATGAAGCAATCATAGTTATTATCACTGAGTGCTTCATAAAGCCAAAGATGGACTGAACCAACGCCATAGTCACGTGTAGTAAATAAAAACTCTGGCTTGCTATTATTGTCCATATCATGTGCCGCAAAAACATCATAATTGTTATAATATCCTATTATAGTATCAGCAAATACAAATTGGAAATTATTATCTCCGACACACTCCCAACAATGAACTAATCCATAATATCCACCATAAGGATCTTGGATGCCTGTAACAAAGTCAATCCTGCCATCAAGGTCAAAATCGTCATTCACAAAATAGGCTGCGGCGTGTAATGTATCCTGCCAGACTAAGGTATATTGATTATCACCAGTGTTTTCGTAAACAGTAGGCTTTGATAGACCATTCCGATACCTTAAAAGAATCTCTTTTAACCCATCCTGGTCCAAATCGGTAATATAAGGAAAACCTATACTTGCAAGTGTATCCTGCCAGACAATATTTGTTGGATTTGAATGCAGTGTTGATGATTCATAAACATACAATGGATCTCCCCAGCAAGCAACCATATCCACCAAGGAATCATTATCTAAATAGCCGATATCGCCCAAGTTCGAGGTTGTTGTCGTAGTATCTTCAAACACATATCGGTCGAAACCGGCATTTTCCCAGAAGTAGATGCGATAAGGCGTTTTTTTTGCACTAATCACTAAATTCTGTTTTCCATCCCGGTCAGTATCAAAGCCATAAGCTCTATAGTATGAGCAAAGCGGTATCTCTGTTACCTTGCGAAAACTTATCCCACTGCTCAGACTTAAGCAAATGATGGAAATAAAGATGATCAACCGCTTCATGTTTAATTATATTATAATAGAGAATATTTAAATTGTCAACCATATTTGCTTTTTTTATTCGGGGAGAGGAGATTAACCCCTCTCCCCATAGCCTTTATCTGAGCATGATTACCTTCTCGGTCATGGATTCATCACCAGATTTCAGTTCTAAGAAGTAGATGCCATTCGGAAGTCTGATACCTGTATCATCCGTGCCATCCCATGAAATAGATGATAGATTTCCGATGTTAGATGGAAGATTGAAAGTTTTTGCAAGACGACCTGTCGCATCGTAGATTTTAAGAGAAATCCTCTGACTCTTGTCTGGCATCTGATATCGGATATCAAGATTTTTGTTGAATGGATTGGGCGTCAAAACCAGATGATTTTGTGATTGCAACCCACTGCTGAAGGCTGATTGAGGACCGCCCATCTTTCCGTCAATTAAACGATAAACCTTTAGCTTGGCAAGATAGACACCGCTATTTGCTGGATTTCTTATGGAGAAGGTTACCCGATGGCTCTCTTTATATAACTCGCTCGGAATGGGTATCTCAAAATCGCATGCCTGATTCGGTTCAACTGTCAAAGTAAGCTTCTTGACACCGTTAATCAGTAGCTCATGGGTTTTATTACCAGTGCCTTCGAAATAGAGGGTGCCTTTTATCTCATGATAGGGGAATAACGGGTTAAGCAAGGACAGACTGTAAATCAGTTCGCTGTTAGCATAGTCAACTGAATGGCTATTATACTGAATCGCACCATTACGCTGGAGACAGAAGGGCGAAGGCGAGGAATTACCAGTCTCAACACTGTAAAAGGCACAGATCTCTGGAGAGTCATAAGAAAATTGGTTGTGATGAGCGGCTATACGATAGGGTGTCGCATCGCCATGAGTAAGAATCGTGTACAAGTCCCAAGGCAGATAATCGCGCTGCAACTGACTGTGGCAGTAATATTCCTTTCCTGATGCTATGGAGACCCAAAATCGGTTGAAAGTCGCCCACGAATTTCATTGCCCATCTGGTAAACAACAAACACACCCTTTGAGTAGGTTGTCAAATATGAAGACCAACTTCCATCTGCTATTATTGCGAGGTCCTGCCAGTGGTCACCATTGTCTAAGGACCGCGCATACCAGATGTAATTATCGGGTCTTTCCCATATTGCATGGAGTCTATTTTCTTGGTCAACGGCTAAGAGTGGGTGACGATAATCTCCATAGTTCATAATCTGACTTTTTTCCCAGACAGGTAACGAAGGATTAGGTTTGGCGTGAAGAACATATGTATTACCTGGAAAATAAATACGGATTAATACAGCGTGTGGATCTTCATTCTTAACCCCCTATTTTACATGGCGATTAATAACCTTTATGGGGGTCTTTATGGACTTAAGTCTAAATTTTATATTATTTTTTCTTCTATTCATATATAACATGATAATCAAAATTTGAAATTTGTCAAGGGGAAGGTAACAGATTCGCTCAGGACGGTCTAAACACTGGGTAAATTTTCTATCTCTTTTAAGATTGTTAGACGACAGATACCCTTTAGGGTATCAAAAACGCCAATACCCCTTATGGCAACTGCCTCAAAGTAGGTATAACCTTCCTTGTTTACATTTAATTGCAGGTCGTTGATGGGCATTATATTGGGGAGATCTCGTTTATTATACTGAATGACCATAGGTATTTCTTTCAGAATATAATTATAACTTCGCAGATTATCCAAGAGGTTATTATAACTTTCAATATTTTCCTCTAAACGTTCCTGCTGAGAGTCAACAACAAAGACTAATCCATCTACATTCTTAAGAACAAGTTTACGCGAGGCATTGTAATATACCTGCCCTGGTACGGTAAATAGATGGAAGCGGAGTTTCCAGCCTTTTGCACTACCAAAATCAACGGGCAAAAAATCGAAGAAGAGTGTCTGGTCAAGGTCGGTAGCGAGACTCATCATCTTGCCCTTTCGGTCCTGAGGAAATGCCGAGAATATTGAGCGAAGATTCGTCGTCTTTCCGCATAGTCCAGTCCCGTAATAGACAATCTTTATATTCAATTCCTTAAGATTAAAATTCAAGTTCGCCATATTCCCTTGTTAATTATATTAAATTTATTATCTATTGTATATTGGTCTACTCCATCAGTCAAGACTGGTGCTGGGTTACCGTCACCAAATGGCATTAGGGGCGTTAGAATAGAAATTTGAGATTTGTCGAGGAATGCCTCTGGTTTTTTTATTCCATTTAACCCTTGCGAAATGGTTGATTCAGTAATAAATTTTTGTGCGTAATCATTTGCCTTTTCAATAAACTTATCCAGGTTCTCTTCCTTCATTGAAAAACCCGCCGCCTTGATATGCCCACCAAAATCTAAAAACAGTGAACTCATCTGCTGTAAAAGTTTGTAGGAATCAATGTCGTAGGACCTAAATTCGCCATAACATTTGCCTTCCTTAATCCCGATTGCAACTGCCGTGCGTTGGAAATAGTCTCTTAGTCGTGACGACACAACACCGAGGTAATGAATTTTGGAGAGTGGTAAAACTGATATCACAAGTTTTGAGAAGGTCTTAGAGGCGGAGATAGCCTCTTGAAACAAATCATCAATTTCTTTTTTTCGATTCTCGTCAACACCTTTAAGCTTCTCAATGATTTCTGATACTTCACCGAAATTGTCACTAATCAAAATTTTAATACCTAAGCTCGGGTCAAGGTTTGCTGCGGAAACCAGTATCGGAATAATTTCTAAATTTACCCGTGCTATATTGAAATCTTTTCCATTCTTTAAAAATCTAACCCAGTGATTATTCAGTTCATTGATTATCTTCAATCCATGATGACATAATATTCTATTTTCTCCCACCATAATCACCCGGTCAGCAATTGTTCCAACCATTGCAATTGCAAAAAATTCCTTTTTTAGATTATAAAACTCTGCTGGCTTTAATTTGAATGCCTTTTGATATATCGCCTGGCTCAATTTGAAACAGACCCCAACCCCCGCAAGTTCACGAAAAGGATAATTTGAATCACACCTTTTAGGATCTACAGCCGGCGCTAGAAATTTTGTAGCATCAGTCTCGTGATGGTCACAAACAACAAGTTTGAGCCCCTCATCTTTTGCAATGCGAAAATTCTCAGGATTACTTATACCAAAATCCGCAGTAATCAAAAGCCTCACGCCTTTTGCCTGATAGCCCCTGAGCACTTCAAGATTTAATATATAACCGTCCTTTTCACGAATAATGGGATAGATAAAAAATTGTTCTTTACCTCCACGATGTAAATCGAGGAGCGTCTTGTATATTATTGCCGCGGATGTGTAACCATCAGGATCATCATGACAGTAGATAAGAATTCCCTGACCGTCATTAACAGTTTTAATAATCTCTTCGGTTGCGGTTTCGATATCAGGCATTGTATCAGGATGATGGAGGTGGGTAATATCGGGAAATAAAAATTCCTTAGCTTTATGGTATTCAGGATACCGTCGGGAAAGAATCTGTGCCAGTTCTATGGGAATATCGAAGTCCACTGCATACTTCTGTGCAAGAAATTCGTCTCTATCTGTTGAATCTTCCATTAAACCCTACTCTCGACATTGTCTTTAGTCCCCTCTTGAACCGTGAACAATCCTTTGAGATACTCTAAAATTTCTTTTCTATTTGCTGGCAATAATAGAAAAACACCACGAAAGTAATTCAAAAATGTTTTATGTTTGAATGGGCTCAAAAGCACCCCATTTTTACCTTGATAAATCTTCTTAAATTCACCCAGTTTTCGGCGTTGTGTAGTAAAGATATTTTTTATTATAACCTCTTCACTATTAACTTCGTAATGGGTTGGGAAATAATAAGAATGGAGGGAAAAGAGAAGAAAGGTTAAACCTAAAATACCCCAGAAAACTCCATAAAAAAAAGAAATGAAAAAAAGAAATAAAAAAATGAAGATTAGACTTAAAATTGTCTTCACACGATTCTTCATTGCTGGATGAACCGACCACTTCATAGTATCAGGTAATTCGTTTTAGGGCGTCACATCCCATTTCGTCACAATGGGCCCGGCCCGACTCGAACGGGCGACCAGCTGATTATGAGTCAGCTGCTCTAACCAACTGAGCTACAGGCCCTACATTTAAAAAATACATAACAGGTTAGCCATCCTAAAATTTGTAGTTGCCTCTACCTGAGGCAGACAGGTGATTCATCAGGCTTTGTAATAATTAAATTATTTCTTTAAAATAGCCCAATAAATTGGGCAACTACAATTATTTATGGTAACTAAATTAAAAACTATAATATTATACTCAATTCCATGTGATTGTCAACTATTTCCCACCGGGGCACCCAATAAAATTCTACCTTCCAAACTTATGTGCAAGGTCTTCGAGGGTATATTTTAAGACGATGGGTCTGCCATGTGGGCAGATATATGGATTCTCACAGGCAAATAATCGGTCAATAAGGCTCTGCATTTCTATAACAGTAAGTTTCTGCCCGGCCTTAATTGCGCTGTGGCAGGCAATAACCTTGGCAATCTCGCCTTTTTCTTTCATCAATTTATCTAATTTGCCAATCTCCTTGAATAGTCCTCCCAGGTCTTCACGACTAACCTCCACATCCGTAGGAAGGCTATCAATGACAATTGTCCGTGAGGAAAATTCCTTAAACTCAACACCCAATTCTTCAAGTAATTCTTTTGTCTGTTTATAAATTTCATAATCTTCAGGGGCAAGGTCGAGTGTGATCGGGAAGAGGAGCCTTTGGGAATGGGCTTTACCACTCATGATTGATTCATAAATTATCCTTTCTGATGCTACATGCTGGTCAACAATTATCATACCAGATTTTGTTTGAGCAAGAATATAGGTATTGTGCAGTTGCCAGAATTCACTTGACTCCTTTGCAGGTTTTTCTGTTTCCTGGGTTTTGTATGGGAATGCCTGCTCCTGAACATAGTGTGCACTCAATTCAGTCGCAGATTCCTCTTCTTTCATTTTGACAGACCCGTAATCTGCTTTCACAGTCTTGGAGAAGAAAGATTCTTTTATTACCTGGGTGAGGAGATCAACAACATATCTTTCATCCTTAAATCTTACCTCGCTTTTCGTAGGGTGGATATTAACATCAACCAGTTTAGGGTCAATAATTATATTGAGCAGAAAGGCAGGTGGTGTTTTGGGATACTGATAAGCCCCTAAGATTGTCCGATAAATTCTTGGATATCTTACTGGCCGGAAATTGACATATAGATAATTTAAATTATGATTTTCAAAGAAGTCTGGTTGGGAGAAGAAACCAGAAAAGGTTATCGGGCCAAGATTAAATTCAATATTTTTTAAATAGTCAGTAATATTTATTGGAAATAATATCTTGATTCGTTTCTCTATTGAATCAATTGATGATAGATTCAAAATACCCCGGTTCGACTCACCAAGTGTGAAACTGACATTTGGAGAAATCAATGCATATACCTTTACAGTTTCAATAATGAGCCGACGTTCCCATTCTGATGATTTCAGAAATTTTAACCTAACAGGTAGATTGAAAAAAAGGGTTGAGACCTTAACCCTTGTTCCTATTGGACGGGAGGAATCATGAATGCCCTTCAATTCACCACCGACAATCTCGATGTGTGTTCCCTGGGTGTCGTCCGAAGTTTCTAATTCAAAAACTGAAACCTGGGCAATACTGGCGAGTGCCTCACCCCGAAAGCCATAGGTATTAATATTCTCAATATCATCTATTGTCGTTATCTTGCTTGTTGCGTATCGCTCAATTGAAAGTAATGCATCCTCCCTTGACATACCAATACCATCATCATTGACTAAACATTTCTTTTTCCCACCGTCCTCAATTTCTATTTCGATTCGTCTTGCTTGGGCATCAAGCGAATTCTCAATCAATTCTTTAATAACCGAGTTTGGCCTTGAAACAACCTCACCAGCGGCTATTTTGGACCGAACCTCTGGGGCAAGAACCCTGATTCTGCCCATAGCTTATTCTATTAAAGATAAATGCGAAGTCAAGCCCTGCAGCTTTTTAAAACAACTTGTATAGGACAACGAATTTTAATTTTTGACTTTTTACTTTAGGTATAAATACTTATGGACCTGCGGGATTATACGCACATCTTTTAGCCGCTTAAGGGCCTGTCTCTGAATCTCAAGAATATTTGGAATAGTCTGACCAAATATGGGTTGAATTACGAGTGGAATCTTTTTATCAACTTTTTCAATTATTGAATAGACACTATCCAATTCTCGAGGTAAAAGATTTTCATTAATCACCATCTTAACAAAGACATCTTTCTTAGAGGCAATCTTTAGACATTTTTCATGCTCCTTCCAGTGTTGTGGCCGACCAGTTGCCGTGGGAATCTTAAAGTCGAGTGCGATATAATCTAAATATCTCACAATTCTATTAAGTTCTTTTGGCAATGTGCCATTAGTATCAAGGTATAACTTTTTGCCCCTATCTTTTAGCCTTATACACAGTACCTCTAAGAAATCTTTCTGTAATAATGGCTCGCCCCCTGTAATTGCCACCTCTTTTTCAGTAATTTTATCAACGAGAAAATCGAGTTTAACAGGATTATTATAGATCTTATTTTCGAAGATAAAAGAACCCTCTGTTTTCTGACAATCTGGCACATCACAGTAATTGCAGGAAAGGTTACAACCCAAAAACCTTATAAATATCTGCCTCTGCCCAACCCTAACGCCTTCCCCCTGGATTGAAGTGAATACTTCCTTTATGAAACCAACCATAAACTTGCGAATCCTAAATTCAGATTATCAAATACCTTCTTCTACTGTACCCACCTGACCTTGCACTTGGTAATATTTATCTTTTCCACTTCCTTATTGTACCGATCCATTATAATATTTGCATATTCATAGGGGTCAATGTCATAATCCTTCAGTCCCTTTGTCTTTACTGGTGTATTCGCTGATGTAATATTTATGCCGAAGTGAATTAACGAGGAAATGGGTGAAATTGTAGCGACAGAAATTGAGAGCTTTGCATCTTCTTCATATAAATCGGTATTCACTCGTTTAACAAGAATCTTCCCTTTAATTTCATTTATAACATCTCTTACAATACAAGTTAGTAGTATCTGCCTCAATATAATCTTTTCAATATCAGTATCATAGTGTTCAATGATAAAGTGTAACATATTTTCGGAGTAGATTGCCTTTCCAGCCTTAAGGTCTTCAATATCAACCATCTCTTTTAATTTCACATCACAGGGTCCACAAAAGGCAATAATTGAATCGCCTACAATACCAAATGTTGTATAGGCATAATTACTACGCAATTGTTCCCCTGTGTAGGCTATTTCATCTTTTATAAGACGATATCTCATTCCTCTATCAACCTCTTAAGATGCTCTTGGGCAGCCTTGAAATCCGGGTCCAGCGATAATGCTGCCCTGAAGAAATTGATTGCCTTATCCTTCTCATTAAGAGCCTCGTAGACTATGCCAAAATTGTAGTATAACCTCGAATCTTTTTTATTAATTTTCTCAGCTTTTTTCAGAACCTTGACTGCCTCTTCAAACTTCTGGCTGAGGATGTAGAATTCGCTTAATTCAAGAAGATCCTCAAATTTGCCGTTCATAATTTCTCGATCTTCTCAAGGTCTTTATATCTTCCCAGTAGAACAAGTATATCGCCAGGGGTTAATTCATCGGCACCACCCGGACCAATGATAATCTCCTCCTTAAAATCTGGGGAACCATCAGGTTTCGTATAGGGAACCTTTCTCTTGATGGCAATAACACTTATGGAAAATTTTTCCCTCAATTTAAGTTGGCTGAGTGTCTTATCGTTAAATTTTTTTGGCGCGACCATTTCGATGATACCATATTCGCTCGAGAGTTCAATAAAGTCAAAAATCTTGGGACTTGCAAGACTTTCTGCAAGCCTCTCCCCCATTTCCCTCTCAGGAAATACAATTCTATCTGCCCCAACCTTCTGAAGAATTTTTGAATGTAATTCATTGTGTGCCTTAACAACAACCTGTTTTACACCAAGTTCTTTTAAGATGAGGGTCACTAATATGCTATCTTCAATATTTTCACCTATACTTACGATTGCTGTATCAAAATCAACTATTCCAAGTTCCTTTAAACCTTTCTCATCGGTTACATCCATGACGATTGCTTGTGAAACAATACCTTCAAGCTCTTTTACGCGCTCTTCGTCCCGGTCTATTGCCAGAACTTCAAAATTTTTCTCACTAAGAGCCCGTGCAATACTTGAACCAAAGCGACCCAAACCTATAACAGCAAATTGATTCATCTTCTCCTCCTCTTTATTATCCTTCTATTCCCAGTCTCTTTCTCAAACTGGGTATTAACCCGCCCGCCTTTATTATTTCTATAATAAATTGCGGCATGGGCAATACCTTTATGGTCTCATCGGTTTTCATATCTCTAATTATACCCATTTCTAATTCAACTTCAAGAGGGTCTTGATGCTCTATTTTTTTGGTGATGCCGGGCGCAATGAGAACAGGTAAACCCAAATTTATCGCATTTCGATAAAATATTCTGGCAAATGATTCGGCAATGATAAGACTGATGCCAAAATATTTTAAACAGGCTGCTGCCTGTTCCCTCGATGAACCACAGCCAAAATTCTTTCCGGCAACAATAATGTCGCCAGACTTTGCTTTTTTTAAGAACTCTGGACAGACCAATTCAAAACAGTGTTTTGCCATCTCCTCGCGGTCGGTCGTAATCGAAAGGTACCTGCCAGGGTAAATTGCATCGGTATTGATATTGTCGCCAAATTTGTAGACACAACCCCTAATCATGTTGACCTTATGGTTCGGTTATTTCTCCTTCTATAGCTGAAAAGGCTACAGTTGCCGGCGAGGCCAAATATATAAATGACTCTGGGCTTCCCATGCGCCCCTGAAAGTTACGATTCGTGGTTGATACACATACCTCCCGAGATGCCAAAAGTCCTTGATGTGCACCGAGGCATGGACCACAGCCAGGATTGAGAACCAGGGCACCTGTTTTTACAAAAATCTCGATGTAGCCTGCCTTGAGTGCATCAAGATATACCTGTCTCGATGCCGGGATTACCAAGAGGCGCACATCGCGATGGATCTTCTTGCCTTCGAGAATTTCTGCCGCAATCTTCAAATCCTCAAGCCGCCCGTTTGTGCAGGAACCAATAAGTGCCTGATGAATCTCTGTTCCTGCTACATCCTTTACAGATTTGACATTATCTACTGAATGTGGACACGCAATTTGAGATTCTAAGTCGGTAACATCATATTCAAATATCTCTGAGTACTCAGCACCATTATCGGACAGAATAACCTCAAACGGCATATCAGTATGCTGTTTTACAAATTCTACAGTTCTTTCATCAGGTGGAACAAAGGCATTCTTGGCACCCATCTCCATTGAAAGATTACACAAAACCATGCGGGAAGAGACCGACATTTCTTTGACTGTTTCGCCGGTAAACTCAACCGATTTATAGTCCGCGCCATCTGCCTTTAATTGTCCAATTATATACAAAATTAGATCCTTTGCTGAAACATAGCGATTGAATCTTCCCTTTATTGTTATCTTGAATGACTCAGGAACTTTCAACCACAGTTCGCCTGTTGCCCAGACACCAGCCATCTCTGTAGCACCGATACCTGTAGCAAATGTCCCAAAGGCACCGTGGGTTGTAGTATGGGAATCAGTTCCTACTAAAACTTCACCAGGCCTTGAATGGCCAAATTCTGGAAGGACCTGATGGCAGATACCTTCCTTTAAATCATAAAAATGTTTTATCTTCTGTTCCTTCACGAACTCCCTTATTCTCTTGTGTGTTGTTGCAGATTTTTCTGATTCAGCAGGGATACGATGGTCAAAGATAATTACAATTTTCTCATTATCCCAGACATTCGAAATGCCAATCTCCTTAAACGACTTCAGCACTACATCAGAATTCTCATGGGACATCGCAACATCAACCTTTGCCATTACAATCTCATTAGGCACAACCTTCTTCTTACCACATGCCCTGGCTAAAATTTTTTCAGCAAAGGTTGGCATTTTTTTCCTGTCTATTCCAAATTCCGCTCCCACGGTCCATCATACTCGACCTCAGACTGACACATCTGGCGCATTGGTTTTTCCCTTGTCATCTCCTCATAGACATGGGCAATCAGGCCTGCAACCCTCCCCATTAAGAAGAATGCCTTGCCAAGCCGCCAATCAAAACCCATATCAGATATTGCTGCAGCAATTGCACCATCGACATTGACAGGTAAAGGACGTTTTTTTGCAAACTCAGATTCAATTGCCCGGGTCAATTTAATACAGTCACCACCAATTTGTAATTCGTCTGCTAATTTAAATAGCCGCGCAGTTCTTGGATCCTGAGTATGGATGCGATGCCCGAAACCAGGCATATACTTACTCTCTTCCTGCAATTTTTGTAGTAACTTTTGTGCAGTCGTCTCAGATGTCCAATTCTCTTCCTTCATCTTTATTGTCCATTCCTGCATTATTCGAGCAGCATCTTCAATTGCACCGCCATGAACATCACCTACAGCCAGTATGCCCGCAGCAACTGCGGTTGGCATTGGAACACCAGCCGATGCCACAATTCGGGATGCATGGGTTGAAGGTGGTGTCACACCATGGTCAATCGAAGAGGTAATGATTGCATCAATCATCTTTGCCTCTTTTTCGTCGGGTATCCGTCCTTTTATTAATAAAAAGAAGACCGAGGCAAACGGCACATTCCCAATCAGATCCTCTTGACGATAGCCCCTTGTTATAATATGATTAGGTTCTATCTCAGAAATTTCTGTCTTCCACATTTATACCCCCATTAATTCAGCCATTTACTTAATTGTAATCTTTAAGCCTATCTTGTCCTTTAATGCCTTCTTTACGAGTTCCGGTATCTCACTTAAGGTTTCTGCAATAATTGCCGCATTACTCTTCAATGCCTCAATCTTGCCCATCGCTGTCCCCATATTCCCTTCAATTATTGCACCGGCATGACCGAGACGCTTTCCCTGAGGCGCCGCCTTACCAGTAATATAGGCAATCACCGGCTTGGTCATCTGTTTAATATAAGGTGCCGCCAACTCTTCATATACCCCACCAATCTCACCCGCCATCACCACGGCATCGGTCTCATTATCTTCCTCAAATAATTTTAAAATATCCTCAAAATTGGCACCCAGAATTGGGTCGCCGCCAAGACCAACCGATGTTGACTCGCCCAATCCAGCGAGGTTGAGCGAGTTGGCAATGTAATATGTTATGGCACCACTGCGGGCAACAGTTCCAATCCTTCCCCGCTGGAAGGCAATCTTCGGTAACATACCAACCAAAGACTTACCCGGTGATATAACACCGGGTGTATTGCCACCAATAACCATCACGCCTTTCTTTTTTGCATTGTGTCGGACATAGAGCATATCATGGATAGGAATTCGCTCGGTAATTACGACTACGGTCTTGATACCTGCATCAATTGCCTCCAGTATTGCATCTTGTGCAAATCTTGCTGGAACCCATACACTCGAAACTGTAGCATCAGGATGCTCTCTTAAACACTCACCCATTGTATCATAAACCATAATATCCTCAATCGTCTGTCCCCCCTTACCTGGCGTCACACCACCAACTATCTTCGTCCCATATTCGAGCATAAACTTGGTATGGAGCGCTGCATTCGCACCAGTTATCCCCTGAACAATGGTCTTCGTATTTTCATCAATAATAATTGCCATGGTTAAATGATAATTGGTTAAATAAAGTGGTTAAATTGTTATTTTTCATTTTTTATTTAACCAATCGCTATTTCTCTGGCCACGCGAATCGTCTCCTTAATAACCTCTTCAATTGGTGTGTCATAGGCATAAATCTTTATATTTTTGAATAGTTCAGGGTGCGCCATCTTTGTCTGCTCAAAAATCTTCCTGCCTTCCACTTCCATATTTCCTGCCATGCGCATAATCATCGGTTTGGTCGGTTTATTTTCAAGTAGATACTGAACAACGGCCTTTGCCCAATCATCGCATCGTGAAATGCCACCAAATCGTGCACCAAAAATTGCCTTAACATTTGGGTTATCAACTAATAGACTTAGCATTATCCGCAATTTTCCTAGTGTTGGTGCACCACCAGAATCCATAAAATTTGCTGGTCTTCCGCCATAATGTTTGATCAGGTCAATCGCCGCAATGCCGAACCCAGCACCACCAGGGAAGACACCAATATCACCATCAAGGTCAACATAAGGGATACCTGCGGACTTGGCAATCTTCTCACGCTCGGTCAATTCGCCAATTTCATGCCGGGCAACGATGCCTGCATCTTTCAATTCCGGATGCCGGAACATTGCATCCTCATCGAGGTCAACCTTCGCATCAATCGCAAAAAGCCTTTCATCCTTTGTTTTTACCAGTGGATTTATTTCAACAAGTTTGCAATCGAGACCAAGATAAAGTTTATAAAGATTGAATATTATAGTCGCTGCCTCGGTCAAAAGCTGTGCCTTCAAACCAAATTTTGTCGCAATTTTTCTTGCCTGAAATTCGGTAATTGTCTCATTTGGGTTAAAGTAACACTTTAATATGGCTTGAGGGTCGGCTCTATCTACTTCTTCAATTTCAACGCCCCCTTTTCTACTTATCATAAGCAATGGCTTGTGCTCAAGGCGGTCTATGGCCGCAGATATATAATACTCATCTGCTATATCAATCATTTTTTCAACAAGAACCTTTTCAATTATAAACCCACAATGTTTTCTTCCAATGAGATTCTTTATCTTTTCTTCTGCTTCTCTTCTTGTCTGAACAAGTTGAACAAGACCTGCCTTTCCCCTGCCCCCAAGAAAGACCTGACCCTTGATTACAACAGGATAAATCACCTTATCCAATTCATTAAGAGTATGGTGGTCTATGACAACACCATCTGGAACAGGAATTTTATATCTCCTAAAGAGCGCCTTACCCTCATATTCGTATAATCTCATTTTTTATTTAAAAATTATACAAAAATTCAAAAAAAATTCAATAGTAAAAATTTTTTAATCAATCTTAAACCAATCACTAAAGTATTTTTAACCTGTCTTGGTTTTTTCAATATCAAAATCAATAAAGTCACAGTGGTGAATAAGGACTGCCTCAGGTGTTCGGGCAACATTTTCACCTTCATCAGAATGGGCAGCAACGATATGGGCGACCTCCAATGGCAGACCTGCCTCAAGCGCCAGACCATAACCAGAAACGGGATGACGCACAAGTTTACCATAGGTGCTTTTTACATATCTCCCATTTTTTAATTCGTATTCCAATAATTTACCTACATCATGAACAAGCCCAGCAGTAATCACGATGTCCAAATTGAGGTCACTGCGTCCCTGCCCAATCGCCATCGCCATTTGCGTAACAGATCGTGTATGTTCGATTAAGGTCTTTTTTGTTGTTATCAATAATGTAAATGGGATATCTTCGATTGTCGTCCAATTGCCTCTTTTAATTGCTAAAAGCCAGGTATTTATGACACCGTCGCGTAACTTGATCTCCTTTATGCCAGATATTTCAGGAAAAATTTTTTCGATCTCTTTTCGGTTCATAGTTGCCTCGTATTTAATTCTATTTACAATACTTAAGATATTTCAACAATCCACCCGCATTCATAATTTCCCATTCAAGTTGTGAAATTGGTTCGGCTTTATAATTTTCATTCTTTGTTAAATTCTTTATTTCACCAGTCTCAAGATTAACCTCAAGTGTATCGCCACCATTGATATGCCTTGTCTCTTTCAACTCTAAGGTAGGCAGTGCTGTATTGATACAATTCCGATGAAAAATTCTTGCAAAAGATTCGGCAATGATTAAAGTAATTCCAGCTCCTTGAATTGCAATTGGGGCATGTTCTCTTGACGAGCCACAACCAAAATTTTTGCCTGCGACAATAATATCACCAGGTTTAACATTCTTTATAAACACTTCGGCCAAGGCGGTCCCCTCCATGGCATGTTGTGCCATCTCATTTTTGTCAATGAGTGATAGATATTTGCCAGGGTAAATCTGATCAGTATCAATGTCATCGTTAAAGCGCCATATCCTGCCTTTCAGAATGCGGGGCGACTTAGCTGAAAGCGAAGATGACATTAAACCTCCCTTGGGTCAGTAATCGCACCCATTATTGCAGTTGCGGCAGCAGTTGCGGGTGAAGTTAGGTAAACAAATGCACCTTTGCCCAATTTCCCAATAAAGTTACGATTTGAAGTGGAAACCATTACTTCACCAGGTGCCAAAATGCCTGGATGTCCTGTAGTACATAAAGCACAACCAGGATTTATAACTACCGCACCACTTTTAATGAAGGTCTCATATAGTCCAGTCTTAGCCACCTGCCCCGCTACCTCCATTGTTGCCGGGACAATAATCAACCGCACACCGTCCTTAATTCTCTTGCCGTTAAGAACCTCGGCAGCAATTTTCAGATCTTCAAATCTACCATTGGTGCATGAACCAATAAAGACCTGGTCGATCTTTGTGCCGGCCATTTCTTTAACATTTTTAACATTATCAGGGGAATGGGGACATGCAATCTGGGGTTGAAGGTTCGAAACATCAAATTTGATCACCTTTTCATAAACTGCAGTCTTATCCACATAAATTGGCGTAATCTTTTCGTCGGCACGAGCCCTGAGGAACTCAATAACCTCCTCATCAGGTACAATAAACCCAATATCGCCAGACATCTCAGTAACCATGCTGGTCATGGTGATGCGCTCTGCCATTGTCATCATTTTGATTGTCTCACCAGAAAATTCGATTGCCCTATTGAGTGCGCCACTCGTTGATAGGTTCTTTAGGATATGGAGAATTACATCTTTTGCAGTAACAAACTCTTTAAGTATACCATTAACTACTATCTTTATTGTGCGTGGAACCCTGAACCATAGTTTGCCTTTATATATCCCTGCCGTGATATCGGTAGTCCCCATACCAAAACCTGCGGCACCAAAGGCACCAAGGAGATTCATGTGACTATCGGTACCGATAATAACATCGCCTGGTTTGACATAACCATTTTCAAAGAGAACATGCTGACCCACGCCGGTATTAACATCGAACAATCGAATGCCCTGTGTCTTTGCAAACTCCCTAAGAATCTGTTGATTACGGGCAACCTTCTCGTCGCGTGGTGGTATATGGAGGTCAAAGGTTATTACTACCTTTTCTTTGTCAAAAATGGGCGCCTCACCAAAATTCTCTTTATACTCTTGCACAACATTAGGACCGCCAAAATCGCGCATTGCTACTAAATTGAGATTTGCCCATATGTATTCATCCGGTCTTACCTTCTTACCGGCAGCGCAGGAAAATATTTTCTCAATTATAGTCATAACTTCGTCACGCAATGAACACAGAGAGCAACACAAATGGACGAGGAATAATTTTAAAGCAGTGTAGCAATAGCGTGTGCCATATCAATTGTTGATGCATTGCCACCCATATCATAAGTTCGCACTTTACCATCCTTGATTACTGTCGCTATACTGTTTTCAATCCTCACAGCCATATCCTTCTTACCAAGCCATTCGAGCATCATCTTTGATGCCAATATCGAGGCAATAGGATTAACCTTATACATCCCAGCATACTTTGGTGCTGAGCCGTGCGTCGGCTCAAATACTGCATAATCAACACCAATATTACCACTAGCGCCAAATCCTAAACCGCCAACCATCTGGGCACAGAGGTCAGAGATAATATCACCATAAAGATTTGGTGCAACAAGAACATCGTAGTTTAATGGATTCTTCAATAACCACATCGTCAACGAGTCAATATTAGCATCTTCTGATAAAATGTTCGGGTACTCTTTTGCTATCTTATAGAAGATCTCCAAGAACAAGCCATCAGTGACACGCACCACATTCGCCTTATGGACACAGGTTACCTTTTTACGATTATTATTTTTAGCAAATTCAAAGGCTGCCCTAACAATCCGCTCACTCCCTCTTGGTGTGTTAATCTTCATAGAAATTGCTGCATCTTTGGGGATCTTTTCCGCGCCTTTGATTTTGAAGAAATCTTCAGGCACTGGATAGAATTCAACGCCGGAGTATAAATCTTCAGTATTCTCACGAAAAATTATTAAATCAACTCCTTCTTTGTAGTTTAATGGATTACCCGGATATGCCTTGCAGGGTCTCTTGCAGATATAAAGGTCAAACAACTGACGCATGCGAACTATCGGGCTTCTATAAGCAAATCCTTTGTTCTGCAATCCGGGAATGAGCTCTTTATCAGCAATTGTCTTTGGTTTTGATGTTATTGCGCCAAACATAGCACAGTGTGTATTCCTCATCATTTCAATTGTCCGTTCAGGTAAAGGGTCGCCTTCCTTACACCAGAACTCCCAGCCAATATCACCGTTGATATATTCAGCATCGAGTCTCAACGTATCGAGAACAATCTTCACTGCATCTAAAACATCCCGACCAATACCATCCCCTGGTAGCCAGGCGATTTTGTATTTTGTCATTCAATCCACTTCTTGACGCTGTACATATCCTTCACATAATCTGTATTTCTTATAAAGCTTGCCACCCATCTTCTGGATTGTGTTATTGGTCACATAATTATCTTCGAGGGTCCATGATAACTCACCACCGACATATCCTAATTTCTGTCCAGCTTTAAAAGATTCCAAAAAGAGCAACGCCTCAAGACCCAGTTTCCGGAATTGTCTGCGCACACCCATAGTCATCAATCTCCCTTCCTTAATTTTATTTTTATAATAGAGGAATTTAAATATCCCTATCGGCCCGAGCTGCCCATTCATCTTTTTAAGAACAAGATTGTAGTCAGGAACGGCAATCGAGACCGCTGCCGGGAAATTATCAATCTCAATGATGAGCACAAGTTCAGGCACAACCAAATCTTTTAAATATTTGGCTAAAAAATCAAATTCAGCATCGGTCATTGGCACAAACCCCCAGTTATAACTCCAGGCTTCATTATAAATTTCTTTAATTTTTTTCACTTCATTATTAAAGTCTTTGAGATTGACCGGTCTGACCTTCATGTCCCTTACTCTTTTACGTATAATCGAAGCCAACCTTTCGAGGCGGTCTAACGGTGCGTCTCTTAAATCAATGTAGTAGGCATATAAATCCTTTGCTTTCTTAAGACCTGCATACTCAACCAACTTGTGATAGTATTCAGGATTATATGTCATCATAATCATTGGTGGTGAAAAATAACCTTCCAAAAGGAAACCGCATTCATCATTGGTTGATGGATTCATAGGACCAATAAACTTTTTCATACCCTTTTCACGATGGAATTTAGTAACTTCATCAAATAGTGCCTTTGCCGCCTCTACATCATCATCACACTCAAAGAAGCCGAAATAACCTACCTTTTCGTTCCAGAACTCAATATAATTATAATCTATAATTGCACAGACCCTTCCTGCTAAACGGTTATCTCGATAAGCCAAAAATAATTCTCGTTCAGAATGCTCCCAAAATGGATATTTCTTTTTGTTAAAAAGTGTAAAGACATCCCGCTTTAATGGCGGAACCCAGTAGCGATTGTTCTTATATAATTGATATGGAAAGTCAATAAAACTTTTTAGTTCTTTTTCTGTCTTTACAGGTATAACATTAATCACTTTATAAGCCAAATTCTTTGGCGCAATGCTTGAATACCTCGAGAACTATATCAATATCTTCATCCGTATGTGTTGCCATATAACTTGTTCTAATCAAGGCACGACCCGGTGGCGTTGCTGGTGAAATTACAGGATTTGCAAAGACATTATTTTCATAGAGCATCTTCCAAAAGCCAAAACATCTTTTATCCTCACCAATAATAACCGGAATTACGGGCGTTTGACTGTTCCCGGTATCGAGACCAATTTCTTTAAAACCCTGCTGCACCCTTTTGGTAATCTGCCATAACCTCTCTCGCCTCTGTGGTTCACTCTTTATGATATCAAGTGCAGTCTGGGCCGAGATGACCGATGAAGGTGTCATGCTTGCAGAAAATATCAAAGCTCGGGCAGTATGTTTTACATGTGTAATCACATCTTTATCTGCAACAACAAAACCACCAAGTGAGGCGAACGACTTGCTAAATGTTCCCATAATCATATCCACATCATCAAGGAAGTTAAAATGTTCACACACACCCCTGCCATTTCTCCCTAAAACACCAATTCCATGTGCATCATCTACTAAGATACGGCAATGATATCTTTTTTTCAATCTTATTATCTCCGGCAGATTTATTATATCACCCTCCATACTAAAAACACCATCAACGATAAGTAATTTCCCTTTATCTAATGGGAGAGATTTTAATATTCGTTCGAGGTCTTCCATATCATTATGCCGAAATTTTTTTACCTCGGCAAAAGAGAGGCGACAGCCATCGATAATAGAAGCATGATCTTGACGATCAATGATTATTATATCGTCTTTACCTGCGATTGAAGAAATAATACCTAAATTGGTCTGAAAACCAGTTGAGAAAACGATGGCACTATCTTTTTCAAAGAAGTCAGCTAAACTATTCTCCAATTTAACATGAATATCAAGTGTTCCATTCAAAAATCTCGAGCCTGAACAAGTTGAACCATATTTTTTTATGGCGTTGATTGCTGCCTCCTTTATTCTTGGGTCAGCAGCAAGACCAAGATAACCATTAGAACCAATCATAATAAATTCTCGGCCATCAATCTTTACCCGATGGTCCTGGGCCGACTCGACAGGTGTAAAATATGGGTAGATGCCATGCTTTTTTGCCCCTTCAACTTGTTTAACAGTTGCCTGACACTTTTTGAATAAATCCATAACACCAAATTATACAAATTTTTTAGTTAAAGTCAATGATTGGCTTTTATTTTTATATTTCTGATAAACCAATCTATATCAAAAATATCTTCAATCTCGTCTTTGGTTAAATACTTTTTTGCCTCAGATTCTTTCAGAACAATTTCTTTCAAATCAATTTTTTTTCTAATCGACTTAAATGATAAATGCTGGACCAGATCATAAGCAAATTTTCTAGTCATCCCTTTTTCTATCAATTTGTTCATCAATGGTTGTGAGGCGTAAACACTGAAACTGTTTTTTATGTTCTCAGCCATTCGCTCGGGATAGACATTTAAATTTTCTAAGACCCAAATAATCCTTTTTGTAACATAATGAACGAGATGAAAGACATCAGGTATGACAATGCGCTCAGCAGATGAATTTGTAATATCTCTTTCGTGCCACAGGTTGATATTTTCATAAACAGGGATTAAATAGCCTCGTAACACCCTTACGAGACCGCATATCCGTTCGCATACAATCGGATTCTGTTTATGAGGCATTGCCGAAGAGCCTTTCTGCCCTTTACCAAATGATTCTGAAACTTCTCCAATTTCCGAACGGGAGAGATTTCTTATCTCGGTAGCAATCCGCTCGATTGCATTACCATAAAGAACAAGCATAGAAATTAAAAAGGCATGCCTGTCCCTTGGAATAACCTGTGTCGAAACCGGCTCGGGGTTCAATCCGAGTTTTTTTAGCACCATTTTTTCGATCTCAGGATTTAGAATAGTGTAGCTCCCAACCGCACCGGAAACTTTCCCATAAGATATTTCAACCTGGGCAATCTTCAGTCTCTCTTTTGCCCTGAGAACTTCCTGATACCACGAAGCAATCTTAAATCCAAATGTTATTGGTTGGGCAAATACACCATGTGTTCTGCCCATCTGTGGTGTATTCCAATATTTGATTGACAGATTTTTTAACACCTTCAGTAATTTTTTAATTTCGTTAAGAATAACCCTAAGTGCCTCACAAATAATCAGCGCCCATGCAGTGTCAACAAGGTCATAAGAGGTCAAACCAAAGTGTAGCCATCTGCCTTCCTTACCCAATTTCTCCCTCACTGCCTCTAAAAAGGCAATCACATCATGATTTGTCCTCTTTTCTATCTCATTGACCCGTCCAGGTGTAACCTTAACTTTTAGTAATTTAGTACTCAAACCTCTGGTTACAATTTTCTTCTTCTCCTGAACCTCAGCAACTATCTTTTCGATAAGAAGCCATACCTTCAGTTTATATCCCTCACTAAATATTTTCTCAATCTTTTCGGTTCGATATCTTTTTATCATAGTTATGCCCCCAGATATATCTGAATAATCAACCCACCGCGATCAATAATAAAATAAGTTCGCTTCGTATTTTCGATAACCTTCTGAAAATCCTCTTTGTTCTTGATTCTCTTTCCACCAATTTTTAAAATCACATCGCCTGGTATAACACCTATCTTTTCACCAATACTACGCTTCACAACATTTGTAACAACAACACCTTCTTTGTAACCGAGTTCGTACTTCTTTGCATAGAAGTCATTAATATCAACTACATATATACCAAATTTTGAACCAACCCCCTCAGATTCCTTAAATTCTCTAACAGTAAATTTTACATCAAGTGAGTCGCCATTGCGAAATAACATAATATTCAATGTATCATCAACAAAGACATTAGTAATAAATCTTTCATAATCTGATACATTATCTATTACATTACCATTGATATTGTAAATTCTGTCTCCTTCTTTGACTCCGGCATTCTTTGCTGGACTATTTATATCAATGCTACTAACCAGAACACCATTACTCTTAATACCCATTACCTCAGCAATCTCATGTGTGATATTCTGGACCCAGATACCAATCCATGGTGTTCGCACCTTACCAAATTTTTTTGCCTCAGTAATAAATTTTTTTGCGACATTCACTGGTCGAGCAAAACCAACACCCTCCGAACCCCCGCTTGAAGTGAAAATAAAAGTATTGATGCCTACTACCTGCCCCAAGATATTGACGAGTGGGCCACCTGAATTACCAGGGTTGATTGCTGCATCGGTCTGAATCATATTCTTATAGATGCGGTCTTCATAAGTAGATTTGATTGAGCGATTCAATGCCGAAACGACACCTACGGTCACGGTTGGTCGTGTATCTTCGAGTAAGAAACCAAATGGATTGCCAAGGGCAATGACCCATTCGCCAATCATTAAATCATCACTATTACCTAATTCAACATAAGGCAGATCCTTGCCTTGAATTTTGAGGAGTGCTAAATCATTTATCCGATCCTCAGCTACAATTTCAGCCTTGAATTTACTTTCTGAAGGGAGTGTAACTTCTATTTCTGTCGCATTCGTAACAACATGCTCATTTGTTAAGATATAGCCATCGGAAGAGATAATAACACCTGAACCGAGACTCTTTATCTGTTGTCTATACTGATAATCTGGAAAGAAATCCTTGAAGAACTTGCGAAAAAATTCATCATCAAATGGTGAAAAGAACGGCGATGTAGTAACTACCCTTGTTTGTGTTACTGTTATTGAGACAACCGAGGGTCCAACCTTATTTGCTGCCAGAACAATTGCATTCATCCGCTGTCGTGAAATTTCATCATTGAGGCTAACAAGCTTGAGATTATCTAAATAGTAAATACTTGAACTCGACCTGAATCGATTATAGAGAAAAAATATAGCAATACATATCACAACACCAAGCAATACCAGTAGAATATCCCTTACTCTCATTTTGACTGCCAATCCTTCAAAAATCTTTCGATGCCAATGTCGGTCAATGGGTGTTTTATCAATTGAATAAATATCTTATATGGTATTGTAGCAATATGTGCACCAAGAAGCGCTGCCTGCCGGACATGTTCAGGATGGCGCACCGAGGCAAAAATAATTTCAGTTTGGAAATTATATTTATTATAGATTTCGATAATATCCCTTACTACATCAACACCAGGATTACCAATGTCGTCGAGCCTCCCAACAAAGGGACTGACATATCGTGCACCTGACTTTGTTGCCAGTATCGCCTGATTTGCTGAAAAGACAAGGGTCATATTTATTTTTATACCCTCATTAGCTAAAATCTTCGTCGCCTTCAAACCATTCACTGTGCATGGAATCTTTATAACAATATACTCATTCAATTTACTCAACTCCCGCGCCTCTTTAACCATATCATCTTTTTCCAGATTTATTACCTCAGCACTTACGGGACCTTTTACTATTTCACAGATTTCCTTTAAAATTTTTTTATATTCACCTTTTTCCTTAGCCATCAAAGATGGATTGGTTGTAACGCCATCAAGAATGCCCCAGCTGGCAATATCTCTAATTTCATCAATATTTGCTGTATCTAAATATAATTTCATAAAATCTCCTTTTAAAATTGTCATTAGGTATCAATACCTAACCGCCACTAAAAACAATCCCTGAGGCGGTGCAAAATAAATTTCTTTCAACCTTCCAGTAAAAACATCTTTAACAATATCCGGTGAGAATCGGCCACGTCCGACATCAACCATAAAGCCCACTATACCCCGAACCATTTTTCTTAAAAATCTATTTGCCTCAATGCTGATTATAATCTGTAATTTATCCTTTGTCAAGCTTAATTCATAAACATTACATATAGTACTTTCATTATCGTCGTGAACCGAGAAATTCTTAAAATTGTGTTCTGTCAACAAATAAGGTATAACTTCTTCCATTGCTGAAATATCAATACGATACTTCACATACCAGTGATACCTCTGTTTAAATGGTGATGGCGCTAAGATAATGTAATATTGATATATTTTGCTCTTCGCTGAAAACCGACTGTGAAAATCAGTGTTTATTTCTTCTATTTCTCTAACATAAATATCATCAGCTAAAATAGCATTTATACCATTTCGAAGCCTATATGGTTTTAAATGGGAGGATGTGAAAAAATTTGCAATCTGACCGAGTGCGTGAACGCCCTGATCTGTCCTGCTGGCACCAATGACTCGAACATTTTCATTGGTGATTTTTTTTAATGCCGATTCGATTTCACCCTGAACGGTTCTCTTTTCAGATTGATATTGCCAGCCATAAAAATTGGTTCCATCGTATTCAATAACCATTTTTAAATTTCTCATTAAATGTGTAGAATCAGGCAAGGGGTAATATTATCTGGGAGGTTGTGCCTTTACCAATTCTACTGGTGACCTCAATACGACCATGATGTGCTTCAACAACCTTCTGGGCTATTGATAAACCCAGCCCAGTCCCTCCTTTCTTAGTTGTAAAGAATGGCGTGAAAATCTTCTTTAAATCCTTTTTTGAAATTCCATGACCCTGATCAATGATTTCGACATATCCTTCTTCCTTATCTTTATGTGTTCTAATAATTATCTTCTGAGAATTTTTGCTCACTTCATAGGCATTATTTAGTATATTAACAAATCCTGACTTCAATCTATTTAAGTCTGCAATTACATAAAAGTCATCGCCCTGTCTGATTATATCAATTGTTTTATCAGAAAATCGTTGTGCGGTTTCTAAGAGCGCCTCGGTAACGACTTCGCTTATAAGAACCCGATTCATCTTACTGGGTGTAAATTGTGCAAAGTTTAAGAAATCAGTTACAATGTCATTCAGTCTTGTTGATTCTTTTACTGCCATATTAATAAAGGGCTGACTTTTTTTATTCTTTCCTTCCTTAGCAATTACTTCAAGCGCACCCCTAATTGATGATAGTGGATTGCGAATCTCATGTGCCAATGAACCTCCCAATTCAGCAAGCATCTTAGTCTGTTTGGAGATCCGCGAGGACTCTTCAAGCCTTCTTACATCAGTTAAATCCTGTAAAATACCTAAAGCCGCCTGTGAATTATAAATGCGGGCACATGATAAGAGATAATAACGCTTTTTAATTCTCAATTCTATTGAATTGGGTGTGTCAGCATATCTTAAGAACTTCGTAATATGGAGATGGACACGGGAACGAATATAATCATCATTAATATTCGTATAGATTATGTCTCCTTTGTTGTCGACGGTAATGATGCCCGAAGGTAGGTTCTTAATTATCTCTTCGGTTGTCAATTTTAATCTTTTTACCTCTTCAGTTCTTAATTTATATCGTTCGGATAAACCACCACTCAATATGGCAGTGAATAAAAAAAGTAAGGCAAAAAGATAAAAACGATACATCACATATCGCACTGGATATTCACCAGCCTTAATTTCAAATAATAGTAGTCCTAAAAAGAAAATCACTGAAATTAAACTGATAATATAGGCGCCATTTCGGAAGAGATAGATTGAAGAGACAATTATCAAAAGGAGATAAAAGAAGGGAAACATACTTTCTATACCCCCGGTATAATAAACCATTGTACCAATGAGCGGAATGTCTGCAATGAATATCAGATAAAGTAGAACCCGCTCGCTTAACCAATTTTGGAGTAATAGAAAAAAAGCTGCCGACATGAAGGAACTGAGGATTATAAACCAGAATGGGGTTGGGATATTATAGTTAACTGGATAGGAAGTCAGTAGAATAAATGTAATAACAAGTGGCTGTAGTATGATAAGACCACTTATGCGGCCAAATCTTTCAGGATAGGTCATTAAACCCATCCTTCGATAATCTTATTTGCCCTTCTTTATTCCTTTTTTCTCTTATTTATCGTTACTCGCTAATTGTGCCGGCAAGCTGGAAGATCGGGAGATACATCGAAATTACAATGAAACCAACTATGCCACCTAATACAACCATAATAACCGGCTCTAATGCACTGGTTAAATTCTCTACCGCCTGATCAACTTCGGCGTCATAGAAATCCGCCACCTTTGACAGCATTTCATCCAGACCTCCCGAAGCTTCACCAATTGCGATCATCTGTGTTACCATTGGTGGGAATACCGCAGTTTTACTCAATGGATCAGCAATGTTCTCGCCCCCTTTAATTGATACCCTTGCTTTTAAAATAGCATCCTCAATCACCCAGTTTCCGGCACTCTTCGCCGTAATTTCAAGTGCATCAATAATTGGCACACCGCTTGAGAGTAATGTGGAAAGAGTTCGTGAGAAACGGGCAATAGCCTGTTTTCTTGTCAGGTCACCAAAGATTGGTAACTTCAAAAGCAATGGGTCCAATGCCTTCGCACCAGATTCAGTTTTATGCCATCTACGAATAATCGTAAACAGGGCAATGGCAATTATTACAATTGGAATCGCGGCAATTTTTAGAAAGTTTGATAAAGCAATAACTAACTTTGTCATCGTTGGTAATTCGGCACCTATTCCGGCAAACATTCTCCCAAATACTGGGATAACGAAAAGCAACAGAATCGAAACCGCGATGATTGCGACCACAGTAATAACCGCTGGGTAAATCATTGCGCCTCTAATCTTACGCATAAGGGCAACCATTTTTTCAAGGTATGTAGCAAGACGGGCAAGAATTACATCCAGGGCACCACCAGTCTCACCCGATTCAACCATATTCACATAAAGATTATCAAAGACCTTAGGCTGACGTCGAAGTGCATCAGCAAGAGACAAACCGCTTTCTACATCATCTCGAACACTTCCCAATACCCGGCGTAAACCGACACTTTCCGTTTGTCTCGCTAAAATTTCGAGACAGGATAGGAGAGGGAGTCCAGCATTAAGCATAGTGGAAAATTGTCGGGTAAAGATGGAAAGGGCACGCCTTGATACCCTTGCTCCGAAAAGTCCAAGCCCTTTCTTCTCCTCTTTTACTTTTATTGATGTTGGAATAATCTTCTTTTGACGGAGCGCCGCGACAATATCAGCTTGAGAGGCTGCTGTCAATTCACCACTTGCTGATGCGCCAGTTGCTGTTCTTCCCTTCCAGACAAATATCGGCATATTACCTCCTTATATAAAAAATTAAACTAAACTTAAACACCATCGCATATCTAACCCAATACGGGTGACTTCTGTTCCACCATATGCTCAAACTCTTCGATATTAGGAGAATAGTCAAATGCCGTTTCTAAAGTGACCAATCTCTTCACATAAAGATTATAAAGCGCCTGATTCATTGTTTGCATACCATATTTTTGACCTGACTGAATCATCGAATATATCTGATGTTCTTTCTGATCCCTAATCAGTGCCCTTATCGCGGGTGTAGCAATCATCACCTCAGCTGCAAGAACACGACCGCCACCGATCTTGGGCAACAATTGCTGGGTAATGACACCTTCGACAACAAATGCGAGCTGAGACCTGACTTGCCCTTGTTGATGGGGAGGGAAGATATCAATAATACGGTGTATTGATTCGGCGGCAGAGTTGGTATGAAGTGTCGCTAATGTTAAATGACCGGTCTCGGCAACTGTCAAGGTCATGGCAATTGTCTCCAGGTCTCTCATCTCCCCAACCATGACCACATCAGGGTCCTCTCGCAAAATATATTTTAACGCATTACTAAAAGATTTCGTATCACTGCCAACCTGGCGTTGATTAACAATTGCCTTTTTATGTCTAAACAGATATTCAATAGGGTCTTCTATTGTAATGATATGGCAACGCCGATCGCCATTAACCTTATCAATAATTGCGGCAAGCGTCGTGGACTTACCACAACCAGTTGGCCCGGTAAGAAGTATTAGTCCTTTTGGTCTTCCTGACAGTTCCTGAACAATTAGTGGGATACCCAATTCTTTAAAACCTCTAATTTCAAATGGAATTGTTCTAATGGCGGCCGCAATACTACCACGCTGTTGAAAACAATTGCCACGAAAACGAGAAAGCCCGGCAATACCAAAAGAAAAATCGAGTTCCCATTCCATTTCAAATCTCTTCTTTTGTTGGTCATTAAGAACACTATAAACTAACTGTTGAATCAACTCGGGTGTCATAATTTCATAGTTTGTCGGCACTAGTTCACCATCAATACGAAACATTGGTGGCGCCCCAGTTGTTAGGTGCAGGTCAGTCGAATTCCTCTGCACCATTTCTTCTAAAAGTTGTTTCATTATGACGGGCATTTAACCTCCTTCCAAATAAAATAAGACACAAAAAGGTTCATAGAAGGCCAACTTCTTCACCCATTTTCTAAAATGACGCTGTCTCACGTATCAACTCTTCAATTGTTGTAACGCCTTGCCTCACCTTATCAATACCGTCTTCTCTCAGCGTCTTCATTCCCTCTTCTTTTGCCCTTAATGCAACTGCATCGGATGATGCACCTTTGAGTATCATCGTTCTAAGTTCTGAGGATATCGGCATAACCTCGTAAAGCCCAATCCTTCCCTTATAGCCAGTCTGTCCGCAGTTAGAACAACCTTTGCCTTTATAAATAATACCATCAGGAAATGCACCCTCCGATATTCCTGCATCCTTAAGGAGCTTTGGGTCTATTTTTATTGGTTCTTTGCAATTTTTACATATGCGTCGCACAAGCCGTTGGGCTTGTATCAAAATCAAGGCGCTTGCCACGAGATAATGTGGAATACCGATATCAACCAATCGGTCTATCGTTGTGGGTGCATCGTTTGTATGGATTGTTGAAAAAACAAGATGTCCGGTTAGTGCTGCCCTGATTGCTATCTCAGCGGTCTCGGGATCACGAATCTCACCGACAAGTATAATGTTTGGTGCCTGACGCAAGAATGCACGCAGTGCCGCGGCAAAGGTTAAACCAATTTCTTCATGGACCTGGATTTGATTAATCCCATGAATATTATATTCTATTGGCTCTTCAATCGTCATTATCTGTCGGTCGGGCTTATTAAGTTTGGCTAAAGTGGAATAGAGTGTGGTAGTCTTTCCACTTCCTGTCGGACCCGTTATGAGAATTATGCCATAGGGACTTTCTATCCCCTTCGCGAACTTCTTTAGTGCCTCTTCACTAAATCCCAATTTTGTGAGATCAAGCATCAAGGCACTACGGTCGAGAATTCGCATGACAACCTTTTCACCATAAAGGGTTGGTATCACTGAAACACGGAGGTCAATCATCTTATCGCCGACCAGGATATTAATTCTACCATCCTGACATAACCGATGCTCAGCAATATTCATCTTTGCCATCAACTTTAAGCGCGTTGTTATTCCAGCCTTTAAATTTAATGGCGGTGATTGTTGCTCACGTAAGACGCCATCAATCCTGAACCGAACCCTTACCTTATTCTCATAAGGTTCAACATGAATATCCGACGCAGCCTTACTAACGGCATCCGCTATATAAAAATTGACAAGCCTGATAACCGGTCCACCCTCAGCATCAGCACGAAGTTTCGCTTCTTCAATTTCTTCTTCCGTGCCGGTCTCAAGAATCTCCATATCCTCGATGCCAAGTTCCTTTGGTCCCGCCTCAGCCTTTACTTCAGCAATGCTCTTATCCATTTGATAATAACGGTCCAATGCCTGCCTGATACTCGATTCCGAAGCGAGAACCGCATTTATCTCCATCCCAGTGATGAAACGTATGTCTTCAATGGCGCTTATATCAGTCGGGTCAACCATTGCTACAGTTAGATATCTACCTTTGCGCTCTATCGGCAAAATTTCATAGTGATACGCCTTTTCGGGTGGCACTAATTTTAAAACTATCTCATCTGGAATTACATAATCAAGGTCAAAAACCTCCATGCGATAGAGATTGCTAAGTTCAGCCAGCAATCTACTTTCAGGTATCAATTCAAGCCTTGCTATAACAGTTATCAACCTATCCCCGGTCTCTCGTCGCTCCCGCAACACCTGTCGTAACTGCTCTTCCGTTAACAAACCACTCTTCACTAAATGGTTACCAAGTTTTTCTTCCATTACTCCACCTTTGTTTCACGAATAACCTCTTCTATTGTGGTCAGTCCTTGACGCAACTTTTCCAGTGCCGAACTCCTTAGTGTAAGCATTCCTTCCTCAATCGCCGCCCGCTCAATCTCTTCAATTGATGCCTTTTTTAGAATTAACTCCCTAATCCTTGCCGTAACAAGCATGCTTTCAAATATACCAATCCTTCCTTTATACCCAGTTCCCCGACATTCCGGGCAACCTTCGCCTTTATATAAAGAGTAATCCAACTTCTTTGGATCAATACCAGTGTCCATTAGCACTTCAGGTGGATATTTGACCTCTTGACGACATTTCATGCATACCTTTCTCACAAGCCGTTGTGATAGAACAGCCAAAAGTGTAGATGCAATAAGAAATGGCTCCACATTCATATTTACCAATCTTGTGACAGTAGCTGCGGCAGAATTCGTATGAACAGTAGAAAGCACAAGGTGCCCAGTTAGTGATGCCCTGATGGCAATTTCAGCAGTTTCGAGGTCGCGGATTTCACCTACCATGATGATATTAGGGTCCTGACGAAGGTAGGAGCGTAGTGCGAAGGCGAATGTTAATCCAATCTTCTCATTTACCTGTAATTGATTTATTCCCATCAAAGAGTATTCGATCGGGTCTTCCGCAGTAATTATATTTAATCCTGGGTCATTCAATTCGGTCAATGCTGAATAGAGGGTGGTAGTCTTACCCGAACCTGTTGGTCCGGTAACCAAAACAATACCGTAAGGCGTTTTAATCGCTCTACGTAAGGTCTCCAAGGTCTCCGATTCAAAACCGAGCAGATCAAGATTCAACTGGATAGTTGAGCGGTCGAGTAGCCTCAAGGCAACTTTTTCCCCAAACAGTGTTGGAACAGTTGAAACACGGATATCAACAATTCTATTATGTACCCTTGCCTTTATTCTACCATCTTGCGGAAGCCTCTTCTCTTCAACCTTTAACTTTGCCATAACCTTAATTACGGTGGCAAGCGCCCTGTTCAATTTTTTTGGTGGTTTCATAACCTCATGCAATATACCATCAATACGATACCTCACCCGCAAATCATCTTCATAGGGTTCTAAATGAACATCTGAAACATTCAGGTCAACGGCATCAGTGATAATTTTACTTACGAGTTTAAGGGCCGGACCACTCTCACTATCATCCACAACTATTGATAAATCTTCTTGGTCTTTTTGTTGTTCCTGGTCTACAACCTTCACGGAGGTTTCGCCAGCCTCTGCCGTCTCGATTTCATACATCACATCAGATAAGAGTTTTTGAACGTGATAATGTTCATTGATAATTTTAAGCACAGACTCTTCAGCCGCGACTACTGGTTCGATTTCAAAACCAGTGGCAAACTTTATATCTTCGATTGCCGCAACATCCCCAGGATTTAACATTGCTAAGGTAAGGATGCGACCAAATCTTTTCACCGGCACAACAAGGTATTTCCCTGCCAGGTCACTGGGTATTAGCTTCAAAATTGAACTATCTATCTCCTGTTTTCTAAGGTCTATAGCCTTTACACCAAAGTGTTTCGAAAGGGCACTCAATAAATCCTCTTCTTTTATATATCCTAATTTAACTAAGGTAGTACCAAGTCTGGAACCGTCCTTCTTCTGCTCTTCTAATGCCTTAACCAACATATCTTCAGAGATTAAATTCTGTTTGACCAGTATTTCCCCTAATCTCATACTAATAATATAATATAAATTTCGCTATTTGTCAAGGGGGTTGTTTCAAATTTTTTTGCATTGGGTCTATACTCCCATAGCCCTATAGTTTCATAGTATAGGGGAAGGATATTGACATTATATTTTTTTAAGGTATATTTTACTGTGCGTTTGGGTATTGATAAGTTGGTGGCTAATCATTTTAAGTTATTGAGTGGTAATAATGTCGGCCTATGCACAAATTTTTCAGCCTGTGATTCCCAATTAAGACCAACGGCAACACTTTTTGCCCAACAGAAAAAAATTAGATTAAAGGCAATATTTTTTCCAGAGCATGGATTATATAGTGCATTGCAAGACCAGAAGAAAGCAAAAGACGGTCGCAATAAAAACTTATCCATTAAAAGCCTCTATGGAAAAAGGCTATCACCTGATTTAAAATCAATAGAGAGACTCGACGCAGTGGTAATTGACCTCTTTGATATTGGAACCCGTTACTACACCTTCCTCTGGACTGCAATCCTGATAATTGAGCAAATGGCAAAACTACAGAAGCGAATCATCATCCTCGACCGGCCAAACCCTATTAATGGGGTAGTTGTTCAAGGCCCTGTGCTTGAACCAAAATACTCTTCATTCGTCGGATTATACCCGATACCTGTGAGGCATGGTATGACAATCGGTGAACTATGCAATTTAATCAATATAGAATATCGCATATATGCAGATATTAAGGTAATAGGGATGGATGGTTGGCGTCGAGAGTGGCACTACCATCAAACAGGCTTACATTGGACCGTGCCATCCCCAAATATGTCATCCCTTGAAACTGCTTTAGTTTACCCTGGTATGTGCCTTTTGGAGGGCACCAATATCTCGGAGGGTCGTGGTACAACCCGACCTTTCGAAATCTTTGGCGCACCATGGATTGAACCACATAATTTGGTAACAGCGCTCCAGAGAGAAAAAATCCCGGGGGTGGATTTTCGCCCGACATATTTCATCCCGACCTTCCATAAATATAAGGATCGACTTTGCGGTGGTGCACAAGTTTATATCAACGATTTAGGTGTGTCCGACCCTGTCTATGCAGGTTTGTCTATAATAAAGATGACAAAAGAACTATATCCTAAGGCATTCCGATGGCGTCAACCACCCTATGAATTCGAGATGCGAAAATTACCCTTTGATATACTCATCGGCAATTCCTGGATAAGAAAGGGAATCGAGAAAAATGAGCCAATTTCAGCAATAAAAATGAAATGGCAAAAGGATTTAGATAAATTTAAAAAATTGCGGAAAAAATATCTACTATACGAATAACAATGAATAACACGAATAAACAACTCGATAAATATGATGCATTTTGTGATATTAGTGATTAAAATGAATGGCATAATCCTTGCTGCTGGATTCGGCAAAAGGTTAAAACCCATAACCAATACAATCCCAAAACCATTATTGCCTATTATCAATAGGCCAATAATTGAAATTAATGTTGAATGCCTGAAGAGGGCAGGCATAAAAAAAATTGGTATAAACCTCTACTACAAGAAGGAAGAAGTTGCCTCTTACCTGGGCAACCTGCCCCATAAACTTTCTATAATCCTCGAGGATAGATTATCGGGCACTGGTGGTGCATTATTAAATTTTAAAGGTTTTATTAATGGCGACTTTATTATTCACAACTGCGATGTGATTTCTAATATCAATCTTGCATCGGTAATTAAATTCCATCAAAAAAATAGACCTTTGGCAACCTTGGTCCTGACTAAAAATAAAGGGACAAATCGTGTTGAAATATATAAAAACCGAATCATAAATATTTTCAAATTTAATAAAAAAAGTTACTTCACTTATACGGGCATTGCAATTCTATCGAAAAGAATCTTCAACTATTTTCCCCTCCAGAAAAAAAACTTTAGTATAATTGAGGTCTATAAAAAGGCAATAAGAGCCGGCGAAAAAATACTTGGTTTTCCAATTTCAAATACATGGTATGATATCGGCTCTTATGCCAGTTACTGGCAGATGCATCAAGATATTCTTTATAAAAAAGTGAAATTAAAGGGTATAAAGATACACTCACCAATTTACATCCATCCATCGAGTATCGTAGCGACAAAGAAATTAAAAGGCTTTGTCTGCATCGGTTCAAATTGTTATATAGCAAAGAATGTGGCATTGAAAAACACGCTTGTCTTTCCAAATACTGAAATCATAAAAGGTAATTATATTAATACCTTATTATCAAACAAATTCTGCATAAATGTTCCCTGCTGATTATAAAATCCTTGAAGAGATAGATACCGGTGGCTCAGTTCGAAGATTTTATAGATGTGTGAAAGGAAAAAATACTTTTATCTTAATTATTGATAAAAACCCTCAAGATTATCTCAAACTTCAGAGGCATCTTTATCGGTGTGGCATAGGGGTACCCAAGGTTTATGAAGTTCATCAGGATTCAATCATCATCGAAGACCTTGGGAAGGATTCACTTTATACCCTGATATCAAAAAATAAAAAAGATATTGAAAAGTATTACAAATTTGCGATTAATGAATTGATAAAGTTACAGATTGATGGTTATCCCGGTGCGCCGCTTAATCTTTACTATGATTACAACCACATTAAATGGGAACAGGGTTATTTCCGCCAATTCTTTCTCCATCAATTATGTAAAATGGAAATAAGTAACTTGAAGGTATTGGACAATGACTTCGTGTGTCTGGCTGAAGAGTTGATTGAAAAATCGAAGCCGATGAGCAATTTTCTTATGCATCGTGATTATCAGTCACAAAACATTCTCATAAAAGATGGCCGCGCCCGCATCGTAGACTTTCAGTCCGCAAGAATCGGTCCACTCACATATGATTTGGTAGCACTATTAAGGGATGCCTATGTAAAAATTCCAAAAAAGATAGAGATGACACTTGTTGATTATTATCTTCACAACTTAAAAAAAAGAGAATTTAAATTTAAAAAAAGAGAATTTTTAGAAGTATATCACCTGTCTGGATTACAAAGACATATGCAGGCGCTCGGTGCCTTTGCCAATCTCTCTTTAAACAAAAATAAACCACAATTCAAACAACATATTCCAAGAGGACTTGAATTGTTAAAATCGGAGTTAAAACCCAGCAAATTTAAAAATTTGTCCCGTATAGTAAACGAGGTAGCTGAGGTAGCTTATGAAAAGAATATCTACTAAAAGACTCGACAAATACTTACTTGATTGCATAAAAAAGAAGAAATTTCCTGGTTGTGTCTGCTGGGTCGGTAGTAGCAAAGAGACATACTTCTTCGAATCCTATGGTTATGCACAGATTATCCCAGGACGAATAAAGATTAATAAGGAAACTATCTTTGACATTGCCTCGCTCACCAAACCACTCGCTACCGCAAATACTATCATGAAACTCTATGAAAAAAAAGAAATCAAATTAACTGATAAAATCGAAAAATACCTGCAAGAATTCAAAAATAGGATAAATGGCAAAAAAACTATTAAAGAATTATTGACACACACTTCGGGCATACCGGCATGGTTTCCCGTTTATATATTACCGCATAAACAGAGAATGGAATTTTTGTCATCAGTGAATACAACTAAAAAAGAGGTTATCTATTCATGCCTGGGATATATAATTCTTGGCAAGATTGCCGAAAAAATTACAAAATTGTCTCTTGGCGAATATTGTAAAGAAAATATCTTTAAAAAACTTCAATCGAAGAATACAATGTTTAAACCCGGAAAAAAAATAACAAACATTGCAGCAACAGAATTTGGGAATGAACATGAAAAGAAGATGGCTTCAGAATATGGTGATATATCATCTACAAAGTGGCGAAATTACATCATTAAAGGCGAAGTCCATGATGGCAACGCATTCTATGCCTATAAGGGTGTCGCGGGAAATGCCGGATTATTTTCAAATGTTTCTGATTTAATAAAGATTGTGAATAGTTACCTTGCGGGTGCAATCGTGAAAAGTAGCACTGTAAAATTGATGATAAAAAATCATACAAATGGCACCGAACCAAGGGGACTTGGCTGGGGAATCAACCGTTACCCAGGTATCCTATCACCACGCTCTTTTGGCCATACCGGCTTTACCGGCGCCATGATTATAGTAGACCCGAAAATTGATTTAATAATAATCCTTCTTACCAATGTTGTCCATCCAAAAGTAATACCAGACATAATGATACCAATAAGAAAACAGGTAATTAAAATAGTAACCCAATAACTCTTCAGTTTATTAATAGTTAATAGATGGATACAAACACTGGTTTAAAAATTTCGATTATCGAAGGAATATTTGCCCAGATTCACATTAATCTGACCGCAGGCATGTTCTTAACAAGTTTTGCACTCTATATCGGTTTGAACAATGTTGGTATCGGTTTTCTCTCGGCAATACCCGCCTTCTTCACGGGTTTTGCCTTTTTCTCAATATACTTAGTAAAATTCTTTAAAAACCGACGCATCTCCTGCGTATTGTTATCAGGGCTGGGGCGTGGGGTCTTTTTAATACCGGGAATAATATTGCTTCTGAATTTAAAAATAAATCATGGACTATTTTTTGTCTTGATTATTATTCACAACATCTTTATGAACCTTGCGGGTAATGCCTGGTTATCCTGGATGAGTGATTTAGTCCCGAGAGAGATACGGGGTCGCTATTTTGGCATTAGAAATACAATACTAAATTTCGTTGGCATGGCAACAAATATTATTGGCGGTCGAATCCTCGATTTTTATAAAATGATTGAAACACTTGCCCGAGGATTAGGGCTTCTATTCACAATTGCCTCAGTATCATCTACCATTGCCGCCGGTATTCTGCATATGCAACCGGAACCACAAATGAAGATTGAATCGCCACATTTGAAGAAAATCTTCTTGACCCCACTCAATGATACAAATTTTATAAACCTGCTAAAATTCATATCCTTCTGGTATCTTCTTGCTGGCATTGCCTCACCCTTCTATCTCGTCCATATGCTCACCAATCTCAATATGTCCTATTCCAAGATCGCCATCTATTCAATCATTGCTGGAATCTCAAGCCTTGTTTTACAGATCCTCTGGGGACAGGCCATTGACCGGTTGAAATCGAAACCCGTTCTCACAATAAACTTCTTCTTCTGGGCATTTCTGCCACTTATATGGTTATTCGCTACCAAAGAGTATCTTTTACCCATCTGGATTGACGCCTTCCTCACCGGCATCTTCTGGTCAGGTATAAACTTGAGCCTCTTCAATATTCTATTCAGCCTTACAGAAGATAAAGAGCTGAAGGAAAGCTATTTCGCAGTCTTCTCAACAATTTCCGGTATCTTCGGCTTCATTGCCTCGCTGTCTGGGGGTCTTATTGCCCAGGCATTGGCAGGCATTAAAATTCACTTCTTGGGTCTAACCCTAATCAATTATCATCTGATGTTCGCATTTGCCACCTGCGCCCGACTTATAAGCCTCTTTTTCCTTGCAAGGGTGAAAGAGAAAGAGGCCTATCCCACAATGGAAGCACTTCAGCTCATCGGTGACTATGCCTTACGCAGATTGACCCTCTATAAGGACCTTATATTAAACATCATTAGAATTCCAAAATGATTCAGATAAACGATTTGAGAAGATTCATTTAACATAGCTGCCTGCCGCCACTGAGTTTTGAACAATTATTTAAAAATTCTGGACTTGACATGGGAAATATTTTTTTACAATATAAATGAACTTGTGTTTTTTTTAGGCATTTAGGCATTTTGGACTTTTAGGTATTTTAATTATGCCTGATGAATCACCTGTCTGCCTCAGGTAGAGGCGACCACAATTTTAGGATAGCTTAACTGTTCTCAAAAATTATCTACAGTCTACTACTTTCTACTTTAATATTAGTCTTGTAATATTCCCAATCATATCAATCGGATAGCGGAGGAGACCGATTGATAAAAGAGAGAATATACCAAATATAATTACAATTAATGACATCAGATCAAATCTTCGACCCTTTTTAATATCAACTGGAACACCCATAAATGCAGTAGTCCAGAGGCGCATGATATATAAAATACTGAGGATGGCACCAAGCCCGATGCCAAGTGCAAGGACTATTTTTTGTTGCTGAATAGCCCCCAAAATAATCAAGACCTTTGCAAAGAATCCACCAAAAGGTGGAATTCCCATGATAGAAAGTGCACAGAGGAAAAAACCAAAACCATCAACCGGGAAGAGTTTGGCCATGCCGCGCAATTTTGTAATATCCCTCTCTTTTAAATAATGATCAACCACACCGACACCAAGGAATAGCCCGGCCTTTGAAAATCCATGGGCAATGATATAGAATAGGGCACCGGCAACTGCAGCTGTATTGCCCAGTGCAAATCCAATCAATATCAAACCGATCTGACTTATCGTTGAATAGGCGAGGATGCGTTTCATATCATTTTCTACAAGTGCAGCACAGGCAGAAACCAATACACCAATCAAAATCAAGAATAAGAAAAATTCCTTAAATCCCGAAGGCAAGACTAATGTTACAAGGAAAATTCGGGCGAAGGCATAAGCACCAATCTTGACAAGGACTGCAGCATGGAGTAAGGCGGTAACTGGTGTCGGTGCTACACCGGCATCTGGCAGCCAGGTCTGTAATGGCAATTGGGCAGATTTGCCCATAATTCCAGCGATAATTAATAATGCTACACCAAAAGATGGAATCGTGCCCTGTAGTTGACCAAAATCGAAAGTATGTGTCTGATGGAAGAGCAATTCAAAACCGATGAGCAGACAGGTTGAACCAAATACAGTTATAAGAAATGCCTTATCTGCATTCAAAAGATGCTGGGGTTCATTGTGATGGCCAATCAATCGCCAGGAACAGATTGCAGTTATTTCCCAGAATATATACATGACTATTAAATTCGCGGCATAGACCAAACCCATCATCGAGCCAATAAAGAGCAAAACAAAAAAGTAGTATTCGCCCTGATATTTATCATCCCTCATATATTCGATTGAGTATACCACAATCAAGACACCAATCAAAGAAGATGCAAATGCCATGAATGATGCCAGGGCATCGGCAGTGAAGAAGAGATTGAGCTCAGGGAAAAAAGATAATTGGAAAAAGAATGTTCGACCACCCAGGATAGTAGGTAATCGTAGAATAGCAAGAATGCTGGTCAATGAGGTAAAAATGATAACAAACACTTTTTGTAATGTGGGTAAGCGACCCAAACAGAGGACAACAAAGGCACCAAGGACAGGTATAAGTATCGTTGCCGTTATCATCTTATAGCCATACCCAAAACAATTCGATGAAGCGACCTGACTGTAGGGTAAGCATTATATTGATGAGAAGGAGAACAACAATGAGTAACTCTTCCGAACCGAATTTCTTTTTCAATTTGAATGTAGCACGTCCTAAAAAGACTTTTCGACTAATACGCAAAAATGCGGCGAGATTTAAAAAGGTGCCTAAGCCAACCAAATAGATGATTATGTTATTATCCTCAAAGAGTGAGGTAGTCATAAACTTGCTAAAGAAATTGATGAAGGGAGGCAGGGCGGAAAGCATTAAACCACCCATGATGAACCCAACTGAAACGACACCTGCATTATTGACCAAACCATGAATCTCTTCCATCTGTGTCTTCCCTGTTAGGTTGATTGCGGTTCTTATACCTATATAAACAATTTCAAGCGCAATAATAGAATTTATTAGTTGGAATAGCCCTACCCCTCCTGCATGTCCAGAACTAAAAGAAAGCAAAATAAATCCTAACTGTCCACCAGTAACGGTCAGCAAAAATTTATTGAGATGATTCTCGGTCAAAGCCATGAGTGGTCCACCAATTAATAACATTAATGCAAGGATTTGTAACTTTATCAAAGAGCCAGTTGCTATGTAACCCAACAAAGGAATAAACAAAAGAATGATATACCATACTACGAGTGACCGTAAGGTAGAGCTGAAGAATCTGGTCAATTCAACGACGATATAATTAGCCTGATCAATAACACGGTCAAGGTATCTGAATACAATCAAAGCCATCCCATTAGTAAATCTTAATAAAAGATTATAAAGGTCATAGGCGCCAGTTTCGCCTTTCTCATATAGGTGTTGTAGATAATTTATATATTTTATTGATGAATAAAATTCAGTACCGGGGATACGAGCCTCTTCTTCAAAAACCTCACCACCGATGAAGACCGGGCTCTTCCTCGGTTTCAGGGCCGTGCCTAACAAGAATATAACAAGACCTATTATGAGCGCTACAATAATAAGGATTGTGGCAATCGTAGGTGACCAAAATCCTGTTTTTTCAACAGAAAAAGGTAATGAAGGATAAATTAAATATTTTAAAGGAATCTGTGTTGCAAATATACCAAACACAATGCAGAGCAAAGCCAAAATTACCGTTGGTGTAATCATCGTATAATTTGTTTCAGTTACTTTTTCGAGTTCTTTTGGTCGGCTACCGAGAAAGATGGAATGAATAATTTTAAGAAAGGACGCCAGAGTTAGAACGCTGCCAAACATTGCCGCAATTAAAAATATTGGCCAGAAATTAGTTTGTCGGGATAGCTCGACCACACCTTGATAGACCATCCATTTCGAATAGAAACCATTGAATGGTGGCACCCCAGAGATTGCGAACGCCGCTACAATAAATGAAAATAAAGTAAATGGCATTTTTGTTCCTAACCCGCCGAGATATTCAAGTTCTGTAGTTCTTGCGCGATATTCGACTGAGCCGGCAGATAAAAATAAACAGGATTTGTATATCGCATGATTAATCATATGGAATAGTCCTCCAGCGATACCAATTGGCAGACCCGTGCCGATTCCTAAAACCATATATCCAACCTGAGAGACAGCATGGAAGGAAAGGAGTTTCAGTGCTTCTTTTTGAATCATTGCCATCATCACCGCGGCGACTATTGTTATTGAACCAATTACCATTAGGAGCATCCTTAAAGGCAATGAACTGTGGAGGTCAAAGATAAAATAAGAAACCCTTATCAATAGATAAATGCCTAATAATTTGTCGAGGCTTGCCGGTATGAAAGCCATTGTCGAAGCAGGTGCAACCTTGGCTGCTTCGGGTATCCAACTGTGCAAAGGCATTGCTCCGGCTTTGGCAAGAACCCCAATCAATATTAAAATGTAAGTTAGAATTAAAAGACGATGGTCAAGACTTAAAGGGTTATCTAAGGTTATTGTAGTAACACCGAATTTGATAAAAAGTATCAGAAATCCAAGAAGCAAAAAAATATCAGAGACACCAATAATGAGAAACGCCTTTTGGGCAGCTGCTACTGGGTTTTTATGGCTTATCATCATCATTGCATAAAGTGTCGCTACTAAAAATCCCCAGAAGAATATTAGAAGGAAAAAATTGTGTGAAAGCGCTACACCATTGGCAGAGGCAAGGGTTAATAGGACATAAAAGAGGTAAAAACGACTGCCAGCAAAACCATTGAGGGCTATTGGTGAATAGAACACAAGCAAAGTTGCAAAGAGCGAACAACCCAAGACGATAAAACCGCTTAGATTATCAGCATAGAGCGTAAACGAAAGACTATCGAGATGCATAATTTCAAATGAGATAGGACGAAGACGGGCGATAAGAAAAATTTTTAGTGACAGATATAAAGTGAAAAGTGCAAAACCGAGACTTAGCGCCTTTTTGATTGACTTAATTAATGCAAAAAAGGAAAACGCCGCCGGAACAACAATGACTAAAAGAAGTAAGACTCCATTTATTTCAGTCATATCAAAAAATCTCGTTTTCGATTATACATAGATTTTGGCAGTTCTTAATAGCATTAGTATCCCCATATTTCGTTTAGATAAACAGTCCTTTTACAGGCTGGACAGAGAAATCTCATGTGTTCACTGCGATACGGAGGGATATCAAGATTTTTGGGGATTGCCTCTTCGCCATACTCTTGCGATAAGGTCAAAAATAGATTTGAATTGGCATATGCCAGCTCACCAACACGTTGGGCAATCCATAACAATTGTGCGTGGGTCGTTATAACCTCACCACACCGTTCGCATATAATCAACTCCTTCTCAATTGCATTCTCGTACCCATCTCTGGTAATCTGTGCCAAATCGTATTCCTGAGTATGTCTGATTCCCTCTTTTGTAGTGCAATAAGCAACACACTGTCCGCAGTAGACGCAACGTTCCTGATAATGGACCTCCCGACGAATCTTTCTTAATTTATCGTCTATTTGGGCACGGGCATTTGCTGGGCAGACCTCAACACAGGCACCGCACAGTATACACTTTTCGAAATTAAATTCGATTTTTCCTCTAAAGCGCAATGCCGCGGGCGAAGGTTTAAAGGGAAATCTGCTTGTATATGGTCCAGTAAATATCGCCCTGATTGCCTCGATAAGTTCCCTCAATTTAGGTGTTCGCATTTAACCTCTTATACCGCCCCTTTTGTTGTTTCTTTAAGCATCTTTGTATCGAACAGGAAAACAATCACACCAAAAAGAATACCAAAGATAATTATTGAGGCGGTCAAGATTGGTGACCAGAAGTCATACCTTATCACCGCGAACGGCAATGAAGGATAGATAAGTTTGCTTAAAGAAAAGTGATTGACAAAAATACCAAAAATTACACATGTCAGGGCGAGAATGAGTGTTGTAGTTACCATCTCAAAACGAGGTTCGTAAACTTTATTCAGTTTCTTAGGTCTTTCGTGCAGAAAAATCAAATTTATCATTTTTAAAAACAAAACCACAGTCAAAACACTGCCAAACATTATTGCAAATAGAAATATTGGCCAGAGATTCGTTTCTTTCGATAGTTCAATAACGCCTTGGTAAAGCATCCACTTTGAATAAAATCCGTTCAATGGTGGGAGATCAGAAATTGCCAACGCCGCGACAATAAATGATAACATTGTTAAAGGCATCTTCGATTTCAACCCACCAAGCTCTTCAAATTGTGTAATCTTTGTGCGATACTCAACTGAACCAATCGATAGAAATAAACAGACCTTGGCGATTGTCGTATTAATCATGTGGTATAGACCGCCAGCAACACCAACTGGAACACCTGTTCCGATTCCCAGAATCATATATCCAACCTGCGAAATTGTAGAAAAGGAAAGAAGTTTCATCGCCTCCTTCTGTGCCATTGCCAAAACCACCGCTACTATTATTGTTACTACACCAATTACCATCAAGACATACTTTAGTAGCATTGAACTTGAGAAGTCAAAGATAAAATAAGTTAGCCTCACCATCATGTATATACCCAATAATCTACTGATGCTCGCTGGAATAAAAGCCATCGTAGATGCGGGAACAACCGTTGCGGCCTCAGGGATCCACACATGAAAAGGTATTGCACCTGCTTTGGTAATCGCACCGATAGTTATCATAACAAATGAAGTGATAAACCAGGGATCATCTAACCCAAGTCTCGGTTCACAAGGAAAATTGATATTACCGCCGTGTTTTACAAACAACAGCACAATGCCGAACATCATAAGATAATCAGTTGTCCCAATTAGTGCCGTCGCCTTTCGTGCTACCCATGAAGATTCCTTTTTGCCAACAAGAAGAAAACCATATAAGAAAAATGAGAGAATATTCCATAACAGAAATAGAAAGAGCAAATTACCACATACAACAATGCCGTTGGCTGCTGACAAAGTGATGGCAATATAAAGATAATAAACCTTTTCTTTGGGCATCTTTGACATAGCCCTCAAGGAATAAAACCATATCAAAAATGCGAATATTGAATTGAAAAGGAGAATCAAACCAGAGAGGCTATCAAGGTAAAATCTTAAATCGATCCCGGCTATAGTTGCAATGGAATAGGAAATTATCTGTGTCCGTGTTGCAATAAAGAGTCGTATCGAAAAATAAACTGCGAGGAAGAAACCAAGAAAATCTAATTCACTGCGCAGTCGGTTAAGAATAAATCCCAATAAACCAGCAGTTATAGGTAATAAAATAATATAATAAATTTCATTCATTGATATAGACAATTGACCGGCTTATAAAAAAAGATACCAAGAAATAGGGAAATCATTGCGAGTATGAATACGATAGTGATTCCCGCATAGTTTAACTTTTTATTTTTTTCAATCTTTTTACCAAAGAAGATTCCGTGATAAAATCGAAGGCAATAAAATAGTGTAACTACTACACTCGCAATTGCACCGGCACCAAGATAATGGTTTCTCAGAACAGCACCAATAACCACACTGAGTTTAGAAATGAAACCAATCATCGGAGAGAACCCAACAAGTGAACCAGCTAATAGAGCCATTGAAAAGCCTAAAACCTGAGATTCCGGTAGCATGCCACCCACCGTCTTCAAATCATTTTTACCTGTTGAATCCTCAATGATACCGACACCAAAGAAGAGTCCGGATTGGGCTAAGGCATGGGCGAGAATATATAATATGCCACCGGTTATTCCATACCTTCCCCCGACTGCCAATCCGAGAAGGATAAAACCAGTTTGACTTAGCATAGAAAACATAAGCAGATCTCGAATATTCGTAACAATTAGTGCTACAAAACCAGTTGTAATACTTGTAACAGTTGCTAACCATGCTACCAGGATAAAAAATCCGGGTAAGATATGATTGCTATTAGTAAATAATCGGAAAAAGAAAATAATCCCAAGATTTATAGTGATGCCGGCAAGCATGCTACAAGTTGTTATTGGCACCTTTTTATACCCGGGAACAAACCAGGTATGGATAGGCAGTAAGAGAGATTTTGCAAGAATACCAAATAAAATCAGCATTGAGGCAATACTATTGTAAATTTTTATCTCAAGGCTATTGAATGTTCTATTTCCAAAATAGGAAATAGTCAAACCAATAATTATAAGAATGGTAGATACAATATTTAGTAAGAAGGCAATATTTATCCTCTGGTAACTTTGGTCTTTGTGATAAAAATTGGTTAGCCGCCATTGTGTATAGTTTGCAATCTCCCAAAAGATATAAATAAGTAAAAGATTGTAAGAAAGTGCTATACAAATACTGAAGAATGTAATCAATAAAAGGAATAGATAATATTTTAACCGATGTCTCTTTTCTCGTAGTGAAGTAAGGGAATAGATGATAGACATCAAACCAATAAAAAGAAATAACACGCTCAGAAAAATACCATAGCGATCAAAGAAAAAATGAAATCCGATTATCTTCGAAATCTCCTTCTGATTTTTTCTGTCTTTTCACAAGATAGTCTTAATAAATCCTTACCAGAAAATTTCCTTTTGCCATGCTCATAAACTATGGTTCTTTCGGTACAGCAATAGCAAGGGTCAACAGCGGCTAAAAGGAGTGCGGCATCAGCAATTGAGCAGCCCTTGACTGCCACTACATTTGAAGGAATATTCATATAACTGGGTGCACGAATCTTATGTCGAATAGGCATATTTGAACCATCTGAACGGACATAATGGATGACCTCACCACGAGGTGCCTCATGTCTGCCAATCCCTTCACCCGATGGAATTTCATCTATTCTTGTTTCTATCGGGCCTTCCGGCATGTTCTTTAGGCATTGTCTTACAATCTTTACAGATTCAATACACTCCAATAACCTTACATTTGCCTTTGCGAGGATATCACCTTCTTCAAAGACAATAATATTCCAGTCTACTTTATCATATGCATCATAAGGGTCATCCTTACGCACATCAATTGCTACACCTGAGGCACGTGCTGTAGGTCCCAAAACACCATAGGCAATGACATCTTTTTTAGGTAATATACCAACACCTTCAAGCCGCGCCCTAATGACCGGGTCATCCCGCACAGCATTTGTGAACATCCTCATCTTTTTTTCTACTTCATTAAGCACCTTCTCAATTTTTTGATAATCCTCGGGAAGAATGTCCCGTCTTACACCACCGACTTTATTTATTGCATAGTGATTTCGATTGCCCATTATCAATTCAAATAAATCTAAGACCGGCTCACGATAACGCCACACCCACATCCAGACTGTATTATACCCGATGAAATGTCCAGCAAGTCCAAACCAGAGAAGATGAGAATGTATACGCTCCAATTCACCTATAATTGTTCTAATATGCTGTGCTCGTGGTGGTGCCTTAATGTGGCAAATATCTTCTACCGCCAGAACATAGGCATAGGGGTGGGAATTGGAACAGATACCACAAATTCTCTCAACTAAAAATGGCACCTGGTCATAGGTCATCTTGGTAGCGAGGAACTCATGGCCACGATGATTATAACCAATATTTATTTCTAAATCTACAACCTCTTCACCTTCAACAATCAACTTGAAGAACTCAGGCTCTTCCTGGAGTGGATGATAAGGACCGATCGGTACAATGCGTCTCATATTTTAACCCGCTTTTTTGTAAGATAATAGTTTCACTGCTTGGCTAAACCTAATTTCAAAATTCGAAATCCTATTACCTTCCAGTTTATCGTTAATGGGTACTGGGCATCGCTGCCCGTATTGTTTTTCGTTGATCGTTTTTTAGCTTTTTGGGACGTATAACTATGCCCTTTGACGATACGGGTTGCTATGCCCCGAAACGAATTACGTATAACTTTTAAAGGAGGATTTAGTGCTTCGAATTTAGAAATTGTAATAGAATTAACTTTCACCATGGTCTCTCCTCAATGGATATGTCCCTTCGGGCCAGCCCTCGGCAGTCAAAAGCGGAATCAGATTCGGGTGTCCAACAAAATCAATACCTAAGAGTTCATGTATCTCCCTTTCAATCCAGTTTGCTGCCGGCAAAAAATCTGCAAGACTTCTTATTTTCAAATCATCCTTGGGAACAATCGTCCTTATCGTATAATATGTACCCACCTCATCATGGGAAAAATGGTAGAGAATTTCGATGCCATCTGATAGATCAATACCGGTAGCAATTGATAATCGAAAACCTTTTACTTCAAATAGAAACCTTGCCAGATCATAAGCCTTTTCTCGTTCAATTTTTATATATACACGACGGAGAGAATGTATCTTTATTGAAACTACTGGAAATTTTTGAAGTATTTCATCAAGAATTTCTTTTGAATACCCTTTATTCATAATCTCTTCAATGCCTTTACTACACCCATAATAATCGCCTCAGGTTTTGGTGGACAACCGGGAATATAAACATCAATTGGAATGTGCCGGTCATAAGGGCCAACCACATTATATGAATCTTCAAACATATGGCGATGGCAGGCACAGGTGCCGATGCCAATCACTAAACATGGCCTTGGTGTCTGCTCAAAGACCCTCAAAACCCTTGGCAGGGTTTTGCGATTAATAACCCCTGTAACAAGCAATGCATCTGCATGTCTCGGTGACCCAACCAAAACAATGCCAAATCGTTCCAGGTCCCATCGTGGTGTCAGGGCGTCGAGGATCTCGATGTCACAATTATTACATGAAGCGGCTGAAACATGAAATACCCATGGTGATTTCTTCAATCCCCAGAGTTTAATATTTGCCATATGCTATCCCTTCATAATCCATAAACTGCCAAAACTAAACCCATAATAGATAATACCCCAAGACCAATCCAGAAAAATCTTAGGGCCTGATCAATGCGTAACCTTGGATTCGTATTTTTAATCAAAATAATGAGAAAAAATATTAACAGAAATTTTGGGACTGCCCACCTGCCTATAAAACCACCCCACAGTATTGAAATCATGAAACTGGGCAAAAGAAACAACATCATTGCCTTCGTTATCTTAAATATTCCCAATGCTACACCTGAATATTCAATATATGGTCCAGCCATTATCTCCTGTTCTGCCTCAGGTATATCAAACGGCACAAAACTCAATTTTGCCTGAATGGAAAATAGAATAACCACTGCAGCAATTACACCGGATAGTGAGTAGAGAAATGGCCCACGTGCCATCTGGGTAAGGATAAGATCGCCCAATTTGATTCTTCCGCCTCCCTTCAATATAATACTCGTAACGGCAAATAAGAATGGTAGTTCATAAGCAAAATACTGGGTCATCTCCCTTGAGGCACCAACACTTGCAAGAGGATTCCTTGAGGCAGAACCGCCAATAATTACACCAATGGGCGGTAAGGCAAAAAGATATATGATTACGATCATATCACCAACAAATGTACTTTCCGGATTGGCATTCGTCGTAAACAGTATAACCGCCAGCATAGTCATAGCAACTAAACCGAGTAAAGGACCTAAAAGAAAAAGGGTTCTTGAAGCACCTTCAGGAATAATCGTCTCTTTTAATAAGAGTTTCAGGAAATCGGCATACGGCTGGTACCATGGTGGACCTATGCGCCACTGAATCCGTGCGGTAACCTTTCTGTCAATCCAGGTTAGAAATAGTCCTACTGCCGCGGTAAATAGAAAACCTGGATACACAATATAGGAGAAGAGTATGCTTATTACACTCATTGCCGTCTCCTGAAGAACGGATCTTTAGAAACTAATCGCATGCCAATCTCGTGTTTTTTAATCTCTTCCTCGCTTAAAAATTGTAAGGCGCCTGAAGAACATGCCGCAACACAACGGGGTCCCTCAACACGGTCATTGCATAAATTACACTTTTGAGAGATATGTCTGACCAAAGTGGTATCAATTACACCAAAAGGACAGGCAAATAAACAATTCATGCAGCCGGTGCAGATAAAAGAAGCCCTTGTAACTAATCCAGTTAAATCGTCCTTTCTCATCGCCTGGACTGGACAAGCAGTGACACAGAGTGCATTCTTACAGTGTTTGCAGGCAAGGGGAAGATAGGCTATTCCAGCGATATCACCATGCCTGATCCGTGCCTCACCTTTGAATGCTGTCTTGCAGGCGGCCTCGCAGGAACGACAGCCACAGCATAAATCGAGGTCTAAAACTATCCTTTTCGCCATATTTCAACCTCGGTGGGGACAAAATTTATTATACTATTATCAATTTCATAATCAAAAATCCCTTTTGTTTCACTTGTTTCAACAGGGACAGTAGCAAATCCAGAATCTACATCCATAGTCAATTTTGCTACAAATTCGATCTTCCGATTTTTCGATTCTACAAACACGGTATCACCCTTTTTAACACCCAATTGTTTAGCATCAGTAGAATTCAACTTAATCATTTCCTTTTCGAAAAATCCCATAAAGTTAAAGGCAATCTTTTCGCCAATTAATATAAATTTCTTCTTCTTTTTACTACACCCTTCTAAAAGTCTTTGTGCCTGTTCTTTAACATCAATCTTCAATTGTGGCTCTTGCAATACTTCACCCATTTGAGAATCACCACCAATTAGCTTAAGAATCTCATCAATCTTTTTTGCGCCACTCGCTGGCTTGATTTCTCCACTTAGTGATTTTTTGCCAAATGTAGTGATAATCGTTCCCGCCTTTTCGAGATTCAAGGCAACCGGTAATATTGTGAAATCGTTAAATTTCATCGGTGAGGTGGAAATTATACCCACACCCTTCAAATCCTTCGCAATTTGTGGATAATAAAATGGAAAAAACTCACCAAAATTGAACAAATATTTTATCTTCTTCTTTTTCGCAAGATTTATAATGGAACCAAAGTATTGATTACCGCTGAACCCCGCAAATTCAAAGAATGGCATGACCTTTTTACCACTGAATTGGCTCAACCGTGTAAGGGACTCAGCCAATAAAATTGGGTCATAGGTATGTGCAAAAGGTAAAACAATAACTATTAAACCATCTTTCGCACTCTTAAAATTATTTGAAATTTCTTTAATCAATGTGTCAGAAATACCTGTAGCAATTGAGTAATCCACACCCTCAATTCTTTCTTGGGCAAGGGCGAGCAGTAACAAAGGTTCAGTGTTAACTTTAACCTTTAAAAAATTGTTTGCGAAAACTGATGTATGTGTCGTAATTGAATCAATAACGATTAGTCTGTTTTTCCGATTACCCAATTTCCAGTTTATCAAAGTTTTAGAAATCATCGGCACATAATTAAAGATATCACCTATCACAATGACCATCTGGGCATTGTCAATTTCACCTAAAGAAAACGGATTATTTATATCAATAAATTTCTTTAAAAATATCTCAGGCTCAAAATATGTTGAGGCAATATTTTCTATGCCAAATTGTTTACACAAACCAACGATCAATCCATAATCTTCAATTGTAATATTTCGGTCAAAACATACCGCTACATTCTCAATTTTTTCTAATATCGTTTTCAATTCCTTT
>Ga0315310_10000063_pt1 | contig 73658 bp, 62 predicted proteins | sample TDP5_MG_FD_203630 | JGI IMG/M metagenome (GOLD analysis project Ga0315310, IMG submission 203630) | Freshwater sediment microbial communities from Lake Towuti, South Sulawesi, Indonesia - TDP5 | ecosystem: Environmental > Aquatic > Freshwater > Lake > Sediment | place: Indonesia: South Sulawesi...
GCGGTAAACAAGTAAGTAGTACGCTGAGATGGAAAAGAATCAAATGAACAAGTCTCTATTATTCGGCTCTGAAGGTTTGGGTTGGTTGGATAGAATTTCTATGCCCACACATATTCAATGATGGTTTGTTTATGCTTGTTACCGTATTCAATTATCCTCTTGAACGCTTTTTATTGTCTTCTTCGTCTTGGTACTAGCATTGGCACTTTCTTCCTATAGTCTCCGTATTCTTTGCCGAATTCCTTGATCAGCTCTTCCTCTTCTTTCCATGAGATAAAGTAAATGATTACAGCCATCATTGGAGTGGACAGCAAAGAATACCAAGCTGACAATAGGAAGGAGGTTCCCACGTGTGCTAACAACCCTCCTAGATACTGTGGATGTCTGACAATAGAGTAAACGCCTTTAACTGCAATTTTGTCTGGTCGATGCGTTTCCGCTGTGCGCAAAGTTGTCTTTGTAACTCCTTCAATTCCCAGCCAAGCACCAACTGTGAAAAGAGGTAAGAAAACTGCCAAGTGAGAAATGGGAATTGGGAAATCAATAGCAGGAACCAGAACTGACAAATTCTGGAAGGCTGGGAAAGTAAACCTGGGTTGAGGTGAAATCCACATTCCAAACCAGAAAATGAAGAATCCCCAGCCTGAAACGGCACCGGAAATCTCACCAATCTTTATTCCCCTTTCTTTGCCATATTTTTCCTGAAGGCTCAAGTGCTTGATTGACAGGAAATAAAGCGGCATAATGGCAACCACGCCCACTGCACAGATGAAAAACCAGATGTGCATATTTGCTCCCCTAAACCTACAACACAAGCAGTTTAGATTATAAGGTCAATGATAAACCCGTTTCTTGCTAATTCGTGGTAACAGACCTTTCTCTTTTATTTCTGGTGAAGATACTTTGTTGAGGAAGAATTTTTCTTCAGCGGTGAAGGGCTCTTTCTCCCACTCTGGAATCTTGAGCACTATGTTAATTAGGATCACATCAAAACAAAGAAGTCGTACAGCACAGTTCAGCGTGTACAACTACAACAGTTCAAACCGCAGCCCAACATTCCGGATGATTACGTGACTAGGAATAGCCCGACGACACACATATCAACAGCCTGTAGCCCAACATAGAAGTAGTAGTCATCGTACACACGGCGCTGACGACTACTTCTAAACCTAAAGCTCCCACGGTATTATTACTGATTCTAAGCGAGAGTTAATAACATCTGAAACAGAAACCGCTACAAACAGACTGCGCTTGCGTGTTCATGGACAACTGTTCCAACCTGCCCGCAACAACGGTAAAAGAAGGTATAAGGGAAATGGCGCCTTCTTCTCTTGAAATTTCTTCTGCCGCACCCACCCGCTAAACTGGCATATCTATCCGTATCTATCTTCTTTCCAAGGATCAGCCGTGTTACTATAACCTCTCTGCTCCCAATACCCCAACTCCTGATCCTTCGTAAACCTCAACTTCCTCACCCACTTCGCACTCTTATACGCATACTTCTTAGGCACAACGAGCCTCAATGGACCACCATGCTCAGGCTCCAACGGCTCACCCTCAAACCCATAAGCCAACAACACATCCGGCTCAAGCACATCCTCAATCGGCAAACTCGTAGTATAATCGCCCTCACAAACAACAGTCACAAACCTAGCCTCCTTCAACGGCTTAACCAAATCAGCAACGGCCTTGAACGCCACACCCTCCCAACGATTATCCAAACGGCTCCACCCAGTAACACAATGAAAATCACTAACAACCACAACCTTCGGAAGCCTCAAAAACGCATCATAATTCAGCCGAACCGGATTCGCCACCAAACCATCAACCACAAAATCCCACATCCTCGAATCAAACCTAGGCACTGGACCAACATGCAAAACAGGAAACCTCGACGTCACCCTCTGATTCGGCGGAATCCTATGCCCCTCTCTATCCAAACTAACGCACCTACACCTGCAAACTAACATACCCACAACAGCAATTATTCCTTTTCGCAAGCCCAGCCCTCACCCAAACCGTCAAGAACGAGCTTGAAATTTTGAAACACTTTTTTAGACCGGAAAGCATTCTAATCAAAGCAAAGCAGTCACACCACCTACCCTGAACAGAGTGAGACTGGAGCCAAACCCACAATGCAGCAACAACTAGAATTCTCTGAACTACTACGCCTTCCCGTAGTTCACGAGGCACAGCTCTACGAAAAACAAAGAGGCAACAAAGTCAAATGCAGCCTATGCGAACGGCGCTGCACAATCCAGCCAAACAACAGAGGCACATGCAAAACAAGAATCAACATAGATGGCACACTCTTCACTCTAGTCTACGGCGACCTCAGCGCACTCGAAAGCAGACCCATCGAAATCAAACCCTTCTTCCACTACTGGCCTGGCTCAACCGCACTCACATTCTCCACATGGTCATGCAACTTCAACTGCGCATGGTGCCAAAATCACCATCTCTCACGAACCGAGCCTAACCCAACCAGATCCAGCCACTACTTCAACCCAGAGAAAATCGTAAACCTAGCCATACACCAACAAGACAACGGCTTATGCGCCAGCTTCCAAGAACCCACAATGCTAACAGAATGGGCTCTCCCCGTTTTCAACTTAGCGCAACAAAAGAAACTCTACTCCTGCTACGTCTCCAACGGATACATGACACCAGAAACCTTGAAGCTCCTCAAAGAAGCCAACATGACAGGACTAAAAATCGACGTGAAAGGCGACAAAGAAACATACCAAAAATACTGCGGCGGAGCAGACGTAGAAAAAATCTGGCGCAACGCACACGAAGCCAAGAAGATGGGCTTCCACGTCGAAATAGTCAGCCTAATCGTGACCGACGTGAACGACGACGAAGAATGCCTACGCTGGATAATCAAAAAACACCTAAAAAATGTGGGCAGCGAAACCCCCCTACATTTTACACGATATAACCCAGCCTACAAGTTCACAAACCCGCCAACCAAAATCGAAACCCTAGAAAAAGCCTACAACATGGCCAAGAAAGAGGGCGTCAGCTACGCCTACATCGGAAACGTTCAAGGCCACAAATACGAGAACACCTACTGCCCAAAATGCGGCAACATGCTCATCCAACGCTTCGACTACACAATATCGCAATACAAAGTAACAGAAGATCACAAGTGCCCAAAATGCGACCAACTCATACCAATCGCTGGTCATCGAATCAGAACGTGGCGAACCTTAGTCTAGGCAGGAACCAACTCTCACTATCAGACAGCTTGACGCGTCATCAACGTTTTCTCAATATTCTCTAAGCGCTTCTCGATCGCATCCAAACGGTCAAGTATCTGCTTCAAAGTCCTACTTACATCTTCAGTCGCCGTCACAGGCACAGGCGTCGGAGATGGCCAACCTAACTCCTCTGGACGTTCTGGGCGTCTTGGCATAGGAACAGGCGGACGATAAGCCGCTTTATCTTCACCCTTATTCCTACTCATATCAGATCCGCCAGTAACAGTGGTCACCCACACAATTAAGCATTAAAGCAAAGACAAGTTTGGGCAACGTAATTACAATCAATGCTTCTATTTACTCTCGAAGGGTCAAATATAAATGTATAAACCAGATTATCATTTAATCTCGTTTCGTAACCCTGAATTACGGGCTGAAGCCTTTTCTACACGCTCAAGATCATTCAACAACTCGGATTGAGGGCCGCTTCTTCTTCCTGTCTTTCTTGACTTCCTTTTGCTCCTCTTCCCTCGCAACCTTCGGCTCCTCGTCTACAACGCGTATCAAAGGCTGCTTTTCTAAGCCCTCGATTTTGGCGCCAGGATACTTCTGCTCAATATCTCGCCGAAGCTCAGCCACATCAACATCGCCTTGAGTCTGCACCTTCACGACCGGCTTGCCCTTCTCATAAGTCACTGAAATGGAGTAACCCGAGCTGCCTCCAGAAAACGACTTGGGCTCAAACATGGAATCAGGCTCGTCGAAGCCGAAAAGGTCAAAGAAGCCCTTTTTCCGCTTCTCCTTAGGCATCCGCGTTATCTCCCAAGAAAAATAGACGGGTGCCAAAATTAAAGTCTTATCATAGCTTTTTGTCGTCTCAATGTTTCATGAATTTGTCTTCATATTTCTTCAGGTGTTCAGCTGCTTCTCCAATGTCCATGAACAAAGTGTCTACTCTTTCCACGTCCCCTACAGCAACCTTTTCGTGTCCCAGAGACCGAGCGTTCTGTGCCGCCAGACTCAAAAGCTGGACTGCATAGCGAAGGCTGCTTTTAGCGCCGACTTCAGTTAACTTCTCGAGCGCTGCCTTCTCCAATTTGACTTTCTCTTCCTCAGACCTCAGACGAAGTATTTCACGAATACTGTCTGGATCATATTCCTCAGTTGCGATGATAACAGCGCGGTCTATAAGGTCAAGTGGAAAGCCTAAGGGACTTTCAACATCTGTTCCACGTATGCGAGCTATACCCCTGTTTGTTGCAAGTATGATTATAGGCACAAGTTCACTTTCCATGGCTCTACCCAAGAAGCTGAACGCTTCCAAATCCAGCAGATGGGAGTCGTCTATGAACAACACGCCGGGGTGAATGAACGCTTTGCCCTCGTCAACCAGTTCCTTCACGTGTTGATCAACGCCGGAGCGGATTTCAGTGTCAATCTCTTTACTCTCCGCAGCACCCAAGAACATAGAGAAAAATCCGCCTCCGCCGCGGCTTCTAGCGTTTATCTCATCCATGTCCGCAAGGGTTAGAGTATAAACGAACTCTTTCTCTTTCAAAACTTTACCGTTTGGACGCGGTACCTTCTGCCGCGTGTCCACATCATAAGTCTTGCCCTTAGCGCTTTCTAAGCTTAACCCAAGATTTGCCACTCGTCCAGATTCGGCGTCTATCTGAACCACATGCCCTTCAGAAATGTTCTCCTGAATGATCTGCTGTGCAATGCTAGCTCCAGCCTCAATCGTCTTCTCTTCCTCCTCAGTCTTCAAAGTAAGCCTAACACTTTCAGGCACCTTCTGATATGGGTTGTAGGGGTGCGGAGCCGTCTTAATGTCAGCATTGACCACTTCGCCCTCGTACACCTTGCGCATCTCGTGAATCTCGACGCCAATGCACTTTCGTATAGCTTCAATCAACACCTCGGTCTTCTTACGTTCACTGCTGTAAATCTCGCTTCCACTCATCTGAATAAACGGAACATTCGCTCCCAACTCCCTCGACACAGCCACAGCGATGGCAGTTTTGCCCGTGCCCGGCGGACCAGCTAAGATTATAGCTTTGCCGCTTAGCTTGCCGTCCTTAATCATTTTCACAACCAAACCAGCGCCTTCGCGTCCCTTCTCTTGACCCACCATGCCGTCCTTGACCTTAACAGCCTTGAGCTTCTCATCCAAGCCTAGCCCTTTCACATGCGTGTGCGCGCCAATACGCTCGAATCGTGATTTCGGAGCCGGCAGTTCTTTTATCCCTGCCATATACGAACTCACCTTCCACATGTCAGAATTGACAAACGCAACCCTATTCAACACGAAAATATAAATTTTTAGTCAACTGCTCAAGCTAAACAAACTGCACATGTAACAAAGGAAAAACAGGCGAAGAGAGCATTGAAAGTACGCAGAGAAGTCCAAGCGATAATCTTCGACGAAGTTGACAACGTAAAGAAAGTCCTAATCCTTAAGAAAATCGATTACTTATCCCGACGCTACCGCTGGCGACTGCTCAAAGGCGGTTTGCACAATGGCGAACCCGAAATCGAAGGCCTGCAAAGGGAAATCTCTGAGGAAACAGGTCTGAGAAACTTCAGAATATTGAGTAAGGTGCACGCTTACGAGTACTTCTTCAAGGGCATCAGACACGTCGTCTCCAGCTACCTAGTGAAAGCAGATTCGAAAGAGCCGATCAAACTGCAGAGATCAGAAGTCGCTGATTACGTGTGGACAACAAAGCAAGAAGCCTTTCAAATGCTCCACTGGAACAATGAAAGAGACGTTCTAGGACGACTTAAATAAGCGGTTTCATGGAAACTTCGGTTTTATCGCAGCTGTTGAGCACGCGTCAGCACATTTAAGACACATTATGCATTCTGGATGCGTGAACTTTCCCCACGGCTGATCCAATATTGGCACAAGCATCGGACAGGCTCTGACGCAGTCGCGGCAGTCTTTCCCACATCGCACAGGATCACGTCTCAAACCCAAGAAACTGAAACGCATAAGCACAGCTGAAAACGCGCCCTGAGGACAAAAATATCGACACCAACCTCGAGGAACATACAAGACGAGAGCCAACGTCAATCCAAGAATGATCAAGCGAGCCCAAAACAAAGCTTGAGTAGACGACAAGGAGCTGATCATCAAGCCTGCAGCATCTGCGCCGGGTTCAAACAGCAATGGAATAGCATGTCGTACATCTAATACCGTTCTGGGAATCACAGCAAACAACGTGTCAGCTGGACTTATTGCGTTAAAAGGCGCGATAGCGAAGGCTCCTAAAGCTTGTTGATAACCTTTTCCCAGACCTGCTGCGACAGACAAAGCCAACACGCCTGAAATGAGCAAGGTCGCAGCCAAAACAAAATACTTCAACCTAATCATCTGATTGTGCGTACGAGGTGTAACAACCGCATGTCTCTTCCTCATAACTTCAAAGACGTCTTGCACAAAACCAAAGGGACATGCCCAAGCGCAGAAGGCTCGACCAACTAGGACAGAGGCGATAAATATCGATGCAAGAGCAAGCCACGGCGGAATCAACAAATATAACATGTACTGCAGCGAGCCTAACGCTTCACCCACGGTCTTCGAAGGAACACCGAGCAACCCAGTGATAGGCAAGAGTATCGGCCAAGGACCCAGACCCAAGAAAACCGCGTTGAATACGAAAAACAGCAAAACCTGCATGATGATTCTGGCGGTCTGAAACCTCAAGAGCCTCTTTCTCATACCAGCCTGTTTAACCTCATCGGCTGTGATCTTGGCTTTTTTTGTGTTTTCTCTCTCAACACTCAAAGTTTCTCGTCACCAAGTTTCCAATGGCAGCTGCTGAATTGCTGACGTTTACCTTATGTTTTTAGAGACGTGAAAGGCTTAAGTTGCATATAAATCTTCAACAGACGGCAACAGCCACGTTTTAATGGAAGAGCAGGGCTACTTGACACTGAAGAGGCCATCAAGGGAACGCCTGTGCAGAATAAAATCCCGGATAGACTCGTACAACTACTGAAAACTCAGAAATATCACTTGGTCGGCTCACACTCAGCCGTCAAACGATGTCGATGGCTGCACGAAACCCTAGTCAACGCTCGCCCGTGCTACAAACAGAAGTTCTACGGCATAAAAACGCACAGATGCCTGCAAATGACGCCAGCAGTCCATTACTGTAACATGCACTGCGCCTTTTGTTGGCGTGCACACAGCGGAGACAAACCCGACCTGCGATGGAAAGAAACCCCTAACATGGCATGGGATCAGCCTAAGGAAATAGTGGAAGGCTGCATTAACATGCAACTGAAGATTTTGACTGGCTACAAGGGCAATCCTAAAACCGACACATGGAAACTGAGAGAAAGCACTAGACCTGGACACGTTGCCATAAGCCTTACAGGAGAACCCACATTGTACCCCCAGCTGAGCGAGTTGATTTTCTTGTTCCATAGGCGGGGATTCACCACATTTCTCGTGTCAAACGGCACCATTCCGGAGGCTCTGGCTAAACTAGGCGAAGAACCGACGCAATTGTATGTCTCGCTTTGCGCTTACGACGAACCGTCGTTCCTCAAAACCTGTCGTCCACAATTCCCTGAGGCTTGGGCTAAACTTAACGTAACCTTAAGCCTGTTGCCTAGTTTTACGTGTCCAACCGTGCTTAGGCTGACTCTGGCGCGAAACCTTAACATGAAGCATCCCGAACTCTACGCTAAGCTGATTGAGAAGGCGAATCCAACTTACATTGAACCCAAAGCGTACATGCATGTAGGCTTTTCGAGACTTCGCTTGAACTATGACCACATGCCAAGCCATGAGGAGATTCGACACTTCGCTGAAGAAATAGCGGAAAACACAGGCTATCACATTCTCGATGAGGCGCCTGAAAGCCGCGTGGTCTTGTTGAGTAGGTTGGAAAAGCCTATTAGGCTTGCATGATGCTCTCCAATAACCGTTTGGACGGCTGCAAATCCTTGTCGTTGAAAAACCTGTTAGGCAAGATTCAGGGTGAACTGCAAAAGCGTGAGAAGGTCCATGAGGAAGTTCAGCGAGACATGCGGCGAGCCACAAGGCTCTCTAAACAAGCCATATTGTTCACGCATCAACAGAAGTTCAAAGACGCAAAAAAACTACTGAAAGAAGCCACTGGGCTTTTCACTAAACTGCGCTTTATGACTGAGACTTATCCTGATATGCTGTATTCAGGCTTGGTCGACGCGGCTTTTCAAGAGTATTCTGAAGCTCAGACTTTGCTGACGCTGGTTGAAGAGAACCGTTTCATAAGCTCAGAAGAAATAAGCGTGCCTTCTATCGCTTACGTTCTAGGACTTGCTGACGTAATCGGAGAATTAAGGAGAAGAGCCCTAGACTCGTTGCGCAAAGAAGATATCGGAACGGCTGAAAACTGCTTGCATTTGATGGAAGACATCTACGTGGAACTCATGGCCATGGATGAAGCCTACATGCTTGTTCCTGGACTGCGCCGAAAGAGCGATGTGGCTAGACACCTCATAGAAACCACACGAGGCGACATAACCATCGAAGCTCGACGTAGCTCGCTTGAAAAATGCATGAGAAACCTTGAAAAAATCGTCAAAAAGAGGACTAAGAGATAGCGAAAGAGTCAACAAAATATGCTTCGCGGTAGATTCTCGGTTGAGCGAGCACGCAAACTACAGCAACACTTATCAAGACAGGTCATTAGGGAAGACGCGCTCGCTGGAAAACTGCGTTATGTAGCTGGAGTTGACGTAGCTTATTGTGGAGAATGGGCGATCGGCGCAGTTGCTGTATTAGACTACGCTTCACTATTAACTGTAGAAACTAGGAAAGCCAGAGTTAAGATAAGTCTTCCATACATTCCCACACTGTTATCGTTCAGAGAAGTAAAACCAGCAAGAGCCGCCATTGGTAAGTTGGAAATCCAGCCAGATGTCTTTCTCATTGACGCCCAAGGGATAGCCCACCCTTATCGGCTAGGATTCGCCAGCCACCTAGGGCTAATTCTTGACAAGCCAACTATCGGAGTGGCAAAGAGCCGCCTGTGTGGACAGGTTCAGCCTATGGATAAGCGAGGCTGGTCGCCCTTGACGGACAAAGGCCAGGTCATAGGCGCAGCGCTTAGACGAACCGAAGGCGAGCAGCCAGTGTACGTAAGTATTGGGCACAAGGTTTCGTTGGAGAGAGCCATCGAAATCGTTAAGCACTGCACGAAATCAGCAAGAGTGCCCGAGCCAATCCGTATGGCACATGTTCTAGCCAGCGGGGAAAGGAAGAAACACAAACAAGAAATAACACGCGAATCCTAACAAATCAGCCAAGAGGAGAGCCGAAAAGGTGCATCCGCAACTGAAGAAAACACTGAACAAAATTGCTGACGAGCCACTCCGAAGGAAAGTCGCTGCTTTGATGGAGAACCCTACAATAGAGATAGCAGGGAAAGCCTACAAAGGAATACCTTTGGAAACATCGCCCGCAGGTTTATCTCATCATCACAGTTACCCAGGTGGCTTACGCGAGCATATGGTTTCAACAGCGAACATTGCGATGGCGCTATGCGACACAATTGAAAACGTTTACAATGGGGAAGTCGACCGAGACCTCGTCCTCGCTGGAGTCCTCGTTCACGACATTTTCAAAGCGTTAACATACGTTCAACGAGATAACGGCACCTACGCTAGCGCGCCCATAGCCGAACGCTTGGATCACCTCACACTTGGAGTAGCCGAACTCATCCGCAGAGGTTTTCCCCTCGACTTGGTTCACATCATGGATTCGCATATGGGCTGGCAGCACGGACCAATAGGACCACGAACAGCAGAAGCCTTGATCGTGCACCTAGCAGACATGGCTGATTCACGACTCAACGGCGAAGTCCTACGCGCCGCACAATACTTGCTCCGCGAAGCCACTGGAGCAGAACTCGCCCGCATGACAGCCACCGAAGCCTTCGAAATCGTGAACGCCAAAACAAAAAGGGGTTGGGAAGATGTGCCCAAAGCCTTAGACAAGATACGAACAAGACGTCAAAAATCGTTGTAGAAAGCTTTTATCATTACTAAAGCTGCGATACTTGCAGAGGGCCCGTTGCCCAGTCCGGATTAAGGCACCGGCCTTCGGAGCCGGAGAACGAGGGTTCAAATCCCTCCGGGCCCGCCACAACAAGATCAACGGTTCAAATCGGAATTCGTGACGATAAGTACATTCGAATGGCTCGTTATACGCTTTGAATGCTTATATGGTCTTAAGAAGCAAAGACACGCTTAAGCTGTGAGAGTGTCGGGCATGAAGATTCTGGGTTTGGTTGGTTCCCACAGAAAGAACGGGAATTCGTATCTCATTTTGAGGGAGGCCTTCAAACGTTGCAACGTGAAGGCTGGAATCGTGCAGCTGGCTGAGGCAAGCATAGAATGGTGTAGTGCTTGTGGACTTTGTAGGGACACCATGAAATGTGTGATCGACGATGATGTGGAAGGCATATTGGATACGATTGTTAAAGCTGATGTTGTGGTATTTTCGGTTCCTAGATATCTTCCAATACCTTCGAAATTTATGACTTTGATTGAAAGAATAGGCGCGTTGTACCATTACAGACTGGAAAAAGATCCCGATTTTGACTTGCCATTGAAGGGAAAACCCTTTGGAGTAGTCGTTGTTTCCGCTGGAGGTGGAAGACAAGCTTTGGAAGCGCTGAAGGAAATTGCGTTCCAGGTAATTCACTGTTGGCATATGAAACCGGTTATGGCAGACACGTATCCATATCTTGGAGTTTTGGCAAAGGGCGAGGAAATCGGTGATGTCTTAGAAGACCAGAAGGAAATCAAGCAAGTAGAGGAACTGATTAAGAAACTAACCATGTAGAATCCAGTGGGATTCGGATTTATTCGCCTGCTATGCCGTTCTTGCACCCTGTGCTAAGCTAGGTTTGACCTTTACAAATCAGGAATCTCTCCGTAACAGTTTCCGTTGCGCCTTATCCGAAAAGCTTTCACCACAGTGTTTCGATTTAGCTTGGATCACTCGTCTGAGGAAAGAATGATGAGAGTTGCTGTGTTTCTGCTTTGAAAGTCATTTTGTCTTTGTTAGCCGAACAGGAGTAGCGAGAGAAGTAGCGAAATAGTTGTTATGCTGTCTGCAAGCGAGCTTTCAATTGGGATTACGAAGTTGTCTGGATCTAGGCCCTTTTGATAGGTAAGCACCGCAACCACGTAGGATATGGTCGCGATTGTTGCTCCTGCTGCCAGATTCGTTGTAAGCATTAGCGCTGTGAACTTAAGGATGTTTGGAAGGCTTAGTAATCCTTGTATAGTTAGGGATGAAATCGAATAAATGCAGAACATAACTGAAGATGCTGCCCACGCGGCTGAGATTTCGATCGTGTGGTTCTTTATGGATGAAAACGATGATCGAAGCGTGCCGAGGGCAAGTTTCGTAGTGGCAGTTGAACCCACAACAGCTCCAACGTCACCCATGGTGTCGATCATGGCTGGGTAAACAGTGTAAACTTCACGTCTCTCTCCAACAGCCTCTGCAATCTTGCCGAGAGTCGACCCAGTTATGTTGACTATGAAAACAACAAAAAACAATGTCAGAAGCGACTCTTTCACTGTCTTTACGAATTCAGGTTCCCGTATATTCTTCGCCAACAAGTATGCTGAAACAGACGCCAAAGCCAGACCTACAAGAACAACAACCAATTGCCCAGTCGTGCCGGACAAAACAAAAACGTTCACCACAACGATGTAAATCATCGTGATAAAAAGGTCGGATACGGTAGACTCTACAGGATACAAAATTATGTCAGGATCCAGTCCATGCTTGAATGAAACAAAGGAGACTGCCATAGTCAATGGTGAGACAACTAGCAGTGCTAAAGCCATTGTTGCTATTATCACAAATAGGATGCTCAAGAAGTCAGATGCTGGTATAGCTAAGAAGACGTTTCCAAACAGCATCGCAACTAGACTCATTCCAATGCTGGCTTCAAGCGTCATCATCACGACGGCTCGAAACAACAGATAGAAGCTCTTAGTATTGCCAAAAAACCGAGGCTTCACCGTGCCCAAGTGTAATGCTGTGCTCAGCCGACCACAGAACAAGCCTCCTATGACTCCCCTAGCGCTTACGACGGAGGGATAAACTAGGATAGCCCATGGGGCGAGTCTGAACAAGCCTACATATGAGGCAATAATTGTTCCAGCTACGATTCCGACTAGGTTGAAAGCAAAGGCTGTTAGTGATTCCCTTAAGGTCTTAGCAAATTTGTGTTTTGATTCCGAAGCCATAGCTTGTGATAATCCTCTGAAAAACTGGCGTGGTATTGTCAATAAAGTGGCAGTAAAGGATTTTTGGTTCGTTGGTTCTTCCTGCTTTTTTAGCTAACTATTTGTGCTTGATCTGTGTAAGGAGAGTTCTGTTCGAGTGTCTGTGCTGGAGAGCGGCTTGAAAAGGTTTAGCTTGCGGCATCTCTTGTAAACACGGGTCATTTTGTGCTGCCTCCAGCATCGTCTGCACCTCTTTCACCCAAACGTTGACTGCATCATTTTGCATTTCGTTTATAAAGGTGTTTCCATGCATTCAACGGGTGGTTCAGTGGCGAAGAGGACAAAGATTATCTATGGTTGAAAATCTATTCTACAGATACCACAGGAGTCGAACTGTTCCAGTGGGAGTTTTCGTCATAAATGGCAAGATTAGAGAAAATTAAGTACAAACCCATATCGGTTAGAGACCTGCTCGTTGAGATGAAAGATCTCTCTGAGCTGATGATTGATCTGGCGTATTCTGCGGCTCTTTTCAACAGTCGTCCTTTGGCTGAAGAAGTCATTGAAATGGAGAGGCAGGTTGACAATCTCGCTTATCTGCTTGATATGAGCGCCATGCTCGCTGCCAGAGATGCAAAAGACGCAGAATCTCTTGTGGCTGTGTCCGTTGTGGCTGGAGCCGCGGATAAGATTTCGGACGCAGCAGGCGATATAGCCACTATAGTCTTGAGAGAAATAGGCATTCACCCCATAGTGCGGGAAGCGTTCGAAAAAGTTGAGGAGCAATTGTCACGAGCTGAGATTCAGAAGGGTTCTGTCTGGGCAAATAGGACGCTTCGTGACCTTGAGTTGGCTCCGAAGATGGGTGTCGATATTATTGCGATACGCCGCAACAAGGAGTTTATAATCAATCCGGAACACGACGAGCTTGTGCTTGAGGGAGATGTAGTCATAGCTCGAGGCGCGCCGATGGGTATAGAGGAGTTTGAAAGACTTGCCGGCAAGACTCTGAAGACTGCGGGGAGTTAGATGATGACTTTGGATGCTTCATTCAAAGAGATCGTTGACATGCTCGCTGAACTGAAGGACACGTCAGAATTGATGATGGATCTTGCTTATTCGTCCATATTTCTTTACAGTAAAGAGCTGGCTCAGGAGGTAGCAACACTCGAGGAATACGTGGACGACTTGCACACTAAGTTCGAATTGCTGGTGTTGACTAGATGTATCAGCGCAGAGGAATCGAAGAATTTCTTGGGGCTGATTAGACTTGGTGTGGTCACGGAGAAGATAGCTGATGCTGCCATGCAGATCGCTGGGGTTGTGCTTAGAGGATTGGAGCCGCATCCTGTGCTAAAGCTGGCTATTAAGGAGGCTGAGGAAACTGTTGTTCATGCGCAGGTGTCTAAGAAGTCGCCGCTGGCTGGAAAGACGCTGCGGGAAGCTCAGGTTCATGAGGAAACAGGCATGTGGGTGTTGTGTATCAAAAGGGGAGACAGATGGATACGTCCCAAACCAGATACAGTGATAGAGGCAGGAGACCACTTGATTGTCTCCGGATATGCTGAAGGCGCGGAAGACCTCAAGAGGTTGACAAACTCGGAGAAAAAGTCGAGGAAATAAGTCGATCGCCCAATACAGATCGCGTGCAAGTGTTGCAATGCATGTTTTAGAGCAGCATTCGCGTGAATGTTGGCGGCTGCGGGAAAAGAAATTTCAAGAGAAGAAGGCGCCAAATCCCTTTAGCCTTCTTCTCCCATGTTGAAATGCGTTTCGCTGCAGAAGCTATGCAAGCGTCGTCGTAAATACTGTTCCTGATGACGATATTATCCAGAATGTTGGCTGCGGTCTGGACGGTTGTAGTTGAACATGCATACTGTTTGAGGCAGTCTGAATTTTCATGCGTCGTTAGCTTTCGCTTAGAATCAGTAATAATACCGAGCTTGTTTAGGTTTAGAAGTAGTAGTCTGTGCGGCGTGTTTGTTTGACTACTACTTCTCTCGTTTGGGGCAATGAGGACGACTTCTACACATTCCGAGGGCGCGTTACTTCAGCTACTTTTTCTAGGCATTCTATGGCTGATTCGTAAGTTGGGAAGCTTCGCATTCCGCATTCGGGTCCAGCGTAAGCTATTCTGTTTTCGCCGAACCTTTGGAGCGACTCCTCTAGCCTGTGTTTCATTGTTTCAGTGTTTTCTAGGTAGGTTAGCGGGTCGGTTTTCTTTGCATTCAGGTTTTTCCATGCTTCGGCAATCTTTTCGTTGATGGTAGCGTCAGTCATTTTCTGTGTTGATGTGCCGACTATTTGATCTCGGATGAGTTGGTCAAAATCGGTTATGGCGATGCTTGCTTTGAGGAATTTGTCTGTGGCTTCGAGTTGATCTTTGGTGCGTCTGGCTTGGTAGAATGGGTCGTTGACATGTGATTCGATTATGTTCAGGGATTTGACTTGCCAGAACAACTCGTCAGAGGTGTTGTGCAAGTGCAGGCATGTTTGTGCGCCTTTGGCTCGGATTTTCTGCATCATGGTTTCCCATGCTTTGAGCAGGTTTTCTCTGCCTTCTGAGCCGCGGTCTAGCAGTGGGTCGTCGACAAAGCCGAATACTGGTTCGTCTACTGAGACTAGCTTTGCACTGCCGTGTTTGCTGTTGAAGATGTTGGCGTCTGTTAATTGGGCAAGCACGTCCCCTAGGCGAGTGAAGGTGTTCTTGTCTTTGTAAGCGAAGAAGGAGCTGATTGTGTAAGGACCGGTGATGCACATTCGCAGTTTGAAGGGTTGTCCAAGTCTTTCATAGATGGTTTGCGATCGGTTCTTGATGGCTTGGGCTTCGGGTATCAAGCCTTTTCCAGATTTGACAGCTAGCGTGCCTGCTTCGACGTAGCCTCTGTTCACTTTGGCTAGCCCATCGATCATGTCGATGAACATTTGGGTCATGTCTCTGAACTGCGGATAGTTAGGTACGTTGATGCCAGCTTGAGCCTTATCAATGAAACCGGAAACTACTTTGCTTTCAAAGAGCAACGTTGACTCATTGTTCACTTGCCCATAATCTCGAGCGCCTGCTAAGAACCTGTTGATGTCGCCTTCGAATGGCAGGCTGCCCACATCGCAGGATTCAAGCATTTATGAAAACAGTCCACCATTACACATTGCTCATGACTTTGGCGACATTGTTTTAAAGTGTTCCCATCCACGAGCCTGTATGGGAGTTCTCTTACCAGGCACTTTTAGTATTAAAGTCCTTTTCGCTGTTACGTGGCCAGTGCGTATCAAGCGCACTTTCTTAGTCGCTTTCTCGTATAAATTTGGTTTAATTGTGACTACAAGCTCGTACTCTTCACCGCCGTACAAGCTAAGCTCAATTGGGTCAAGCTTGTATACTCTGGCAAACTCGACGCTTTCTTCATCCATCGGGAGATTGTCTATTACGAACCCGACTTGGCTGGCACTGGCGAGTTCATGAAGGCTCCAAGCCAATCCGTCGCTTGAATCTATCGAAGCCGTTACAGCGCCGCTTTCAGCCAAAGCCAAGCCCTCGCTTAGCCGTGCTCTAGGCATCAGAACGCTGTTAACAAGTTTCTTCTTAAGTGGGGCAGAAAGCGAAGCATGGCTCATAAGAATCTTCAGCCCTGCAGCCGTTTTCCCAAATGCTCCGGTGACTGCAACGACGTCGCCCGGTTGAGCTCCGCTACGCAGCATTAACGTGTTCTTCTTCGCCACACCAAAGACTGCACAACTGATAACTAGGTCTGAGGCTTCACTTGTGTCTCCGCCTAGCACGTAAGCTCCGTATTCCCGAGCGCCAGCATTCAAGCCGTTAGCTATCGCTTCGACATCCTTCTCTGTCATCTCTCTTGGGAGACCCAGTGAAACCAGTATGGCAGTTGGCTTTACGCCTTTTGCAGCAAAGTCGCTGATGTTCATAACTATAGCCTTGCGTGCTGCCTGGCACAAACTCATCTGAGATGGCACGTCAGTCTTGCCCACCAGCATGTCAGTTTTGATGACGGCAAGCCTTGTGTTTCCAAGATCAACTGCGGACACATCATCTCCGAAGGGGACAGCCATGTCAGGCATCGGTTCCAAGCGTTTCAGAATAATGTCAATGATTCGGCGCTCGCCTAGAGATTCCACGCTTTTCAAATGGTCAACCTCAACTCTTCTTTTATAAAGCGGAAAACGCCTTAAGTCTTTGCGGCTGGTCACCAAACCCTTTTAAAAACACGGCTACATGAAATCCATTGAAGTGAAAAAGAAGGATTCTGAATGAGTGAAGTTAAGAAATGTCCAAAGTGCGGCGGTGAAATGGAAAGAAGGACCCTGAGGGCAGGCGGCGGGGGGTACTTCGTTGAGCTGTCTGACTCTGAGAGTGTTTGGAGAATAGGGAAACACGATAGGGTAGTTGGTTTCCTGTGTCACGAATGCGGGTTTGTTGAACTTTATAGGGATGTGAAGAAAAAGAAAGATCGAGTGCCCGAGCCTATGCGAAGCTTAGTGCGGTAGGGGATCAAATCGGGAAGACACTTCTTTTTTTTCCAGACTGCAAAGTGCCTTGGGACTATTTCAGCTGCTTTTGCTCTTTCCTTTCCTTCGCTTGAAGGTGAATCCCTGCGTCGAAGCTTATACTCTAAGTATTGTCTTGTAACTGTAAGCGAAAGCAAAGAACGTTGGAGATGCATATAGCCCGAAATGCATCTTTTAGAAAAAGTCTTTCTTGCTATATGTATGTGTCCCTTCAGGCATGTATGTTGATTGTCCGCAAGCTTAGTAGATTCCAAACCCCTATTTCCTACTACAATCCCTGATTCAAATTTCACGCCACATGTTTTGCATTTGAGGTAAAGGCTGGGCACATTTTACAACCGTGCAATCTCTGTTTGCGTGTTCGAGGATTGTGAAACTAGAGCTCAAAGGACAAAGTCAATCATTGAGTGTCTTTGTGGACTCCTTCAAATCTCAAGCTGCGCTGCAGTCTTAATGTCTAATTGAAATCCAAGGAAAAAAGGAAGATGATGTTTACAGTAGTCATTTTCTCATAGCGACGATAACGCCTACAAGGAAACCAGCGCCGATTGGAAGTATTGTTAGGATCCCTAGCAGCGAAGCTAGTGACCTCAGCATCGAGGTTATCTCGACGATGTCTATGGCGTATCCAAGCTTCTCAAGGAGCCCTTCCACTCCGCCAAATCGCCAAACGTTCAGCAAGATGCCAAGAGTCAAAATGGCGACGATGGCTACGATGTACTTCAATGCCTTCAGGGAGAAATACCCCAGACCGAAACCTAAGCCCAGTTGTATCAGGAAGATAAGCAGTGTCTTCGGGTTTGTCAGTAGTTCCGATAGCGCTTCTGAAAGAGCGTCCTGACAAAGAGCTTCTGGAACGAACACTGCGATAGGCAGAGCAATCGACAAGAAAGCTAACAAGACTAGACCTTTCCGCATTACCTTTCCCTTCGACCCTCTCAGTATTTACTACTTGTTTCTGTCTATAAAAGCCTTACTTGAATTATGATTATTGATTCTTCTACGAGTCGGTTATTGAATGAAAACAGATGTGCAAATGCGTGATCTCTGGCAAATACGGCTGCTTTTGTGTGTATTCCTGTAAATCATGGCGCACTAGTCTGTCTGCCTTGTCATCTACGGTTAAACGTTTTCATCTCCTGACATTGCCACATAAGTTGATGATATATCCATGGATGTTTTAGGCATGTTAACAACTCAGTAATGATTTCGGAACAACTTATTCTTGATGAAAGATGGCAAGCGTAGCTGCAGAGATAATATTAGTGCTGATTAGCTCTTTTCCATTGCTGATAGGTTTCTTGATAGGGCGGAAGCTGAGAAAACGCAGAAAGGCGATACAATCCCTACTTGAAGCTTCATAGGTATCTCAGGCTTTTCGGGTTTCATTATTGCCAGCTTAAGCCGTCCTTGATATCATCCGAAAGGCTTTAGTTAGAGACATCATGCAAATAATCCTTGTGGGAGAATGTATCAGGAGAGAGAAACAAGAGCGCGACAAATGCTGACCAGACTTCGGACAACTCTGGATGATATAAGAGTTGCACTGAACATAAAAGGAGTCAACAAAGAAAGAGCCCTTGAAGAATACTTCTTGCCACTAAAGAAAGAGTTTGACCTCACCGACATCATCTACGACGAAAAAACCTTAAGACTCCACTTCAACACCAAGATCAGGCACTCCTATAAGGCTGTAACGGAAATCCAAAAATTCCTGACTCAAAAAGAAAGAGAAAGGGGAAAAGTAGAGGTAAAGGAAGGCGAATACTTCAAGATCTCGATCTCCAAAGGGGAGGTCAAAGCGTACACAAACTATCTGGAAATCAAGAGGGATCTGATTTCGGATCCAAACCTCCATGAAACTCTGGCTTTCGTTATCGACGAACTAGGCTACCTCTCTCAGTCGCAATGATAATTCCGTGGAAGTTAGCCCAAAAGGGCTTCTTAGGAAAAGCTAGACGCTCGTGCTCCAACTAACAGATCATGGTATACCATTCTACAAGCCGCGCTAAAGCAAAAGCTGAATAATGCTTCCTCAGCAAAAGGGGTTCGAAAACTGCTTCGAACCTGATTTAAGCAGAGAAAGAAGAGCCCACAAAGCGCTTCATTAAAGCAAAAAAACAAAAATAGGACTAAATAGGCTAGATTTTAATTAGGATGTCCGCGCCCCAATATCTCAGCGGCTAGAGCAATGCGCGCGTAGCAATGTCGGGCATCTAATCCCGCCGTTTCAATATTATGCCAATTATCTTGCGTTCGATGAGTTTCCACTTTGTTCAAGTTGTTTGCCTCTCTTGTATTCCTTATGAGGCGAAGAATGGCTCAGGTCTTGCACTAGAACTTTGTTCCATAATCCTTAAAATTAGGCATAGCCACGTTTCTGATTGCTGTTTCTATGGAGAGAAAGACTGTATGAACTTGAAAAAGCCATCGTTAATCATCACTCTGGTTCTGATGGTTTCGTTGTCATTGTCAACTGCGATGCCCTTATTGGTAGGTATTGCTGAAGCTGTGGAATCCAGCGAGGTTATTGTTCCAGGTTTCACTCCTTATTCTCAGATCCCGTCAATACTGCAGAATCTGAATGAGAGCGACAGAGTCCTGGTCAAAATCATAGGGCAATCTGTCAACGGATACAACCTTTACCTAGCCTTTGTTGCGAACCCCGAAGTGCTGGAAAAACTGGACTTGTACAGGGAGTTTGCAGCATTAACAGCTGAGAATCCCGAAGCGGCTCGAAAGCTAGTTGATGAAGGCACTGTGGAATACAAGGCAACGATTTTCATAACTGGCAGCATACATGGAGATGAAATGATGGGAACCGACGCATGCTTGGATCTAATGCAGTTATTGGCTTACCAGAACACCGAGGAAGTGGAAGCCATCTTGGAGAACACAATCAGTCTCATTTACGTGTGCGTGAATCCTGATGGGCGAGTAGCTAACATGAGGTATAACGGCAACTACTTCGACCTGAACAGAGATTGGCTCACTGCGTCGCAGCCTGAAGTTCGTGTAGGAATCGAATACATATACAAAGAATGGGCACCTTTGGTCAACATCGACCTCCACGGGTACATGGGCGAAGACTACGTGTTGATTGAACCATGCACGCCCCTGCACAATCCAAACGCTGAAGAGGACATTCTACTCGAACACTTGTTTCCGATGGCAGAACAAATGGAAGCCTCACTGAAACAGATTGGAATCGACACAATCATCCCGTACAGGGATTGGACAGCTACATGGGATGACTATCCACCCATATTCACGCCAATGTATGGGTTCTATCACGGATGCTTCGGTCTCACATTTGAGTCAACAGATCCTTATGACAAAAAAGGAAGCTCAGAAATATCCATCAACGCTCAATTCATAGGCACCCTCGGAGCCTACGAGTACGTAGTTGAACACAAGAAAGAGATGTCTGAAGGACAAGCAGAAATCTTCCAAAGAGGAGTAGACAACGCTAACCACTGGCTGAACGAGGCATACGACAGCTTCCCGTTCGCGTTCATCCTGCCAATGAGACCAGACCTCCAGATGGATCCAATAGAGACCGCTCGGATGGTTGACAACGCCATCTTTCACGGCTTGAAAGTGCACATGGCAACAGAACCCTTCACATTTGGAGCCACGAAATATCCAGTCGGAACCTACGTGGTTCTGATGAACCAGTCAAGAGCTGGCTTAGCGATCAACATGCTGTGGAAGGGCGAAGACACATCTGAAAAAATAGATTATCCGCCTTATGACACCTATGCCTGGAATTTTCCTGAACTCTGGGGTTTCACCCGCGTCCAGGCAGACACGGAATTCAGCGCTGAACTCGTCGAAGTGGAGAAGGCTGCGTATCCAGAAGGAGGCGTTCAAGGAGACGCTAGTTATGGTTACGCCTTGAGAGACGACACGAATAACGCTGTTAAGATGGTCAATCGACTCCTAAAGGAGGGTATAACGCTGTCCTCGGCAACGGCATCGTTTGAAGACTCTGGAAAGCAGTACGATGCGGGAACCTTCGTAATCCCGCATCAGAAAGGAGACGTTTTCATCGTTGAGACCGCGAAAGATCTTCATCTATCACTGTTTGGACTCGGTCATGAGCCTCAATATAAGAATCCTCTAGAACTGCCCAAAGTGGCTATCCTTTACGGTAGTGGAGTAGAGGCTTCAGCTTACGGCGAAACTCAGTTTGTCCTGAGTAGCTTGGAGTTTGATTTCGACGTTCTCAACTACGTGGATGTGAGAAAGGCTAAGCTCAAGAATTATGACATCGTTGTTGTTCCAGATGGTTCAGCAGCCGCCATATGGACAAAACTTGCTAGCAAGGGACAGAAGAAGCTCTTGGAATTCGTGAAGAATGGTGGCACATACTTTGGGGTCGGAGAGGGAGGCGCATACGTTCTCAATTACGCGAAGTTTCTCAACGCCCGAGCCTATCGTACAAAATGGTATGGAGGATACAACAACGGCATCGTAAGACTGGATTATGAACCAGATCGAATAACAGCGGGCTACCCTTCTGAAAGCTATGCTTATGCGTTCTTTCCCGTATGGTTTGGCGAAATCGGAAACGGCGTCTCAACTGTGGCATCATATGCTTCACATGAAATGCTCCTCGCAGGATGGTGGCCACACAACGAATTGGCAGAAGGCTTCGGCGCAGTCATAAAGGGAGCCTATGGACAAGGAAACGTCATCCTTTCAGGAGTAGAACCTACTTTCAGAGGCCATACAGAGTTCACATTTAGGCTGGTGGCAAACGCCATATTCTATTCAACCTCAAAATAAACTGTGAAAACACAGCAAAAATCACCTTCCCCTTTTTTACCTCATGATCCTAGTCGAATTGCACGAGTCTTCCAGCAGAGCAAAGGCTTTTCTTTTGGTGAAGGTTCTCTTTTCTCGAAAAGAAAGGATTCTGCCCCGATAGCTCAGCGGTTAGAGCAACGGTTTCGTAAACCGTAGGTCGCGGGTTCAAATCCCGCCCGGGGCTCCTTCTGCTTGCTCCGCAGACCTCTTTCAGGTAGCTGAGGCTATGCAATAAGATGCAGCAACAAGAAAGTGACAAAGCATCCAATAATGAACCCAAAAGACGTAAAATGCTCATGACCATGTTCATGCGCAACAGGAATCAACTCATCCAGCGTAATAAAAACCATAACGCCTGCCGCAAAAGCAAGACCGAACGGCACAAACATAGGAAAATTACTCAGAAACGCCGCGGCAATCAAGGCACCCAACGGCTCCATGAGACCAGAAACCAAAGCCAGCCGAAACGCCTTCCACCTAGAACCCCCACTCGAGCAGATAGGTAAGCATATGGCTATGCCTTCAGGAACATTGTGAACCGCCATAGCAACCGCAATGAGCAAACCAACATTCGGCGCAAAGGAATATCCTGAAGCAACCGCCACGCCTTCAGGGAGATTATGAAGAGATATGCCAATCGCAATCAACAAGCCGGATCTGAACAGCTTCGCATCCACCAAGCCTTTCTCGCTCACAGAAAAATGCATGTGAGGCAACACAAAATCAAGGGAAAAAAGAACCAAAGCTCCCACCATAAACCCAGACGCCACAAACGGCAAATCAGCTATATGAAGAGCTTCCGCCATCAGCTCCAAAAAGGAGAGCACAATCATTATCCCAGCAGCCAAACCCATCAAAAACCCCAGCAACTTCTTCCCAGGTCGATGGAAAAACACACTGACTCCTCCTAAGCCTGTACACAAGCCAGCTAAAGTGCTCAAGACCAATATGTCAGCAAGACTACTCATACAGTCGCTCCATGTTTCCACAATCGCTTCGTTTCCACTGTTTCATTGAACTAACTATTTTAATTAAGCTAGCGAACACCCTTAACATCAACAGCCTAGACACAGATTTCAGAACACCGACAAACTCTACCAGAAGCTACTTCACTGTCACAGCTTTAGTCAAGTGCCTTGGCTTGTCCGGGTCTAAGCCTCTTTCTACAGCAGTGTAATATGCAAAGAGCTGCAATGGAATGACAAATTGGATAGGACACAGAAACTCCGGCACATCCTTAACAACCTGAATATAATCGTCTGATAGAGCCTTAATCTCCTCGTCCCCTTCTTCGATGACAGATATAATTGAAGCGCCCTCAGCCTTAGCCATCTTAATATTGTCAATAATACTCTTACGAGTCTCATCCTTTGGACAAATGAAGAAAACAGGCGAACCCGGCTTCATAAGATTAATGACGCCCGGCTCCATCTCAGCAGCAGGATTAGCCATCGAAGGAATATAATTCGTCTCCATAAGCTTCAACCTGCCCTCATAAGCCACAGCTGAACTGATGCCCCGCCCCAAGAAAATGAAGTAAGGCTTGTCCTTGTACTTCTTGGCAATCGACTTAACAATTGACTCCTCAGTTTTAATGACCTTCTCTGCAATTTCCGGAATCTGCTTCAGTTTTTTCCTAGAATGCTCCATCTCAACATGCGACAGTTTACCCCTCTTCTCAGCAAGCTTCAACGCCAACTGAGCCAACACAGACAACTGCGCCGTAAACGTCTTCGTAGCCGCCACTCCAATCTCCGGACCAGCCTGCTGCACAATGTAAGCACGCGACACACGCGTCAAAGTCGAACCCACAACATTAGTCAACCCTAAAATCGTAGCCGCACGATTTCTCGCATATTCCACAGCAGCCAACGTGTCAGCCGTCTCACCAGACTGACTCAAAGCCAAAATCGTACTGTCAATGTTAACCGATTTCCCAACCTGCTCAATAAACTCAGAGGCATACACTGGATGAGTATTCAGAGAAGCCATCTTTGAAAACATGTACGACGCTGCAAGACAAGCATGATAAGAAGTGCCGCATGCAACCAAGAACAGTTCCTTTGCACGGTCGAGAAAGGTAGTCATTAGATCCAAATACTCTTCCTGAAGCCTAATAGTGCTTCTCAGAGTGTACGGCTGTGCATGGATCTCCTTCAACATGAAATGCGGATAACCCTCCTTCTCCGCAATCTCGGGAACCCAATCAATCGTCTTAGGCTCCCTCGACACCTCACTCCAATCAGCAAACTTACGAATCTCGTATCCGCTTTCGCTGAGAATGGCAACTTCTCCACTTTCAACTGCCACAATCTCATTGGTCATGGGAAGAAAGGTTGGAATATCAGAGGAACAGTACACAGCATCTTTGGCAACGCCAATTGTCAAGGTGTTCTCTTTCTGCGCACATGTGATTCTACCTGGATCGTCAACGCTTATTACCGCCACACTGTACGACCCTTCCAGTCGATTCAACGTCTCACGCAGCGCATCACTGAAACGAAGACCTTTCTTAAGCTTCTCTTCAATCAAGTGAGGAACAACTTCAGTGTCGGTTTTGGAGTTGAAAACATGCCCAGCCTCTTCAAGTTCCTTTTTGATCTCAGCATAGTTTTCAATAATTCCGTTCTGGGCAACTGCAATCTTAGCATCACAGTCAACTTGCGGATGAGCATTCACCTGCAATGGAGCACCGTGAGTTGCCCACCTAATATGCCCCATCCCCATCCTGCCCGGCAGATCATCTAAGTCGTACCTAGCGTGCACCTCGTCGATTTTTCCATGATCCTTCTTGACATATAGGCGACCTTCATGGACGGTTGCCTCACCGACTGAGTCGTAGCCTCTGTGCTCAAGCCTTTTCAGCGCATCATGAATCACAGGAGCAGCCTTTCCTTTCCTAAGGACGCAGCCAAACACACCAACCATTTTTGTGACCCTCTCTCACACCAACCTTCTCATATTCCAGCTTCATCAACCTTATCTTATTGGTGCTCCAAATACTACGAAGCATCCCAACCAATGTGGATACGGGAAGGATGATAAATGATTATCGCCGTTTTCGAAGATGAATCCTACGAAAACTTTCTACCATTAACCTACACCAGACCACTTTATGAATGCAGAACAGGAATGCTCAGCTTTCTTGAACGCGTTCAGAAGTTATTTCAAGAATCAAAGCTCATCTGCTTCACACGTAATTATCTGGCGCCAACCTTCAGGAACCGAGTTACACAACCAGTTAACGACCTCAAAGCCGTTGACGACGACGTTCTCCTGATAAATGGAACCCTACTCATGAACGACAAGACAGAGCAACTAATCCAGAGGAAACTCGCCTCAAACACCCTGATGACTCAAGAAGGAAGAATAGCCTGTGCCCATCTAAGCCACAGCGTTGCTAGAGAACATGTAAGCGAACTGCCCAAGCCATTGACAAGCCGAAGCCTCAAGAGACTTCTGAAAAAATGCAAGCAACTCAATGCATCAAACCTGCCGTTGCTCAACTATCCCTGGGAACTAGTAAATCACAACGCAGAACTAATCAAAGAAGACTACGCAGCTGCAAGAAAAAAAGAAAGCGAAGGAATAATTGACGACAAAGCTGCCATCTACGGCAAAAAAACAGATGTGTACGTGGGCAAAGGCTCGTTTATCGAAGCACACGTTACGCTCGACGCACGCGACGGTCCAATATACATCGGCAACGGAACCAACGTGCATTCAGGCTCCAGAATCACTGGTCCCACGTACATAAGTGACAAAGTGATAATACCTTCTGGACTAATCCGCGAAGGCTGCAACATTGGACCCGTCTGCCGAATAGGCGGCGAACTCGAAGAGACGATAATTCAGGGCTACACAAACAAGTATCACACAGGCTTCATTGGACACGCTTACATCGGCGAATGGGTAAACTTGGGAGCCGCCACAACAAACTCAGACCTCAAAAACACGTACGGAAACGTACAGGTAGCGACACGAGGAAAGAACGTGGACACAGGCACAACCAAGGTAGGATGTTTCATAGGAGACCACGCAAAAACATCAATCGGCACACAAATCTACACTGGCAAAAAAATTGGAATTGCATCCCAAGTTCACGGCTTCGTCACCAAAGATGTGCCCTCGTTCACTATATGGTCAGAAAGCTTGGGCTCGAAACCAGTGGAACTATATCTGCAGTCAGCCATCGAAACTCAAAAGCGAGTCCTTGCAAGAAGAAGCGTGAAACAAACGAAAGAAGACGTAGAATTACTCAGGAAGCTGTTCGAAGCCACTGCCAAAGAAAGGAAAAAATCAGGCGTAGTCAAGAAGCGATTCACATTTTAAAACTCGCCAGAAGCAGCATAAATCGCATACTTATTGATTGCCTATTGAGAACTGCAAAAGGGTCTTATTGTTCAGAACGAAGCCACGGCAGATAATCCTCTATCATTGGTTCAACGTTGAACATGTTTCTCAGTTGCCGGTACTGCTTCAGCGCATCAGGGTTTTCAGGCCAGATTCTCTCTGCCCTTAACATCAGGTTTTTAGGAGTAACCTTCGACGACACGAATTCAAAGACATCCACCTTGTATCCTGCTGCAGCCAGTACAAGAGTCCTCAGCGTGTCTGTCACAAGGCTCCCTAATCTTTCCTTCAATGTTGCGAACTGTGAAACCGACTTTAAGGGATGAGCTTTGATTCTTCGGCTGACCTCTTGCTGGCAGCATGGCACAGCTGCAATGAACCTTGAATTCAGCAGTATTCCTTTTACGATGGCTTCATCTGTTGCTGTGTCACATGCATGAAGACAGTACACTATGTCTGGCTTCATAACAGGAGCGAATTCGATGATGCTGGATGTGTGAAATGACATGTTATCGAGACCCAACATTCGCTGGGTCTTCTTGCATTTCTGTATCAGTTGCGGATTCCTGTCAACGCCAATAAAGTGGGTTAAACGTGGTTCTCTATGAACTGTAAGGTAGTTCAACACGAAGGCGACGTATCCCTTGCCACATGCGCAGTCTAAAAGTGTTGCCGAACGTCTTCTGGAAATCTTCCTGAGCATAATTGCCAAGTGTTCAGACAAAGCTAAGGTTTCTTGAAGCTTTCCCTGCTGGTTAGCGTAGATTTCGCCGTCAGGTCTGGCGAGTTCCACAGTTCTCAGCAAATGCCTAAACTTGTCTTCGGAAAGACAGGCTGAAGCATACGTCACTTCGGAGTGGTCCCTTGCTTTCAAGTCCTAGGCTTTCTCTTAGCATGGATTCGTGCTCTTCGGTAACTTCATCAAGCATCGATGTATGGAACGTTACGTGATTGCGCATCTTCTCTCATACCTCCTATAAGTTTGTACTTCACCCGAAGATGATGCCTGTTCCCCAGCCTAGAGTAGACTCTTAATCTTTGAGAACAAGCTAGTTTGAACCTAGGCTATGCGTAAAGCGTGTTTAACCTCGCGGCGGTGAGATGTTCACCATGCAGTTTTATTATGGGTGATTGATATAACTTTGTCGCAATGTCACATATCCATAAGGCTCCAAGCATTGTCTACTGGCTGGGCGAAAAGCTGTGTCTTAACATAACGAATCGCTGCTCAAACAACTGCTATTTCTGCTTCAGAAAATATAGGAACGGCATAGACAGATTCAACCTCAGACTTGTCAGCGAGCCCACAGTCGCTGACGTAGTCAAACGAATCGCGGTACTGCTCCATAAGGCACAATGGAGAGAAATCGTTTTCTGCGGCTTCGGAGAACCATTGACAAGGTTAGACACAGTTTTAGAGGTCACGAAACAAGTAAAGCTGATGTCCTCGGCGCCCATACGAATCGACACGAACGGTCAAGCCTATCTGACAAACAAGGACAGAAACGTAGTTGAAGAGCTGAAAGAAGCTGGCGTAGACAAAATCAGCGTAAGCTTAAACGCCCACAACAAAGAAACGTACAATCTTGTATGCAAGCCATCATTTGAAAACGCGTTTGACAAGGTCTTAGAATTCATCTGCAAAGCCAGCGCGTGTTTCGACACAGAAATCACAACTGTGACTATACCTGAAGTCAACATTTCTGAAATCGAAGAATTGGCAAGAAGTCTGGGAGTTAAGTTCAGACTTAGACAGTACGAGCAGTTCTTCTGGTAGGTTTGGCACAAACTGTATTGGCGTTTAGAATTCATACTTCATAAAAGCCATAAGGCATGGAATCAGCACAAAAAGCTGGTAATGAACCATGCCAGCTAAAAGAATGAATGGAGCACTCACATGGGTTCTGGGTCTACTCACACTAATCGCGGCTCTAAGCGTATTCAACGCCATAATCCAGCTGAACCTTTATGGAAACAGCGCCACCACGTATTTCAGCGTCTTCGACGCAACGTTAGGCAGCCTAAACGTAGAAGCTTACTTTTGGATATCAGTCATCATCATGTTTCTCTTGTTCACAGCCACATGCTTCTCCGTCTATCGTGGACTGCCACTTGAGCCGCAAATACTGCAGAGAATGGCAAAAGTGGAAGAAAACTTAGCCGCCCACTCCAACATGCTTGAGAACACTCAGATAGGGTTCTTCAGGAAGCTCGAAGACACTGAAAAGCAGAACGATGAAACATTCCACAAAATCAGCTTAAGCCTAGAAGAAACAAGAAAGGAAGTCGCAGACAATCTGGATAAGCAAGCAAGCGCTCTGCAAATCATAGGAAAGGAAACCCAAAAGAACACCGACAACGTCAAGAAACAAGCAACAGAGCTGACCAAAATCAAGAAGACGATTGAACAACTGAACAACCAAGACAAGGAAAGGCCTAGGCTAACGGGACAAACCAAAATCCAAGACTTCAGAACTGTCACGCCTAGTCTGGCAACTAAACTCAGCGGCATAGGAATAATGAACATCAGCGAACTCCTCGCAGTGGACTCAGCTTCAATCGCGGAAAAGACAGGAGAATTGCCCGAAACCATCGCGCGTTCTCAAGCTCAAGCGCAACTCCTGATGGTGCCAGGCATAGATGAAAAACACTCTGAACTCCTAGTTAGATTCGGAGTTACATCCCGCAGAGAACTAGCTAACCAAGACCCAGTTCAACTTTATCGAGGCTTGGTCGGAATCGCCAAGACCTATGTTGACCAAGGAAAAATGCCCGCAAGCAAGGTTCCAACCATCGAAGACGTATCATCGTGGATAAAACAGGCTCATCTGTAAGAGCACATCACGTCTACAAGCGCACAAGCTGAGTTAACACAAGAAGCAGGCCAAGTCCCCAACAGTAGAAGGCGAACATATGCAGTTTATCCGCTAAGACTATTCTCTGCAGCAGTCTGAGCGAAAGGTATCCCACAACCACGGTTGCAGCTAAAGCCAAAAGCAAACTGATGTAGTCAACATCTCCAATAAGTAGGCTTTCTGTGCCGATGGCAGTTAAGACAAGCGCGCTTACAGCGGCAGGTATGAAGAGCAAGAATGAAAACCTGAACGCTACTTTCCGGTCAACTTTCAGCAGCAAGCCAGTCACGATGGTTGAACCGCTTCTCGAAATGCCTGGAACAAGAGCTACACCTTGAGCTACTCCGATGAGGACTGAGCTTGAAGGACTCAAACGCATGCTGGTTTGTTCGCCGCGTCCCAAGACATACAAAAGACTGTAATAACTGCCCGTAAGAATGAAGGCAACGCCAACAGCTAACAAATTCTGGAAAAGAGACTCAAACCAGTCTCGGAACGCGAAACCGATGACTATTGTTGCACCTGTGCCCAAAAGGACGTACAATCCGAGTCTGCCCTCTTCGGACCTAAAATCAAGACGGATCAGAGCGTTCAAAACTTTGACCACATCGCTCCAGAACGCAATTAGGACAACCATCAAAGAACCCACGTGTAAAATCACGTCAAAAAGGATTGGAAGCCTCAAACCCAAATACTGTTGCGCGACAACCAGATGCCCAGAGCTCGAAATGGGCAGCCACTCAGTCACTCCCTGAATAACGGCGAGAATCAAGGTTTCCAACAGAGTTACCGTGTAATGAAACACTCCTTTGGATTGGACGGGTTTCCACGTGCGCGTCCATGCATTTGATTTGCCTGAAGATATAAGACGGATTTGAGTTTTAAACCTGATGCGCTTACTGTAAGGTCAGACCGATGCAATAGTGTCTTCATGTGCTTTAAGTCTCAAAAGACCCCTTACGGGACTTCCAGCACAAGTTTAATCTTAGCGTTACTGAGACAGTTGTGAAGACGAGGCGACCCTATTTGAATGACACTGAAGCGACATACGAGAGAAAGACACGCCAATCCTCTAAGCTTTGGAGACAATCCTGTAGGCTTCTGCCTGGAGGCGTAACTGCCAACATAAAATTCTTCGAGCCTCACCCGATCTTCATGAAGAAAGCCAAAGGCTCAAGAATCTACGACGTAGACGGCAACGAATACATCGACTACTGTTTGTGCCTCGGCCCCTTGATTCTTGGACACGGGCACCCCCTAGTTGTTGAAGCGATACACAAGCAGCTTGCCCGCGATGGCACCACAATATTCGGTACGCCTCATGAACTTGAGATCAAGATGGCTAACGAATTGAAGCGCCTATTTCCATGCGCGGAAATGACCAGATTCGTGAGCTCAGGTCTTGAAGCAACTCTTCATGCGATAAGACTCGCTCGTGCCTACACTCGCAAAGTCAAGATTGCCAAGTTCGAAGGTCACTATCACGGAGCTCACGACAATGTAGCCGTGAGTGTCTCCCCGCCACTGAACCTTATGGGTCCAAGCGAAGCGCCTGTTGCTGTCTCGAATTCAGCTGGTCTGCCAGAATTCATCTTAGACAACACTGTGGTCATGCCCTTCAACGACTCCGCCACAGCCGAAAGAGTGATCGAGAAGAATAAAGATGAACTCGCCGCTGTCATTGTTGAGCCAGTTATGAGGGGATTTTTGCCGCCGGATAGAGGCTTTTTGAAGGCTCTGAGAACTGTCACGGAAGAGAACAATGTTGTCTTGATTTTTGATGAAATCATGACCGGTTTCAGACTGGGTCTTGGAGGGGCGCAGGAGTATTTTGGAGTCACTCCGGATATGGTTGCCCTTGGGAAAATCATTGGAGGCGGTCTTCCAGTCGGTGTGTTCGCTGGCGAGTCAGAAATCATGGAGCATGCGTCTCCGGTGGGCGCCAAGTCTCCGTTTGACCGTGTCTTCCACAGCGGAACCTTTAATGGGTGCCCGACCGTTTTAGCGGCTGGATTAGCAACATTAGAGGTTCTGAAGAAACCAAGAACTTATGAGCACATCAACTGGATTGCCGATGAAATCGAGAAAAGTATGAGAGACATGTTTGAAGACAACGGGATTGAAGCCCAAGTAATAGGACTAGCTTCGATGTTCCAGTGCCTTTTCACCTCGGAAGAAGTAAAAGACTACAGGAGCATCGCGAGGGCAGACTACAAGAAACGCGTACATTTCGATTTGGAGTTGATCAACAATGGCGTCTATGTTAGACCCGGGCGCACTTACTATACGTCGTTGGCTCACACAAAATCTGATCTGCAAGCAACCTTTGATGCCGTTGAGAAAGCTGCAAGAGCTATTACAAAACAATAAGATCCAAGTCGGCTGTTACTTTCTCCGTTCGTCAGGTTTAACGTAGTTTGCGAAAGCATCGAGAATGGCGACGTAAGATTTTTCGCAGCCGGCAAGTCCAGCGACTTTCTTGTTTCCTTCGATTACGAAATACTCGTCTGGCGCGTGGGCTCTTCCGCCATGCCCGAGTCCCCCGTCGCAAAACGGCAAATAGAGAGGACCTCGGCTGAACATGTGATATGGGACGCTTGAAGCGGTGTGCGGCCATATCTCAGGCTCGTATCCCAGCTTTCGGTACGCTTGAATTATGGCTTGGGCGATCGGTTCTTTCACGCTTGTCTTTGACCATTCGTAAGGATCCAGCGATTTGACTGAGATGTCACTGTAGCCGTGTTTGTCAAGATGCTTACGGATTCTCGGGATGATTTCAGATGAATGCTGATCTGGAACAAGCCGCGTGTCAAGCTTGACAGTGACTTTGTGAGGAAGAACAGTCTTGGACCCAAGACCTGTGTATCCACCCCAAATGCCATCAATGTTCAAAGTTGTCGAGTAAAGGTATTGCAGAAGCAGATCCTTTCCATGTAGATCGTTCATGAATCGGTCTACCTTCATCTCGTGCTTCACTGTCTCTTCGTCCATCGTCTTTGCCAGGTTGTCTATTAGTTCGAGGTCTTCTTTTGATGGTGGTTTCACGTTTTCGTACCATCCGTCGATGAGGATTTCATTGCCGTCTTTGGAAGTCATAGATGCCAAAGCATGAATCATCCTCCAAGCCGGACTGTCAACCCACGACTTGTCGCTGCTGTGTATATCAAATTCGGTTGGTCCTCTTCCCCATGACTTACCGCTGCATTCCAGTTCAACGTATTCTATGCCCTTCCATCCAAGTCCCAACAGCACTTTGCCTTTCTCGTCTTGGCTAGCTTCAGGCCCAAACAGCGCGTCAGCCTTACCCAGCATTTCCTTGTGTTCTTCAACGAATCTGGAAAAATCCGTGCTTCCCAGTTCTTCGTCGCCTTGGGCCACAAACTTCAGATTAACCGGAATCTCTTCTCCCGTAGCCAATATGGATTCTAAGGTGTTAAGGAAAGCCACAAGCGGGCCCTTGCTGTTTGTAGCGCCTCTGGCGACGACACATTTGCCAAACGGTTCAATGTCGACAAGTTTTGCTTCTAAAGGCGGACTTGACCATTCTTCACCTGCAAAGGGTTGAGTGTCGTACATCATGTAAATGAGCAAGGTTTTCTCAGCTTGAGCGTTGTATTCACCGTAAACGACGGGAAAACTGCCTGTTTCTATCAGTCTTGCATCTGTGCAGCCCAAATATTTCAAATAACTTCTCAGAAGTTCAGCACATTCTCTGATGCCATAATTTTCAGCGGACACACTGGGCTGACGCAAGAACTCTTGCACCTTGACTACGTGCTGCTCTAGGTGTGCATCAATGTATTTGCTCACTTTCTCAAAGTTGACCATGTTAATCCTTTCTGCAATTATTGAAAAGACCTTAAAAATCTTTAAGGAATGTAAGCTGATAACAAGCGAGGCGTCTCAGTGACTCTTGAAACTCTTATTACTAATGGGATCATAGTTGACGGAACTGGAAACCCGTGGTTTAAAGCTGATGTAGGAATTTCTAATGGGAGAATAGCTCAAGTCGGGAAGCTGGTTAATGCCAGGGCTGAAAAGATGATAGATGCTCATGGGTTGGTTGTTGCTCCAGGTTTCATAGACATTCATGCGCATTCGGATCTTTCGTTGCTGATTAACCCGCGAGCTGAAAGCAAAATCAGACAAGGAGTAACAACCGAAGTCATCGGCAATTGTGGAACAAGCCCTGCGCCTGCTAGAAAAGAGACACTGCGATTTCTCAAGGATGAGTGGGGACTTGAAGCCAAGGCTGTGAAGTGGAACTGGCGATCCTTCGCTGATTACCTCGGCTGCTTAGAAGAACAAGGAGTCTCGTTGAACGTTGCCTCACTTGTCGGTCACGGCGCCGTGAGAACAGCTGTTATGGGAGTAGAAAGTAGGACACCAACGAGAAAGGAAATGGAGGAGATGAAGCTTCTTGTGGCGCAGTCCATGAGAGAAGGAGCCTTTGGCCTGTCTACTGGACTGGTGTACCTGCCAGGTTGCTTCGCAAAAACCTCTGAATTAATAGACTTGTGTAAGGTGGTTGCGAAGTACGGAGGTTTCTACGCGTCTCACACAAGAGGCGAGAGAGAGACGATAGTGGACGCCCTGAAAGAAGCCATACAAATCGGAGAAAAAGCAGGCGTACCCTTGCAGGTATCTCACAATTGTCCAAAATATGGCGGACATGGAAAATTCAGGGAAATGTCCGAACTCTACGAAGATGCTAGAGCGCGCGGCGTAGAACTCACCATTGACAACGACGCTCACACGGACCTAGGTCCGCAGTTAAGTAGTGTTCTTCCGCAATGGGCACAAGCTGGAGGGCTGAAGAAGATCGTGAAGCGACTGAAGGACCCAAAGATCAGAGCGAGAATTCAACGCGAGATAGTTGAAGATAGGTTCCCCGGTCCTGGCTATTGTGGTCTCGTCAAACATGGGCGTTGGGACAGGGTCTTCCTGTTCAAGGCTAGGAAAAACAAGCAGTTGATTGGTAAGAGTTTTGAACAAATCGCGAGGCTGAGGAAGGTTGATCCCTTCGACGCCTACTTTGACGTTCTAATCGAACAAGAAGGCGAGACGAGCGCAATCTTCAACTACATCGATGAAGATGATATTCGCGCCGTGATGAAACATCCTATTATGATGTTCTGCAGCGACGGTACCGCAGTTGCACCTTATGGAGTTCTGGGCAAGATCTCAGGGTATTGTCCATGCAGTTACGGAGAGTATCCGTATATTCTCGAGAGATTCGTTAGGGAAGAGAAGATCTTGACTTTCCAAGAAGCGGTCAGAAAGATGACGTCTTTTCCTGCTCAAAAACTCGGTCTGCTCGACCGGGGCCTAATAAGAGAAGGCATGTGGGCAGATATCGTTGTTTTCGACCCTCACATAATCAGAGATAGAGCAACTTGTCGTTTTCCTTACAGCTTCCCGCTACTCAACTATCCCCACAAATACCCTGAAGGAATTGAATACGTGCTGGTCAACGGCCAAGTAGTTGTGGCGAAAGGCAAACACAAAGGCATTCTTCCCGGCAAAGTGCTACGTCATAAAACGAGGTGAGGATTTCTTGGGTAAGAGTTTGCTGCAGCTTCTCTCTCGCGATGAAATTGCGACAATCCACGAGACTTCGCTGCGTGTATTGAGGAATATTGGCGTCAAGATAGACAATGAAGAAGCTCTTAGGATACTGCATGAAGGAGGCGCGCAAGTAGACTTTAAGACACAAGTAGCGTGCATTCCAGAGGCGCTAGTCGAGGAGTCCTTGCGAAAGACTCCAGGGGACTTCAGTCTATACTCGTTCGACGGCAAACACCGTCTTCAATTTGGTGGAGCCAACGTGTACTTCAATCCTGGTTCAACAGCGGTGTACATGTTAGACCGAGAAACGATGCAGATGAGAAAGCCGTTATCCAAGGATTTCGCCGACTTTGTGAGATTATGTGACGCATTAGAACACATCCATGCTCAGAGTACCGCAATGCTTGTCACAGATGTACCTAGCATCATAGCCGACAGATATCGTCTATACATAATCCTGAAGAACTCGGCAAAACCGGTGATCGCCGGCTCTTTCACAATCGAAGGACTTCACGACATGAAGAAAATGTTGACAATAGCCCTAGGAGACGAATCAACTCTCGTAAAAAGACCCCCCTTCCTGATGGATGTTTGCCCTTCGCCTCCGCTGAAATGGAGCAAGATAACGTCGCAGAACCTGATTGACGCTGCAAAATCTAACATGCCAATAGAAATCATACCGGCACCACAGCTCGGTTCCACTGCACCTATGACGTTGGCTGGTTTTCTGGTGCAACACAATGCAGAATTCCTGTCTGGACTTGTAATGGCCCAGCTTGTAAAGCCGGGACTGCCAGTCATGTACAGCGGTTCTCCGTCGGTCATTGACATGCGGTACGGGACTCAATGCGTTGGAAATATTGAAGTCTGCATGCTCTCAATTGCCTATTCTCAAATAGCCAAATTCTACAAGATGCCATCAGGCGCCTACCTAGGAATGAGCGAAACAAAGACCGTTGACGCACAAACAGGAATCGAATCAACTAACGGCATAGTTTTGGGAACATTAGCCGGAATCAACTGCATTACGGGACCAGGAATGCTAGCATTTGAGAATTGTCAAAGCTTTGAAAAGCTTGCTATCGACAACGAGATTTGCGGCATGGCACTCAGATTGGCTAAAGAAATCCATGTAAACGAGCAGACACTCGCATACGACTTGATTAAGAAGATCGGGCAAGACGGGCACTTCCTAGCTCAGAAACACACTATCGATTGGTTCCCAATCGAGGAGCACATTCCTTCAGCCATAATTGACAAAATGAGCAAATCACAGTGGGAAAGAACCGGATCCAGAAACACTCTAGAAAGAGCGAGGGAATACGTTGACAAGACACTGAAAGAACACGTTCCAAAATCGTTGCCAACTGACGTCGAGAAAGAACTTGACGCTTTCATGTCGGAAGTCTTCAAGAGGACAAAATGAGAGCCTCGCAAACTAAACCGCAAACGCCTGACACAAAGCTCAGGACCAAGGCAGCTATCATGCGAGACCTGACAGCGTCCTCTATGTCAGTTGGTGAATCGCAAAATAACGAGGCTTGAATCAAAAGGGCGAAACCAGTTCCATTCAGCATAAGGAAGTCTTAAGTACAGACCTGAAAATAGTGGCTTGCCACAAATAATCGATGATTAAAGGGATGTATTATGCCAAAAGCAGGATCTGCTGAGAGACCGATGTTGCGTCTCCTCACTGATGACAACATTGAGAGCATTCACGATGCTTCATTGAGAATCTTGGAGAAGACAGGCGTCATAGTCAAGAACAATGAAGCTCTGAATCTGCTGAAGAGCTCAGGATGTCGGGTTGAGCTGGACAGAAAGACCGCGCACATCCCGGAGCATCTTGTAAAAGAGTGCTTAGGCAAAACACACCGGATAATAAAGTTGTATCACCGCGGTGGAAAGAATAGTCTGGAAATCGGCGGCAACAATGTGGTCTTTAACCCCGGTTCAAGCGCCGTCTATTTCAATGATCATGAATCAGGGAAAATAAGGCAGCCATTCGCACAGGATCTTGTCAATATGGTGAAGCTGGTTGACGCCTTGAGTTACATCCAAGCGCAGAGCACAGCGTTAGTGCCGTCTGAAGTCCCAGAAGCAGTGGGCGACCTTTATCGCCTCTACCTTGTGCTCAAGAATTCCAACAAGCCTATAATTACCGGTGCCTTCACGAAGCAGGGACTCGTTGAAATGAAGCTATTATTAGAGGTCGTTGTTGGCGGAGAAGATGCTCTGAGAAGCAAGTCGATGGCGATATTCGATTGCTGCCCATCTTCGCCTCTCATGTGGAGTGATACCACCTGCCAAAATCTTATAGACTGCGCAAGATTCGGTCTGCCAGCCGAAATCATACCTGCACCTCAGATGGGCGCAACTAGCCCAGCCACACTTGCGGGAACACTAGTGCAGTTCAACGCCGAGTTCCTGAGCGGGTTGGTGATATCTCAGACTACCAAGCCAGGAGCACCCGTCATCTACGGAGGATCACCCACAACCTTTGACATGAGATATCTATCCTCCCGACTTGGATCCATAGAAAACATCATGACAGCATGCGCTGCAGCACAAGTTGCCAAGCATTACAAACTGCCAAGCCACGCCTATCTGGGGCTGAGTGACTCAAAAATGATAGATGCTCAATGCGGGATCGAATCCGGCATTGGAACAATCCTCGGAGCTTTAGCAGGTGTAAACATTGTTTCAGGACCGGGAATGCTGATCTTCGAAAACTGCCAATCACTCGAGAAACTTGTGATTGACAATGACATTTGCGGAATGGCCCTAAGGCTAGTTGAAGGCATCGACGCTGATCCTGACAGATTGGCGCTTGACGTCATAGGCAAAGTTGGCCCAGGCGGTCACTATCTTGCAGAACAGCATACACTGAAGTGGTTCGAGAAGGAGCAATTCATGCCGTCTGATGTCATTGACCGGTCAACTTTAGAGGCTTCAAGAAAGCAAACGCCAAAAGAAATGATCACCAAAGCGAGAGACACCGTTGACAAGATATTGAGAGAACACGTCCCAGAACCGCTACCATCAGAAATCGAGAAGAACTTGAGCGAAACCCTGAAGGGAATCATAAATCGTTACAAGATAAAATCTGTCCCGATCATTTAGAACAAGGTGGTCATATGCGAATAGTAGTATTAGGCTCGGGACACATCGGGTCTGTAATCGCAAGAGACCTCGCTGGTAGCATGCCGTCTGCAAAGATAGTAATGGCTGACAAGGATCAGAATCGAGCACAAGAAGCCGCCGCTCGAATTCACAAGAAGAATGTCTCATCTGCTCAGCTTGATGTGTTCGACCGAAGCGGCCTTGTCAGCACTGTGAAAGGTTTCGACCTAGTCATAGGAGCATTACCTGGAGATGTAGGCTACAAAGCGCTTGAAGCATGCATTGAGACGAAAGTAAATATGATCGACGTTTCCTTCATGCCCGAGAACCCACTTCCCCTAGACAAGGAAGCAGTGAAAGCAGGTGTAACAATTATCCCAGATTGCGGCGTAGCGCTAGGCTTAAGCCGCATACTCGTGATGCGGGAATCAGCAAGCTCGATCAAGTCCTAAACGCCGAGATCTTAGTAGGAGGTTTACCTGCAAAACCAATTCCGCCTTTAGGCTATACGATCACGTGGTCTGTTGAGGGTCTTATAGACGAGTACACGAGAAAAGCTAGAATCGTCAGGAACCGTGAATTGGCAGAAGTTGAGCCTTTAGGTGACGTGGAAGAGATAGAGTTTACCGGCGTCGGCAAACTTGAGGCGTTCTACAGCGACGGACTTCGAACATTACTTCACACCGTGAAGAGCGCAAAGAACATGGCTGAGAAGACACTCAGATATCCAGGGCACATCGAAAAGATAAGGCTTCTAAAAGACATGGGCTTCTTCGAAGAGAAACCAGTACAAGTTGAAAAAGTCAGCATCCCTCCAAAGAGCGTTGCTGTAAAGCTCTTGGAACGCAAATTGAAGAGACCAGAAGTTCCAGACATTCCAACAAAACGAATAAAATTTGTGGGAAATGCGGCTGGCGCAGGATCACGCATGGTCTTGATCTCGAGAGAACTGCGAAGAACCGCAGCCGCAATCAGCCGGAAGAGCGGTTATGTTGAACTAGCTACAGAACCCGATTTTCAGAGCGAATTCGCTATGGCCATGTTCTTTCCACACCGTGATCTGGGAAGGTTTCCTTCGTTCAACAAACTCGTCTAAGGGCCGAGGGTTTTTGTCGCGGTTTTCAGGATTTCTTCCACTTTCTTCTTCACGTCTTCATCCAATTGCAGCGGCTGGTGTTCAGTCAGTATTTTCTTCACTTTCTCTCTTGCGACTTCTACCATGCTTTTGCTGCCCATTCTTTCCCACCGTGCCCTTGCATCTTTGTTGGCAAGCCTAGGCCTGAAGTATTCGCTTTGAAAGTGTTTCAGAGTGTGCTTCTGTTCGAGAAAGTTAGATGATTCCTTTGCGACTTTTACTATTACGTCTGTCGCAAGCTTCTCTTCATTAACGTCAATGCCTGAAGCTGCTCTGAATATCATGCCAAAGATTTCGTCATCAATGATCAACTGCTCATAGCTGGCAGTGATTCCTCCCTCTATGCACCCTGCACCTGATAAAGAGTTGGCGCCAGCCAATGCAGGTAGAAGACCACCCATAGCCCTCTCTATGCCAGCTTGTTCATCAGGAATTTTCGAATCTGTGTCCAATCCGTACACATCGCAAGGCAAGCCATAGTATTGGGCAAGCTGTACGCAACCCACATTCATCATAGTAGCCTCAATTCCATAGCAAGCCTGACCTGTCAGCATGTCTAGCGGTATGCATCGAGGTGAGTATTGAACAGGATTTCCAGGATTGAGAAGCTGCACCATGGTTATGCCTGACAGCATTTCTGCGTTTTGTTGAACTAATGTTCCAGAAAGGGTAACTGGGCTGGTTGCTCCTGCTAGCGGGCATGGCAATACAGCTATGGGCAGATTGTATTTTGTTGCTCTGGTCGTCATCTTCGTGACTTCAGCTGAGAACTGAAGCGGACTGGTCGGGGATGTACTAGCAGTTATTATCGGTTCTTTTGCAAACTGCTCTTCTCCTTGAACTGCCTTGATCATTTCGATTATGAAGCCGAAACTTACATCGTTGTAGGGTGTGGCGTCGAAGTTCTTGCCAGTATTCCGCAGGACAGCGTCAACGGCGTAGATGTCTCTTAAGCGCTCAGGAACGTCGTTCGGGTAAACTATCATTACTTGAGTATGAATGTTTGGAAGCGCATCCACTATTCTGGTAAGATCTTCAACATCCTTCCGCGTCGCTGGTCGAGCTTTTCCTGAATCAAGGTCAAGTACGTTGGCAGCTCCACCTGTGGGGTGAGCGTAGATTTTTCCTTGATCGAATCTTACCACATGTTTTGGGTCGCGGGCATAAAACGTCACCTGCTTGGGCGCCTTCTTCATGCAATCATTGATCAAAGCTGGTGGCATTCTAGCTGTTTTCTTGTCATAGTCAACGACAGCTCCAGCAGTCTCAAGAAACCTAAGGAAATCAGGATCTTGGATCGAGACACCGGCTTCCTCTAAGACATCTAGGCTTGCACGGTGTATCATTTCTATCTCTTCCCGATTCAAGAATTTCAGCCACATCTACTAGACACTCCTCGGCTCAAGGTGTGTATGGAATTGAGGTTTCAGAAGCCTTTTAACGGTTTCCTACTCGGCAGCTCTTAGTAAAGCCACACGCAGATCGAAACTGCATTTGAAGCATAGGTTTAAATTTGGGAGAACAGCTCTAAACGAATCAGACTAATGTGGTGTTATCATGAGTACGCTTGTCTCAAACCTCAGAGAACAACTTCTGACCTATGACTCGGACAAATTCGTACTCACCGTTAGGAAAATGGTAGATCAAGGCAATAACCCATTAGAGGTTGTCAACGCGTTAACAGGAGTCCTGAAGGAAATCGGCCAGAAATTCGAGAACGGAGAGATTTTTCTAGTTCATCTGGTCGCTGCAGGCGAAGCAGCTCGAAGAGCTACCGCAGAGGTCCTAGAACCACTCATCAAGAAAAGCAGCGAAAAGAGACAAGCACTGGGCAAAATCCTAATCGGAACCGTTGCAGGCGACATTCACGACATTGGCAAGAACATAGTTGCCATGATGCTATTCACAGCGGGCTTCGAAGTACATGACATCGGAAAGGACATCCCGACTGAGGAGTTCGTGAAAAAAACCAAAGAGCTGACCCCAGACATCGTTGCCTTGTCTGCATTACTGACAACAACTCTTCCAGTTCAACGCGAGGTTATCGAAGCCTTGAAGAAAGCGGGTCTGAGAAGCAAAACGAAAGTTCTCGTCGGAGGCGCACCTGCCACAGCGAAGTGGGCTGAAGAAGCGGGGGCAGATGGCTACGGTGAAGACGCCATGGAAGCTGTCAGAGTCGCCAAGAACCTTATGGGCGTAAAGAACTGAAGGAAAAGCGGGAGCAACTCCTTTCTTAAGCAGTTTTGAAAATCGGATGAGCTGTTGAGAGCGTTTTTCCATTTTCTATGAGAAGTTGTGCGAAGGCTGAGTCTACCATGGCCACTGCTGGAAAGACGTAAGGGGCGTCTTCTATTGGCCCGTAGAGCATCCAGTCTGCTCCTGCCGCAATTGTAAAGGCATTCGCAACTGCAACACAAGGCTTGACTGCCTGGAGCCCCATTTTGCCTTTGAGCCCTCTCCATGTGTTAATTGCGTTGTGAGCCCCGCATCCTGTTGGATATCCCAATTCGTTCTTCAGTTCATAAGTTGCTCTGAACGCAGATCCCAGAGTCGGCACATCCAACACGCATGTGTCAACCAGCAGATTCTTCATGCCGCTTTCTACGGCTTTTGGGATAAGCTGTCTGACTGCCTCAACTCTGCCGGTGGCAGTCATGTTCTTCATGTTGAATGCCAGCAGCACGGCGGATTCGATTCCTGTCTCCTTGGACTTCTCATATTCGAATTTCTTGGATTCAGGGTTGAGTGAGTTGTAAATGCAGTTGTTCATGATGCCTACTTGTTTTGCATATTCGAGTCCTGCAACTCTGACTTCTGCAGAGGGCGCGTCAATAAGAATCGGGGCATCTGAGACTGAAGTGATGAAGTCGAGCACTCGGCTTATGCATTTCTGGGAAGGCAAAACCACGTCGAGCATGCAGGGCAGTCCAGTCTTGTCTGAGAATTCCTCCTGTGTCTTTATCAGTTTTTCAGCTTCGCCACGATTGAACTCGCCAGATTCTTCTTGGAAGTTCACGCGTTTCTGCTGGTGATAGAATATCGACCCAACCAAGACTGTGGGGTTCTCGCCGAGCATCCCACCGATAGAAACCTCTCCTACCCTGAATCTTTTCTGTTCTGATTTGAACTGCCACATTGCGTGTTGCCCTCAATAGTGACTTGCGTTTGGAACTATCGGCTTCTTCGCTTTATGTTTTACCCTGTTTCAGACTCTTATCTGTCAAAATGATGCCCTTAATTGTTGGGAGCAAGTTTTAAGCATGCACTTAGCAAATTGGTGTCGGGGGGGTCCGACGTGAAGATAATTGTGTTGGGTTGCGGCAACATAGGGTCCGTGGCAGCTGGAGACTTGGCGCACAGTCTGCCCTCGGCTGAAATCGCGGTGGCTGATGTAAAGAGGCAACGTGGTGAGAAGGTTGCAGCGGAAATTGGTCGAGATAATGTCTCATGTGTGCAGGTAGACGCATCTAATCGCAGCGAGCTTGCGAACACGATCAGAAGGTTCGATTTGGTTATAGGAGCCTTGCCAGGATTCTTGGGTTTCAGGGCCTGCAAAGCCTCAATCTTGGCGGGCGTGAACATGGTCGACGTCTCGTTCATGCCTGAAAACTTCATGAAACTTCACAAACATGCTTTAAAAGCCAACGTGTGCGTTGTCCCAGACTGTGGAATGAGCCCTGGGCTGGGAAGCATACTGGTTGGGCATGCGGTAAGCCACCTGGATAAGGTGGAAAGTGTTCACATGTTAAATGGAGGCCTTCCGGAAAAGCCTCTGCCCCCATTGGACTATGTGATTACGTGGTCGCCGAAAGACTTGATAGAATTGTATACTCGCAATGCGAACATCGTGCGAGACGGTAAGATAATTCAGGTTGCAGCGACAACTGGGATTGAGGAAGTAGTATTTCCAGGCGTTGGCAAGTTAGAGGCCTTTTACACAGACGGGCTGAGATCACTACTTCAAACTGTCAAATGCCAAGACATGTGGGAAAAGTCGCTCAGATATCCCGGTCACATAGAGAAGATGAATCTCTTAAGAGCCTTAGGTTTCCTCGAGGAACATCCTCTGCAGATTGGCGTCGCCAAAGTTTCACCACGAAATCTTACTGAAAAACTCCTTGAGATGAAGTTGAAAAGACCGCATGTGCCTGACATCGTCGCCATGCTTATTGAAGTCAGTGGGCTGAAGAAAGGAAGGAGAATGCGGTTTCGATACCAAGCACTGGATCGTTTTGACAGAAAACACAGGGTCACAGCAATGGCTAGAACCACGGCATATACGGCCTCAGTCGTAGCTCAACTTATAGCTAAGAAAGTAATTACTGAGAAAGGTGTAATTCCTCCTGAAAAACTGGGGATGATCGAGCAGGTCTACACCAGATTTATGAATTTGATGAAGCAAAAACATGTCACCGTTAAAGAAACCATGAAGAATCTGTAAGAGCGCCACTAGTATTGAGTTCATGCATTAAGGAGGTTCAACAAATGGAAAAGCTGATAATCACCGTGGCTCCCACAGGTTCGGTGCCTCGAAAAAGGGACACGCCATATTTGCCTGTGACACCGGACGAGATTGCAGAGACAGCTTACCTCTGTGAGCAAGAAGGGGCCTCGATTATACACGTACATTGTCGCGATCGAGATGAAAACCCGACATCGGATTACAAAGTGTTCAAGGAAACTGTTGACAAGATACGGAAACGCACGCGTCTCATCGTCATGGTGTCCACGAGCGGTGTGGCAGGGAAGTCAGACGAGGAGCGAGCTCAGCCATTAAGAGCGAAGCCCGAAATGGCCAGCCTCACAACAGGTTCAGTTAACTTCGCAGGGCGCAAACCTTCATTTGTCTACGTGAACACTTGGGAAACTGTAACGTTCCTTGCGAAGAGAATGCTTGAACTTGGCATTAAGCCTGAAATCGAAGCGTTTGATGTTGGCTTCATCTCTCAAGGGATGAAACTTATAGAGCAGAGATTAGTCGGAGAACCAGCTCACTTTCAGTTGGTTATGGGAGTAATTGGAGGTATCCCTGCGTCAGTTGAGAACCTCATTCATATGCGCAGTCAGTTGCCAGCCAATTCCACCTTCGTTGTAGCAGGCATGGCGAAGTGGCAACTGCCGATGACTACCATGGCGATTCTGATGGGCGGGCACGTCAGAGTTGGGCTTGAGGACAACATCTTCTATTCCAAGGGAAAAATCGCTCGAAATGAGGAGCTTGTGGCTCGGGCACGACGCCTCTCCGAGGAGATGCAGCGCGAAGTGGCTACTCCCGCTGAGGCACGCAAAATCCTGAATCTTGTTTAGCAATCGATTATCGTATGCGCGGAGCGTCTGTGTGGGTTCTTGCTAACGCCTTTCTCGTAGTTTAGGATTGAGGATTTCATCTAATGCGTATCCGATGAAGATGAACGCTGTTGAAATGGCAGCTATGCAAAGACCTGGGGGGATTATCCACCACCATCTTTGAATACCATCAGCTACCCCTAAGGCTTCATGGAGCATTCTTCCCCAAGTCACTATGGTCGGGTCATATAGCCCCAAAAAGCTGAGGTATGCCTCTGCCATAATTGCGTATGGCACGGCCATTGCGAGCGTAACGTAGACCAAGTTCATTACATTGGGCAGCATGTGCCGAGTTACTACGTGGAGCTTACCTGCTCCAACAGCTTTGGCAGCTTCGACAAAAGGTCTCTCCTTTAGACTCAGCACTTGTGACCTGACTGTTCTGGCGAATCCCATCCATCCTAGAAAGCCAATTAGCAATATCTGGTTCCACACGGTCGAACCTAAGACAGCTATGAGCACTATCAAGAGTGGCAACTCTGGCAAGACAAGCAGCATATCGGTGAATCTCATCATTATTTCATCAATAAATCCGCCGCTATAGCCTGAAAATAATCCAAAGATTAATCCTATTGTCACTGACACAAAAGCTGCAAGCAGTCCGATGACTAATGATATCCTTGTTCCATGCAAGAGTTGTGTAGCTATATCTCGCCCAAGGCGGTCGGTTCCGAAAAAACCAAAGAGTGAGCCATAGAAATTCAGATCAAAGTCATCAATGTAAACTGTGGCTTCTTGTACGTCTTGGGCGAAAGACACCTCGACGCCATATAGATTGTTGCCTGGTTTTGAGAACATTTTGCTTTCAGTATCAAGAATATACGAATCTATCAGTGGGGGGTATTTGACGCCGCCTGTGACGCTTAGAATACTTGGCTCTATCCATGATTCGCTTCTGTAGATTCCACCTTGCCTTGCACTCCAGAGAACATTTTTCTCTCCTCCTATCTCTTCTGTGAAAACCTTTATCTCTACTCCCCATTGAGATAGATTCATAATGCCTGTTGCTTTAACACTGATGTGGCCTAGAAATCTCTTTGGCGGACCTCCGTAGGGATAATAGAACTCCTTAATGAGAACAGCCTTAACTTCTCCAATGGTGTCAGATGCATAGCGTTTAAACAATATGGCAATGCATCCGGAACCACTGAGTGGACTGCCTTCCTCAGTAGTATACTTCACGGAGAGATTGTGCACAGACGGATCTGCGTTGAAAGCCCATTCCTTGAGAGCCTCGTTAGATGCAAATTCTGGATCATTTATCGGATGCAGATTCTCGCTTGAGCGTTCGTTTCCTGGGAGGTACTTAAACCAAAAAGGCGAAGTTAGTTCAGCTGCTATTGTCGTACGCACCGACAGTGGGTCGTATGGCGTCAACAAAGGAGCTGCAACGGCGGCAAGTGCGAAGAAAACAATGATAGCTATTCCCATTAAACCTCTCTTATCACGAAACAGAACTTTCAGAAAACCTAAGAATCTTCTGAGCGTACGCGAGAGGCTAGCCTTATGTAGCTGAGACAAATGTTCGTCACCCATACTTTATGCGTGGATCGATGACTCCATAAGCGATATCTGCAATGAAGTTAGCGATGATTACGCACAAAGCTATTATAAAGAAGATTGCTTGTAGCGCAGGAAAATCAGACCACTCTATTGACCTCCAAATCCATTGTCCAAGACCCGGGTATGAAAAAACCTGTTCGGTTACAATCGCTCCTGAGAGCATAAAACCGAACGCAATAGCTGCTTGAGTCAGGACAGGCAACGATGCATTCTTGAGTGCATGTTTGAACAGTACTTTTCTCTCCGTAAGTCCTTTTGCCCTCGCGGTTACAAGATAATCCTCAGAGAGTACCTCTATCATTGACGCTCTTGTCAGCAAAAGATAGCTACCCACTGTGATAATTACGAGAGCTAGTACTGGCAAGAAAAGATGCTGTATGCGAATCGTGAGTTCCACTAGAAAATTAGTTGGCCAGCGTTGTTGCCATTCAGCCGGGTAGGGCATGCCGCTTGGAAACCAGTGCAGTTGATAGGAAAAGATGAGAACTAAGAGCATTCCAACCCAGAATACGGGTAACGAGTTTGTGATTATTGAAAACAGTACAGATGATGCGTCAAGGAGTTTTCCTCTTTTGCTAGCCGCTATTACACCTACTACTATACCTAATACGATAGCAATGATCTCTTCTGTGATGACTAACGTTAACGTGATTGAAAGGCGGCTGCCTATTTCATGATAAATGGGCAGGAATGTGAAGTAGGAGTATCCGAACTGGAACGTTAACATGCTTTGCAGGTATTTTGCGTATTTGACGTGAACGGGATCCAAGAGACCGAACCGCTCCATCTGCTCATTGTATTGCTCTGTGTTCCTGAATTTTGAAGGGTTTGCTAACCGCATCATTGGGTTGCCTGGCATCAACACGAATATGATGAAGTTTAGCGTGATTACGAGGAATACGAGAACGATCGAAGACACCGCTCTTTTGAGTATGTACTTTCGGAGACCCAAGGTCTAGCCCTCTATTGTCCTCTCCGCATATCTTCAATCAGAGCTAGAAGATAAATAGGAGATATTTTAGTCTTTGTTTGGTGCGAATTATTCTTGAAACCTGCGGTCCTGAGACTCTTCACCCCGCAGAGAATCAATAAGATGCTTATAGAAGACCATATCAGAACCCTTAAATTTCTAGAACGGGAATAATAATGTGTCGAAAAAGAGAGGAGAAAGAGAATTGCACAAGAAATTCACAATGTTGGTTAGACTACTTCCTTCAATTGCATTGATTTCGATCTTGAGTTTGACCTTGGCTCCTTTGCCTACGCAAGTGATTGCGCCGCCTACCGAGACTTATGAGAAGTTTGGACCTAGGGCTGATAACATTCTTATCAAAGTATATTTGGCAGGTCGTGAGGCTGAGTTCAACGCCTTCAAAGCAGGGGAAATCGATGTCATAGATTGGCCGCTAGACAAGGCCACTTATAATACAATCAAGAATGATCCTAACTTTGCAGTAGCGCCATTGACAATGTTCGACATGTACAACCTTGAAATGAACTGTATGAAATGGCCTACAAGTGATGTATGGTTCAGAAGAGCCATAGCCCACTTGGTCGACAAAACACTGTTTTATCTGATAGTTCTGAATTCTTTCAGCGGTGTAATGCTAGATACACCAATAGCCCCAGAGTGGACCCAATGGTATAATGATTACACAGCGAAGTATCCTTATGACCCATCCTTGGCTTCGCAGATACTTGAAGCCCATGGTTACAAGGAATGGGATACTGACGGTCTTCGAGAATGGAAGGCTCCTAATGGCACTTTGTTTGAACTGCCTTCTTTGCTTTTCTATATACGCTCAGATGACCCCGACCGACAGGAAATCGGGACATGGGTAGCATACGAGATGGCGGCATTAGGGCTTCCAGTTGACCGCAAAATATCACCTAAGAACGTATGCTGGAACGAAGTAATGCGCATGCCGTACAACTACCACTTGTACACAGGAGGGTGGGGACCTTGGAGAGACCCTGACTATCTATACGACATGTATCACTCTGATTTCGGAAAAGGCTGGCTTCCTAAGGATTGGGCAAACAATTACGTATTCTTCGACAACGCAACATACGATACAGTTGCCGAGCAGATTAAGTTCGCACCCAACATTCCATCAGCTATTGCACCTGTCATGCAGGCTCAGGCGATCTTGATGGACCAAGTGCCAATGGTTCCATTGTGGCATTCCGCAGGCTATCAGGCGTGGGGAGCCAAATACAGGCATTGGACTGGTGAGGAAAAGTATTGGGACCAGAAATGGACTGGCATTGTCAACTCTCGCGTAGTCAGTGGGTTTTCTAATCCAAGTGTCAACTGCCGCTGGGCTTTCATGAATGCCCACACAGAGGGATTCGAAAAAGGCACAGGCAAATTGACTCCTATGACTATCAGATACGGTTTCATGACTCCAGCTGATGTCTTCAATCCTGTTCATGCCGACTTCTATTGGGACTGGGAAGTCCTTGACAAAATCTACGACTATCTAGTGTTGGCCAACCCCTTTACGGGAGAAGACATACCATGGATGGCCAAAGAATACAGGGTGGAAACATGGGATAACGCAGGGACACCGGCCACAAAGATCACGTTCAAACTCTTCAACAACATATTGTGGAGCCACGTAGACAAAACGACCGGCAACGTCGTAGTGACAGATAAATTTACCTCGGCTGATGTCAAGTTTACAATTCAATTCATGAAAGATGCCTTCTCTCCGCTGTTCTATTACGGTGTTGCAGACGTTGATCACATAGACACGCCAGATCTTTACACGGCTGTCGTTTACTATAAAGTCCAAAGCTGCTGGGCCCTCCACTGGCTGGGAGGATTTCCGATGATACCTAAGCACATATGGGAGCCCATAGGCGCACCGAACTCCAGAACAGGAGGAGAATTCGAGACCACTGGCAAATTGACAAGCTGCGGACCTTTTCTGTTTGTGGATAAAGGCCCAACCTCAGTACTGCTAAAAGCCAACCCAACTTACTTCAGAAAACTGGTACGCCCTGACTACTATTCCGCAGGGCAACCTGTACCGACTCACGACGGAGATGTTGATATAGATGACTTCGGCATGGCTGTAGGTCACTATGGCGATGCTTATCCATGGCCAACCTCACCCCCTGGAGCCCACGATGTTGACCCATGGGCCGACGTGAACAAAGACCTTGTGATTGAGCTGGACGACGTTATGGAGATCGGCGTCCGCTACTTGAAGACGGAATACTACCCATACCACGATGGTTATCCCAACTACTACGGACCATAACATGAGGTGAAATGGATTGAAAGGAAAGAACATTTCGTGGTTGCCGCTCATGGCATTGCTCTTGATCAATGTTATAGTAGGCATAGAGGCATCCCCATCGATAGCCAGAGTCCACGTGTCACCGTCAGCAATAATTGATCCAACAAAGGGTGAAGGCAGCACCTTCACAGTCAAGATCAACATCTCCGACGTCGTTAATCTGTACGGTTGGAGCATCAGAATGCTTTTCAACAAAGATCTTGTCCGCGTCACAGCAATAACGATACCATCCCCTTCATTCCTGAGATCTGCTGGTCCAACACAGATCCTTGCCAAGAAATACGATAACGTTGCTGGCTATGCCTTGGTAAGTGAAATGCTGAAAATCCCGTATCCTCCCGTAGGAGCAAGCGGCAGCGGAATCTTGGCCACGATCTCGTTTACGGTTGTTGGCGTCGGCGTGACCGCTCTAGACCTGACGGATACCAAACTTAACACTGTGATTGCTGGAAACAATGCTCCTATTGAGCACCTGGTTGAGGATGGTCTCTTTGACAATCGACTGGTCAATCTGCCTCCTGTTGCAATATTCAGTGTCACACCGCCCATTGGAGTAGAAGGGAGCATCATAACCTTTGACGCTTCAGCCTCACATGACGACGGCTGGATTGCCAGCTACCTCTGGGACTTTGGAGATGGAACTAATGCCACTAGCAAAGTCGCGCAGCATGCTTGGAGCGCGGGTTTCGCTGGAGTGTACACAGTGACATTGACGGTTGCTGACAACGATGGTGTGTCAGTCTCAGGTCAGTACGCAGTTGCTATTCTGTCTTGGATGGAGGGCGGAAACCATCCAGATCTCATAAGGACTCTGATCTGGCCAGAACGCGCGGTTTTCAAGGAAGCAGATTTTGGAGAACATGAAACACTCTGGGCAAAAGTAGGCAACCCAACTGACAAATCCTATCAAGTGCGAGTTGACTTTGATATAAGCAGTAAAGATGAAGGCAGGAAGCTTGGAACGATCAGCACGCCCATTGAGACCATACTTCCGTACGAAATAAGGGACATGTCAGCCGACTTCTTCCTTGGAGACAAAAGATGGGCAACAACCACGGGTCCTTATAACTGGCCATATTGGGTCAAGAAATACTGGGCAGTAGGTAGGCTGTACTACTTAGATGAAGCCACCGGAGAATGGGTGCAAGGGATCTTCCCAGGGGCTAATCAGTTCAAAGTGCACCCTGTGACACATGACCGCGCCGTGACCTACTTGTCTACTAACTACAACCTATCGAATCCAGGAAACGTTGGAGACACTGTTGTAATCGATGTGGTCATTGAAAACCACGGCCAACAGATAGAGCACGACGTACAATTGTCCATTGATGTGTTTAAGTTGGGCACGATCGCATCTGCAACATCAACCTTGGCCATCGGAGAGACAAGATCATTCACATTCGAATGGGACACAGCAGGAGTCGCGCCTGGAAACTACGTCATCATCGCAAACTTGGATCTACACCCATATGAAAGAGACAACATTGACAACAATTTGTTTGTTGTCGTTCGCCTTGTCTAAAGGGAAAACAATCTATCAACCTCCCTTTTTTTATTTCTGCTTACTAGGGACAAGTTGAGAATGAACAAGAGAATCACAAGTTTCGTCATGGTGTCGCTTCTTTTTTTAGTGGTTACATCAGCTAATGTAGAATTCAGCGTTACGCTTACTTGGTCAGCCGATACAAGGTTGACTTCGGATCCCAATTTTGACTATGCTCCAGCCATTACCCAGACAATGGACGGAAGAATTTGGGTGACTTGGCACTCTGACAGAACTGGAAACGAGGAGATTTTCTACAAGATATTGACTGGTTCAACATGGTCTGACGACACCAGACTGACTTTTGACAGTCATATGGACATGAACCCCTCGATCCTGCAGTCAAGCGATGGAAAAATATGGATTGTATGGGATTCTGACAGAACGGGTGACTTTGAGATCTATTGCAAGACTTCAAGTGACAATGGAGCATCATGGTCTGGAGATATTCAATTGACAACAGAGCCAGCTCGTGACAGCTTTCCCTCAATCATGCAAGCATCTGACGGGAAAATCTGGATCTTCTGGACCTCTGGCAGAGACGTAACAGTCTCACCGCCTGACCCTACTTTCCAACCATCTGCTAACATCTTCTACAAGGTTTCGATTGACAATGGTCAGACATGGTCTGAAGACACACTCGTTGTAACTGATTACAAGAACAATTATCGTGATGACTTGTATCCCTCGTGTATGCAGGCAGCAAACGGCAGCATATGGGTTGTTTGGGCTAAAGAAGCAAAAGATGTTTACTACAAGCTTTATAACGGGACCGCTTGGTCAGGGGAAGTCCGATTAACCTTTGATGCCAAAGAAAATACGAATCCTTTTATCATGCAAACTACGAACGGCAGAATATGGGTTTTCTGGGACTCTTTTAGAAATGCACACGATACAGACCTGTACCACAAAATCTTTGACGGTTCATGGTCAAACGACATACAGCTTACCACATCCTTGGAAGAAGACCAGTGGCCGTCAGCAGTGCAGACTGAAGACTTGACTATCTGGGTGGTATGGACTTCTCCACGTTATCCTCAATTGGTGTATGACATCTTCTATCGAACTGGTCTTGAGGTGCACGATGTTGCGGTCAGTAGGATTACACCTAATGCGTCTCATGAGACTTTTGCGTTCAGAGGTGAAGCTGTCTACATCGAAATTGAAGCTGTAAATCAAGGAGAGGGGAATGAGGTTTTCGAGGTTAAGAGCTACGCCAATTCCTCGTTTCTGGGGTCTCGAACAATTTCTTTGGACGCTGGAAAATCATTTGTAGTGGTCTTCACATGGAACACAACCGGAGCAAGAGCTGGAAAGTATCTATTGAATGCTTATGCAGTCCCAGTTCTGAGAGAAACAGATACCACTGACAACACCCTAACCTACAGCATATTTGAGGTTCGAATGAAAGGTGACATTTGTGGATGGTATGGAGGAGTTCTGAAACCTATTCCTGACCGACGGGTCAACATTGATGACTTTGGGATGGTTGTTGGTCATTACGCCACGGCTAATCAGACTAGCTGGCATCCGGTGTGGGGTCCAGCCTGCGACATAAATGAAGATGGGAAAGTTGACCTCGATGATGTCATGATCGTGGGCATACATTATCTAGAAACTTGAACAAAGGTGACCTAGCGATAATTTCATTAAGTCATGTGTTCATAATTGTAATTTCTTTTGGAGCGTGAAGGATGTGGAACACAAGTCGAAGTTGGCTTGTTTGTTGTTGTTTTGTGTGTTTGGCTTCATGGTGGTTGGCCCAGCACACGCTTCGCCTGGTGTCAGAGTAGCTATTGAACCTTCTGAGGTGAAAGATGTATCGGTTGGCGCCACCTTTGTTGTAAACGTAACTGTGACGGATGTCAACGAAGTCTACGGTTGGCAGGTTAACGTCACCTTCAGTCCTCAAGTCTTGAATGTGGAGAGCACCTCTGAGGGGCCTTTTATGAAGCAACTGAATGAAACCGTTTTCATGAAGAAAATAGAAAACACGCGTGGTTATGCGCTTATCTCCGCTTCTTTCAAGCCGCCTTATCCTGCGAGTGGAGCATCTGGCAATGGTTTGCTTTGCAACATAACATTCTCTGTAAAGTCTTCAGGTTCATCATCGCTACATTTTGATTCAGATGGAACAAAACTGAACACAATCGTGGGCGGGTCGGTTTATCGCATACCGGATTTATCGACAGCGGATGGTTCTTTTGGAAATCCGTCTGGAGGACGGCTTTCCGGCATCCCGCTTGAGTGGATCGGTGGCATTGTCGCTGTTGTGGCAGTGAGCGGAATAGTGGTCCTCATGCTCTTGAGGAGGAGAAAACGACCTAGATTAAGAAGGTAGCAAGGATTCCTATTCTGGACATCTTTGAAAGAGGTTATGTTGAGATGGAGATGAATCTTCGGTGGGTTCTGATGCTGAGCTCAATCATGTTGGTTCTTGGAGTTGCATTGAAGCTTCCAAGCATCGTTACTGGATCTCCTGCAACTACCGTGGCGATTGATCCCCTGATTACAGTGAAGGCGCCAAATGAATTGTTTAACGTCACCTTAACTGTCGCAGAGGTCAATGAGCTTTACTTCTGGGAGCTTAACTTAACATTCAATCCGCTCATCTTGGAGGCTGTGAGCTACTTTGAAGGGCCTTTTCTCAAAGAAGCTTGTCTCGCGCAGGGTACTGACACTTGGCCACTAGAGCCGAGGTTCAACAACACTGCAGGATGGGTAGCTGCAGGTTGTTCACCTCTTCCGCCTCTCCCCGAACATGGTGCTTCAGGCAGCGGAACTCTGGGTTATGTGACGTTCAAGGCGAAGACTGAGGGCAAGAGCGTCTTGCACTTTGCCGAAACGAAGCTTCGCTCTTGGGACGCGACGATCCTGCAGATAACGCTGATAGAGCACACTTCGAGGGATAGTCTGTTTCAATATCCTCTTTTGCGTGATATTGCAGTTACTGGTGTTACTAGTTCTTCCCCCTTAGTTCAGGCTGGTCAATCTGTAACCGTCGACGTAACTGTGAAGAACAAGGGCAATGTCTCCGAGACCTTCAACGTTACTCTTTCATATGGCACAACGCTGATTGATACAGAATCCGTGACAGGTCTTGAGCCAGATTCTGTTGAAACAGTGAGTTTTATCTGGGACACTAGTAACGTGGCGCCCGGCAGCTACACTTTGACCGCTAGGGCTCTTGCTGTTTCGGGGGAGACCAATACTGAAGATAACACAGACTCTAGCGTTGTTGTTGATGTGACGGCTCGACCTGTGTTGCCTTTGGAGTGGATTGCGGCTATAATTGTCATCATAGTGATTGGCTTGGGCGCTGGAATATACTACTTTAGAAGGCGCAAATGAGCGGGAACGTGGTCATGGTCTTTCGTTTTCCTCTCTTTCAGCCGCTTTGTTCTCTTTCTGGGATATATCAGAGCATTAAGCAAGGTTGATAAAGTTCGTCGCTCCTAGTTTATATTCACGGTCAGGAGAGGAGAGAGCGCGGTTTGAGGAAGAAGCCATCACATGTTATGCTTATTGTTCTTGTTCTGTTTCTTAGCCTAGTGATCATACAAGAGCGCAACATTGGGTCTGCAGCCGAAGCGACAACCAAAGTCTTCGTGGACCCTCCAGAAACAATAGACCCAAGCAAGGTTATTGGCAGCACCTTTACAGTCAAGGTGAATGTTTCAAACGTTGAGGAGCTTTACGGCTGGCAAATCAACATGACTTACAACCCAGCAGTTTTGAACACTACGCTTGCCTCTATTGTGGAGGGGCCATTCCTCAAGAAAAACGGTAACCCAACCCAATTAGTCGCTAAGAAAGTCGACAATGCACTTGGCAACCTTTTAGTCGCATACATGCTGAAAATTCCGTACCCTCCCAACGGAGTCTCTGGCAACGGAACCCTAGTTAGCATCACCTTCAAGGTTAAAGCACTCGAGAGAGCGACACTTCTGCGATTAGTTACAGATGGTCTCTTCCCGACGAAGCTAAACAGAATCATAGGGAACACCCCGGTGCCAATAGAACACACGACAGAAGATGGCATTTTTGACAACAGAGTAGGCAACGCGCCCCCTGTTGCCAACTTTTCCCCGGACCCATCAGTTGCCAATATAAGCGACACAATTAAATTTGATGCTTCTGCAAGCAATGACCCTGACGCTTGGCTCGTAAGCTACTACTGGGATTTCGACGATGGAACCACACAGCTCTTCATGAGAGAGTACCTCAGAGACGTAAACCTTACAGCAAAAACAACACACTCGTACAGCGAAGTAGGAACCTACACAGTAAACCTAACCGTAACTGACAACAACGGAGCAAAAGCTTCTACAACAAGTGAGGTTACCGTCAAGGCTCACGACATAGCCATCACAAATCTCAGATCCTCACACATAGCTGTAATGCCCAGCGTCCAAGTGACTCTCAACGTAACTGCAGCCAACAAAGGCGATTACACCGGAAGCTTCAACGTCACTACCTACTACGATGAAAATCCAATAGAAATGAAACAAGTCACTGATCTAGCGCCTCACACCGAAACAAAGCTAACCTTCACCTGGAATACTATAGGCGTAGCTTATGGCAGATACACGCTAAAAGCGAATGCTACAATAGACGAGGACGAAACCAACACCACAAATAATGAGTTCGTAGACGGCACAATCACCATATCAACAACGAACATTGTAGACTATCCTGTCGTAGTCGGCGGCTTCACATTTCACGTCTTAGTCGAAAGCAACTCAATTACCTCAGATCAGATCCAATTCAGCTCACTCGAGAAAAAGATCAACTTCACTGCCCAAGGAGAAGCCGGAACGGACGGCGTGTGCAACGTCACAATACCAGTTAATCTTCTCGGCGGACAATACACAATCTGGCTTGACGCGTCGAACATCACTCAAAACGTGCAACAAACAAAAAACGACACGCATGCCTTCCTCTACTTCACATACATCCAGAACACTCACAATATCGAAATAGTAGGGCAGACAGTGGCTACGCCTCCAGTCGCAATCTTCACAGTCTCAACCACGCGCACCATCGCAGGTACGTCAATAACCTTCAACGCCACCGACAGCTACGACCCAGACGACAACTATCCACTCACCTGTTCTTGGGACTTCGGAGACCAAAGCACTGCAACAGGCGAAACGGTTGAACATACATACTCATCTCACGGCAAGTACAATGTTACTATGACAGTCAAGGACACCAAGCAGTTAGCCAGCTTGGCTAAGACCATGATCACAATCATAGACTACCCTCAAGCTGCATTCACCTACTCCCCTTCAATCCCGCTTGTTAATCAGCCAATAGCGTTCAACGCCTTATCATCCAAACCAGAAGGAGGCGAAATCGTCGAATACAGCTGGGATTTCGGTGACGGAACGAAAGCAGAAGGCATCACGTACATTCACACATATCAAGAAATCGGAAACTACACGGTTGTCTTGAACGTTTCAGACAGCGAGGAACTCTGGGACATAGAGAAGAGAATTGTAACGGTCTCAATCCACAACATAGCCCTCAAAGACCTATCAGCCACTCCGAGCACGGTTCAAATCGGCCAACAGATCTCCATCAGCGTGAGAATCGTAAACGAAGGCAACTTCACCGAAACCCCTGAGCTATCAGCATACTACAACAACACACTTATCGAGAAAAAGTCAGTCTCAGACTTGGCAACTAGAGACGCCGAAACAATAACCATCACTTGGAACACTGCCAACGCTAACCCAGCCACATATGAACTGAAGACTGCTGCCAGCACGGTCCCCGGAGAAATGAAAACAGACGATAACACGCTTATTGCGATAGTAACAGTCACTAAGAAAACCAGTCAACTGATTCTGGGAGACCTACCTGAGACGCTCACTTTAGGTGAGGAAACGACTATCAGTGGAACCGCTACCCCAGCATACGCAGGAATGAGCATAACAATCCAGCAAAGACTGATCGACGCGCCATCATGGACAACAATCGGCACAACTACAACTGACAGCGAAGGCCGCTTCGCCTACAACTGGAAACCTGAGGAAGCTGGAACCTACGAAATCAGAGCTGCGTGGCTAGGAGATTCTTCCACCTTCCCATCTGAAAGCGACCCACAACAAGTAACTGTGAAGGAGCCTCCTCCACAGCTCATTGTGCCTTATCTTGTAGGCGCCGCAATTGCCATTGTGCTAATAGCTGTAGTGGTGTACTTCCTCAGGATCAGAAAACCGTGATCGCATGCAATAGGCGTAGGCGTTTAGAAGCAAAATTGATTAACTACATTCCAGTATATATGATGTTGAGAGATGGGAGCTTGCAGACAAAGGGCTTATTGTCGTTTCTACATATCCTTGTTCTTCTTGCCCTTCTTTCAATCAGCAGAGCTGAAGCTCCTACGACGACTATGGTGGGCACAGATCCGTTGCCGAGCACCGCTGCAATTGGCGTAGCGTTCAATATCAGCGTGACTATAGAAGAAGTGCTGAATCTCTGTGCATGGGAGTTCAACATGACCTTTGACACCACAGTTTTAGACGCAGTCGCAGTCTATGAAGGGCCATTTCTTACGGATACGGGATATGGCACATGGTGGCTTGATCCAACTATGGATAACACAAGAGGCATAGTGACAGGCGGTTGCCATATCTTTCCATATCCAGATTATGGCGCTGATAGCAGCGGCGTACTAGCCTATGTAACCTTCCTAGTCGAAGCAAAGGGAAAAAGCAACCTACACTTCGCCGATACACAACTCCGATGGTGGGACACGACTGGACTGAAACTTGAAATCATAGACCATACAGCCAAAGACGGCTTCTTCCAACTGCCACTAGGCGACATAAACAACGACGGCATAGTTTCAGCTAACGACCTCAGAATACTCGGAAAAGCCTATGGCAGCACAAGCGGTCAGCCATCGTATAATCCAAATGCCGACCTCAACAAAGATGACACAGTTAATCGCGACGATCTTGTAATAGTCAGCAGCAACTACGGAAAAAATTAGCCCTATTTTCAATCAAAGGCGACTTCTTCGGCTCAAGTAAGAAAATACAGCAAAACCAATAGCGGGCATATCAAAGCTCCTTCATAACAAGAACAAAAGCCTAAAAATGGAAAGGCTCACTCACAGCACGGAGGAAAGAGGCAAAAATGAAAATCGACCCATTTCTAGTTGAACGATTTCTAAGTACTTACGAACTTCAAGTAGAACTGAATCTAGCTGAGACTTGCGTTGACCCCTTCACGTTGCGTGAGTTTCTAACCCTTATGGGTGAAGAGAATTCCCTTGAACAGCTCAAAGACATGAAATTGACTTATGGGTTCGGCAAAGGGTCTCCGGCTCTCCTTGAGGGACTTTCAAACCTTTATGATCATATGAAGCCAGAGAACATCTTGGTCAATGGAGGAGCAATTGGCGCGAACTTCCTTGTATTCTACAGCCTCGTTGAACCTGGAGACACTGTAATATCGATATTTCCAACTTATCAGCAATTATACAGCGTGGCCAAGTCATTCGGGGCTCACGTCAGACTGCTTTGTCTACGCGAAGACAATCAGTGGCTGCCTGACACAGATGAACTGACTGAGCTCATCGATAATAAGACTAAGCTGATTGTGGTCAACAATCCGCATAACCCCACAGGAAGTCTAATTCAGACTGATCTTTTGAAAGAAATCTGCGCTATTGCCGAGGACACAGGTGCCTATCTTCTATGCGACGAGTCATACAGAGGTCTATACATCAAACCAGACGATTGCGTGTCTTCCGCAGCAGATCTCAGCGAAAGAGCCATAGCCACTTGTTCCTTGTCCAAGTCTTTCTCTCTCACAGGGTTACGTCTAGGATGGATCGCGGCACAAGAAGAAGTAATTGAGGAGTGTTTCGATCACAGACACTACACAACGATCACCAACGACATAATTGCCGATGCACTAGCCGCCCTCGCCATAAAACATGCAGATCGAATCTATCAACGCAATCTAAGAATAATCCGCACCAACTACCAGATTCTCTCACGGTGGATCAAAGATGAACCACTTGTCGAATGGGTTCCGCCCAGAGCAGGAAGTGTTGCCTTCGTCAAGTACAACCTTAGAATTCCCTCGAAAGACCTGTGCCTACGCCTCATTCGAGAGAAAGGCACGCTGCTCACTCCGGGCTGGTGCTTTGACATGGAAGGATACGTGAGAATCGGCTATGGATCCAAGACCCAGACTCTCAAAACTGGCTTATCGCGAATCAAAGACTTCTTCAGCTCTTGTCAAATGTAACTCGTAAAGGATCAGGCATTTCCAAACGCGCGCGCGCTCGAAAAAGATGTGAAAAAGAGAAGAGTAATGACTGGACAAAAGTCTACGATGTAAGAAAAGCAATCCACGCCTGCTGTACTGAACTCAGGTATGTGCTGAATTCTCCAGACACCTTATATATTCCTTGACTGCGCCTCAGCATCCCCGCTGATCTAAGAGTTTGAAGAATATTCTGGTAATGCATGCAAGTGCTAAAGGTGAACTGGCACCGAATGAGAAGTTTGTGGCAAGAGTCAGACGCTTGACTCAAGAGCTTCAGCGGGATGTCGCCACGCCTGAGGAAGCAAGGCATATCCTAGGTCTAAAACCTCTAAGAAGCTAGATTGCTTCTGCTAGGTATCTGAAGTTCAGAGGCTTGACAACTTCTTGGCCATGTAGGCTGACGATAACAGATTGGATGTCATCTACCAGCTCTCCCCATTCTAGCTTGAAGCTGTGGAACCACCGATTCGGTAGTCGATGTCCTTCTTTCTTTTCACAGGTATCGCGAATTCGTTCTGTGCTTTCTCTCTTAATGCTTTCGGAACGATAAGGCTCAGGGAACTATGCTAAAATATAGAGTGCGGGGGGTGGGATTTGAACCCACGAACCCCTGCGGGATAGCCGTTCTGAGAGGCGGAATGCCTACGTCCTGGATGCTGACCACAATTCAGCGACTCGGAAATTTTTCCTTATGGAGTCGATGTTTTTGCCGACTCTTCTTACTAAGCCTTCTCTCTCCAAACTCCTGAGATGCTTTCTCACGCTGCTGCAACCTAGGTCGGTACTCTCACACACTTCGCGCACGGTTCTCGGTGTCATCAACATGTTGATTATCGCTTTCTTAGCCTGTCCTCTCGGATATTTCCAGCTACCGCCTCTGCTACTTCTAGCGATCAGGTGTCGGAAGGCTTTATCTTTCGCTGAATTAGGTAGAGGGCCTACGACCTCGTATAGCCTTTGCCGAGCTTCAGCTTTGATCGTAAACGCCCATCTTTTCGCGCCATGAGCCTTTTCCGTCCGAAGGTTGTTTGCCAAATCCCAATGTTTGGCTATCTCCCAGAGATGTCTTGCTTCCTCCTCTGAATAATAAGAGATTCGTATAGCTTCAGGGCCAATTTTGGCTTCATCTAGGATCGCCTGTCCCACTATAGCATAGGCTATTTCCCTATCGTTCATGGCTCTTTCCTTGACTGTTGGCACTCCGTCTCACCTCAGGGCTACGCCTTTGGCCATGCTTGGCAACCCCCGCCTAAAGACGCGACTTATCTGATTCTTTCAGTGCCTTTAATTAAATGTTGCCCGTGTCCAATGTAATAACGCTCGGTATAATCGGAATCCAAGCCTGTACGCTTTCAACAATCCATGAACTGAACCAACACGCATTGCATCACAGGCAACATGGAAGTAGTAGTCAACGTACACGCGCGGCTGACGACTACAACTAAAGAAAGCCTCCTCGGCGCCATTACCAGTTCTAAGGGAAAATTAATAACATCTGAAATTTCATACCACGAACAAACAGACTGCGCTTGCCTGTTCGAGTTCAACTGTTTCAACCTGCCCGCAGAATGCTGGCTTGTCGATGCCACCGGGAACACTCCGACGACGACACCCACACAGCTTCCTTCAGCCAGAATGCATACGTGATGATGATGAAACAATACAACGAGTCAACACTAACACGCACACACCTTCCCGCAAATACAGCGCAACATACGAAGAAGATGATACAAAGAAATTGACGTCATCTTCTTCTTCTGAAATTCTCTTCCCCGCAGAGCAGGGTCCCCTAAACCATGCGCTGCATGCACTCACGTGTCATCTGAACTCAAATCAAGCGGAAGTCCTCTTTGATCGTGGTTAATACTACGTGTGTGTTGCTTCTTTCAACGTAAGGCAACGCCAGCAAACGCTTAGCAAAAGCGCTCAAGTCTTCTCTGCTCTTAAACTTCGCCACAACAAAAGCATCCGTCAACCCGGTAACATCGTAAACGGCGCAAACGTTTGGCATTCTTGCAATTTCATTCTCCATCTCGAGCAGGCGTCCCTTTGAAACAGTTATCTCGATGAGCGCTGTCAGCATGTACCCCAGTTTCTCATGGTCAACCACAGCGCAGTAGCCTCTGACAACGCCTTCCTTCTCCATCCTTTTTATACGTGTCAACACGGTGCCAATTGAGACGTCAGCTTTCTTCGATATCTGCCTTGACGAGAGCCTAGCGTCAGAAACAAGCGTCCTCAGGATTTTGACATCTGTCTCATCCATATCCATGCAGCAGTCAGCTCCATTTAGCATTCGTTCAATCGATGGACCAATTGCTTCGACATTTGCTCTGAATTGTTGCGAAAACCTTTATATTTTTACAGGAAATAAATCTTTCTATTAACATTTCAAAAATGGAATACAGAGAGGCTTCCACTTGAATGGTGAAGATTTCAGAGCACGAGAAAACGTTGCCATTTGCATATCCCTGATTCAACATGCCGACCACATAATGCTACACTTCGTAGACATGCTTGGAGCCTTAAAGGGTCGAACAGTGCCCGCACAGGAAGCTGAATCCATTCTAAAAGAAGGAGTGGGCTTCGACGGCTCATCGATCCCAGGCTACGTGAACATACACGAAAGCGACATGGTGATGAAACCCGATATCTCCACATTTGCAGTTTTGCCGCGCTACTTCTACGACAAAGCGGTAGTGAGCTTCCTATGTGACACTTATCGACCCGACGGCAAACGGTTCGAAGGCGACTCAAGATACATCTGCACAAGGATGGTTGAGCAGGCAAGAAGCAATGGCTATGAGCCCACAGCAGCTGCAGAACTCGAATTCTACCTTGTTGAAAAGAACACAAACCCAGCCCTGCGCCCGGTTGAACATCGAATCAAAGAGAACCCAAGATACTTTGACATAGCACCAGATAGAGATATCACCGAACCCTACCGCATGGACCTGTGTGATACACTGTCATCTATGGGCATTGTTGTTGAGCGACAGCATCACGAGGTGGGGTCAGCACAAAACGAAATCACATTCCAATATTCCAACCCGATTGCCACAGCCGATAACATAACCCGTTACAAACTAGCAGCCAAAGCAATTGCAGACCGAAAATACAATTGGACAGCCACGTTCATGCCCAAACCGTTATCCGGCAAAGCTGGGAACGGCATGCACGTACACTTGGGCTTATTCTCAACCAAAATCGGCAACAACCTATTCTATGACCCAAAAGGATACGCCAGCCTATCCCAAACCTCTCGATACTTCATAGGCGGCTTGCTTGAACACGCACGAGCGTTATCAGCAATTGTCGCGCCAACCGTCAACAGTTACAAACGATTGGTACCGGGCTACGAGGCGCCTGTGTATCTGGCATGGAGCAGAAAAAACCGTTCAGCCCTAATCAGAGTACCAGAGTACTTTCCAGGCAAAGAGAACGAGGCACGCATAGAATACAGATGTCCAGATCCATTGTGCAATCCTTACTTGGCTTACACTGTACTCTTTGAAGCAGGCATGCAAGGGATAAGAAAGAAGACAGATCCTGGAGACCCTGTTGAAGAAAACGTTTACCACCTAACAGAATCGCAACGAAAGCAGCTCGGAATAAAAACTCTGCCAGCGTCGCTAAAGGAAGCGTTAGACGAATGGAACAGCGACGGCATATGCATCAGAGCAATCGGCAAAGAGAACGCCGAGAAATACATGAACCTAAAGCTGGAGGAATGGCACGAATACCGATCGTCAGCGAGACCAGCCACCACAAGCAAGGTTACGAGATGGGAAATCCAGAAATATCTTCTTGCTTAGGAGCAAAACAGTTGAGCTGCAAAAAGAAAAAAGACCCACAAAGCCAAGAGCTCTCAACTCTGTTTGATGTGGGAATTTGACGGCTACATCAGAAAGCAGCTACGTGCACTCGGCGTCATTCAGTGAAACGCAAAGTATAAAACGCCTTCTTAGGTAGTCGATAAGACCCTTTAAACCCAAAGGAATGCCTGAAATGAAATACGACACCATTCTAGTGCTTGACTTTGGCGGACAATACTGTCATCTAATAGGAAGAAGAATCCGTGAACACGGCGTATACTCGGAAATAGTGCCCCACGACATCACCCCTACAGAAATCGAAACACTAGGACAAAAATTTAATGTTAGAGGGTTGATTTTGTCAGGGGGACCAGACAGCGTTTATGAGAAAAACGCTCCCAGGTGCAACTCAGACATACTCAAGTTAGGACTGCCAATTCTAGGCTTATGCTACGGACACCAACTAATCGCGCAAATAGCTGGCGGAAAGGTGGAGCCTGCCTCACGTAAAGAATACGGCATTGCCACAGCCATTGTCGATCGCCCTGTAGGCGTGCTCAAGGGACTCAGTCCAAAAGAAAAAGTGTGGATGAGCCACAGCGACACAGTTTTCGCAATGCCAAAAGAATACAAGGTCCTAGCGCATTCTGAGAATAGTGCGATTGCTGCGTTTGGCAATGAGAAACGGCGCGTCTATGCGCTGCAGTGGCACCCAGAAGTGGTTCACACCAAACACGGCGCTGAAATGCTGCGCAACTTCCTCTTCGAAGTCTGCAAATGTGAACCTAATTGGCAAATGGCTGACTTCATCGAAGCTTCTGTTGAAGAGATAAGGCGGAGCGTCGGTCAAGGCAAAGCTATAGTGGCTCTCAGCGGGGGCATTGATTCGAGCACTGTTACAGCGTTGACAGCGAAAGCTCTAGGGAAAAACTTGACAGCGGTGTTTGTCGACCATGGCTTTATGCGTGCGGGTGAGCCTGAGTTTGTTAAAAAAACCTTCGGCAAGATGGGCATCAATTTTGTCCTTGTGAACGCTCATGAACAATTCTTGCAGAAGTTGAAAGGCATTTATGACCCCGAAGAGAAAAGGAGAACAATCGGCAGAGAGTTCGTCCGAGTGTTTGAAGCCCAAGCCAAGAAAGTAGGCGCTGAATATCTTGTTCAGGGCACTATTTATCCAGACCGCATCGAGTCGGGTTTCCGCAAGTTCTCAGACAAAATCAAAACCCATCACAACGTAGCTGGCTTACCCACAAAAATAGAGTTCAAAGGAATCGTTGAACCAATACGTGACCTCTACAAAGACGAGGTCAGAAAAGTCGCTGAACAACTGAAACTACTGCCAGAGATTGTTTGGCGACAACCCTTTCCAGGTCCAGGTTTGGCTGTACGCGTTACAGGCGAAGTAACAGCGGAAAAGGTTGAAATTCTGCGTAAGGTTGACAAAATAGTCACAGATGAGATTGAGAAAGCAGGCTTACAGGATAGTTTGTGGCAATACTTTGCAGTTTTGACCGAGACCAAGTCCACTGGTGTGAAAGGCGATGCTCGGGCCTACGGCTACACAGTGGCGGTGAGAGCCGTTGAAAGCCGAGAAGCTATGACAGCTAACTTCGCGAGACTACCGTACAGCATTCTGGAAACAATCTCAACGAGGATAACTAACGAAATACCGCAAGTTGTCAGGGTTGTCTATGATATCACTCACAAGCCGCCAGCTACAATAGAATGGGAGTAACTTCAATTCAGTGTGCTGCAAACTTGATTTCTGACCCCAATCAACGCAAGCGCTGATGAATTTGTGCAAACCTAGTAAGGTTTTTAATGGATACCGCAAAGATATCAATATCAAATGTTGGAGATTACTGCGTGAAAGCTGTCATAATCGCTGGTGGCTTCGGCACTCGGCTACGACCAGTGAGCTGCACTCGCCCCAAGCATCTCTTTCCCATCGCTGGTAAACCTCTCTTAGACTGGACTCTTGAACGCCTAGCAAAAAACGGCGTGAACGAGACTGTTTTTGCAGTTAACTACATGTCTGAAGCCTTTGTCCAACGATACGGAAAGTCAGCCTATGGCATGAAAATCCATTATGCTTATGAGTCAAAGCCTCTGGGAACAGGTGGATGCGTGAAGAACGCTGAAAAAATAATCGGACACAATGAAGATTTCCTTCTTCTTAACGGCGACATTATCTCAAACGTGGATTTCGCCCATCTGATGAACCAACACGCCAAAAACCGCTGCACAGCAACAATAACACTACACCGAGTAAGCGACCCATCACGCTACGGAGTGGTTGACCTAGCTGAGCAGAACCGCATAAAGCGCTTTATTGAGAAACCACCACCGGAAAAAGCACCCAGCAACATGATCAACGCTGGCGTCTATGCCCTCAGTCCAGAAATCTTTGATTATATCCTCAGTGGAAGGCGTGTCTCCATCGAACGCGAGGTTTTTCCCAGACTAGCTGAAGACAATGAGCTTTTTGGATATGAATTCGATGGACTGTGGGTTGACGTTGGAGAACCATCTGACTTTCTGGAAGGCAACCGCCTTCTGCTAGACTCAGAGCTTCAGAAGGGGCAAATCGCCAAATCAGCCAGAGTGAAGAGCAGCGCTAAAATCAGCAACCCTGTCGCTGTCGGAGCTCACACGAAAATCGGAGACAGATCAACAGTTGGTCCACATGTAACCCTAGGCGATTATGTTGCCGTAGGGAAAAATGTACATATCAAAAACTCCATTGTCTTCTCCGGAACAATGATCTCCGACTTCTCCTCTATCGACGGCGCAATTATCGGTGAAGAAGTCTCAATCGGCAAACAGGTTGAAGTCGAGGACAGTGTTATGATCGGTGACCATGCAGCTATTCATGATGGAGTGAAATTAGCGGGTGGCGTCGCCGTATGCCCCTACAAAGAGGTTATTGATAGCACTCGCACAATGAAATGCTTTGTGTGAAGGCTGCTTTTTTCTTAACATTTAATAGCGCTGTCTTCTTATCACTGAAACAGGCAAAAAAGCCGCGAAGTCAACGCACATGAAGATACTCATCGACATACTCACACCTAAACAATGTATGCTGTTCGCCAAACTGTCTGAACGCCTTGGCAAAGAAGGACATCAAATCTACGAGGTTACCAGAGACTACAGAGAAGTAAATCAACTGTTAAAAATGAAAGGCATAGCAGCCCGCGTTGTAGGTGAACACGGCGGTAAAAATCTCCAAGACAAGCTTAAAGCAAGCGCACAACGAACGCTTGAGCTGGCTTCAATTGTTGCCGAGTTGAAGCCAGATGTAGCTGTCTCCTTCGCGTCGCCTGAAACCTCTCGAGTCGCGTTCGGCTTGGGTATTCCGCACGTTTGCTTGAACGATTCTCCTCACTCTGAAGCAGTAGCAAGACTTTCTGTTCCGCTTGCTACGCTGTTGCTGACTCCAAAATGCATACCCAAGAAGACTTGGATTGAATTCGGTATTCAACATGACCGAATAATACAATACAACGCAGTAGATCCGTGGGCTTGGCTTAAAGACTTCAAACCAGACGAAGAAGTCCTAAATCAACTCGGACTTGAAAAATCGAAGCCTATAGTCGTGTTTCGAACAGAAGAGACTTTCGCCAGTTATCTTCTGGGAAAGACCCCCAGAACTCCCGTATGGATGCCATTGCTAAAGAGTCTGGTGGAATCAGCTGCCGACTTACAAGCTGTCGTAATTCCTCGTTATGGAGCTCAAGTCGCTTTTCTAACGCAAGCTCTGGGAAACACAGCGACCGTGTGCAGGTCTATCATCGACGCTCCCAAACTATTGGCGTATGCTTCAGTCTTTGTAGGTGCAGGTGGAACAATGACGGCTGAGGCGGCTTTGCTTGGCGTTCCCACGTTCTCATGCTATCCCGATAAGCCGTATCTCATCGAAAAGTACCTCATAGAGAAGGGACTGGTTGTCAGGGAAGCAAACTCTGCAAGGATCAGAACAAAAGTTCTTAAGACCCTTAGAAATATTGAGGCAGCAAAGCAGTCGCAGAGAATGAAGGCACGCAGACTGACAAAAAGTTTTGAAGATCCTGTTGAAGCAATTGAGAAGGCAATCGAGAAGATACGGTAGCATCCGTGCTACAGAGCTTTCGAAATCGTTATAGAATAGCTGCTTAGATACTGTAGAAGAACCAGCTGAAAAACGGTGACGCCATGACTACGCCTACGCCTGAATCAACAGCTATGAAACTAGAAGTAAAATGCCTGAATACACCTGAGAAACGTGGAAAATACGTTGTTTGCGTGGTTGGATGCGGACGAATAGGATTACCAACAGCATGCGCCTTCGCTGAAGCAGGATTTCAGGTCATAGGCGTAGACGCCGATCCCAGCGTCGTCAGCATTCTCAAAAAGGGCAAGGCTCCTTTTGTTGAAACCGGTCTCAGCGCGCTCGTGAAGAAGCATATTAGGAGTGGGAGGCTAATGGCAACAACCGAAACACAGAAGGCTGTGTCGCAAAGCGACATAATTGTGATCGTTGTTGCGACAGTTGTTGACGAGAAGAAGAGACCCAACTATTCCTACATCGAAAAAGCCTGCAGAGATGTGGGTATGGGTCTGCGCCGAGGTTCACTTGTCATCATAGCTAGCACTGTAGGACCAAGCATCACTGAGACTCTGATAAAGGACACTTTGGAAAATGCTTCTGGTTTAAAGGCATGTGAAGATTTCGGACTCGTAAACAGCCCGACCAGAGCTGCGCCTAGCCGAATACTGCAAGACTTGGCGACATATGCACGCGTTGTCGGCGCTGTAGACGAGAAGAGTTTCAAGGTTGCGAGTCTTGTCTTAGAAACTATCGTCAAAGGCGGCATAGTCAGAGTTCGTGATTTGAGAACAGCAGAGACTGTCAAACTCTTCGAGAATGTGTACCGAGATGTCTGCTTGGCTTTATCAAACGATTTTGGCTTGCTGTGTGAAAAGATAAAAGTGGATTATCTAGAAGCACAGTCTGCCGCTAACACTCAGCCATACTGTCACTTGCTTCGCCCCGGAATAGTCGGAGGACACATTCCAAAAGACCCATATCTACTTGTTTGGGAAGCTGAGAACGTTGACGCTAAACTCAGTCTGGCGTCTTTGGCACGAAAGGTCAACGACCAAATGCCTGAGCACACGGTTCAATTGGCCCGCAACGCTTTAAGTAAGTACCAGAAGCCGTTGAGAAGAGCAAAGATTGCCTTGCTTGGGATTTCCTATTCACCCAACACCAAAGAGCATCGAGGAAATGCGATCGACATGTTAGTGAAGTTGTTCACAAATAAAGGTGCCATTGTTCGCGTTTTCGACCCACTTTACACCTACAAAGAACTGAGAGATTTGGGGTACCCTGCAGAAAGATCCTTGGAGAAGACTGTTGAGGGAACCGACTGCATAGTGACCGTCGTCGGACACAACCGGTTCAAAAGACTAAACTGGAGGAAACTGAAATTGTTGATGACTAAAAGTGCCGCAGTGGTTGACATGGGGCATGTAGTTGACCCTGAAAAGGCTAAGAAGGCGGGATTTGTCTACCGAGGTGTGGGCAGAGGAGAGTGAGCTTTATGGGGAAATTGAACATAGCTGTTGTTGGGGCTGGATTTTGGGGACGCAATCACGCTCGTAACTTGAAAGAATTGAGTGAGACACGTTTAGTAGCTATCTGCGACAGAGATGAAACCAAAGCGAAAGCAGCAGCTGAACTGTTCGGAGTTGACGCGTACAGCGACAGCAACATGATGCTCAAGAGGCAGGATGTGGAAGCCGTCACTGTCTGTACGTGGTCCACAAACCTTGCAGTAGAAGCAATGAGAGCCTTGAAAGCAGGAAAGCACGTGTTGGTTGAGAAGCCCATGGCAAACAATGTGAAGGAAGCGCAGAAAATCGTCGAGTTAGCGAAAGGCAAGCAACGTTGCCTAATGGTGGGCTTTTTAATGCGGTTTATTCCGGGTCTCCAACGCATCAAACAGGCTGTAGATAAGGGCGAAATCGGCAGGGTGATTTACGCTACAGCTAGACGAGTTTCGCAGTGGCCTGAGCGCATCGGGGATGTTGGAGTGGTTAAAGATTTGGCTATACATGACATAGATATTGCACGGCATCTTTTCGATGACGAACCAGTTGAGGTCTATGCAAAAGCAGGCAACTTTCGCCACAAGAAATTCGAAGATCACGCCCAGATTCTGGTCACGTTTAAAGGCGGAAAAACGGCTTTCATCGAGGCTAATTGGTTGACACCGTATAAGATTAGAAAACTGATAGTCACTGGAAGCGAAGCAATAATGACGCTAGACTACATGACACAGGAAATAACGATGGAAACAGCCGGGCAGACACTAGCGCCGCGATACGAGGTTAAGGAACCGTTGAAGCTGGAGCTGCAGCATTTTGCCAACAGCATTTTAAATGGCAAAGAACCAAAGGTAACCGGCATAGACGGTTTGAAGGCCTTGCAGATAGCTGAGGGAGCGTTGAAATCGGCACGGATAGGCGCAGCGGTGAAACTCAGTCCTTTATAGACTGTGTTTGCTGTCTTCGCTCTATTTGCTTAGGTTGAAGGGTTTGCCTTCCTTGACGATTTTTGATGGGAACTTGTCTTTCCATTTCTTCATAAAGGGAACGTCATCTTTTTCCTCTCTGAGTTCATCTGGCAGCATTTCGGGAATTTCGTCTCTGATTGGGTACCAGCGCATGCACTTTGGGCAGATTATGACACCGTCGACTATCTCCTCTTTCTCCAGAAAGACATGTAGCTCTAACGGGTAGTATTTGTCGATTGGGCAAGCCAAAATGTCCATCAATTTACGCTTTAAATTTCCTCCCTCCACCTAATCTGGATTATTAGAGCAATCATAAAAAACTTGCTAAGATTATTGCGTTTTTATGCGCTTCACTATTGGTGGTCTAATCTTCTTTAGAACGCGATACCCGCAGTAGGTGCATTTGACTCCGCCGCCGCGAAGTTCGAGTTCTTCAGACGATACCACGGCGCCGCATTTTACGCATTCATATGCTATGCCAGATTCACTATGTGCTTTTCCAGGATCAGCCATTAGTTCACCACTTTGCTAACGCTTCACCTTCCACAGCGTAACAAGCGCATTTATGCCGCCTGCGGTGACCACTGATGATTCATCTTTTTGAGACCAGTAAATGAGGTCAAAATACAGTAGTGCTGTTGCGGTCACCGATGTTACTCTCTTGCTCTTTCCATACTGCATCATCTTGTAAAGAAGGGTGTTCTGTCCAAGAGGATTATCGACCAGTTCGTCCGTAGTAGGTTGCCCATCTTTGTTTGTATCTGTCCAGTCTCTTCCTAAAGTGTAGTTACCGTATTTTTTGTGGGCGTCTAAGTTGTCCTCTGCAATGTTCGCCATCCATCGCCATTTGCTTTCTTCCCCGTATCCCACATCGTTTCCTGAACCGTCAAACGTGAAGAAGGCAACTACGTAGTCCACTTTGTTTGTAAGCTTGCGGCTCTGACCATACTGGTTAAACTCATCGATGACTTTAATTGCGTCAGCTTCAGGGGACATAAACATCGAGCCAATTCTCTTTATCTGGGTCAAGTTTATCGTTCCATTGTCCGCCAACGAAATTTTGCCAGCGATTGTTGTAATCCAGTATCCATAGTCCCACCAGCTCACTATAGCTGCGTCTGGTTCAAGGTTGTATCGCATCCAGTTCAAAGTGTCAATCCAGTCCGGCAAGGTTTGATCGGGCTTAACTGGCAAGCTGGCAGCTGCAATCGTAGTGGGCACGTATGCCTGATTGATAACCCTTGGAAATGACTCTCCGCCTGATGCGCGGGACTCTGTGCTCGGAAAGAGAAAAGTGAATGTCAACAACAGAAACAGCAATATGACAAAGGCTGCGCTGAACTCTCTTCCAACATGTGTTCCCAAGCTTCTCTTGCCCTTGAAAGTAACTGGCTTTTCCCGTAGAAGTGTGACGAAAGGTTTCAGAACCCGAGTTAAAGCTAAAGCCCAAAGCAGGCAGAGCGCGGGAGCTAAGATCAGCATCAAACGAACCATGGCGCTCGCGAAATATATGGAGGTCAACCCGAACAGAATGAGGTAGACGTTGCGGTTTGTCGGATTCGAAGCTGCGAAGTAAAAACCAACCGGAACAAAGAGGATTCCAATTCCAAGGTCGTAATATATGCTTCCCCATGATGCTGGACGATGCTCCTGAACTGAGGCCACGGCTGGCGAGGCAAGACGCTCAAACGGATCGAGGATTGATACGTATCTTGGTTCCAAGCCTGCGATGTAGCCACCGACATACAGAAAGGCGAAAGCGGCAATGCCGCCAACTATCATCGCAGCAACAAGCAGCCTTCTCATCCTTGGAGTTTTCATACGACTGTTGATCTCGAATGCGCACAGAAGGAGGAAGACTCCGTACGCCGCAATGTTTGTGCCTTCCCTGAGAAATGTCAAACCTCCAAGTTTAGGCACGTTAAGTGCAACTAAGAGAGCGAACCCCACGGTCACGCCGTAAGACACGAGCAAGCGCGACGAATAGCGTCTCAAAACCAGCAGAGACAGAACAAAAAGGAGTAACAGTCCGACAGGATATCTGGCAGCACCCCAAGAAGCAAAAAGGTAGCCAAGCGACAAAGCTGCTCCAATAGCATAAACGAAGCTGGCCTTCGTTGACCTCTCCTTGTCAATCGATCTGAGGAAGAACAGTGAGAACAGAATCATGCCGAAGATTCCCACAGTCTCGTCGTCGAAGAAGCCGAGGGATGTGCGTCCTATGTGGGATGCGTTTAAAGCCAGAAAGAAGGCTGCGAAAAGGCCTACCTCTTTCCCTCCGAGGTCTCTTCCGAAGAAGTATATTGCTAGACACGTTAATGTAGCCATTATCACCGGGAAGATCACGACAAAGTTGTAAACGGGATCAGAAGCAAGCGGGTTGGCACTAGGGGACGACGGAACCATTGGAACTCCAAGGGCATTAGATATTATGTAAAAGGTTGCAGCAGTAAAGGCTACGCCTGGGAATTGTGAATTGCCCACATTTCGGCCCCATGGCCACCAGCTCAGCTGGTCTCGCCAGCTGGTCCAGTGCAAGAAACCGTTGTCCACCATGTCCTTTGTCAGTCGATATTGAAAGTAAGGGTCAAATTCGGAGAGATAGTAACCCCAACGCATCGGAAGCAGCCTTATCGTGAAAGCAAGCATGAGGATCAGAATGAGAATCGAGAATTCAAGCAATGTCGCGTGAGTCACTTTGATTCTCAATTCGCCGAGACGCTTAAAGGTGTCAACGATATTTTCTCTGCTAAACAGTTTTCGGATACTGCTCATGACATCATGCTTCCTTTTGCATCAAGAGAATGATTCGGCTTTTTATTTAGTTTGTGGTTTTGTGGAAAATGGTATTTGTGTATCATCAACTCAAGTGACGGGCAACAGCATCCAGAAAAACCGTGTGAAACTCAAATGAAAAGCAATCATTGTTCCACTCAGGTCTTAAGAGAGCTTATCGGTATATTTAAAACACCACGAGTGAAATTCCCTTGCTAGAGAGCGCTGTTTAGGTACATGAATGCAGGAGACCCAAGGAAGGTTTGCATCTGTGGGTTTTGCTAGACTTTCAAATCCTCAATTCCCACTGAGAAGTAAAGTGCGGATTCTAAACACTGTAGATAGCTCATTGATAATGCTGATGAAGAAAGGGAACCTAAGTTATGTCAATGAAATATATAACCCAAATGATTTCTTTGCCGAGGTTCATCACATCTCATTGTACCCAGAAGATTCGAGAATCAAGCTTGAAAATAAGACAATTAAAGTTCATGTTCTGAAGAGCGTTATCGGCAAACCATTGTGGCACCCAATGAATGTGCTCCTCTTCCTCATACAATTCATAAGAATTGCAAGAACACATAGGGTTTCAATGATCCGCGCGAGGTCTACTAATTTATCTGGCTTTCTCGCGGTTTTGACTGGAAAGATTCTAGGAATACCGTGTGTTGTCTCATTAGGTCAAGACACGAAGTTGCTGAGAGAGTTGAAAGCGAATTTCAGAAGAGGAAATCCAAGTAGACTAGAGACCGTGAAGGAGACCCTTATTGAGTTGGTTGAATTATTTATTGTTAGAAAGGCTGATTTCATTATCACACCAAGCGAGCATCTGAAGGACTATGCCGTTTCCTTAAGAGCGGACATAGACAAAATTAGAGTTGTCCCTTGGGTGCTTAAAAGAGACTTTTTTACTGGTAAGATCGACAAAAAAGAATTAAGAGCTTTTGTCACGAAGTCTAGTCTGGATTTGAAGAAACCTATTGTTCTGTTTGTAGGTAGACTGGACATCGAAAAACAAGTAGATGTATTAGTAGAAGCTGTTCCATTCATTCTCCAAGAGAAGCCAGATGTACAGTTTGTTTTTTTGGGTGATGGTCCTCTTAAAGAAAAGCTGAAGGAACGGATAACAAGCCTTGAGGCAGGCGGGAGCGTATACTTCTTCGGATTTCAGCCCACAAATGTAGTGGAAGCTTTTTTGAGTATGGCTTCGGTTGTTTGGATTCCGATGTCAGGGTATGTTGTATTCGAGGCAGCCGCTTTTCGTGCTCCTATTGTAGCCTTTAACGTAGAATGGCATCATGAGTTTGTTTCAGACCGTATTACTGGATTGCTCGTTGAAAACAGAAACGTGCGGAAGATGGCGGAGGCAGTAATCGAATTGCTGGACAATCCGGATTTGGCGAGAAAATGCGGTGAAGGAGCGTGGCGTAAACTCATGAAGGAATACAACCCTGAAACCCTGAAAGAAAAAGAGATCGAGATCTACAAAATGATTCTACATCAATATTGACTCAATGCTTGATATTCCATATGAAGCAAAAGCCTAAATTGTAAATTGGTCTGGATAGAAAGAGGCTCGAAAGCGCGCGCAAAATACGAAATCTCAAGTCTTCTCGCGGTACATTGCCGTTCTG
>Ga0315310_10000064_pt1 | contig 73245 bp, 70 predicted proteins | sample TDP5_MG_FD_203630 | JGI IMG/M metagenome (GOLD analysis project Ga0315310, IMG submission 203630) | Freshwater sediment microbial communities from Lake Towuti, South Sulawesi, Indonesia - TDP5 | ecosystem: Environmental > Aquatic > Freshwater > Lake > Sediment | place: Indonesia: South Sulawesi...
AATTGGATCTATTCACAAAAATTAAGAAAAAATCATATATTGGTGGTCCTGTTTGTGGAAAATCATGCGACCAGATGCAGTGCGGGTCTGGAGAAACGATCAGATTCGTTCAAGATTCCAACGCTATTATGGCATAATTGAAAAAAAGAAAGTCGCATATTATTTAATTACAAGAAAAGTCCCAATCTTATTGGACTTGAATAGTAAGATATCGACAGAAAAACTCTGGGATGAACATGAACGGGCAAAAGGCAAATTCCATAAACTCCTCAATGAGGTGGATGCACAATCGGGGCAAAATTATCTCAAATCATTGGATTCGCCTAAGGTGACATTTCTAGATTTAAAGCTGGAACTCGCGCATCGCATCCTTCAAGATTGCCATTTCTGTGAACGCGCTTGCCAGGTGAATCGTGAAGAGACGACGGGAACCTGTCGATTAGGGGCTGACTCCTACGTTTCAAGTTGGTTCGAGCATATGGGCGAAGAGGCCCCCTTGATTCCATCCGGCACCATCTTCTTTGAGTCGTGCAACTTCCAGTGCCAATTCTGCCAGAATTCTGACATTTCTCAGGAACCTGCCTGGACGGTGGCCGTAAATGGGGGAAAAATCGCGACCATTGCGAATGAATTGGCGCGGGGCGGCGTGAAAAATATCAATTACGTGACGCCCTTACCCAATACCTATGTAATTATCGAATCCCTCAAGTATCAGACAGAAAATATCACGCAACTGTGGAATTGCAACATGTATTGCTCGAAAGAGACCATGAAACTGCTGCTTGAACTCATCGATTTCTGGCTACCAGATTTCAAATATGGAAACGATCAATGCGCTGAAAAATATTCTAAAGTCCCCCATTTTTTTGATAATGTCGCCCGCAATCATAAAATGGCTCATGATGAAGGAAGCGGCGAAATGATTATTCGTCATCTCGTGATGCCGAGTCATCTCGAATGTTGCACGAAACCAGTCTTAGAATGGATTGCCGAGAATTGCCCAAAGGCGGTCGTGAATATTATGGCACAATACCGCCCATGTTATCGTGCTCATGAATATCCTGAAATAAATCGGAGACCTACCAATAAGGAAATTGAAGAGGCGCGTGATTATGCCACTAAATTGGGCATTTTATGGGAGCCTGTTTCATAAACTTCATCCTTATCATCAAGTTTCATCTGATAAGTTGCCAAATCCTAATTATCTTTCCCAATTCTTTTTTAGATAGACAAATTTTAAACAAAGGTAAAAATTGTATTATTCCTTAATTCATCAATCCCACTAAAAATTGTTAAGTTACTGAGGAAAAAATTTGAATCATCAAAATCTCAAAGGCAAGCCAATAGCTGAAACGCGTTTAAAGCTGATTTTTTTCGCCTTGATTTTGAGTGAATTTGTCCGTAGCTTAGGTTATAATTTATATTCGATAAGTTTACCACTTATTGCTGATAGTTTGGCGCATTCGGCAATTCTGACTGGGATTGCGGTCAGTATATTTGGATTTATACAATCAGCGGCCCAAATTCCCCTAGGAAGGTACTCAGATAAACATGGGCGAAGAGGAATTTTGCTTATTTCGGCATTTATTTATGCATCTGGAGCACTAATGGTTGGGTTCGCCCAAGATATTTACCAATTCATATTATTCCGCGCAATTCAAGCGACTGGTGCAGTAATGTCTGTCTTACAGGCCTGCTTAGGAGATATTTTTCCGCGGCAAAGGCGTGGCACGGCGATGGCATGGTTTTCTATCACTTACGCCATTGGAACGATGGTAGGCTTACCCTTGGGTGGATTAATTGCAGGATTTTTCAATTTGCGGATGCCTTTCTATCTCTGTGCAGCATTATCCTTTGTATCTTTTATAATTCTAATCCTCTTCCTTCGAGAAACTTTGCCAGGTAAATTACAAACCCAAGCAGCGAATGAAATCGCTCCTAGGGTTAAACCATCTACAACGATACAGACAGACTGCGCATTAGAGGAAAGAAATGAACTGGATGGAAATGGGCTAAAGCAAATTAATCAAAGATTTTTCAAGACCAAGGGATTCGTGCAGACTTGTATTATTGGAATGGCACTTAGTTCTAGCATGGGTTCATTTTTTGCCTTTGCGCCTCTCTTCCTTAAATCTTTGGGGTATTCGGTACTCAGTATGGGGCTTATTTTTATTCCGGGCATAGCAATATTTTTTGGTGGATCATTTTTATCAGGAATGGCATCTGATCGAGTCGGCAGAAAAATGCCTGTAATCATCGGCCTTTCCATCGCGGTGACTTTTGCTTTTCTTGTCTTAATTGTCCCTTCATCATTTATGGTTCCAGCAGTCATGTTATTACTTCTGGGCATTGCCGTGTGTCAACCTCCGCTTGGTGCTTTGATAATAGACCTTGTATCGAAGGAAGTGCGTGGGAACGCCGCTGGATTCTATAACACCTTGACAGTATTCGGGAATGCCATTGGAGCGTTGATCGCGGGTTTTATTATTGAACCCTATGGTTTATCTTCTATGTTTGTCTTCTCAGGGGTTCTAGTGACCATAAGCTTGATAATTGGGCTCATTTCTCTTCCAAAGGGGAAACATCATCGAGAGCGCAAGTAAAATCTTCACGAACTCAATGTAAAAATTATTTAAGGAGTATAATGATTTACAATCTAGCGATTTTAGGTATTTATAATTTCAAGGATTAACCTGAAATGACACAAAAGGATTTTGAAACAGAGGATACGGTAATCTGCTTGGACGTATCTCGGAGCATGGCGAGAAAGGATTTCCAACCGAATCGTTTGGAAGCGATAAAAAAGGCATTGATTACCTTTATTCGCAAGAAGCATGATATAGATAAGGAAGATCGCTTTGCATTGGTTGTCTTTTCTACTAATGCAAGAATTATCCAAGAATTAACGAAAGATCCAGAACAAATTATTAATGCACTGACAGGCTTAGCGCCTCAAGGCATATCTAGTTTAGGAGAAGGACTAGGTATTGCGCTACATGTCATATCAGACCAAATAATGAAGCAAGGGAGTAATATCAATCGTGTACTAGTGATTTCTGATGGGAAACCATGGTTGGGAACTATTGATCCCTTGGAAAAAGCACGGATTATGGGAGAGGTCGGGGTGCTGGTAGATGCTATTGAATTATCCACATCAAAAGCCTCCTTTGGTCACAATATTTTGGAATCGATTGCCATCTTAGGCGAATATCACCAAGTGTCTGATTCCAATTTATTAGAGATGACCTTGAGTACGCTTTCCCACAAAAAGGATGTCTTCGAGTTAAAGAAGACGATGCCGAAACTAGCTTTAATTGCGGCAGATTTACTGAATCCGAAAGAATTAATTGAGGAAATTCTGAGTGCCATAAATTATAGAGAGAAATGTATCATTTGCCGAGCTGCCAATTGTGCATTTTGTGAAACCTCTGATTGCGCGCGGCTTTGCCCCTATTGCAAAACATATTTGCATCTCCATTGTGCCTTGAAATGGTCCAAGGAAAGTAAGATGGCGGAAGCGAATGTATTCCGGTGTCCGCATTGCTTGTTTTTGTTAAGATTGCCTGAGGAAGTAACAACTCACATTCCTTTGAAAGGGGAAGAAGGCGGCGAAATAGCACCAGAGACTACCGAAACCCAAGAAAAAAAGGGAAAATCGCCCATTAAATCTGCTGAATCTGAAATAAAAGAGGGTGACTTTTTCCTAGAGCACGGACAAGTGCGCTTACTCACAAAATTTCCTGATGGCGAGAAAATCGTCTATCTTTCGTGGGAACATTGGGGGTCCCGTGATTTCATTTGCAACCTTGTATCTGGTATGAATGAAATTGTATGTAAAGAATTTTCGCCCAAAATAAATTGGGTTGATCGAGCGTGTCTTGGATTTACCCTGAAGGATACCGTTGGCTGGTTTTCACAGCCAAGTTTAGAACATGGGGTTTTTCTCTTAGACCTCACTCAAATTGGGAATTGGAGTAAAGTCCTGCAATCTGATGTTGAATATATTAAAGGGCTCCTTGCCCAACATCCGGAAATCAAATTTGAATCGGACATGTTAATTGATTTTGTATTTACCGTGGATGTGACTTATAAAAAGGCGATTGATACTACCGATCGCACTAAATTGGACCAACGGCTCTTAGATGATGCAGTTCGCTATCTAAAGTTGTTACGAACGCGCCCGTATTCCAAAATTTCTATTAGTAAGAAATTGGAAATTCCCAGAACGCCAATTGCCATGGCGGAAATGGCTGGAGAATCCGGACCTTTAACTCCAGCAATGCGAATTCCAGTTGAAGCACCTTCAAGTGAAGGTCCAGCATCCGAGCTTCCACCCTCGAGTGAAGAGCCAACAACCGTTACCATAGAAAATCCCTACACGGGAACCATGGTAGAAATTCCAAATATCAGAGCTGAAGAAAGAGATATTGGCACAGCCAAGATTCTGGCCATCCCAAAAACAGTAAAATCCACTAAAAAAGCTCGAAAATCACCTAAAATTGAAATTCCAATCACTCAAGGACAAGGAGAATTGGAATCAGAAATTTCCGGCACACAAGTGCCGCTCCCCAGTAAAATTAAACTACGCTGCCCCTCCTGCCAACAGTGGTTTGAACTGGAACGATTTGCCCAAACCATGTGTCCCACCTGCGATCTGCCCTTAAAACTCGCCATTCAATGCGACGCGTGCAAGAATTGGTTTAGTGTTTCCAAACCGGGAAAATACCATTGCCCCAAATGTAAAATAGCAATCGATTGCTCAAATTACTAATAGATTTTTTCGGCCACGATATATGTAGGTTGAAATCCTATCTTTTCCACAATGGATAACATGTAATCCTTGACTTCCATAAGAATATTAATCCGAATACGATTCACCTTCCAGCTCTCGAGGATTTCAATTGCTTTTAACGCCATATCTTTCCCAATACCACGCCCCTTATGGTCCTTCCGAACGGTAAAATCATTTAAATAGCCAACATATAGCCCTGTTGATTCCAATTTTGCACTTATGAATCCCATCCCGATCACTTCGCTATCCTCCTCTGCTATGATCGTTTGCCCTCTGGAATCGGGGCTAAAATAACGAAGTCGGCTGGCTTGCTTCCACTTTTCCTCATCAAATTCGACTTTGTATATCTCCGACAGTTGACGCATCAATTCCGTCGTGGCTTCGTAATCCTCTTCGCTATATATTCGAAATATAACAGTCATACTAATTTCCACACCTAGCATAATTTGATTAAATTTAGTTGCAATAATTGTAATAATAAGATCTTTTTGGCAAAGATGTAATTATCTTACCGGTCATATAAACATAATATTCTAAGAAAGTAATGATGACAATGGTGAAGCCCAACCTTCCGAAAGGACTTTGCTTAATGTGCAAAGGCGCCCGCAACTTATGTGGGAAGGATATCTGTCCCATCATTTTAAAACAACAGGCGCTAATTCCTATGAAGAAGATCGACTTTACCTCAATGACCGATCTGTTTGGATCATCGCCCCCCTCATTCTTTGTGGGCCATTATAGTTATCCAGACGTCCTTGTAGGCCCGATGATTCCACCCCAAATCGGAAAAGGAGAGGATATCCAGATTCTAGATCGCCCAGATATGTGGTATGGAAAACCAATCGAGGAGTTGGTGGGTTATCGGACGCGCTTGATTCGGACAACATTACGAGTGAATGTCAAGAAATTCCTAAATAATAAAATGCTGGAATTGAGTCAAGAATTGGCGATGGCTGAACATCCTGTGGATGCAGAGGTCCATTTTGAGAAAGAACCAAAGTTCCGGATCATTTTTGACAGCCATAGTCAGCCGATGGGACCGGTGGGGCATATTGAAAAATTGGAAATTGCGGAAAATCCCAAGGTTAATTTTTTCGTGGAAAAAGCGGTCGCAGATACCGATTTCAAGGCAAATTCAGGACTCAATTATTTGTACTCGCAAGGATTATCCGTTACTGATATTATTCGGGTCCTTTCCGCAGGATTATTAGGGTTGAAAAAGAATAGGAAACTTGTACCGACTCGGTGGGCTATCACCGCTACAGATGATGCAATCTCCAAAAAAATTATCGTCAAAGTTAAAGATTTTCCGCAATTGGACAAGTATCAGGTCTATTCAGCCAAATATTTGGATAATAATTTTCAGATTCTCCTCTTACCGCGCGAGTGGGCGTTTGAGCAATTGGAAACCTGGAGTGGCGGGTCCGCGTTCAATCCGCATCCTGAGCCAGTCATTGCTGCCGATCATGAATTCTATTCAGGTCGAACTACATACGCAAGCAATGTCACAGGGGCTTACTATTCAGCCCGGTTGGCTGTTGTGGAACATTTAACCCGGATTCAAAGGCAGGCGGCAGCGGTGGCTTTTAGAGAAGTAAGTAGCGGCTATATCGTGCCATTAGGTGTCTGGGTCATTCGTGAAACTGTTCGGGATGCTTTTATGAAACCACCCTTGATATTTGAAACTTTAAATGAAGCATTAAGCGAAATTGGGACCCATTTCCAGACCCCTCTCCAAAAATGGATTCAAACCAGTGCGATTTTGGATAATACAATAAGGCAAAGGACTTTACTGGATTATATTCGATTTAAGGAAAAAAAGGGGAAGATAAAATAAAATTCCATTGGTCAGGGATTTTATCTGATGATTGAACTAATGAGGTCAGCGGCTACGATTAGAGCGACCACCGAAATGATTATCCAAGAACTAAAGAGCGAAATAAAGACTTTCATTAGAGCCCGGGATTCGCTATCTTGTTGTAATTTGTATATTCCTTGAGTGGATAAGGCAAGAATCCAGAATAGGAGAATCACGTGAGAAATATTATAAAAGATTACGACAAGATAATAATTAAAGGAAATGAGTAAAGCAACGAAGATAGGGACCGTTATCAGATGATAGAGGGTAAATACTATTACAAAATAATAGCCAATTACTTTTACGCTTGATCCCAAATTTTTTTCTTTGAAGAGGGTGGCAATCAAAAAGTATATCCCCAAATAGCTACCCAGGGTGATGAATAACCCAATGCCAATTCCCACCCCTAAGACCCAGAAGATCGCAAACCTCAAATCTGCGATAAAATGGCATGCCAGAAAGAGCAGGCCGAAGACGGGGGCATTGATTAACGTTAGAATAATAAGAAGCCAGGATGATTTTTCTTTTAAAATATCGACTGTTTGGGCTGGGTGTAAAATAAAATTTTTAATAAACTCAAGTGTCGTCATAATTTCACCTACACTACATGAATAAGAAGAATTTCGGCATGGTTTAGAATCCAAAGAATATATATTACAACCATTGGGCTCGTCGTGAGTACGATTCGTCGGAAAAGAGAGATAGAAGAGGTTTTACCGAGACCTAAGATAATATAGATGGGAATTAAAACTATTAAGAAGCAGATGACGATGAAATAATATACCCAATTATAATATAAGGGAATAAGGAATCGAATTCCTAAAAATAGGGCAGTAATACCGGCGAGCACAATTAGAGGAGTCGAACTCCAAGCGATGACTTCAAAAGTTTTTGTGATGTTCATATGTTTTTTCTCCTGTAAAACTAGAGCTGTCAGATAAATAATACCAATAACTAATAACCACATTTTCACGAGAAAGAAGATTTTATCCAAGAAGAGGAGGAGATATTGAGTGCTTCCAATATAAAAACCAAAGAATTGGAAGGTTGTATATTGTTGTATGATAAAAGTATTTGCTTGGTAGTCGAAGAAGGAATAAATTAAATCACTCCCGAAAATAATCTCACCCAAGAAAATCGTTCCAATTAGCAAGAAACTGCTCAGGAGCAGCGTTATAAGAGCCTTTGGTGTATTGCTTTCACTGTCATTTAACTCAGAGAAGAATTGCGTTGGGTGTAAGAGAGAATTTTTTAGCGCAGAGAAGTAATTCATGCTATCACCTTAACCTCAACTTATTATATCGAGTGGATGCCCGTCTAGGGTCATTTTATCCAAAGACCAGTGCATTATGGAGGCAATGGTGGGAAGAATATCCACGGTCTTGGGAATTTGATTCAGGATTTCAACGCCCACTAATTCTGGCTTAAAATGAGAACTTTGGGTCTGATCAGCTAGATTTTTGCAGATGAATGTCAAAGGAACGTCCATTGTGCTTGGACCACCGTGAATCCCAAAAAGCATGAAGGGAATCGTTGGAGTAATAATGGTTGCGCCATTTTCATATGTGGAAATAAAAATATCGCCAGTCCGATTTCTGTATGGATATAAATTATAGGCACTATAGTTACTATAGCCGAGACCCACCAAGGAAGAGTTATCTCGTGGCACAATAAGACCTATCCCTGGTGTTCTATTTAATAGGGTAAGGGCATCGGTCAATTGAAGAGTGTTATTTAAAAATATATAAGCGGTCTGACCTTCCGCAAAGACATGGGCTTCAATATGGGGACTAGAGGATTGCTCAAAGACATTAAATAGATTTAGGATATATTCGGTTTTAACAGCCCCATGGTCGGCCGTAATCACAAATAAGGTGGAATCGTATAGCCCCCGGCTTTCCAATTCATTGAACAATCGCAAGAATAAATTATCTAGTTCTCGTAATTGTTCTCGAACCATTTCATTATAAGGCGCACCCGAGTGTTGGACATCATCGAGGAAGGCTAGATTGACGAAAATAAAATCAGTGTCAGGTTCATTCTTCAAAAGCTCAATTAAGCAATTCATAATCCAAGTATCGATTGCATCCCCCTCGGCATAGGTGAAGTATTGCCCGACTTTCATGTAGTACTCGGGTGGAATCATGAGAGTTCCATTCTTGGCATTGCCGAAAATTCGATTGGCGCCATTACTTAAGAGCGGGATTAACCGCCATTTCCCTGATATAAAGGCAGTTTTAATGGAATTATTTCCAGAGAATTGTTCCAAAATGGTCCTAGCGTTCCGAAGACGAGGATCTGTAAAGGTAGCAATTTGAGTACCTTTTGGATATTTAGTTATATTTGTGATAGGATCCCTCCAATCCTCTGGAAAATACATTCCATTTCCAATAATGCCCGAACGGCTCGGAAAAGCACCCGTAAGCATTGTTGTGTGACAACATTGCGTCTCTGCTGGAATTACATTGGTCGCAAATTTGAATTTCACCCCATTCCGGATTATTCGAGCATATAAATTGGGCATGTAAGTGGGGTTGATATATTCGGGGTTACAGGAATCAATAGAAAACAGGATAACCCGTTTAACCCCTTGTTCTGGGGGTATTTTTGGTAGAAGTGAAGATATATAAGGGAACACGGCACTAAAAGCCAGAATTATTAGAAGAAATAAAAACGTAATGAAATTTAGTTTTTTCATCTCAACAACCTCTCAAAATATTGATCAATAATTTGATCATCCATATAAAAAATTATCCGATCACATCTAAGACCTTTTGATTCATACCCTCAAGTAATTTACCAAAATTATTTTAAAAGAAGAATCTTCTAATTTAATAAAGCGGTTGCATAGTCAAAAAAGAGTCAGAAGCAATATGGATCATTTCCTCACGAAACTTCTCCACGGGCAGGCAGATCAGAGCACACATCGTAGATTTATCAAATTCAGTAAAGGTGATTTTCCAGAGGGCGGACCAGTCGTGCGAATCAAGGCAACGAAGAAAAATAGTTTGATGGTAAATGCATCCTTTGAATATGAGGATTTGATTGGTTATTTTGTGGCGACACATTTGCCAGAGGGATCATATAAAGTGCAAGGGGATATATATACCCAGCCACATGTGGATCTGGAAGAAATTCAAGGCAAATTCCAGCAATTGCCATTACCCGGTGAGTGGATGCCGGGCAAACGCGATATGAAAAATCTTTTTATGTATGCCTTGAATTCAACTCTCATGCCCCCTGAAATAATACGACTTTATGACACACTGGCAGATGATTGCTATTTACTACTGGCTATATCCAGTGCTGGCGAATGGAAATTCAAGACAGACAGTAAAATTCCGCCCCTCAAAAAGATATTTGGTAAAACAGAGCCTTTTGAAAGCTGTAAACCCGATACAAAGGTCAAATGCAAGAATACAGAACTTTGCGAGAAAACTGGCATCTGTATAACGGAGCGCACGAAATATTGTAATGCCAAGACTCCAGCCCTAAGTTCTCAGGAAATGCAGGACCTTTTTATGCAGTTGCTCCCAGATTTCCTAGAGGCCCTTCAGTCTTTTACTGAAATATTCTTGGTAAACAAATATACAATTACTGATTTCATTTTTCCAGAAGATAAGGATGCGATCCCTACCAAAACCCTCAGAGAAAAAATTAAGAAGGTCGGAGTTCTTGAGAGAATAGTATATATGGATGATAAGGTCCTCACCAACAAGATAGATTTTACGGTGTGATCAAGGAATGGCTTGGACAATAATTTATCCGGTATTTGGAATTCTTTTCATTATTTTTGGAAGTATTGTAGCCATTTGGTTTATAATTCATGTAGAGAGGGGCTTTCACTTTTCAGGGGTGAAGACCGCGATTGCAATCCTGTTGCTCTCGACTTTTTTTGCCTTTGGCATTGAGTTTATTCTAATTGCGATAGGCGCTACGGGATGAATTAATCATCGATTCAATGTGATTGCTTGCCGTTCAATTTGGGAACTTCCGGCATTGGATCGCATCCAATAAATGATGCTGAAAGAATTATTCTTGATATTTTCGAGTCTGGGATTACCCATCCTTATATTCCACAATTAAATTCTGATGAGATGACCTTTCAATTTCATAGCGCATTTCCTGGACTTTCGCTTCAGAATGGAATTAGTGTTCTCGACTTGAATACACCTAATTTCAATGGAATTTTCAGGAATTTTAGGGATTTTATTAAGTTCAAATCGCTTCTTTTTCAGCCGCATGGTATTGCACCTGACAAAAGTTCTATTGAACCAATCTCTCTTTTTTCAGAATTATTATATCGCATGTCTAATCCGCCCGCGGGAATGAAATGTCAGATGGTTGGACCAATTACAGAGGCCGCTAGCATTAAAATTCATCCAGGGAATGCCAAATTCATTCAAAATCTAGAGTTATTTGAATTATTGATAGATTTCACTGCGGAACTTGCGTATTGGCTCTCAACATATCTTCTTTCTATTGCAAGGTCTCATAAGATCCCGTATTCAAATGTAATTTTATTTCTGGATGAGCCTCTCTTCCCCCTTGCTGTTGAAAATGAACTCACACCTGCTGCGGCTATGGAGAAAATTGCACGGGTCCTTCAATTCATTCAATGCAAGAAGGGCATTCACATTTGTGATAATCCAATGAGTGTATTAGATATTATCCTGAAATATCCTCTCGATTTGTTCTCCTTTGATGCTATAAAATACCCAGATTCACTCAAAAATACTAATCAAGAGACGCTTTACAGCTATATAACACGGGGAGGGGGGTTTGCCTTTGGGCTGACTCCAAATACGCCAGAGACTTTGTTCGGAGTAGAAAATATCCCAGCTGTTATGACAAGTGAATTGAAGCCGACTGATTTTCTGCCATCACCAGATGATTTGATTCAGACTCTTGAAGCGAATATTCGTCCTCTTGAGCGAAAAGGGATTCCAATACAACAGTTACTTTCCCAATCATTAATTGCCCCTGCGTGCGGCTTTCGGAATTTTAATATCCCAACGCCAGATGCGGGAGAACTCATTGTGAAACATCTGCTGCAAATTCAAGAACAAGCAGCCCAAGAGTTACGAAAAAATTACGAATTATTATAAATCATAGTAAATAGAAGCCCACTTCAAAAATTTATGGAATGGAATAAAAATGGGAGGAGAGGAAATATTTCACCAAACAGAAACTTTTCGATGTAAGAATAACTCTGTCATTTGAGTGATATTGGCTAATTTTTCTTGCATTATTTGCTCTGCCTCATATTCGATTGTATTCCAGGTCGCGTCTTCTTCAGGAAGGATGTTAACTGAGGCAACTAACGGTTCGCTGATCGGTTTTCCGATTTGGCTCAATATTCGTACCTGAACTTCCTTCGCTCCGGCTACACTATCAGCAATCTCACGGGCGCAAATACCTGCAAGAACATTGTAGATTTTTCCAACATGTGAAACGGGATTTTTTCCAGCCGCCGCCTCTAAGGACATCGGACGATTGGGAGTTATTAAACCATTCGTCCTATTTCCACGACCTACTTGCCCATCATCTCCACTCTCAGCAGATGTTCCAGTAACTGTAATATAAACAACGCCTTTCTCTATTATATCCGCTCTATTGACATCTACCGATACAATATAACTTGGATCAATTATCTTGCAGACCTGATTAAGCACAGCTTCAGTAATTTCCTCTTTAATTGATACATATGAGTCCAAATCATCAATCAAGCGATCAACCATTGCGGTGGCTACGGTTAATTTAATGTCATTATTCTGGCGAAATCCCATGACTTTAATATCCTCGCCAATAGCGGGAACACGCTGAATTGCTTCTTTTTGTAAGAATTGTTCTATTCCATAAACCAATTTTTCTGTGTTTGAAAATGGAGCATGAGATACACCAAATGAAGTATCATTTGCGAATGGAACTTGTTTGCGATAATCAAACAGCCCCACCAAATCTTGGCTTCCCGACTTAATTTTGCAATCAATAATAACATCGGTTTTGAGGTCCAAATACCGAAAAGTCTCTTCTAGGCTTTCAGTAATCGCCTCTCGGGTCAATCGTGAGATTGGAACTTTTTCAAGCTTGCCGTCCCTGATTACATCGCAAACCGCTCGTCCGATGAGCGCAAAGTAGATCGGTTCGGTAACAATGCCTCCACCAAATTTCGGTTCGGATCGACCGCCTACAAGGGCAGCTTTATCAACATTATGATGCAAGATCATGCCGAAATGTTCAATGTAATATTGACTCAACTTTCTGCTTAATGTTTCCGCCGCATTGTCACACATCGAATCGGGATGCCCAGCACCTTTTCGCTCCACCATTTCGATTTCTACATCTTCAATATATTTCCCGATGAGTCTCTCAATTTTAACATTTGCCATGTTTGCTCACTTTTTCTATCTTAGCATTTTTGAGGATTTAAAAAATAATTCAATTATACAATTAAAAAATTTTGCTTTTATCTAAAAAGGCCATACATACCTCCTATGAAAAAAAGTGAAAAACAGAAGGGAAGAGAGAAATTGGCTCCCGAGCCTCTTTTGATTAAAAAAGAGGATAATTAGCCAATCATCGAAGCTAAGCGGTCCATTCCTCGAGCACGCTCTTCAAGTTCCTTGGCACGCTCGCTTTCGCCAAGCTCTTGGCTAATTTTCGCTGCATCAGCAAAAAAGCGGGCTGCAAGCGCATATCGCCCACGAGCCATAGCAGATTCGCCTTTTTTTGTGATATCCTTGCGAATTCTGATCATTTTCCACCGGGGCATAGCAGTGAAGGTAAGCAACGATTGCACCGCAGTCCGTACGCTATCAACAAAGTCCCGATCCCGATTGAATTGCGCCTCAATAATTTTCCCGGAAAATTCCATCCGATTGACGTTAAAGCCTACCGATAACACTTGACTAATGGCATTTTCTAAGGAGTCATCGGTAGAATCAATATCCTTTTTGCAATCACCTATTTGATCGAGTGCCCTATCACCTAGTGCACCAGCTGCCCGCGCAACAGGGAGAGCAGTCACAACTATTTTCTTGCCAACGATACCGTAGTCACCTATTAAATTGATGATTGCTCGACGAACAATGGAGTCGAATTGAGCCCGTTGACGTTCTTGGACTGCTTTAATCCGTTCTGTAAATTCCTTTCGTTTCACTGTGTAAGAGACATCCACCAAGGAAGCGATCGTAAAACCCAGAGAATCAAGTTCGGCTCTAGCGTCCCGAAATTGTTCAACTACGTCTTCACCTGGAAGCTTTGCCGAATCGGCAATCGGTGAGAGCCGATCAAAGACTCGTTGAGTGCTTTCATCATAATCAAGGATTAATTGAGTGATTGCCACTCGAACTAAATCATCAAAGGTCGTATGAGCTTGCTTGATCGCGACTTCTGCCTCATTGGCATATTCCTCAGACTTGACCCCCTTCTGCGAGTACATGCTGTTCAATAGCGTAGCCATTACAGATTTGTACAACTCATCAATTGCTTCTAGTTCTTTTCGACCTTCTTCAAACTGTTCGCGGGTACTTTCACCCGGCAATACCGCCGTTTTAGCAGCGCTTTCAAGTCGTCGGAATAGCTGGCCAACTTTAAAGTTATATTCTTCACTAAGATTCCCCACAATTTCTTTTACGGTCTCATCATAAATGCCCTTGACGCCATCAAAAAATTCATCAAAGCGTTCCGAGTACCGTTTAGTATAATCAAGCACGGCACCATAGTTAAGCCTTTTATAAAAGTCCATGATGCCATCAAAACGCTCTTTCTGTTTCTCAATCCAATCTTTACCACCTCGAACTGTATCTATGATATCTTTGCTTTTATCTAAGGGAAAGAGACGGACCTTTGAAATTTCACGAACTTTTGTGGCTTCTTTAAGTTGTTTGAGAATCATTTTTACAGAAGGTTGCAAACTCACGATCATTCCGACGCGTACGTGGTCAATCTTGGCTCTGGGCTCTCGAGTTATTATATCTTCGAGGAGAGAACGAACTTGCTTGAATTTTCTAGTTGCATAATCTGGGTTCCCGCGAGTAATAGAGGCTAATCCAGTAGAATAATCGTTTGCAGCATCTGCAAGTGCTTTACTTGTTCGGAAATTGCCAAATCCTGCTTCAACGGCTTGATTCGCAATATCCGCGGCCTTTGTAAAATTACGACCCGCGGTATCGTATAACTTTGTAGCATCTGTATTAACTGTGGCTCTCCGTGCCTCAATAGTATGATAGGTTCCTAAGAAGAGTAGCCCACGAAAGGCGCAGGTATAATATAATTCTTGGGGAGGGGCGCTCTCGTTTATATCTAAAGGTAAGGGGAGAACGTAGTTTTTAAGGAGAGTCGCCAGCATATTGTATTCTTGGACTAAGTCCATCACTTTCCTGCTACTTAACCCATATTTTTCTAGTGGGGTGGCAATAATAGCATGCTGTTCGCTCTCTTTATAATCGGTTTCTAATTTATCAAAACCCTCTTGAATTTTGCCGAGGCGTTCATTTATAGTATTTTGTCTCTCATCAGGATCCTCAATAAATTCGATGGATGGAATTGATCCAAACATTTTTGTCGCTTTATTTTCTAAAAACTTTTTACTTTCATAAAAGGTATTATCAGAGCTGCATTGAAGGCATTTAATAGTGACGCCTTCGATTAATTCGGGAATTTCATTTGCACAGCGTGTGCAAGGCAATCTCAACCACGTAGATTTTCGGCTTTCTGACATTCATAATCCCCGTATTTATCTGTATTTCAATTTCTTGTTTTTAAGATGACCTATTAATATGTTATATGTCTTTTCGTTACTCATTATTTATATGTTTTTTTTGTATTTTTAAGGGGATTTCTTTCTATTTACAGATGAAAAAGGCGAGATTTTTTTTGTGACTTTCATGTAAGCTATTCTTAAAGAAAAGAAAGGAGTTTTACATAGAAATTTGGAAATCTTATGAAAAAAATTTGATAAACTGGATTCTCAGGGAATTATATTTTTCCAGAATTTATTCTTTTTCATTAAATTAGTAGCTAAAAATATAGAAGATTTCATTTCAAAGGATCCAGCGAAATTTAAATAAAAAAAATTATTATTTATCTAGAAAGCGCTTATAGGTACATTGAAACATTGAGAATCTACATGCAAATTAGGACGAGTGAAAATGGATGAATTAGAACGATTAAGGCATGAAAAAATGCTTCAAATGATGAAACGTATTGAAGAATCGAAGAAGCTAGAAGAAGCCAAGAAGCAGAAGGAAAATAAGACGGATGTATTTTTAAAAAATTTAATGATGCCTGATGCCTACCAATTTTATAAAGATACAATTGAGGCACAACGCCCATTTATTGCCAAGCGCATATTAGAGGTACTTCAATATATTATAAGTATGGGAGATTTACCCGCTAAAATCACGAAAGAGGAACTTATTTTTATCGATCGTCGACTCAGTGGTGTGGGTCCTACTATAAAAGTGAAAAAACATGGAAAAGAAGTTACCGATATCGGCACTATATTACGAAATAAATAAAGGAATTTTTATCGGAATATAAACGAAATTAAAAAGATCATTATTTGGTTAGGGGCCTTGAGACCCAAGCATCTTATTTAACATTTCTATAGCTAATTCAAAGAAAGCTTCATTTACTTGTGTTCCGGTCTTCGCTGAGGTTTCAATGTATTTACAAGGAATTTTATCAGCAAATTCTTGCACATCTGCCTGTTTCACATTTCGGAGATCCTCAAGATCCACTTTATTTCCGATAAGAACGACAGGAATCCGACCAGTGAAGTTCCATAATTCTTTGAGCCAATTGACGACATTAGGATTGAAGGTGGGATATCGAGTGAGATCAAAAACGACCATTGCACCAGAAGCACCGCGATAGAAAGATTGACGGAAAAATTTAAAGCGATCTTGACCTGCAATGTCCCAAATAGAAAGAGTTATCGTATGTTCATCTGTAATTACATCTTTAGTGAAAATATCGGTGCCAATCGTCATTTTATAATCCTTTGCAAAGCTACCTTTAATATATTGTTTTATCAAACTCGTTTTGCCTACAGCAGCATCCCCTAAAAGCAACATTTTCAGTTTAAACGAACCCAAGGCGATACACTCCTTGCATTTTAAAGTTCTGTTTTGAAGAATATTTGTAAATCAAATTATTACGGTAATTTATGTATTTTCTTATACGCGATTTCTTGCATAAAAAGATTATTTCATCTGCTTTATTATAATTTCCAAAAGAAATTTAAATTGGGTGTAATTTCCAAACTGGTGCGGAGCTTAATTTGGCATTGGTAATGAAGAAGATCGCGTGATAAAAATATTGAATAATGAAGTTATGGGAAGAATAATTTGTTTAAAGGATAATCCCTGCTTTCGCTAATTCTGCTTTTATTAATGAGATTGCGCATTCTATACAATATAATTTCCCGTCAATGACTTTCCCCTCACCTTCTCTCAATTCTTTCCCACAATTAATAATAGAACACTTGCGGATCACGGGACTTCTTTCGTTCAATTTTCAATACACCTATGCTATTGCTTAGAAAATAGAGACGCTTTTGATGCCCTTAATTTTTAGGAATTTATCAGTAATGGTTGTGATGGGTTTTTCAGTAATAATGGTCAATTTGGGTTCTGGGTATAATTCCGGGTCGTCTGCTAATATCTGTCGGATACTCACATTTTCATTTTTAATTAATTCCGTCACATTGGCAATGATGCCTACCTCATGAGGATTGGCCCGAATTTCGACAACGCCACACTCAAGGAGTTTAGCAATATCGCGGAATGAAGGACCAGCTACTTTAATCCCTATGAATATCTTTTTTAGTTCCTCTTTTTCTAAAAGGGTTTGTACGGCGCTAATTACGACCCTTCGATCTACTTGGAGGGCTTCTGCTATTTTAGAATACGGTATCTCAATAAATATATCGCCAAAACTACAATAGATTTTTCCATCCTCCTTAACACAAAACCCAAATTCGAGTATTGACTGAATAACTCTCAATTTTTTAGGATTTTCGCTGAATATCTTCCGAATTTTGTCCCACATAATATCATCTTTTTCAATGCAAGAACTAAAGCTGTTTAACTTTTAATGTATATTTTTGAGCAATTAAGTTTAAATATTATCCCTATGTATATTTCTGTAACTTTCAGTATAAAAATGGTAAATGGTGTTTAAAAATATGGTGAAATACAAAATCATGTTGGACGAGGAAGATATCCCGAAACGGTGGTATAATATCAATCCAGACCTCCCGGCACCTCTCCCTCCGCCGATAGATCCAGGAACCAAAGAGCCTGTAAATCCAGAGGTGCTCATGGCATTATTTGCCAAAGAGTTGGTTATGCAAGAAGTGAGTCAAGAGCGGTTTATTGATATCCCAGAGGAAGTACAGGAAATTTATAGGATATGGCGTCCAACTCCGCTTTATCGAGCTTTGAATTTAGAGAAAGAACTGGGGACTCCTGCCAAAATCTACTATAAATATGAAGGAGTTTCGCCCCCTGGTTCACACAAACCTAATACTGCAGTAGCGCAGGCGTATTATGCAATGAAGGAAGGCGTTGAACGTTTAGCAACGGAAACAGGTGCCGGCCAGTGGGGTTCAGCCCTTGCATTTGGTTGCATGAAAGTTGGAATTAAGTGTCAGGTTTACATGGTGAAGGTCAGTTTTGAACAGAAACCATACCGGCAAATTATGATGAGGAGTTATGGCGCAGATGTAGTGCCTAGCCCTGGCAAAACAACTGAATTTGGAAAGGATGTCTTAAAAAAGGACTCAAAAAGTCCGGGGAGCCTCGGTATTGCCATTAGCGAGGCAATTGAGGATACCATGACCCATGAAAACACCAAATATGCTCTTGGAAGTGTGCTAAATCATGTCATTCTTCACCAAACCGTGATTGGGCAGGAATCCATCAAGCAATTTGAGTTAGCGGAAGATTATCCTGATATTATCTTTGGTTGTATAGGCGGCGGCAGTAGTTTCTCGGGTATGGCGTGGCCTTTTTATTATCAAAAAGTCACTGGTAAAGAGCGGAAGGAGACGAAAATCGTTGCTATCGAGCCGACAGCCGCTCCCTCGATAACCAAAGGAATATACATGTACGATCATGGCGATACGGCACACAAGACACCCCTATTGAAAATGTATACCCTTGGAAACGAATTTGTTCCAGCGCCAATTCATGCAGGTGGCTTACGCTATCATGGAAAGGCACCACAAGTTAGTTTAATGGCAAATCAAGGCAAAATTGAAACACGGGCATACAATCAAGTAGATGTTTTTGATGCTGCGGCGCTCTTTATAAAGACAGAAGGAATTATCCCAGCTCCTGAACCAAGTCATGCCATAAAGGCGGCAATTGACGAAGCGCTATTATGTAAAGAAACAGGTGAAGAGAAAACCATCTTTTTCTTGCTGTGTGGGCATGGATACTTTGATTTAGAGGCATATGACCAATATTTCAAAGGAAAATTACCGCCTTATGAGTATCCAGCAGCAGAAGTGGCTAAGGCAGTCCAAAAATTAAAGATACTCTATCCTTGGATAGAGGAACTCCCATATTAAACCTTTCCTTTGATTCTTTTTTTTTATGATTGATGATATTTTATAAATACTTCTTATTTATTCAAAGGCAAACCGTAAAATTTTAATTAAATTTAATATTTTCCTTTGAAAGTTCTTTATGTTTTTTATGTTAATTCTTAAATAGTTTGTGTTTTCTAGAAGAGGTATATCATTTAATCAAGATGATTATGTTATGGGGAAAATATCAGAAACGCGGAAATTGGTAAAGTGGGGGAGTTCAAAGACGTTGATTATGAGTTTGCCGCGGAATTGGACGAAAAAAAATAATTTAACGGAGGCTGATGAGGTTCAGGTTTCTGAGAATCCAGATGGTTCATTATTAATTTTACCATTACAATTCAAAGTGGAAGGGGAACCAATGGAAGCTGAAATTAAGGTAGATCAATATCCTGAAACGAAAATGCTGGCGAATGTTATTCAAACAAAATTTTTAGATGGATATGATCAGCTCCATCTGACATCAAAGACAACTTTTACAGAAACACAAGTTAAAGAAATTGCAGAGATAGTTTCAGAGTTAATGGGCTTTGAAATTCTCACAAGGACATTTAATGAGATTGCGGTAAAAGATATAATGGCAATAAAAGATTCGAGCCTCGATGAACTTGTTAAACTAGTAAGTAATAGTGTCGTGGAATTGATGACTAGCTTTATAAAGGCTCTAATTCCCGTAAATTACTCCATTCTTGAACCAATCATAGGCATTAAGAAAAATATCTTCAAATATTATCTTCGTATTCATCGACAGCTTAGAAAGGCTTTGATGCAACCTTCATTATTGGCTAAAATGAATATTACTACGCAAGATGCTGTAGATTTTGCCTTTTTCATTGTGGATTTGAACGAAATCGCAACAAACATTGCTTCAATGGCGAATGCAGTCATTAAATTTCAACCCAAAGAAGTCGTGGAACGGACATTGGAAATTCTACATCCTGTTTCTGAAAGACTCAAAGATGCCATTTCAGCATTTTTATTCAGAAATATTAAAGGTCTCTCAATTTTTTCCCAAATTGATGAGTTAAAGGGATTAAAACGAGAAATTGAAAATGATATTGATAGTATTACTTATGAAGAACCGCATATTGAATCCCAAATTATCCTGGATAATACTGAAAAGATAATGGATTATATTTTTTCAATTGCTCAAGCAGCTCTACGCCGCACCATATAAATTTCATTTCTATTGAAAGGAGTAAAATAGATGATTTTCGGGCATTTCGGATTGGCTATTTTATTAAAGGCAAAATATTACAATAAATCACTTATTTATTTGTTATTCTTTTGTTATCTCCCTGACATTTTGTTTTACATTTTCTTTGGGATTCAATGGACACTTGTAACAAACTATGCTCCGATTTTGACTGGCTTATTGCGACCACTCCTTTCGTTAACAAAAACATCACTTTCATTCATTAATAAGCCTCTGCCCCTAAGCCACTCGATTATCCTTTATGTTCTCTTCGCAATCATTTTATTAGTGGGATTCTCTGCACGGAAGCGATCTATCGTTGGTCTTGTTTTTGTAATCGCCCTTTTCAGCCACCTCCTTTTTGATATTCTTCTGCCTGATGCGACTATCAGCATTCCCATCGTATATCCCTTTTACCCCTTTGACCCCTCAATAACCGATTATATTCCCTTTCCTATATGGGATAATGCAATTTTCTGGCTCATCGATTTAGCGGTCTTTATTTTCGGATTTTTTGTGGGTCTCTGGGCGTTCTCCAAAAAAAGTGGGCGTGAAGAAATTTTATAATAAAGCAGATTAATAGCAAGTTCTAATAAAGAAACAGAGAAAGCCACTTATTAAAAAGGAAAAAAATGAAGAGAAAATGAATTAATTATTTTCTGTTTTAGGTTCGCTTTTAGAAGGGGTACTTACTTTTCTTCTTAAACTGGGTTTGAGTCCGGCAGGTCTAATGTTTATTTTCGCGGCTTGATGTTTCTCTTGAAACAGCTTCTTAAAGGCGACGGTGAAGAATACGCCTGCGAGGAAACCTCCCACATGGCCAGCATGGGCGATATTATCTCCCATTCCTGTAGTAATCATATAGATCGTCTCGAGGGGAATTATTTTAAGTTAGTATGAATCCGCGCTCAGAAATTTTCGGATCTCATTAAATTTTGGTAGGTTTCTTATTTCGAATGATTAAAAAAATTTATTTCGTTAAATTCTCCTTTAATTTATCATTAACAAAATTATCAAATGAAAAAATATAAAATAAAAAACCAATTAATTGAAGGAGCCTAGAATTAAAATGGTCATTGAAGAACCACGTCCCAAAAAGTTAGTTCCATATATTACATATGGATTAATCCTCGCCAATGTCATCATATTCATTATTAGTCTCGCTCTTACGACTACTGATGGTTTCAATATCGGAAATTTACCGGGGTTGTGGTATGTTCCTGCAGAAATGTTCCAAGGACAAGGGCTATATACGCTGGTAACTGCGGCGTTTCTACATGCGAATTGGATTCATTTAATAAGTAATATGTACTTTCTTTGGGTCTTTGGCGATGACGCTGAAGATATAATGGGCCATATTACTTATATTGTGTTTTACCTCTTCTGTGCTATTATTGCCAGCGTTTTCTATGGTTTAGTTACTGCGGTTGCAGCAAGTCTTATAGATCCAAATCTAATTAATATCCCTTGTGTTGGTGCATCAGGGGCAATCTTTGGTGTAATGGCCGCTTACGCTGTTTTCCTTCCGAATCGAACCCTCATAATTCCTGGCTATGGTAGAATGACGGCGAAAGTCTATATTTTATTCTATGCAATAATAGAGATAATCTATACTATAGTCGGTACTCAGAGTGGCACGGCGCATGCAGCCCATGTTGGTGGATTTTTAGCGGGTATTTTCTTTGCTTACGTGTTCAAACGGATGTTCCAAGAAAAAATACGAATTGCTAAAACAGATTTCCTCCCTGCAGGACATAAACCGAAACGATCTCCATGAATCCCCTCTTTTCTTTTTTTAAAATTTTAGAAAATAATAATTTTTATTTATTAATATTCAATTGCTAATTTGATTTTTACCTTTGAAAGTTAAAATGATAATTAAAAAAATTATTAGATTGAGAGAAGTTAAAGTGAGTATAAAATTAGTAATAGTGATTTAGTATGACAGGATTGAATGAATTTGCCTATCTCGACTTAGATACGCTGTATAACTTTGCAAGAGATGTATTTATTGGCATGGGTGTTCCAGAAGAGGAGGCGATAATCTGTGCAGATGTCCTGATAGAGGCTGATAAGTGGGGGATTGAGTCCCATGGATGCGCCCGGTTGCAAATGTATTACGAACGCCTCAAACGGAAGCAGCAGCTACCAGTTACTAAATTAACCGTAGTACGGGAAACCCCTGCCACTATCCGGCTTAATGCTAACAATGGCATGGGGCAGGTTGCCTCGAAGAAAGCTATGCAACTGGCGATCACGAAGGCAAAAGAATATGGCATTGGGATGGCAGTAGTCGAGAATTCAAATCACTTTGGAATTGCAGGCTATTATGTACTCATGGCAACCGAACAAGATTGCATTGGCATATGTGGAACAAATACGCGCCCTGCAATTGCACCGACTTGGAGTGTCGAACCAATGTTGGGAACCAATCCGCTCACCATCGGTGTACCAACGGATTGGGATTTCCCTTGGATCGCTGATCATGCGACCTCGATAACGCAACGGGGTAAAATTGAAACATATGCACGTCTTGGTAAACCGATCGTTAAAGGATGGGTAATTAATGAAAAGGGGAATGCAGCTACTGATTCCAAACAGATTCTTCTTGATTTAATGAAGGATAAAGCAGCACTTACACCCATTGGTGGAATTGGCGAGGAAATGGGTGGACACAAAGGTTATAATTATGCAACTTTCGTTGAGATCATGTCAGCATGTTTAAATCAAGCAAATATACTTAAAGCCTGCATTGGATTGGATGAAGATGGGAATTATGTCCCTTACAACCTCGGTCATTTCTTTATTGCCATTGATCCTACCGCCTTCTGTGAAATAACCGCCTTTAAAAAGAAGACAGGCGATCTGCTGCGCCAATTAGCGCAGGCAAAAAAACAGCCTGGGGCAGACCACATCTACGTTGCTGGCGAAAAGGAATACCTCGCTATTCAACGATCACAGCAAATAGGAATACCCTTTTCTAAGACAACCCAACGCCAATTCCTTGAAATGCAGGCAGAGCTGAGTTTAACGCAATATAATTTCAATTTCGATGTCGATCTCACTGAAAAAGATGTAACCGGTTGGTAGAACCTTACTCCTTCTTATTTTAAATACCCCGAAATTGGTTTAAATACAAGCTTTTGGAGATTATAACCTAATTAATACAAGAAAAAAGTTACCCGGAAGAAATGAATCGTGGATGAACGCCCCATTGATCGCTTATTGAGGGAAAAAGAAAATGAGGCACTCGAAGTAGATGGCAATACGCTCGAATTCTTATCACCAGATCGCAATAGTTCGAGTAAAATGATTATAAATAAGAGATACAGAGAGATTCAAATAGAAACTATACTGCATCATAGCGCAAGGATGATTGAACAGAATATCTATTTCTTATCAGACATCCTAACCGGTAAATTTACAGAGGAACAAATTCATGATATAATTGAAGATATTTCAGCACGATTGCGCCTCATCGAACTTCCCGAGCTCCTTCAAACGACATCCCAATATGCCTTCAAAATTATAGATCAAGATGACGAAGGCACAAAATTCGCCTATACCATCTCATATGAAAATCCAGAATACGAAGATTATGATGCCCTTCGGAACGCAGTTGATAAAGCATTGATGAATTCATTCGAATTAATCTATAACTATTTAATGAAAATGAGTCTTTTCATTGAGACAGAATTGAATAAGTTTTTAATTGAAGCCACAGAAATAAAATTGCTTGAAATACGCAAAATTCTCTTTCGGGCGCAATTTTATGCCAAAATGACGGGGCGATTCGCTAGTGATCAGCAGCGTATCGCTCAAAATATGAGGAAAGAAGCTCTTGCGCTTATAAATCAGTTTCAAGAGGAATATCCGGAAATTGCCTCAGAAAAATTACAGGAAATCCGGAATTATTTCAAAATATAATACGGAGATACAAAATATTGCCTAAACCCCATAATCATATCGCCTAATGTTTTTTGCGATTGACTCAAAATTGAGTAGAAATGTAGAAATGTTCAATCTTGTTCAAAAAACCTTATTATATTGAAAAGTTTACCCAATTACCATATTAAGTTTTTATTTCCTGGAGTGAAAAACGAAGGTAGCTAAAGAGGGGGGAAGATCCCAGGAAAGATTTTATGGAATAGATGTCAATTATCTCCTATATGTGGTTTTTTTATTTTTTAAGATTTCTCTAATTGTTTTTCTCTTTTCTAATTTCATTTCTGTCTTTTATTAAAATTTCGGTTCAGTCAAGGGAGCTGATTTTACAGAACATGAAATTTCGGTTATACCAATAACTATCAATTTTACTGGGATTTTAGAGTTATTTAAAAGCTAATTATATCAGGAATTATAATTTAATTATTTAATTTCATAAACCATCAAATATGCATCTTCGCCATTTTCATAGTAATGCCTTTTGATTTCTTTAATCTTAAAATTGAATTTTTCATACATTTTCTGAGCAATTTCATTGGAAACTCGCACTTCTAATTCTAAAGCATTTATATCTTTTATCTTTAATTCTAAGATTAATTGAGTTAATAGATTTTCGCCATATTTATGATTTCGATAATCAGGATCGATGGCGATAGAAACGATATGCCCTTTATTGCCCGGGAGGAGGAGGGCAATGCCATAACCAATAATCTTGTTTTCGAGCTCAATTACCAAGGAAATTGAGTAGCGATCCCGTAGGAGTTGCGTGAGAAGACTTAGCGGATAGGGATCAATGGGAAAACTTAAAACTTCAATTTGATATATCCTATCCAAATCATTTCTAATGGCAGGACGGATTTTGAAAGTATATGATACCATTTGGTCTTTTTTAGGAGGAATGGAGAATCACTTCCCTAATACTGAGTCAAGGTCCAATCCGTTTGTGAAATCTTCGTTAAAATCAATTTTATAGTTACCAGTAACCGTCTTTTGAAGGCGTGAAACATTAAAGAAGCGCCATTCACGAGAATTATTTAAGAACCTTATAGCAATAAAGGGAGTACACCCGAATTTTTCTGAAAAGGAAATTAGATCTTGAATTTCACTGTCTGGAATATAAATTTTATCAAAAATACTTGTTTTAACCTCAAAGGCATAATATTGTCGACCGTTACCAGCGATGATATCGGGTTTAGGAAATCTTTTGGAGCCCGCGCCAGAGGCAGGCACCCTAATTGCCGCAAAATTATGTTTCCAGAGCAAATTGACTAATTGACGCTCTGCATTTATTCCTTTCCGAGTCATCTTAAAATTATTTCCATCAAATTCTTATTTAATGTTTCTTAAATTCTTACTTAATTATTTATGCAAAATTGAAATTTTAAAAAATTAAACCCTTGATTTTAGAATCTGGAGGCAAATTGAACGAAGGTAATCAAAAAAAATTTGAAGACTGGTGAAATGGAACTCCAAATAGAAAGTTTGGATGATCTATGGCATCTATATAATATTGTTGAACCAGGGGATTTGGTATTTGCACAGACCTTTAGACGTGTGCGAGAAGATAGAGAGGGAGGAAGGGCGGATTCAGGTGAAAAGGTAAAAATGTATTTAGGAATCAAGGTTGAGGGTGTCGAATTTCATGAATTTTCGAATCGGCTAAGAATTAAAGGAGTAATTATAAAAGGTCCAGAAAATTTAATAACATTTGGAGCTCATCACACACACAACATTGAGGTTACTTCACAACTGGTGCTGAAGAAAGAGAATTGGACAAAATTCCAATTGCTACGAATCGAAGATGCAGTAGCCGAGAAACAGGCAGATCAATTACTAATAGTAGTAATAGATGAGCGGGAAGCAACAATTGGGCTCATAACTAATATCGGAATAAAGATTATAATGCATTTAGAAGAAAATATTCCTGGAAAACATTTCAAAATTTCTTATTTTGATCAATCAGTCCAAGACTTTTTTAAAGGGATCAGTACTGTTTTAATCGAGAATCTGAAAGCCCTCAATGTGCGAGGGATTATTATAGCAGGTCCAGGCTTTGCGAAAGAACATTTTATGAAATATTTGAAACAGAAAGTACCAGATTTGAAAATTCCAATAATCCCAGAAAACACAACGAGTGCAGATAAAAGCGGAATTTATGAAGTTATCAAACGGGGGGCAGCCCTAAAACTGCTGGGAAATTTGCGAATAAGCATAGAAAGCGATTTAATTGAAGAAGTTTTGAGAAGATTAGGTAAAAATCAACGCGATGTTACTTATGGCTTTAATGAGGTTAAAAATGCGGCATTATCAAATGCCATTGAGCAACTTTTAATAACAGATTTGGTTTTGAGGGGGCAATCTATTGAGCAGCGTCAGGAATTAGATGAACTTATTCGTAATGTAGAAAAAAATCGCGGAAAGGTGTATATTATGAGCACTTTACATCCTGCGGGGGAACAACTTAATGCATTAGGCGGCATTGCGGCCCTGCTTAGATTCGCTTTATAGGGAATCTCATTTATAGATTTCATGGGCAAAGTAAATATTATCCTCATTCTTAATAATTTTCACAAAGACCCAGTCGCCAAGTTTATAATTTGAATTCATTATATGAATTATTCGATTTTTTGCTCTGCCCAGCATTTCTCGTTTGTTTTCATATTCAGACTTTAATCTTCCTGGAAGAACAATTTTAGCCTCTATTTTTTCTCCTTTCTCGAAAGCCTTAGGATAGATTTTAGCGGGATGTATGCCAAAATCATGTGGCGAAAGGATTAGGGGGCAAACCCCAAAGGTATCTTCCCATTCCTGCAATTTTTCTTGGAATTTTTTCATGTTCACCATTTTAACCGAAGAAATTTTCCGGCCGGTTTTATATTTCAAATAGTTTTGAATTCCCAAAACTGGAAATTGACTCTGGATGCCTAGCTTTGCTACAAAGGAGATTATTTCTTCAATATCATTATCGTTTATTCCAGGTATCCAGAGAGGGGAAACTAGAAGCTGAATAGAAGAATTGGTAATATCTTGCGCAATTTGTTTGATAGAGGTGATATCATAAGAGGTCCCCGCGAGGTATTGTGATTTTTGAGGATTTAGGGAATTAATTGATAGATTAATGCGCGTCAACCCCGCAGAGGCCAATTTGTGGATATAGGACAAATTCAGTGGAACTCCATTTGTCTGTAATGAAATTACTGTAATTCGCTGGTTCTTGGCAAATTCTGTTATCAATTCGGGCAAATAGGGGTATAAACTCGGCTCTGATTGCCCGTCAATATGAATTTCGATATCTGGAATATCTTTATACTCAATTAATTTCTCAGTTTCTTCGATTAAATAGGAGGGATCAATAATATAGTCCGTTACTCTTGTGTGAGAGCGTGGACCTTCATCCACGCTACAAAATGGGCAATTTAATAGGCAACCGGTCAAAGGTCGGATTTGGAGGAGGTTAGTCCCCCGGTCGATAATACCGAAATAAATAGACCCCATTAAAGGAATTCCCGAATCTTTTCTAATATAGATTAAAGCTCGCTGGGTGAATCTATTTTTCAAAGTTGAGGGGAGAGCATGGGAAATTTGTGAGATAATCAGTTCTGCTATTTCTTGTTCCGTGGGAAGCTCAGATTCATCAATTATTGAAAGAATCAAATCGCCGTTTTTCTGTGAAAATTGGATATTTTTTTCTGAAATTCGGAAAGTCTTTTTAAGCGCTTTCCTTATTATGGCTTGCGATACTGTTCCAATCATAAAATCGTGTATAATAAGCTGTAATTCATCAGAAATGGCTTCGACTTTTATTTTGGTATTCTTTGAAAGGTTAATTTGCATTATCACTCAGTCTAATTTGGTAGTTTAAAATTACCATTTAAGAATTAGAATTTTCTGTTTTTTCAAAGTGAGATTTGACATAAAGATATAAAAATATGGATGGATTCTAATTTAATACAATCACACTATCTGAGGTATGCCATAAGAGAAGGTTGAATCGTGAAAAGTACGCATTTAGAAGACGTTTATAATCGAATTCGGGCAATTGACATGCTCAAGATCCTTAAAAAACGATTTACTTACGATAGTTTAGCAAAACTGACAAATTTACCTATAACAGTCTTAAATCGATATGTAAAGGGACATGTTCTTCCAAGTGCTGAACGGGCTAATGAGTTATTAAAAGTTTTCAAGAAAAAATTTGATGTTAAAAAAGAAATAATTGATAAAATTCGTTTTGACAAGCAAGGTTATTTTGATAATACCAATTTGGTCTGCGATACCCTCCTTTTGAAGCTTATAGCGAATATGGTGGCGCTTAAATATCAAAACACAAAAATTACGAAAATATTAACAGTCGCTACCGATGGAATCCCCTTGAGCTCATTTATAGCAGGGGAATTGGGTGTTAGTTTGGCATTAGCCAAAAAAAATCGAGAGGCGGGGATTTCGAAGTTCTACGAGGAGGATTTTTCACATAAAACAACCGGCGTCATCCAAACCCTCTATATTCCAAAAAATGAACTAACATCCAAAGATAGTATATTAATTGTGGATGATATTATTCGTACTGGCATTACACAGAGCGCTCTTGTCAAATTAGTTAAAAAAGCAGGTGCAAATTTAGCTGGAATTTTTGCTATTGTTTCAATTGGAAGTAATTGGAAAAAAGAGATTAGGAATGTAACGGAACATATTCCTGATGTTTTAGTAAATGTGCAAGAGCCGTCTTAATAAGGCGATAGATTTTTTAAGTTTTTTAGATTTTCCTTTTTGCAAAGTAACCGAAATTCAAAAGTTTTTGAGAGTTATGAAGACCATCTTTTATTCGAAAGGAATTGTAAAAATTCTGGATCAGACTCTTTTACCACATAAAATAAAATACATTACATGCCGAACGTATGAGGATGTCGCGCGATGCATAGAAGTAATGAAAATTCGTGGTGCACCTGCTCTTGGAGTGGCAGCAGCATTTGGATTGGCGTTAGCATCTGATCGAATAGCCCAGAAGAGTTTTGAGGCGTTTAAGAAGGAAATGACCCAAGCGGCAGATCGCATACGAAAAACACGGCCAACAGCGGTAAATTTATTTTGGGCTATTGAGCGGATTATGAACCTTCTGGACTCGTCCAAAAATATAGATACCTTAAAGGATAAAATCCGCACGGAATCGTTGGCTATCGCGCAAGAAGACTTTGAAATCAATCGGGCCATTGGACAAAATGGAGCTGCCCTGATAAAAGATAACTTTAATATTCTTTCACACTGTAATGCGGGCGAATTAGCCACATCCGGCGAATATGGAACCGCACTTGCAGTAATCAAAGTTGCATGGGAGCAAGGGAAAAAGATCCATGTGTATGCGGATGAAACACGCCCAAGATTGCAGGGCGCGCGCCTTACAGCGTTTGAACTTCACCAAAACAAAATCCCTGTCACCGTCATTGCCGATACCATGGCAGGCTGGTTATTCTACCATAAAAAAATAGATTGCGCTATAGTCGGTGCAGACCGAGTGTTGAAGAATGGATTAACAATTAATAAAATTGGGACTTATACCGTAGCAATCCTTGCAAATCACCATAATATTCCCTTCTATGTAGCAGCACCTAAATCGACTTTTGATTTAAAAACAGAAGAACAAGATGTGGTGATCGAAGAACGGGATAAGGCGGAAGTGACCCATATTGATAAGTATCAAATTACACCTTTAGGAGTCCCTGTGATCAATCCCGCTTTTGATTTTACACCACCTGAATTGGTGACTGCTTTTATAACAGAAAAGGGAATAATTTATCCGCCTTATTTAGAAAATATTGAACAGATATTGAGCCAATGAGTAGGTGAAAATCTTTTGGGTCGTAAAAGAAAACCATCGGAATCAGATAATGAAGATGAAGAGATATTAGAGGAAGAGGAAGAAGGAGAGGAAATAGAAGTAGAAGAGGAAGTCCTAGCGTCATTAGAGGAAAATATAGTTTATGTTAAAAAGGAACAGGCACAATCAGTGTATGAAAAGGGGTATTATGGGCATTTGCAGGAAGATGGGAGCTTAAAATTGGATCCTGTAGAAGCCTTGCTATTGGCTGAACGGCGTCGAATCAGAATTTTTGATAATGCAGGGAATGAATATGATTTCCCGCAATTAACTAAATTATACATCGAGCTTTACCCTGATCTTTGGGTTAAATATCTCACTTACAAGGACCTTCGGAGCCGAGGCTATGTGGTGAGAGCCGGCTACGGAACGGAAATTGATTATCGGGTCTATGATAGGGGCGCAGAGGTAGGAACGGACGCAGCGAATTACCTCGTACATACAGTTGTGGAAGGCACACCACTCAATTTAAGCGCTCTTGATAAAATTACCAAAGTTTCTAAGAGTAATCGCAAGAAACTTGTCTTGGCGGTCGTTGATAGAGTGGGTGAGGTCACTTTTTATAAGGCGCAAGAAGTTGATTTATAAACGAGATGATAAAATGGAATTCCAAGCGGTAAAAGGAATGAGAGATATCCTCCCAGAGGAATTTAGTCTATTTAAGCGTGTCACTGCGGTAATACTACAAATTTTCAATGATTATGGGTATCAAGAGATGTCCATGCCTGTTCTGGAACCTTTCGAGCTTTTTGCAGCAAAATCTGGGGAAGAAATTAAAGAGAGCATGTATGTATTTGAAGATAAGGCAGGGCGGAAACTTGCACTCCGTCCAGAGATGACAGCTTCGGTTGCCAGGATTTATATTACCTATTTCATGAAAGGTGTGAAAAAGCCCCTTCGGTTGTCCTATATAGGTCCCTGTTACCGCTATGACAATCCCCAATATGGACGCTATCGCGAATTTCGGCAAGCAGGCTTGGAATTAATAGGTTCTGAATATCCTGAAGCGGATGCCGAAATTTTAATTGCATGCGATGATTTAATGACTCGGCTCGGCTTTTCCAATTTCCATTTAAAAGTAGGGCATGTAGGAATTCTACGCGAAATTTTGGCCCAAGAAGGAATGAATGATGAATTCCAAAATAGGATACTGAGTTTGATGGACCGAAATAAAATTGAAGAAGTGTTCCAGCTTTTTCAAGAGCAGAATTTACCAGATAATGTGATTAAGATATTTAGGGAATTAACGCAATTGAAAGGGAGAAATATCCAGGAATTAATAGACCAAGCTGCAGCATTTTTAGAATCCTATCCGCAAGCACTGAGTGCATTACAAAATTTAAAGGAAATTCTGACTCTTTATTTGAGTTTAGGAGATCAAAATCGTATTTTGATTGATCTTGGATTTGCAAGAGGGTTAGAATACTATACTGGAATGATTTTCGAGATTTTTATTGAGGATCTTTCAATTGCGGTCGGTGGGGGTGGTAGATACGATAACTTAATCGCAAATTTTCAAGGAGAAGCCACACCTGCTGTCGGTTGCGCGCCAGGAATAGATAGAATTGTATTGGCAATGACTGAGAAGAAAAATATCGAGGCTGAAAGAGAAATTTATGCGAGAAAAATAATGGTTGCCTGCCTTGATGAAATTATTTTGCCAGAAGCCCTGAAAATTGCTCAAATCATTAGAAAAGAAAATTATCCCACTGAATTTGATGTAGCACGAAAAAAATTGAAAAATCTCTTAACATTTGCAACAAATAAAAAAGTTCGCTTCGTTGTTATTGTGGGGTCAAAAGAACTCGTAAAAAAAGAGGTAATAATACGTGATTTGGCCCTTGAACAACAAGAAATAGTTCAAATTGCTGATTTATTAAATTATTTAAAGGAAAAAGTGAGAAATGGAAATTAATTTTAATAACTATAATTTGAATGCATTGAAAATTTCCCGTTGGCAGAGAAATTTCAATATTTCAACTGTTCCTGCGGCAATTTGAGAGATTTTGGCATCTCTGAACAATTGTTCAACTGGGAACTCCTTTGTATAGCCGATCCCACCGATAATTTGCAATGCATCAGAACAGATCTCCATCACATTTGTTGCACAGGTGAATTTTGCAGCCGCCACTTCCTTCGTTGCATTCAGACCATTATCGAGCATCCGAGCGGCTCGAAGCATCATCAAGCGACCTCCCTCTATTTTGGCGTACATTTCGGCAATTTTGAAGCTAATAGCTTCAAATTCTCTCAATTTCTTTTCAAATTGTATCCTCTTATTTGCATAATGTGTAGCAATTTCAAATGCAGTCCTTGACATTCCGATATATTGACTACAGGTGAAGGTGCGTTCTCCATCAAGCCCAGTCATCATGATTTTAATTCCTTTATTCTCCATATCCGACCCACCAACCAGATTTTCAGCAGGAATCTCGCAATTATTGAACCGTATATATGAATTAATCGAGCCGCGTCTTCCCGCTAATTCAAAATCCTTGACGCGTTCAAATCCTGGTGTATCGGTTGGAAAGATAAACGCACTAATCCCCTCATGTTTTTTAGCGGCATTAGGGTTCGTTAGGGCATAAATCAAGATATAATCGGCCCGACTGCCATTGGTAATAAAGCGTTTCTCACCATTGATGATATAGACATCCTCATCTTCTTTCTTGATGGCAGTAGTTTTCATCCCACCAACGGCATCGCTGCCCGCGCTAGGTTCGGTAATCCCAATGGCGCCTAAAGCGGTTCCGTCCATAATGGGTTTCAAGAATTTTTCCTTTTGCTCCTCGGTTCCAAAATGGATAATTGGGGCGGAGAATAAATTGGCGGAGGCCCCGTAGGTAACTACCATGGCCTGATTAATTGCGCCTAACTCTTCTCCAAAGATAGTTCGATAGACGAATCCCTTGCCCTGCCCTCCAATTGATTCAGGAAATGAGAAGGTTAGATAGCCCGCTTTTGCGAGCCTTTGATAAGCTTCAAGACAAGGTTCGAAATCATAATCCTTCTCAATTTTTGGAGCAAGCGGGGCGATCTGATCTTTAATAAACTCCCGTAATTTAATCCTAAATTCATTTTCATCTTCTGTATAGAGATAGAGACTCCCAGGGAACATGGATTCGCCTAATTCCACGTTTAAATCTTCATATTTTATAAAATCTGCGCTATAATCTTCCATTTTTATCTGCCTCTACTTTTAATATTCACTTACCAATGATTAGTGTTAGATATTTTAATTATTTGATTACAAAAAGTATTCGCCTAAGTTATAAATAGTCATCTGCCTCAGCGATACCGAGCGCTTTGGCAATGAGGACTATGAGATCCGTCACTTTATACATGAACTCGCTGGAGCTTTGGCGCAGGCTAATTACACATTGGGGACATATGGTAGTAACGTACTCAGCGCCAGTTTCACTAGCTTCTTTGGCTCTCAGTAAGCCAATTTTTTCAGCTTGTTCGAGAAAGGCGGTTCGTAAAGGTCCTCCGCAGCAATTAGAATTTTCTCTGTTATAATCCATTTCTACAAACTGGGTCCCGGGAAGGTTTTCAATGAGGTGCCGGGGAGCCTCGATAATATGGTGGAAGCGCCCCAGATGGCAAGGGTCGTGGTAGGTGATAATTGTATTAAGAGGAATTGTAAATTCCAGTTTTCCTTCATCCAACAAGCGGGCTAGCAATTCGGAAATGTGCAGGATTTCGGCATTTAATTCAATGCCTAATTTCGGATAATCATATTTCAGGGTTGAATAACACCCAGGGCAGGCGGTGAAAATTGTGGAGATCCCTGCGGCTTCAATCTTGGAGGCTAATGTTTCTGCGAGTTCTTTGGCCTTATCAATTTCTCCCGACCAAAATTCAATATACCCACAGCAGCTTTCATTGTCTACGATGGTGAAATCATAATTAATTTTAGTTAAAATGCGAGAAATCAGTTCAGCGGTTTCTATGGTCCAATATGAGGACATACAGCCTATAAAGAAGAGATACTTCGAATCCTTTTTTAAAATGAGGTCATCAGGACGCCAGTCATTGCGCTCTTGCTGATCTCGTCCTAAGGGATTCCCAGTTTCAAAAATATTTTTCGTAGTTTTTAAGAAAAATTTAGGGATATTGCCTTCTGCTTTTGCAAATTGGATGCGGAAGGATCGAATTAATTCTGGAAAATTTATTTCGAGTGGACAGACTTCCGCGCATTTTCCACAAGTGCAACAGAAATACCAATTGTTGATCAGTTCAGGGGGAATGTCCTGTTTTTGTTCGAGAAAATGTTTTAATAAGAGAATTTTCCCACGTGGGGAAACGGTATCGAAGCCATTAATTTTCCAGACTGAACATTCATCGCGACAGTACCCGCACTTAGCGCAAATCACTAATTCCTTTTCATAATTTTTCATTTGGATTGATATATTCATCAGCCTCTTCGTTCAATTATGAAATTAACTAGCTGGTTGAGAATAGCTTTGGAATCGGACTCTTTTAGGGGCAAGAGAGCTTTGCGTGCATTTTCAGCTATTGATTGAAGCTTTTCGTTAGCATAGTCCAAAGCGCCACAATCTTCTAATATTTGCTGTATTTTCTGAATGGAGTTTAAATCGACAAAATCTTGCATTAAACTGAATAACTCATCCAATTTTTCGTTTGACAAATTCCTTAATCCAAAAATTGTGTATAAATTTAATTTCCTTTGACGAAGGTCAGACCCAACAGGTTTTCCTAATGCTTCCTCATTGGAGATTAAGCCGATGAGGTCATCTCGCACCTGAAAGGCTAAGCCTAAGTAAAACCCGTAATCGGAAAGGGCATTAATTTCTTCGGGTGTCCCGCCTCCTAGAAGCGCCCCCATACTCGTCGCAAGTTTAAATAAAGTAGAGGTCTTCTTCGAAATCATGTTGAAATAAGTCCTTTCTTCCTCAAATTCGGTGAATTCCATAATTTTTGGGAAATCGATGTCTTTCTCCCATTCTAATCCTTCATAGACTTTCTTTTGAAACCGATTCCGTAAAACTTCAAAAATTTCAGATTCATTTTTTGATTCAAATAATTGGTTGGGCGTTTCAATGCTTTTTGAAATATCAATCATTTGACCCTCAATCATGGTTCCCAAGGCATTCAAATAAAGACTGAGAATATCTGTATCATCGGAAATGAGTTCCAATGCTTTTGTGCTAATCATTGCACCCGCCAGAATTGCCACATTCTTATCCCATTTTTTATGAACGGTTATTTTACCCCGTCGTAACTCATCAGCATCAATGACATCATCCCAGAGAAGCGAGGCATTGTGTATTAATTCGATAGCAATTGCAGCGGTGACACTGGAATCAATTGAGCCGCCTACTGCCTTGCAAGCAATTAAAGTCAGAACCGGGCGAATGCGTTTTCCACCTGATTCTAGGAGATAATGGATGGCGCTATTTAAAGGCTCAGGAAGGTTCCAAAAATCAAGAAGGTGATGGATTTCTTGATTAATAATCTCGGTTTTTTGGGCAAGACATTGATTGAATTTCTTCAAAATGATAACTCCTGAGATTTCAAAATTGCTTCTTTATCAAAAACAGGTTTCAATTCTTTTAAAATATCTAAGTTAGGGTAACATTTCTCAACGAATTCTCGAAGGGAATTCCCGATGGTAGGGGGGTAAGCTTGAAATTCCTTGGCTTTTTCAATAAATTCAGCCAGAATCTCAGTTCTTCGAGATTCGGATAAATCGTTGGGTAAAAAGACATAGAGAAGGATTGTTCCCACATTTGTTAAAATGCCAAAAAATGCTGGCGAATCAAAGGTTTCCCAAAATGTGAAAAATTGAGTTAGATATGTTATTGGAATAATTGCTTCTACAATTGCACTTGAATCGGGAATCTGAGGAAAATCAAGGATACGGTTTTCCCATAGGATATTAGCTCTATCGTTATCTAATAAATTGATTTCTTCCATTTCTCCAATACGAACTTTGTCCGCATTAATAGTCTTTGAAAACCCTTCGAGGCGCAATAAAATCTGTACATCTGCGGTATTATTATCTAGAATCGATTTATAAATACAGATATTAGAAATTGAAGAAAAATGACTCAGTGTTGTCGTTAATTCTGAAATTTCAACACCCTGTCTCGGGGAGACCAAGAGGTTCAAGCTATCTTCGGGTACAGGAAATATTTCCAATATTGCTTCGATAATGATGCCAAAATAGCCTTCAGAACCACAAATTAACCCGTTTAAGTTATAACCAGATGAAAATGGGGGCACTGATTGCATACCAGTTTGAATAATTTGCCCATTTGACAGAAAAACTGCAGTATTCCGTAAAATATTCAATATTGACCCGTATCGAAAGCTCCCATAGCCGATACCCCCAGAAGCAATGAACCCACCTAGAGTTCCCTTAAGGATGGGTTCAATGGGTATCTGAAACCCTTGCTCCATCAATTTATTTTGAAGTTCATTGAAATCCATACCCGCTTGAGCGGTTACAATTGAACTTTGAATATTTATATCCATTTTATTGTTTACTAATGTTAAGTCAATGATTAAATCTTCTGAATACGCCCCTAAATTGATGCTGTACCCAAAGCCTCGAGGATTTATTGAACCAATTTTATAGCGTCGTAGAATAAAATTTAGCCGTTTTAATTGAATGGGATCTGTTAGTTTGATTACCATGAAAGGCGTATATATTCTCTGGTACCTATCAATTGTGTATTTTTGCAATGCAATTTCGTCAAAAACAACATTCTCTGGCCCTAAAAGATCGATAAGATCGGTTATAAATGAATCTTTATCAATACTCAACAATTCCACTTCCTTATAATTTAGAAGGGCGCATTTGTTCTGGGGTGCGATCCTCTACAAGTTTTCCAGGATTACAGAGATTTTTTCCATCGAAAATCTGTTTTATGGCAGAAAAAATTTTCAATTTATCTTGAGTATGGATAAAAGGCAAGTAACTAGTTCCCCAAAGTCCGATTCCATAGGGGGCACCGCCCAATTTAATAGCAGCACTAATTAATTTGCGACTGAAAGAAAGAATCTTGAGATACTCCATCGATTTCTGTTCATCTGTTAAAATGAAAGGCATACAGAGCATGGTATTTCCATAACCAAGGATTCCACAGAAACCGAGTTCGATTTGTTCGGACTTTCCCATTAATTGAAAATTCTCATAAAGTTGAGGGACTATTTGTAAGGGAATCCCGAGTTCTATTAAAATAAGACTGGGACCAGCCCTTTTAATAAAAAGTTCTGCTTTAAATCGGTGTTTCCATTCCTTTATGGCGAATTCTTCATCTAATAGACTAGTTTGGGGGAAAATCTTATGAATTATTTCTAATTCAACCTGTATTGTGAGTTCAGTTCCTTCCAAAGTTAGTAAAAAGACAATTTCATTAGGAGGTACTTCGAGTCCTAATGCTTTAGAAATATCAAAGAATTTTTTATCAAACAGCATTGCATGAAAGGTTCTAACTCCTTTTTTCAAAAGGGCTTCAAGGGCCGTTATGGCAGAATTCAGATCATTAAAACCGAAGGCCAAAGGAGAAATTATTTGGGATTTGGGATATATTTGTAGTGTGATTTCAGTAATTATACCCAGAGTTCCTTCCGCCCCCACAAATAATGAACTGAGAGGCGGCATTATATCCCTGATTTCGCTCGATGGCAAAACGATTTTTAATTTTTGAATCTGTTTACTAATTGAACCGTATTTCGGTGCTCCTATTCCAGCAAATCCACCCGTCGAAATAAATCCCCCAACCGTAGCAGAAGGGGAGCTTGAGGGATGAATCCCTACCATAAATCCTAATTTATTCAATTGAAAATTCAATTTCTGCCATGTTATTCCAGGCTGTACCGTCACTTGATAGTATTTTCGGTCAATGTTTAAAATTGCTTGCATTTTAGTCATATCTAGGATTAATCCGTCATCAATGGGAATGCTCGCACCCGTCCCGGAAGATGCCCCTGCGCGAACAGTAAAAGATATATTATATTTTTTAGCAATTTTGATAATTTCCGATATTTGTTCAGTAGAAGAGGGACGCAGGACATAGTTTGGGGATTTTATTTTATACATCTGTTTCAATACTGTTGGAAGAGATGCTAAATCACTGCTATAAGCAATTAAATCTAGAGCTTGGTTGGATACATTCTTCTCTCCGCAAATGGCGATGAACTTCTTTAATAAATTGGATGCCGACATGATTCTGCTCCAAAAATCAAATAAAAGAAAAAGAATTCTCTGAACCTGAAGAAGGAATGTTAAATAAGAGGACCTTACGAGAAAAATTTAGTTCTTAAAGGTCCATATCCAGCATATCATACTTATCGGAATCCTCATCAGGTTCTTCCTCGCGTTCTGGTTCTATTTCTTCCTCTTCCTTGAGTGCTGCTTTCACTCTTTGTAGGCAAGCTTTTTGCCATTGCTTAATTTTTTGGCTTGTGATTGAATCGACACCAATCTCATCAGCCAATTCTTCAGGATCCGCTGAGAGTAAATCATCGATAGTCATTACACCTACATCTTCAAGTAATTCACTAATCGCTTCAGTTATGCCAGTCATTTCTCTTACAGGATCTTCTGGATAGAGAGGCCTTATTTTTTGTGGTTTCTTTAAGGAGGCAACTTCCTCCTCTTCTTTTGCAGAGATTTTACTTTTTGCCCTTTTCAATCCTAATTCTTCTTCCTCATCTTTTGCAATCATCCTCTTTCTGCCACGTTTCTTTGCGGTTCTTACCAATTCTTCATCTACTTCATCTTTTGCAAATGCTCTCTTTTTGCCTGGTTTCTTTCTAGATTTTGCCTTTGTTTCTTCTTCTTCCTCCTCATCTACTCCTCGAAGCCTCCGTATCATACGTTTTTTATGCAGTTCCTCGTCCTTTTTTTTCACTAGACCTCCCTTTTTTGCAGGTTTCTCTAGTTTTTCAGGTTTTTCGACTTGCGGTGCATGTCTGGGATCCAACATTAATTCTAGAGTTTTTTTAGAAGGGTGTAAAACTATAGTCCCCGCAACCAACTCCTTCATGACCTTGTCAATTTTGATTCCCATTGCATTATGAAATTTAATAGTTCCAGCAAATAAAGCTAATACATCAATAAAGAGAGGATTTTTCGCTAATTCGATATCATATATGTGAATTTCAATTGTTCCACCATGTTTTGAATCGATAAAGGCTACTTTATTATCTCCAAGTTTCCTATGAACCTCAAAATCAGCTCCGATAGCAATGGTCTTTTTAATAATCTCAAAGATTTCAAAGGCTCCTTTCGCTTTATTGATTAAGAGAGGAAACAAGGATTTATTCGCTTCTTTTTCGATATCAATAAGATACGGGGATCCTTTGTGAGTTATTGAAAAGACTGGCAATTTCGCGCCAGAAACGGATTGACTGAGTTCTTTTAAGATTCGTTCTTCAATTATACCGGTATTTTTTCCGGCTTTATCGAATAATTTAATTGTGATTTGATCAATTAAGTCAGCATTTGCGACGGATTTTTCATCCGCCCAGTACTCTTTCTCTAAGCCGAGTAGTCCGTAAATTTCATTATCAACAGAAACTTCGCCCAACAAAAATGTATTTTTAGGAATTTTTGCAATTTTGATATCTCTCTTTAGTGCATAATCAATAAATTCATCATTGGGAAGGGGAACTTCAAAAATTTTCATTTTAATTTTCTTTATAGTAACTGCCGACATTTTACAAGTCTCCTCTTTATTCCTTAAATTCAATAAAGGTTAATTTGAGGGTTATCTTACATAATCTTGGATTAGGGGTGTTTATAAATTGATAGCTCGCAGGTAAGCTAATATAGATAAAAAAGACCTATGAAAAAGAAAGTGAGAAAGGTTACCTTAAATTGCTTTCTATTCCCGTTTTCTAAAAATCCTTTATCTGATGGAATATAAAATATTTAAAAAATAATAAAACATAATAATAGTAATAAATTATTAAAAATTGGAAAATATTTTACTTTTTTGGGTATTCTTTTAATTGATTTAATATAGTGGTCTTAGCAACTTTATGAATTTGGAAAATACTCTCGAAAAGAGCCTTAAAGGCAGGGTAAATATTCTGATTTTGTGTCGCAATGGTTTCATAGAGCTTTGTTGAAGTGTGAAATTCACAAGTTCTTTGGATTAATGGCACAGAAATTATATCGGGGAGATCTCTTTTATTCAAGCAGACTATCACGGGAATTGTGGTTTCTAATTTGTTTCCAAAGAAAGATTTTAATTCATTCCAGCTTTTCAAATTGTCTTCTAACAAAGACTTGCGCGAATCAATTACAAATATTATACCATCCGTGCTTTGTAATACTGTAGGTCTTGTAGCACAATAGAAGTCTTGTCCTGTGGCTGTCCATAAATTCAATTTTAATTTCCAGATGCCAAACGTTAAGTCTAATTCGCCATAATCATAGAAGAGCGTCCGAGCATCTTTAGAATGACTGGTTTCAATCGAAACTATGTCTTTACTACCATTGAGATCCTGATAAAGCGCCTTGAGTGCCGTTGATTTCCCAGACATCGCGCAGCCGTAAAATACTACTTTAGTTGCCACCGTTCTGGTACCAAAATCAATTAACATAACAATAATTCACTTCATCTAAATTTTCAATAAGGTTTCTACCTCAAATTTTTTACATCTTAAAGATATTTAAGCTCGCCAAGTAAATACATCAGAGACGAACGGTATGATTATATATTGGTTGTAAAGGGTAAGCCGCATTAAAAAGGATTAGAATGTACAATCTTATGGAGCATTCGAAATAGAGGGAGTTTAAATAGTTTTTTAGATAAAAAATTACGAACTTTGTAAAAAGTAAGTCGCATTAAAGAGGATTGAAAAAATAGCCATGTCAAATGAATGACCTTATAAAGAGGATCGAAAGGAATTGGTAAGTCTTACGAAAAAGAATTGAAAAACTAAATGAGCAGGAAAGTGGGGTATGATGATGGAGCTTAAGAAAGTTGGCATTCGATGTCCGTATTATGGTCAGGAAAAGGTACCTTTAAACCCTACGGATGAAGTAACAGCAGTATGTACAAATAGGGATTGTGTAAATTATAAAATAGAATTTATCGTAGAAACCAGACTTACGGAGAATGAAAAACCTCTTTTCTCAGAGGATTTTGAACCTATTATGTGGGATAATATGCCCGAATTTATGTCGATAAATGATGGTATTTATTACATTGAAACAGAACGGGCAAACTGGTATATACTTCGGCGTTTGATCGGTCTTGTGGCGGAGGATCAATTAATATCGTTTAAATTCCCCAATTACCAATCTTTTGGAGTAAAAGAGTGGGAGATATATTATACACCTCTTCCAAAAGGAGCAAGTCGGCTTTTAGATGTTCTCAAAACCATTTGGGAGGAAACGGGTAAGAGCATTTTTCTACATGAGGAAATCAAGGAATTAATAGGAGAACGGTTGGACAGATTTTACAACCGGGTGAAACATCCTGAGAATACAGCCTCATTAGTTAAAGCAGGTTTTGCACAATTTTCACGGAGTCGAATTGTTATTACACAGAAAGCAATTAAGTATTTTACATGGCAAGTGAAGTGACTTTATTTATCAGTTTTCATTCTTTTCTTTTTTTAAGGAATAAATTTACGATAAATAACTCATTGTCACTATATATTCCATCTTGGTGCCCCCCATCACCTATTTAAGCCAGTTCCCAACGTAACCTACCATTATTCAGGTAACAAAAAGAAAATTAATCCAATAGAAAAAAGTAAATTTTAAATTATTTTACTTTGCACCGTTCTCGTTCCAAAATCGATTAACACATAAAATCCCAGTCGAAATATTCTCAGTGCTTAGTTTGAAAATAAATTTATAAGCTCCTCACCTTTTATAGTGAAAGGGGCGAACAGAATATGGCTGAAATAGAAGAGCGGTTTAAGAATTTTGTAGCAAAAATTGGGCAAGTCTCGGCGATGGTGAAGAAATTGGCTGGAGAGAACGTGCCTGATTTCATAAGTATGAGTCTGAAAGCGAATTTAGTGATAGGACCTAAGAAATATACACTAATTATCAGTTCCGAGGAAAATAATTTTGTAGAAGGGCATGATCCCTTCACAGAATTTATGGTAAAGGCTGATGAACAATTCTGGAATGATGTATTTGATGGAAAATATACCTTCTTTGGGGGTTATACTCGGGCATTAGCTGAAATCCCGAATTTTAGACCGCACCGATATAAGGTGTTTTACATTTCGGGAATGTTAGCGATGCTACAAAATTTAGGGATGGGGTTTTAGAGAGGTGGAGAATATGAGCACGAAAGCCGAAAATATGGCGGACTGGATAGTTTCAGTTTCCTTCGATGAAATACCGGAGAAGGTCATCAAAATTGCGAAACAACAATTATTGGGTATGTTAGGGGCATGTTTTGCGGGTTCAACGGTAAATGGAGCGCAGATCCTTCTGGAAACAGTCAAGGCATATGATTCAAAGCCAGAAGCAACAATACTTCCATCAGGGATTCAAACTTCCGTCTTTAACGCGCTCTATGCGAACGCAGCATTCTCAATGGCCCTTGATTACGATGATTATTTGGGGACAGTTCATACTGGAACGAGTGCCTATTCCACGGCGCTTGCATTGGGAGAAAAATTGGATATCTCTGGGAAAGAATATCTAACAGGCTTGATTATCGGGAATGAAATTGGAGGGCGTGTCGGGTTAGCTATTTATCCGCCAGGGGAAGGACAGATGCAGAGTTTCATTCATGCTGCAGAGGGGACCGCAATCGCTGGACGATTACTAGGTTTGTCAAAATCAGAATTAACAAATGCATTTGGAATTGCACTTTATCAATCCCCAGTAACTATTCCTGCGGGATTTTGGGGACCAAATTCCAAATTGTTAACTTCATCAATCCCCACAAAAACGGGGGTGGAAGCTGCTTTCCTTGCAAAAAATGGTTTCACTGGTGCCAGAACCATTTTTGAGGATCCTCAAGGGTTTTGTAAATATACCTCAGAGACAAATTTCGAGAATGTCCTGGATAGTGACCTTGGGAATGCGTGGATGACCGAATCGATCAGTTTTAAAATCTACCCCGGTTGCGCATATGTGGATTCCATTGCGGATGCCATCTTTAAAATTCTAGAGAAACTGAAAAAGGCTGGAAAGTCCTTGGATTACAGAGAAATTGAGAGCATTAAAATTTCAAACTCTCTCTTGAGTGCTATGATGGATGATATGTCCAGACCATTCACCAATCTTGAGGAACTCAAGCGCGTGCAGAGTCCTGTGGCATTAAATTTCTATCAACCTTACAATGTGGCAGTTATTCTAATCGATCAAAAACTTACACCTGAACAATTCACTATTGAACGGATTACGGACCCAGAAGTCCATCTGCTTGCCCAAAAGGTGGAAATCGCGCCGGATATTGGATTTTCCGCAAAGAGTGCGCAAGTTGTACCATTCAAAGATATCAACCGCCCGGAATTTCATTTAGGAAAGTGGGATTTCAGTAATTGGAAAATGTATTGTGGTTGTAAAGTGACCATTACCTTAAAAAATAAAGAGAAAATTAGTGCAAAAGTAGAGATTCCAACGGGAGCAGCAGGCGGAGAACCTTATCTAATGGAGAAGAAATTTCTCCAAGAAGGAAAATACGTAGGCATTTCGGATTCTAAATTGAATCAAGCTATAGAAATGATTAATAGTCTAGAAGATTATAAAATCCGAGATTTGATATCTCTTTTAACAATCATTTAAATTTTTCCTTTTTTTTCTTTTCCTATTCTTAAAAAAAGAAAGAGAATTTTTAGCGGTTTGAGGCATACCTCATATTTTTTTAGAAGGAGTAAAGAACCTTCCCAGTTTTGGGATCAAGAAACACCGTTTTTTGACTATCTTCTGGGATTCCCAGAGTTGGTTTCATTGCCTGGACCATCATGACTTCTGTCGGCTTTGCGTCCTTGAACATCTTTGGATGTTCTTTCATTATGCGCGCCATCTCTTTTGCATCAATTTTCCGTGTTAAAACTCTGGCATCCTCATTGTCTTCCATAAATTGCTTAAACGCAGTGTCGTCCATTGCTTTTGCCTGTGCATCCTTACTATCTTTAATGGGCATTTTCCTTCACCATTGAAATCAAATTACTTTATTTTACTTTACGATATAATATAATAAAAAGCTTAAGATTCTTATGAAATAAAATGAGATAGAAACTTAATAACCTTAGAGGAATTAAATGTTTTATGCAAGAGATTCTGCTTCATGTGTGCTGTGGTCCCTGTGCCACCCAATCAATCATTGAATTGCACCAAGAATTATATGATCTAACGCTATTCTTTTCAAATTCCAACATTCATCCCGAAGAAGAATACCTTGCGCGTCTGGATTCGCTACGAACCTATGCGACGCAATTGAATATCCCACTTATTGTGGATAATTATAATCCGACAGAATGGTTTGAGCTCGTGAGAGGCTACGAGCCCTGCGTGGAAGGGGGCGACCGGTGCAAAATTTGTATTGAATTACGACTCGAAAAAACAGCTGCCTATGCAAAATCTCATGGATTTCCAGGATTTACAACCACACTTACAATCAGCCCCCACAAAAACACCAAAATGATCAATGAAATCGGCGAACGGCTTGCAATAAAGTATGATATCATATTTCTTTCAAAAAATTTCAAAAAAAAGGATGGCTTTAAAAAAAGCATTGAACTTTCTAAACAGCATGAGCTTTATCGCCAGAATTACTGCGGTTGCAAATTCTCTATGGAAAAATAAGAGAATTATTCTTTATCAGCAAACATAACATCTCCAAAACTGTAAAAACGATAACTTTTTGCAATTGCTTCTTGGTAAGCCTTAAAAATCCGCTCCTTTCCTACAAATGCGCAGACCATCAGAAGGGGAGGGGATTTTGGCATGTGAAAATTCGTAATCATGTGGGTAACACCCGATTTAAAGGAGTATCTAGGTGAGATAAATAAATTACTCCATCCCTGTAGTTGTCTTCTTTCTGCTTTATTATTAGTCATACTCTCTAATGCCTTTAAGGTGGTTGTGCCTACAGCGATTAAGTGCCCATTTTCATTTTGGCACTTCTCAATTTCGATAATGGATTCATCTGGGATTGAAAAATATTCATCTTCACCCGTTTTTCCCTTAACTAGTATTTCATCAGTCAAATGCATAAATGTGGAATAACCTACATGAAGTGTAATTGTAATGAATTTTGCTCCTTTATTCTCAATTTTTTGCATGAGTTCAGGGGTAAAATGAAAGCCAGCTGTTGGTGCTGCGATTGACCCTTCAATGGAAGCGTAAATAGTCTGATACCGCGATAAATCTTCTTGAGGAGCTTTTATATAAGGAGGTAACGTGATAGAAGCATATTCACGAAGGAGAGTCTTAACAGGAGTCCCTGAACTGAATCCAACCAAAAATTGACCGGATTTAATCCATTTAAGAATAGTTCCTTTTAATTTTCCATTTAAAAATTCAATTTTACGACCATTTCTCATCCTTCGCCCTTTCAATATGCATTCCCAAACCGATTTTTCAGGATCAACTTCTTTTAAAAATACGCACTCTACAATTCCTCCAGTATCCTTTTGACCTTCTAAACTAGTGGCTATAACTTTGGAGTTATTAATAACAAATACATCCCCTGCCCTAACTTCTTCAATTATTTGATGAAAGATTCGATGCTTAATACTATTTTTATTAAGGATCATCAATTTGGAATGATCCCGTTGGGGCGTGGGATACTGGGCTATTTTTTCTTTTGGTAAGAAATAATTATAATGGTCCAAATCGCTCATAGGATTATCGAGCCTGATCAAGTTGGATTTTAAGAAATATTTTGGAGAATTTTAACTTCAATATTTCTAGAATAATGCATAATTGAAATTATGAAGTAGACTGCTAAATTGAATAGGTATTAAAAATTAAAAATAGAGAATAAAATTAATGGAGAACCAAATTAAATCCTGTTTTTAGAACACGCTCAAGCTCTTGATTAAAATCTGATTTTGTTTTGGCACTTATAAATCGTTCTTCTATTAATTTCAGATTGTTAAGTCGGAAAATTATCCATGCGCAGAAATAATTATCTTCTTGCCATTTTTGGATTTCTATATTGCCACTATCTATCATTAACTCACCGCTGATAAGTATTATGCAAGATTTTGTATATTTAAGGTCCAACTCTACATGAAAAATAAAAACACATTGAAATTATTAGAAGCGAGTGTTATGATCCAAATACGAAGATATTTTTGGGCAACTTATTAAGAGAAATAATCTATCAGTATGATTTTTCAAAATATTTCGATATTTCCCTCGTATGAAAATAAAGAATTATAAATTTGAAAATGGTGTGAGTTCTTTGATGGTAGAGATTTCACTAGTAAAATTTGGCACTTTATCCATCGAATTTGGCGAATCATTGAATGAATCGCTTTATCAAATTGGCAAAGATCTAGGCAAACTCGGAGATAGTTCAGTAATTCACATTAAATATGACGAAGAACACTATCTCATTGATACTGGATTTGCCAATGAGGCTTTTATTACACTAGAAAATTTCATCTATAACGAAAAAGATCTCCGAGACCGCTTGAGCTTACAATCCTTGACCTTTGAGGATATTGTGGGAGTCTTTATCACTCACTGGCACGCAGACCATTTCGGGAATCTGCGACTTTTCCCGAACGCCAAAATCTACTGTTACAATCCTGAAAATGAAAACTATCACTTACTTGCGAAAAGGTTCCTTTTCGATAAAAAACTACCAATCATATCGCTGAATGAAGATGATGAGTTTGCGGGATGCCGGCTCTTTCCAACACCTGGTCATACGCGATGGCACTGTTCTTTGCTAGCTGACTTCCCAAACTTCAAAATTGTTATTGCGGGCGATGCCATCGTTTCGCATTCCTACTATGAGCATGATGCTGTCTGGCCTTACAATGCGGGTCAATTAGGCGAGGCAGAAGCAAAGCAATCTATGCATAAGATTATCGAGGTCGCAGACTATATCATTCCTGGACATGGACACCCATTCCAGAATTACAGAAAGAGAAATGAAATTTAAAATAAATTTCCTCGGCTTTCCTCGAGATATAAGAAAAATATTTAGTTTTTAACGAAAAGTAGAAAAAAAATAACAAAAATCTGGATTAAGGCATTAATACTGCATCAACAAATAACTCATATTCGGTATCCTCGTTTAAATCATGGACCTTCACTTTTTCGACGGTTTCGCCGCCCATCACTTCCACTAATTCGGCTTCGAGTAAGACTTTGACATCGGACATTTTGAGCTCGGTTTTTAAATCGGGTCTTGCAAGGACCATTTTGAGAGGGGTCATGAAAATCACTCGCCCCGTAACCTTCGTCAGTTGAATGGCCAGTTCAATGCTTGGTTCCCCGTTTTCGACTACCAGTACCCGTTTATCTCTAAACTCCTCCAAATCGCTGAATTCTCGATAGACTCCTTTATTCAAGAAGGTATCAAGACCAACGATTTCTTTATACTCGGGTACTTCACAGGTAGCTTTTGTAGGGACATCAACTACCGGCTCTAATTTGATACCCTCTCTCCAATTCTTGATTGCATCATGGAGCGCATCGGCGGCCAGATTTGAACAGTGCATTTTAATAGGGGGCAAGCCCTGCAATTCATCAGCTACATCTTGCCTCGTGATTTCCATGGCTTCATCGAGTGTCTTCCCGCGAGCCATCTCCGTAATCATGCTGCTAGTCGCAATAGCTGAGCCACAACCAAATGTCTTAAATTTGATGTCCTTGATGACATCATCTTTGATTCTCACATACATCTCCATTAAGTCGCCGCAGACCGGGTTTCCCACTCGACCAATAGCCACATCATCGCCCTTAAGTGTCCCCACATTCCGAGGATTCCTAAAATGCTCCAAAACTTTGGCTGAATATTTAGTTGATTTCATTCATTTCATCTCCTATTCTGCTAAAGGTGACATGTTTCTTAATCGTTCTACAATGCCGGGAAGGACCTCAATCAATTTCTCGATATCCGCTTTGGTCGTCCAACGCCCTAATGAAATAACTAGTGATCCATGAGCCTCCTCGTGCAGAAGCCCAATGGAAATCAGGGTATGGGAGGCTTCTAACGTCTTTGAAGTGCAAGCGGAGCCCGTTGCAATTGAAACCCCTTCATCCTTCAAAGAAAGGAGTAATGATTCGCCTTCTATATAATCGAAACGGAAGTGCGCATTACTTGGGAGCCGCATTTTCGGATGGCCATTCAAATGAGAGCGTTGAACTTTTTCTAGGACCTCTTGAATTAAATAATCTCTTAATTCCGACAGTCTCGCACTCTCCTCCTCCATTTTACTTTTAGCAATTTCAGCCGCCTTCGCCATCCCCACAATGCCGGCCACATCCTCGGTTCCTGAACGTAATCCACGTTCCTGTCCACCACCTATTAGGAGCGGGTTCAGCAACACACCTGTCCGGATATACAACACACCAACACCACGTGGTCCATACAAATCATTTGAAGACAGCGTCAGCAGGTCGATTTTATCTCGGACAACATCAATCGGCACTAAATCTTCCGCCGCAACGGCATCGCAATGGAATACGATCCCTTTTTCACGAGCAATTCCGCCTATCTCTGTAATTGGCTGAATAGTGCCTATCTCATTACTCGCATATTGAACAGAAATTAAGATAGTATCCTCTCGGATCCGTTCTTTCAGTTTATCTAGGCGAATACGTCCGTAGAAATCTACGGGGACCCGTGACACCTCAAACCCATTCTTTTCCAAATATTTCGCAATGTTTAGAATCGAGATGTGTTCGATTTCTGAAATGATAATGTGGTTCCCTTTCTTCTTGTTGCGCATCGCGTAGCCAATCAGCGCTAAATTATTCGATTCCGTAGCTCCTGAGGTGAAGATAATTTCATTGGGATCCTCGGCATGAATGAACTCCGCCACTTGTTTCCGACTTGCCTCTAAGGCTTCAGTTGCTATATCTCCATCGGTGTGAAGTGAGGAGGCATTGGCAAATTTCTCGGAGAAATATGGTGTCATCTCTTCGAATACTTCTGGATCGACGGGTTTGGCCGCTTGATAATCAAGATAGACCGTATTCACCATGCCCTTCCCTCGCATTCTTTTCTTGGCTTAAAACCACATTGTAGCTCCCGCTTGCAACGCCAAATCATTTAGGGTTGCAGCACCAACAATCTTTACCCCTTCAATCAAATCCACGGTTTCCCAGCCCAGCATTTGCTTCGAAGCCTCACATACGAGAATTTCTATCCCCATGGCCATCGTCTGATCGAGCATTTCCTTCACACTTGGGAAGGTCCCCAGCTTGATTTCCTCGGCGGCACCGGGTAATAATACCCTCAACGCTTGCCCTAAATAGTAGACTTTCGGTTTGAGATTCATACTTTTTGCCATCTGGGCTAAGACAAGGGGTGAATATTGACGCTCGGCTTGGTCTGATGTTTGAATATAGAGTATCATCTTCTCATCTTTCTTCATTTTTCTCACCTATTTTGTTTTTTCAATAAGGAACCGTAAAGTCCCTTCATCTTTTTCAAGTTTCAATAATTTATATCCAGTCCGCTTTGCAAAGCTCTGAAAGTCAGATTCCGCTGCGGGATCATCAGCAAAAACCTCTAGAATTTGCCCTTTCTTCATTGTTTCTAATGCTTCTCGAGTTCTAAATATTGGGACTGGACAAAACAGCCCTACCGTATCAATACTTATATCCGGCTTCGGCTCTTTCTTTCCACTCACGGTTGATCATCCCACTTTAATCTTATATAACATTTTCAAAAAAACAATGTATTAGTATAAAGATCGTGGCAAAATTGATTACTTATTTTTGACCATAACGAAGAAGGAAAGGGGGTAATCCTGATTAAATTTTATAAAATTGCAGAAAATCCTAAAATTGGTTGGGAAGGATTTCAATTAATTTCTCGATATCCGATTTGGTTGTGTAATTTATTTTAAAGACATCTTTTTTGACATGTGGGCTTTAAATAGATTAATTTAATAAAAATGGTAAAATTGTTGAAGGGAAATGAATGCAAGTCGAATGCACAAAATGCTTGAATGTAAATATGTATGACACTCTTCTGAATATGCCCATACGAATCACATCAAAAGGACTATGTAATCAATGTAGTCAATGGGAACCAAAAAAGAACGAATTTAATAGGCTCCTTTGGGAAGCGAAAAAGGAAATTCAAAAAATCTTTGAAAGAATTAAGAAAGATCGGCATCAGTATGATGCGTTATTATGGCTTAGCGGAGGGAAGGATAGTTCGGCTGCCTTAATTTTAGCAAAGGAAAAATACAATTTAAACATTTTGGCTATTACAACAGATAAAGGAAATTTCTATGATGGTGTGAAAGAGAATATCAATTGCCTGACAGATCGGTTAGGGATTGATCATGTTTTTCTAAAAGCTCCAAAGCCTCTTCTAAATCGTATTTTTCGTTTTGGACTTACTACATTATCCACAGGCGGTGGTGGTATTGCGTGTACAGCATGTTCTTCATTCGTGCATCTTCCTCTTGCAAGTAGATTTCTACTTGAGTATGATATTCCCCTCGTTATAACGGGAATAGACCGCGTTGATATTCAAAATGGCTATTTCTATGAATCTCGTAAAAATATCAATTTTGCTAATCCTTTTCTAAATATTTTTCCAACAATCCTCAACCATTCGCACTTATATGAGCCCACCATTAAATACTTATTAGATAATTTGGAACGGTTTGCAACCATAGAAGAATTCCCAAAATTAAAGACAGAACTTTTGCAAATTATATCTGAACTCATCTCCAGATATGCCTTAAAGGAAAAGGAGATTGAAGCTTACAAACAATTGGGATCGCAAAACATTAGTTTAACAGCAATAGAAATTTCTACTAAAAAAGAGTTGCTTCATTTGCTAAAAAATTATGGCTGGGTCCCTCCAGTAGATATGTATACTGGAGAAATTATTGGAACTGATTGCAAAATTGGTGGAATTCTCAATGCAATTTTTAGTTCTTATCAAAAGCGACGGACTTGGTCCTATCGCATTCGAGCAGGTATGGTCACCAAAGAAGAAGCGCTCGCTGAGATTGTTAAAGAATCACCAAATATTTCCCGTATTTGCTCAACATTGAAAGAAATTGGATTAAATAAATTTGAAAACCGATTAAAATGTGGCTGGCAGAATCATATCTTCCGGGATTATTGGAATTACGAACTAATTCAAGAAATTAATGCTCATATAAATTGAATTAGATAATCTCATATATTGATATTATTTTTTTATATTTGATTACGAGGCTCTAATATTATGCATCTCTACTTTTTAGAAAAGTTACCCGTATTCCTTTATTATATTTATTACTTCATCTATATCTATTTTAGATTTCACTTTTGTAATGATTTTTGGTTCAATCTCTGCTATCTCATTGAAAAAATTAATAAGCTTTTTGATCCGAATTCTCAATTGTTCAACTTGTTGTTTTAATTCCTCATTAGCTTGTCCTTGTGCTTGTTTACTTGCCCCCCATGTTTGGGATTGGGTATTAATAACTATTTCCAATTTTTTAATTTTTTCCTCCGCTTGCTTCAAATCCTTTTGCAGATCTCCAATTCTCGTGATTTGATCAAGGAGATAGAAGCCTTCTACTTTATAATTTTTTTCAGGATTCGCCTTGATTTTATCCCATTCTGGTTCCAACTTCAATCACCTAAATTCACTACTAGCTATAACCTTATTCAGACAAATTAAAAATTATGCTTTTTAATAGGATATTCCTATTATTTTTTCCTTCTTTTAAAAAAAAGAAGCTTCAATATCTAATAAAATTCCTTTCTCATGAAAAATTTTCCAAAAGAATTTTCAATACAAGATAAATTTGAAAATTATTTTGGGGAAATAATATGATTAATCGAGCTCAAAATGGGTTTTCCAATTCTTTCGACATTAAAATTGGAACTGAATGGAATCAATCTTTATTATTTTATTGAATATTCCCTCTTTTTTGAATGATTTCAAAATGACGTTCGACTTGATCATAATCGCTTTTGTAAATATGCAAGCTACTGCTGAAATCGACATATTGGACGAATTGAAGCTCCAAGCGATCGGCTATCCACTTTGCAAGTTCAGTAAGACCGACAGAATTTGGGCCAAATGCTTTGTAAAGATCACGACTTCGAAAGCTTACTTCAAATACCATATATTTTTGCTCAAGGATGCGAATCCAGATGCGTTGCATACAAGGAGCCCCAGAGATCATTAAATCCTTGTGTGGCTCCCAAGTGACCACCTGTAATTTCCGACTGATGGGTTCTTCCTTCGCTTTTCGGATTAACATCTCGAGTTGGTTGATGCCCTGATTAACATCGAATTCTTCTTGTGTGATACCATCGAACAATTTCATCTGGGGTAAATTTTTCTGTTTCAGGAACTCTTGATGCTTGGGCTGTATCATTCCCCAAGAGCAGACGCGTTCATGGTAAGTGTATGATTCAACTCCCTCGGAAACGCGGGCATCCATGTCGCCGTCGATTAAATCCCGGACGTACTGTTTTTCGCGATAGGGTTTTTTCTTGTCCGCCCCCGTCATAAACATCGAGACGCTGACGAAATCTTTGCGAGAGAAGCGCGGTTCTTTCAAGGGATTGGTCACATTAATCAGAACAGTAGCTTCTTTGCTCCATTCGTCTGCATAATGCTGTTCAACTTCGATTCCATTATACCATACCGCTTCTACGGCTTTTTCCCATGCTTCACCGCAGGTCTCAGCTTCAATCAAGAATACTGGTAATTGGCTCACCATTTTCATAAGACCTCTTCGATTAACTAACTAGTTTTTATGTAATTTCATCCGCTATAAAAATGTATTTGCATGTTATTGCTACAATACGGCAAAATCGCAATTAAATCGGTCCCTTTCCCTTGAAATTGCGTGTATCACCTAAGATTTTAATTGAATAGTCAGTTTATTAGGATACCTCTTTTTGATTTTAAGGAAAAAGTTTATTGATGTGTATTAAAAATAAGAAGTAGGTACTCAAAAAATAGGTATAGGGGCCCATAGCGTAGGTGGATAACGCGCAGGCCTTCGGAATTGCTGAAATGAAGAAAGCCTGAGGTCCGGGGTTCGAGTCCCTGTGGGCCCGCTAACTTCATCTCCTAAATCTCTTAACTCATTCAAAGAGAACTTCAAATATCATATCTTTTTTTTATGATTTCATGGATAATCCACTTTTGATACTTTTAACAATGAATGGATAAGTTTTAAATAGAATATCTCATTCTACTGATCAAGACGATACCTAGGAATCCCTGCGTAGTCTAGACAACTACAGCAATGTAGTCTAGATTGGTTGGGCGCCGGGCTGTAGATGGATTAATTTGCGCATAATTGAGCTGGGATATAGTCCCTACCGTGACATTATGTCAGCAGGCACCCGGTTTACGCTGGTCCGAATAGAGCTGGAAGGCGGTCCCTCCTCTCGTAATTCCGGCCGCAGGGACTTCCTCTAAAAAATTAGTGAATCGGGTATTCGAAATCTTAAAAAAGTGGATGAAGAATACCTCCACGTAACGGATATCCGAAATATTAAAAAGTGGATGAAGAATACCTTTACAAAAGGTTAAATCTTCGCTAATTTCAATCCTGCCGCGGTAGTATAGTTCGAAAATGCGGTTCATAAATCGCATTTCGAGTAAAATCCGGCCTAGTATCTGGGACTGTCAAGCGGAATAAGACCCCGCAGCAGAACTCCCAGGGCCCGGGTCCAAATCCCGGCCGTGGCGCCACTTCTCCTTTCAGGAACAATGGGCTCGTAGCTCAGCTAGGCAGAGCGTCGGTCAATCAGCAGAGCTAGCTGATTGGATGAGGCTTTTAACCCGATGGTCGCGGGTTCAATTCCCGTCGAGCCCGTCTCCTCTATTTTAAGTTCTTTCTGAGCCATGTCTCAAAATTATCCAAACCTTCAGAATATCGCTGGCTTTCAAGTTCGAAGAATTTATAAGGAAAATTTATTTTTATAATGGAGAAGGTATCAGCGCGTCGATTTTTGAAAAGATTGAAGGAGTAATCCAAGATCAACAAGTATAGAGAATTATAAGGAAAAACGAGTGAGATTACTCAATGAAATGCGTTTTTAAGTGATTGAAACGATACTAGATCATATTGGTGTATCCAAATGACAAGTAGCAGCGAATATTTTGAATTTGATCCATGGGATTTGTTGCGTGCTTTTTTTGAAGAGAAAGGGCTCGTGCGGCAACACCTAGATTCGTATAATGTGTTTATAGAGAAGACAATACAAGAGGTTGTCGATGAAGTAGGGCGCATCGAGCCAGATATTCCCCAATATTTTGTGAAATTGGGGCGGATTACAATTGGAGACCCGACGATTCGGGAAGCAGACGGATCCGTCAAACCTATTTTTCCCATCGAGGCTCGAATTCGCAATTTGACCTATTCAGCGCCCCTCTATTTAGAAATGATTCCGATCCGGAAGGATGAGCGGACTGGAATTGAAATGGAAGGGGAAGTAGCCAATGTATATATTGGGCGGCTTCCCATCATGTTACGGTCCAATGTCTGTCTGTTGAAAGACATGAATGATGAAGAATTGATTAAACATGGGGAGGACCCGTTAGATCCGGGCGGCTATTTTATTATTAACGGATCAGAACGTGTTCTAGTAACCAGGGAAGATCTGGCACCGAATCGTATCCTAAGTGAGGAAGCAAGCAAGAGTTTATCTGCTACTTATGTAGGGAAAGTCTTTTCAACGGCACAGGGGTTCCGAGCACCCGTCACCCTCGAACAAAAGACGGATGGGGCGCTTAGAGTCTCATTTCCTTCAGTACCGGGTAAAATTCCCTTTGCAATATTAGTTAGGGCGTTGGGTCTAGTTACAGATAAAGAAATCAGTGATGCAATTTCGGATGATGCGAAGGTGCGTCGCCAGCTTATTCCGACTCTGGAAGCTGCCTCACCCATTTATGTGCCCAAGGACATGCAAAGTACAATCGATAATGCACTCGATTACATAGGGAAGCGAGTTGCCGTAGGGCAGACTCGAGAGTATAGGTTGCGCCGAGCGGGTCAAGTGTTGGACCGCTATCTACTCCCACATATTGGACGAGAGAGCAGTGATCGCATCAAAAAAGCCTATTATTTAGGACAGATGGCGCAAAGAATTGTTGAATTGCAAATCAATAAACGGATTCCAGATGATAAAGATCATTATTCAAATAAACGCTTGAAATTAGCCGGCGATCTTCTTACTAGTTTATTCAGAGTGGCCTTTCTAAATCTCTGCAGAGATATTAAGTACCAGCTTGAACGCACGGCCGTCCGGGGGCGCGCTCCAAATATTAAAACGGCGGTGCGGGCTGATGTGGTCACCGAACGCTTACGTCATGCATTGGCGACAGGCAATTGGGTAGGGGGAAAAGCTGGTGTCAGTCAATTATTGGATAGAACAAATTATATTTCAGCACTTAGCCATCTCCGAAGAGTCGTTTCTCCTCTTAGCCGAAGCCAACCGCACTTTGAAGCCCGTGATTTACATCCTACCCATTGGGGCAAGATCTGTGTCCATCCTTCCACTTATATTCTTCTTGGTGATGGAGTTTCACAAATTCAAATTGGTGATTTAGAAGAAGAATATCAGCAAATGACCATTGCTACGGTTGATGAATATTCCCACTTGCAAATTGCTTCAAATATTACTGATTTTCAACGTATATCAACAAAAGAGCTAAATAAGCGGGTTTTTGAAATTAAAACTATTACGGGTAGAAAAATTTTAGCAACTGAAGACCACCCATTTTTAACTGACAGGGGCTGGGTTGAAGCAGGGAATCTTCGTTTAATTGATAAAGTATTGATTCGTCCGATTTTAGAGCCTATAGAAGACATGGATGAGGAACAGCTTGTATATCCAATTTTAAAGCTTGATGATATTGAGAATAAAAGAGACAGAGAAGAATTAAGCGATCTTGGACTGTTGCCTTTAGATTCAGATAATCCAAAACTTAGCATCCTTGCCCGTTTATTGGGTATCATTATAACAGATGGATATGTAGGAAATACCGTTGAATTTTACCTTGGCACGGAAAAAGACGCGTTAGATGTATGCCAAGACCTTGAGATTTTAGGATTTAAAGCAAATCCTATTGTATATAAAGAGGGAATCTTTCAACCTGATAAAACGATTGACCCCGTAATCTATGGGACTTATGAAACCACGAAAGGGGGGTCTTTCAAGCGACTTATGTTAGCATTGGGTACATCGGGTGGCAACCGAGCGGACCAGGAATCCGTTTTTCCCATGTGGATTCTAAATGCACCCAAAGAGGTAAAGCGAGAATTCATTGGTGCTTTCATGGGTGGTGATGGAGCTGCACCTTGGATTTATAAGCGGGAAAATAGAATGGATAGCTATAAGATACGCCTCCCTGAAGTTGAACTTCATAAACATCAAGCTTATAGCGAATCACAAATCAAATTTTTCGAGTATCTTAAAGTGATATTTGAGGAATTTGGCATTAAAATCAGTCATATTAAGACCAAAACCTTGAAAAAAGATAACCGTATAGCAATTGATCTTATTTTTGATGCATCAAAAGAAAATATATTACGGCTTTGTCGCACTATCGGATATCGCTATGCTACTGATAAACAAAATAAATCTCAACTTGTTGGAGAGTTTCTTGCCTATCGCCAAGTGGAATTAGTTAAAAAATTTAATTTGCGAAATCAAATAATTGAATTATATAATAGTGGTATGCAACTAAAACAGATCTCCCACAATTTGAATGTTGCATATCGTATTGTTACATCTATTGTCCAAAGACGTGCGCAAGACCTAGATCTTGTCCTTCCGAAGTCCGCAGGCTCTATCGGCCATTTTCTTGAAGAAACCCAAGCTGCACTTGAAACGGGAATGCTTTATGTACCATTGGAATCAATTACCTTAGCTGATCAAGATATTGTTTGTGATTTTACTACAGAAAATGAAACGCATACATTTATCGCCAATGGATTTGTAACTCATAACTGTCCAAATGAAACCCCCGAAGGTCCAAATTGCGGACTTGTCAAAAACCTTTCTTTAATGACCTATATCTCTGTAGGAACAGATGATAATAAAGTAGAGAAGACGCTCCTCGAATTAGGACTCCGCCCTATTGAAGAATTACATGATACAGAAGCAAAAACCGGGTTTCGGGTCTTTTTAAACGGAAAATTGATTGGAGTCCATGATAATCCACATGAATTTGTACAACAAATTCGGCAGAAAAGGCGCCGAAATGAAATTGATCATGAAGTGAATGTAGCGAATTACGATGATATTGCGGAAATCCAAATTAACTGCGATGCGGGACGTGCTCGCAGACCAGTCATCATTATTGAAAAAGGGAAACTCAAATTAAAACCAGAACATATTGAAAAACTCAAAAATAAAGAATGGCGCTGGAGCGATTTAATCGAACATGGCATCATTGAATATCTGGATGCTGAGGAAGAAGAGAATTGTTATATTGCTTTGAAGCCCTCGGAGATTACAGAAGGTCATTCACACTTGGAGATCGAACCTTCGACCATTTTAGGGATTACAGGGAGTTTGATTCCATATCCAGAACATAATCAGAGTCCGAGGAATACCTATGAGGCAGGAATGGCGAAACAAGCTCTCGGACTCTATGCATCGAACCATAATTTGCGAATTGATACACGTGGGCAGTTGCTTCACTATCCGCAGATGCCATTAGTGAAAACCAAATCAATGGAAATCGTCGCTTTTGATACAAGGTCCGCTGGGCAGAATTTTGTGGTAGCGATCCTTAGTTATCAGGGCTATAACATCGAAGATGCCCTCATTATCAATAAGGCCAGTATCGAACGCGGGCTCGGGCGGTCATCCTTTTTCCGATCCTATGATGCCGAGGAACGCAAATATCCCGGTGGGCAGGAGGATAAGTATGAGATTCCCGAACGGACTGTTCGAGGCTACCGGGCTGCCGAAGCTTATCGCCATTTGGGCGAGGATGGCATCATTGAACCTGAAATTGAGATCCAAGGAGGCGAAGTACTCATTGGTCGTACGTCTCCACCGCGATTTCTAGAAGAGTATCGTGAATTCGAGCTCCCAGCACCTACTCGTAGGGAAACATCAATAAATCTTCGGCATGGGGAAAATGGGATCGTTGATTCCGTTGTGATTACTGAGACAATTGATGGGAATAAATTGATTAAAGTAAAAGTGCGGGATCAGCGGGTTCCAGAATTAGGAGATAAGTTCGCTTCCCGCCATGGGCAGAAAGGCGTGTTGGGACTTATTGTACCCCAAGAAGATATGCCATTCACGGAGGATGGTATTGTCCCTGACTTGATTATCAATCCACATGCCATCCCCTCCCGTATGACGCTTGGACAAGTAATAGAATCCATCGCCGGAAAGACCGGTGCAATGCAAGGACAGCGTAAAGATGGTACGGCGTTCTCTACAAATATAGGTCAGCTTTACCAAGAGTTGGAAGATCTCGGGTATAAATATACGGGTCGGGAAGGTATGTATAACGGCTGTACGGGCGAAAAATTCCAAGCCGACATCTTCATTGGTGTCGTCTATTACCAAAAACTTCACCACATGGTCGCTGATAAAATCCATGCTAGGGCACGAGGTCCTGTACAGATCTTAACCCGCCAACCGACAGAAGGGCGCGCCCGTGAGGGCGGCCTACGATTTGGAGAGATGGAACGTGACTGCCTTGTTGGACATGGGGCGGCACTTCTCTTGAAAGAACGCTTGCTAGAAGAATCGGATAAAACTAGTATTCTCGTATGCAGTAATTGTGGCTTACTAGCAGTCTATGATCGGAACCGCGATCGTTATTATTGCCCTATCTGCGGCGATAAAGCATCTATTTCCAAATTGACCGTTTCTTATGCCTTCAAACTCTTGATTCAAGAGTTAATTTCGCTATTGGTAGTACCCCGCCTGAAATTGAAAGAAATTGCCTAACTTGGTTTCTTCTTCTGCTCTTTTCGGTCATTTTTTTCTTCCCTCTTTTATATCTAAAAATATTCTTTATAAAGAAGCTATACCTTAATTCCTTGTTTTAAACACATGAAAGACAAAAATCAACCCAAAATATATCCAATTTTTTTAACCAGATCGCGCCGAGCTTCTCTTTTTTCCTCATCTTCGATAGAATTCACGGATTGCCCATCAACCACCCCTAGCACTGCACGCCCTAAAGAAGTTTCAGCGATAATAACTTCTAAAGGATTGGCTGAGGCGACATAGATATTACAGACCCCAGGTACATTACGAATGGTGGGTAGAACATTGATAGGGTAGGCATCTCGCATCATTATGACGAAAACATGGCTTGCCCCGATGACTAACGCATTTTTCGCAGTCAAATCACCCAAGCGTTCGTCATTATCTGTGAATCGAACGAGTCTCGGGTCTGCTTCGTTCATTGCCACAGCACACTTAATTCCCGGGACAGTGGTAAGCAACTCCCGAAAGATATTGTCCGTGGTATAAATTGAGAAATTGCCTTGACCAATAATCACCTGATCTTCTTTCTCTTTCTGAATTTTTACAACTTTTAATTGCACAACCATAATCAAATTCCTTCTTTATCATTTTAAAGAGATTGTTGCGGTTCCAACAATAGAATTAGAGATTCTATAAATCTCAAATTCGGCTTGCTCATCCTCCGATAGCTTTTCAAGTTTCACTTTAATAATATCTCCTTCTACACACCAGCCCTGTGTAAATGCCTCCCAGAAGGTAAGCGTTTTTGGAATGATTTCTATTGCATCAGTATTCAAATTAACTTCTCTTTTCGGAATTTCTACGATTTTTCCTTCACTTATAATGGTTTCCAAATCCAATTTTAACGTTATATTCGATAGTACTTCTTTGAATTCTTCGATATCAATAGTTTGATCCATTGCTTGCGCAGTTCCTTTACATAATAAACTCCAAGCCTCTTGTGTTAGTTCCAATTCTATAAGTTTCTGCCCCTTTTCCTGATATTTCTTGAGCACTTTGCCCTTGCTATAGACTATATCCCCTGGACGGACCATTGCACGGAACTGCACGTTGATCCGTTTCAGATGTCCTTGTGCTTGAAACCAAGTCGTGAGGGTTTTAATCAGCCATGCCATTGAGAACAACCCATGCTGGATCACTCCACCTAATCCTGCTGCCATCGCCACACTATAAGTTGTATGGATCGGATTCCGATCACCCGAAGTTTCCGAATATCGCTGAATTGCCTGCCGATCTACGGGACCATCCATGCCTTCTATGATATCCCCCATGGCTATCTCTTCAAATTTATTCGATATCATTCCTAACCTCATTCAAAGAATTTTTATTGAGTAGGAGCTAAAGTCTTTAATTGATTAAAAATTATCGTTTTTCGAAGAAAATTAGAGGAAAATTTGCTGTTTTAAAAAAATAACAGGAATCGATTAAAAACTATCGTTTTTCAAAAAAACTAATGAAAATTGGTGATATAAAATGGATAGAGATTTTTCATATCTGATAGGCATGGAAATGAAAGGCACAACTTTTAAAGTGAAGAAGAAAGACCTAACTGCATTTGCAAAATCAATAGGTGTAACTCAGGAACAGTATATAGGCGATGATCCAATAGCCCATCCTTCATTCGCGAATGCATATGTCTTTCCTGCACTCTGGAAAATAACCGACGCCAAAGATCCTGATGGGGCGCCTGTAATCAAAAACCCATTGAAAATCTTGCACGGTGGGCAAGCCTACCGATTTCCTAAAGACGCCCCGCCAATTAAGGATGAAGACAAAATCAAAACTGTGCCAAAAATAAAAAATATTGAAGTTAAAGCCAATGGTATGCTTGTTATCGATATAGAGGCTGAATCAACTATCGAAAAGAGCAGTGACGAATCGAAAATTGGTAAAAAAGTATGTGAATCGGAAATCGGGGTCGTAGTAATGCCAGGAGGTTTTTAAATGGTAGTAAAATGGGACGATTTGAATGAAGGCGATATAGGACCGCAAATGGACCACGGACCTTTGTATGAAGCAGAATTTAAGGTATATGCTGATGCGGGTGGAGATTCCAATCCTATCCACCAAGATATAATCGCCGCCATTAAAGCGGGGAATGCGGGAATCATTGCCCATGGGCTTTACTCGCATGGAATGCTCGGCAAAATGTTAGTAGACTGGGTTGGTGCTGAGAACGTCCGCGCTTATGGAGGTCGAATGACAGGTCTAACACGCCCTGGGGATATAATTCACCTTCAGGGCATCATTGTGAAGAAATACGAAGAGGATGGCGAAAAACTGGCGGATTTAGAGATCAAATCGACGACGAAAACCTATTACCTTCGTGGGGAAGGATCTGCTGACCCAAGTATGAGCGATGAGGAACTCCTAGGGAACTTAGCCCAAGGGAGAATAACAGTCAATATCGACTGGGATCTAGCCGGAGAAAAGAAGTTTGAATTGGCATTTGAAGCGCCCAACGTAGAAATTAATCAAAAACGGATTGTGGGCGATAAAGCACTAATTCGGAATTGGATCAGGGCTGAAAAAGATGTCATCAAAGCTGAATTACTCTCAAAACGGAAGGAAAATACCTTCTGGTTCGGCATTATTGTATTAAGAGATGCGATCGTTGGAACAGCAACCGTTGCAATTCCTGAATAAAATAATTTTTTTTTTCCCTTTTTTCGTAATATTTGAGTATTTTTTTATTGAAAATTGTGTCTAATTCTTTCATTGTCAATAGAATTTTTCAAAAATATAATAAAATCTTAATAATTAGTCTTTTTATCGAAAATCCCAAGACCTCAAAACTAAATTATTTGCAAAAGGAGTTGTTGTTTATAGAAGGATATTAAGAGCCTATCTATCGATTAAACGAAGGTGGGGTAAAAATATGACAAAAATCCTTTCTCAAACTGATTTGATTGCCATGTTAGAAGGCATTGTGGGAAAGACTGCGGTGAATGATTCAGAGCAGGCGCGTTGGACATATGCATTGAGCGAAGCATGGTCTACGGTGAGCCCCGGTTTAACTGATGGGTTAATGCTGGAATTTGGACCGCCAGATGTGATTGTGAAACCAAAAACGACAGAGCAGGTGGTGGAAATTGTTAAAATGGCAAATGATTACAAAATCCCAATAATTCCTCGTGGGGGGGGACTGGCAACGCGTCGGGATCTGCAACACTTTCAAGTGGTGGTGTTTTACTAGATTTATTGGATATGAATCACTTCATTCGATATGATCCCGTTTCCCGGGCATGCCGCTTTCAAGCAGGTATTAATTGGGGAAAGCTATGTGTTGAATTGAAAAAATTAGGACTAACTCCGGGGTTTATGGGACCTCACGGGATTTATGGGGCAGCGGTGGGTGGGGGGATTTCCCTCGATTCAACGGGTATCCAAGGGACCAAGTATGGACAGGAAAATGAGAACGTTCAGAATTTGCAAGTAGTGCTCCCGACCGGCGATGTGATTGAAACAGGGTCTCTCGCCAATACCTATACTGATTGGTACTTCCGATATTGCAATGGTCCTGATTTGGCAGGCCTTTTCATGGGAGCCTGCGGCGCTTTTGGTATTATCACCGAAGCGACCCTGCGGACTTATTTACTCCCCGATTACCATTCGGATTTTCTCTATCTTTTTCCCACTGAAATGGACCAGTGTAAAGCTTTAATGGAGATGGATTCCTACGAATTGCTCTCGGACTATATGGGGTTGGCTCAAGGATTCCAATATGCAATTATAGAAAATTTCTTCAAACTGAAATCGGGCACCACGCAAAAAGGACCTGCATTCGTCCATGCCTCAGCGTACGATGAAGTCATTCTTGAACGGAAAACCGCTATGCTCGATCAAATTGCGAATAAATACGATGCCCTGAAATTCCCAGGAGATCCTACGGCATTGGGAATTGGAGCCCATGATACCAACGAGATGTTAGGCGGCGGAATCTGCAAATGGCTGGGGGGAATGTTGCATAAAACCTGCTCTATTCTTCCATTGCTGAAATGTCCTGAATTCAATGAATGGCATTATCGGTTCTTTAAGAATCCAAGAGTGGAAGAACTCTTATCAACTACTGGATTGGGGAACAAATGTTGGAGCATTCAATATCCAGGAGGGGCAAAGCATGGCTTCGTATTGCACATGTCCATGTTTAATATGGATGCGACCACACGAGATATGAGAACCACCGCATATAAGCTCTGGCATCAAATCCTAAAACAGAAAATAGAAATGGGGACTTGTCCCTATTGGGTTGGAAAAGACGCTTTTATGCCGCATCTAATTGAAAAATTCACACCTGAATACCTGAATTTTCTCAAATCCCTCAAAAAAACGCTTGACCCAAACAACATTATGAATCCCGGAGCTTTAGGTATTGGTTTAGAATAATAGCAGAATTTGGAGGAAAAATCTATGGGAATCATGAAATTAGAAGATTTTCGGAAAGAAGTATGGTTTTGCGGTGGCTGTAGCATGTGTCGGGAGACAATAAGTAAGGGAATTGCAGATAAACATTCATGGTTGGGAGTTTGTCCTGTATATGATATCTTACGTTTTGACCATTATACCAGCCGAGGACGGAATTCGATTGCAAAATATATTTTGGATGAAGTTTTAGAGTATAATGCCGGGTTAGCAGAGGATGTGGTGTTCAGGTGCTTAGGCTGCAAAGCCTGTGAAGAGATTTGTACTCCGACACTAGTCCCTGGGTTGAAACCGCTTGAAAATATGCGAATTATTAGAGCTATGAGGGAGGATTGCTGGAATTTGGGGTTTGCACCTCCGAAAATTCAGGAAACATGTGCAAAAATTATGGATCCAGCTATCCGGAACCCGTTTGGATTAGAGAAAGCGTTGCGGGTGGATTGGGCGGAGAAATTGAATCTATCTAGAGAGGCGGAAACGCTTTATTTTGCGGGTTGTGCGGCCTCTTATCAAAATCCGAATACACCGGAGGCAGTCATTAAAATCCTCCGAGAAGCGGGACAGGATGTTGCCTATCTTGGCACGGAAGAATTATGTTGCGGACATCAACTCTTTTGGTCAGGGGATATTGAAGATGCGCACAACAACGCCCAAGAGCTTGTCAATCGAATTCATGAAACAGGAGCTCAACAGGTAATATGTTCCTGTGCGGGATGTTTTAATACTTTCAAGAATGATTATAAGGAATTGGGAGTAAAAACATCCTTCAAGATAGAGCACATTGCGAAAATTCTTCTACCTTTATTGAATCAACTGGAATTAAAAAATAAGGTTCAACCGCAGGTAACCTATCATGATCCGTGTCATTTAGGACGGCATACCAATGAGTATAAAAACCCTCGAAAAATTATTACCAATATAGGGGCAGAATTGGTTGAGTGCGATCGAAATGGTAAAGAAGCTTGGTGTTGTGGGGCTGGCTCTGGGGGGATTTGCCTTATTAATTATCCTGATTTAAATAAAGAAATTCGTACTCGGAGAATTAAGGAAGCTCAAGCCACTGGTGCAAAGACATTAGTTACCGCTTGTCCGATGTGTTTGAAAAATTTACGCGATGCCGCCCAAGAAAATAACGTAAATATGGATTTTTACGACCTACCAAACCTTGTTGCAGAGGCGCTTGGGCTGAAATCGGAGATCTATGATTCTTGGAAAGGATGATCCGCCTCATTTTTTTCTTCAGGATGTGAATAATATAATTCTTTTTTTCCATTTCTTATGAGAAAAGTAGGTGCCTTTGCTGCAAAAATAATAAGAATACCCGCAAAAAGGCTATTTAAAATGAGAGAGACGGGCTCTTTCATTGCAAAATCGCTAAAACTGATTGAGATATACATAATTATATAAGCGATTAATGCGATCTGCCCGAATTTTATATCCGACCTCTGGAAAGATGCCTGTTTCCAAAATTGGATGAATAGTAATCCAAAAATTCCACAAATAATCATTCCAATCCATGTAGTTAAACTCAAGAGATAAGGCAAAACTGCAAGAGAGGACCAGATACCTGAGATACTGAAGATGAGGAGGGATTGGAAAAGCAGGACAATTCCAGATATACCTAAGACCCAACAATAGAATATTATGAACTGAATAAGAGCTTTTCGTATATTTTTATTGAAGATGACACGGATTGCAATGAAAATCCCAAAGCATTGAAGGATCATATTAGATACACTCAGAACGGTCCAGCTACTTAAGTAAATTCCTAATAAATTTTCGGGGATAACTTGCATCCAGAGCGATGAAGTACCAATAAGGGCAGAAAATAAAGTACTGAAGATAAAGAAATTGGATGGATTCAATAAATTGAAGAGAAGCAGAAGCGCTCCTCCAAACACTAGAAGAAAGCGTTTAAGTTTCTTATAATAAATAAGACAAAAGCCGAATAAAATTAAGAGAGCTCCGAATAGCATGTTCAGGATATCAAAAATATCAAGGAATTGGAATTCTGCCCAATGAATTTCAGAATACATGATATAAATATTATAGATAGGACGATAGAAATTTAGGAGAAAATTAATTCCATAAATGATAATCAAGACAATGTAATAGATTATCGGAGAGGCTCTAGATAATCCAAAGGAAGTTGGGGATGAAATTAGAGTCACCGCTAATTGAAGGCTGTTACGCCCGAGAATGACGCAACTTTTCCTTTGTAATTTGGTTGGCGAGATTGAACTGAATCATATCTAATTGAGATAATGTATCACTTTCCATAATTAGGACATTATCAGTGAGTTCCTTAATCATTGAGGGGAAATCAACGTTTCTTTCAATGCGGGGCGTGAAATCCTCCAATTTCTCCGTCAATTTATTGTAAGTGCCTTCAATGAGTTGCTTATACTTTTGATATTGAGTCTTAAGTATCTCATCTGCAACGTCAAATTTTTGAGCTACAATTAAATCCGAGATTTCCTTGAAGAGTGAATCAATATTTTCAGCGATACTTTTTAAATCTTCTATTATTTGCGCAGTAAATTTTTCAAAATATTTTTTGGCTCGCTTGGGATCTATTGGCCTTAATCTTTGGACCTTAATAACTTTTGCTTCTTTTTCCTCCATCTCCGGATGTTCTCCCTGTAGAATTATTGAGCGGAAGATATTCGCCACGAGGCGAAGGTTGTTTTTCGCCTTGATACCGTATCGTTTATCATCTTGAAATAAGGTTGTTCCACCAATGCAAATAATTCGCCCATCTTTTGAAGCGGCTATTATGGGCGCAAAGGGGGGTTCTGCGTCTTTATCGGAGGTTGCTAGGACTTTAATCTCAGGATTTTTAATTTTAATGGAGGTTCCTGAATATAATAATTCTTTTACCTCCTGAGTTATGGGATCTTTTGCAAAATTTTTGATAATTGGGAAATATATCGCTCCATCGAGATTATGCGCTTTGTCCTGGATTATTTGATGTTCAAATTGCATTCCAAAACTTTTTATTATTTCATTAGGGGTAAAATCCGCGGGAATAGATAATGGACAAACAATAACTAAAAATTTTCCTATAGATACAAAGTAGTTAATACTCTTTATTTCGATATCTGAAAATTGGATTGTTGGGGCACCCAATAAGAGTACATCTTCCCCTACTATTTTATCAATAGTGATTGGCCCCGAAATTAATCGAAAGGGAGATATTTTTAATTTTTCTAAAACGAAAGAAAGTCCTCGGCAGTTAGAAAAGGAGAAAACTTCGCCATGGCTTTCATCGAAGAGTACTCGTAAGCTCATAGCAATCCCAAATCAGATTATGGATTTACTTGCTCTTTTTTCAAGGAATTAATTAAGTTATTACGGATCATATCCAATTTTGCCCGAACTTCTCCTTCTGTTTCATACCATCGGTTAAAGTGTTCCTGGATTGCCTGTTTAAATGCTGGAAATCTTGCATTATATTCGTCAAAAAAATTACCGATTTCGCGCGCCGCAGAATCAATGGTTTGTAATATTTGATTATAATTTGTGGAAATACAATTATCAGCTTGATTATAGTCTTGATTTTTAATTAATGCAGAACATTCCGCCCAGAATTTGTCAATTTGATCGGACAATTTGTTCATTTTTTGAATATTTCCGGATATTAATTTGAAGAATTGTTTTTTTGCGTTATTGAAATTTAAAGATTCTGGTTTTGCGAGGATTTTCTGTTTTACTTCTGATCCTTTTATTTTTCCAATCCTCGATTTGATATAGTCAAATAAATTATAGATGAAGCGAAAATTATCTAATGCCTTAATCCCGTACATGGGATCGTCCGTAAAAAAAGAATAGCCTCCTATGCCAAATACCAATCGATTTTCAGAAACGACCATAATTGGAGAATTTCTAGGAATGGCATCCGAATCGGTAGAAAGAATTGGGATGGTAGATGGATCTAGAATTGAAATTGAGCAACCGGAATATAATAGCCTTTTAACTTGTTTAAAAAAGAGGTTTTTCTTAAAATTTTGAATAATAGGGATTCTTGAGAAATTAAAATAGTGTTTTTCATCTTCTATATAGTCAGGATTGAATTCGAATTCGAATCTGCGTGCGATTTCACTCATATTCGTATTATTAGCATAATCGCCGCCACTTCCACTAATTAAGATCAAAAATTTTCCGTGATCTACAAATTGTTTGATGGCATTTATTTCTTCCTCTTGAAGGATGGTGGATGGGCAGCCCAGAAAAAGGATATGATCATCTTTTATTTTCTCGAAATTAATTGGGATATCTATTAATGGGAATATAATAAATTCCATTTCATTGAGAAATGCCTGAAATATTGTCGTATTTGTAGCTGTCAAAAATTCATTATGGCTCTGGTCAATAATAATTCGTAAGGACATGTAAGATACCCAAGAAGAAACTCATTATCAAACTTCATTATCAATGATAATGACCATTATTTTTTGGGTATTAAAAGATGTTGAGAATTATTATAACTGGGAAATGTTTGATGATCTTCGCTTTTTCTATAAAGAACCGCAGGTCTTTTAGTAGAATTTTTTTTAAATAATCATTCAATTTCTACGCCACTATCATCTTCAAAGAAATCTTCAAAGGCTTCTCTATCTTCATCAGTAACCCGTTTAGTTTTCTTAAGTGGCTCTTTATACACATTAATTTTTTCCCGATTTACATGATTTAAATCAGATTCTATCACATAATCAACTTCTTCGGGGGTGTCTGGTGTAACAGTATTCCCACATTTTCTACAAATTAAGAGTACCTGATCGCTCTTTTTCTCCACCTTTGGAACTAATAAAGCACCACATTCTTCACAAAACTTCAAAAGGCTCAACTCTTCAACTTTTCAGCTACACCTTTTAATTGACAAATTTTTTTTTAAACTTCATCTTCCGAATTAATTTTTTTTTAAGACCATCTCTTTTAAACTTTGCCTCTAAAAAACTTCATTTAAGTAAGGGTTTCTTGAAGAAAATTAAACTTCCATTCCAAAAATAGAATTAGTTTTAGAAAATTAAAATAGAAAAAAATTATTTAATAGAAAGATCTTTCTGAAAAAATTTTTCATAATAAAAGTTAGAGAGAACTGCGGCTGGATTATGGGCTAGACGCCGATCTTTGACTATTAAAACGGTCACCGGTGCCTTTGAATATTTAATAAATAATGAATCATGTCCAACGCATAATCCGACAATAATATTCAGGTCGGTTTTAATTTCATTAAGCAAGAGCGCTTGGGCAATGGGATTGCAGGATACAAATCCGATAGGATATCCAGTTTTGGAAAACATTTGGTATACCTGTGGTATATCACCAATTTCAGTCTTAGTGAAGCCTCCTGTTTTGCAAAGGATTGAATTTACTGTAAATCCATATTTTTCCAATATCGCTTGAATTTTTTTCGCTTCTTCTAATAATCCAATGCAAAAAGCTAATCCCAAATTCTTATAATTCATAAATTTTGCAAATTCAATCGTATCTTTCAATCGTGGCCATTCAATATATCCAAGGGCTTCCACCAGACCCGCATTTCGTGCAATCATCTTATTTTCAGGTTCTTGGTATTTTAGTTTTGCTATTTCATAAATACTTGGGCTTATTATAATGGGACAATTCTCAGGCTTTTTTTTCCCTGCACTTAAACATACCAATCTATGACAATTTGCACAATTCACTCCAATTTTTGACATTTTGTCCACTTTTATGTAGTTTTATCTGATTTTTTTCTGATAATGATACTACATTTGAACAGATAAGTTTTAATTTTTAAAGCTCTTGTAAATTTCTGAAAAGAAATTAAAAACCAGAATTAAGGATTATATCATGGTAGATCTTCCAACTGCTGAGGATATTAGGCGAATTCGTAAGAGTTCTGGGCTTACTCAACAGGATGTTGCTGAAAAAGCGGCAGTTAGCCAATCTTTGATTGCTCGTATAGAGGCAGGCACCGTTGATCCCCGTCTTAGTACCATTCGCAAAATATTAAAAGTTATTAATGAATTTCGGCAACAAGAAATTAATGCAATCGATATTGCAGTTTCCTCAGTGATTACAATTCAAGAAACAACAACGGTCGGTGAAGCTTCTGAAATCTTATTTAACAAGGGATTCAGTCAATTACCTATTTGCGATGCTTCCAATAAAATCATTGGCGCCATTAAAGAATCAACTATCACGAAAAATTTAATCGAAAAAGGAACTGCTATCCTCTCGCAACCCGTTAGACAAATTTTAAATGCAGAAGATGCATTACCCATATTACCAATTTCAGCTTCCTTAAAGTCTGTAGAAGACCTTCTCATTCATCATGAGCACTCTGCGGTGCTTCTTATAGATGAAGGAAATATCGCCGGCATTATCACCAAAGCTGATGTAATAAAAACCTACTTAAAGTGATCAATAATGGATGAAACTCCTTCGAATGTTAATTATAAACCTGAACCGCAGTATCTCCTGCAACATGAATTCAGTGTTATCGCTTTTTTAGACTATCTCACAGCACGCCCGTTCGATTTACTCTATCAGGAAAAAATTATCTACCAATATCAGAATAAAATTCTCGGCGAATTGGTGTCCGTTCGAACTGAAATCCGAGATAATTGGATTGATAATAAGGTAGAAAACAGCATTACCAAGATGATTGCCCAAGCTGAGCAAATTGCACGAGATAATGGATTCAATCAATCAATTCGTCGCCAGAGTTTAAAATATTTAATTCCATTTATGGTTGGATTTTTTGTCTTAACTTTTATACTGATTTATTTTATCGGAAATCTGATTCCTCCAGATTTGTTTTGGCTCATTTATGTTATCTATGCCGCCCTATTGTTTGTCATTTGTCTTGTGCCTCGTTATATCAATCAACATCTTCTTATACGGTGGGCGAATTTTTCCACGGAAAAAGGCCCCCTCTTGCGCAAAGATGCCACTGAACCTATTGAAAATCTCCAAAAATTTGTACAATTCCTGATCAATGATATCCGTAAAATCTGTGCTATAAATAATTTGGATCTCGCTAATTATCGCCTTATGCTCTTCAATAATAATTATGACAACGTAAAACTTGTGCAGGAGCAAACCCGAAAGGGTGTAAATTTCTATATAATGGAACTTAAGCCGCTTGATCTTGAGGCAGAGACCAAATTGGCTGCCCCCGATTCCGAACAATCATTCGACGAAGATTTTGAAGCCCTTGAACCATAAAACCTATATGTACTTTTTATGATTGTGAGTTGATTAGTATGCCCGAAGGAAAAGGAAAAGAAATCTCCGTTTCATATGTTATCGACGCCGACCATCTAACATGGATGGAAGACCGACTTGTTGATGAGCTGAACACTTTTATAACCACCCATCTCCCTGCTGGCGCCGTTGTTGATCGGTCTGGTAAAAATATCCTTATTGGATTCACCGCAAGCGAGCTCAACAAACGCCAAGTTAAAACTTATTTAAAAAAATTCATTCATAAATTTGAATTAGAGGAGAAATTTCATATTATTGCTATCACCGGTGACGAGTTCAAGATTCAGAAGCGCAAAGGGATCAATCTTCGGGAACTCTAGATTTTGTCAATTAGAATACCTTATAAATAATAGTTTTAAGGTAGAGAATTGGGTATGGCGACTCGGAGGCGGCTACGGAAAGAAGATCAAGAAGAAATTCAGCATCGCAAAAAAGAACTGCGGAAATCTTATGAAAAATCCAATTCAGGCAAAAAAAAGGGTAGTGCAAAACGTCTCTCAGATACTCAGAAATATTTAATCGTTGGTTCTGTTGCTGTAATAATTATTATCATTGTTGCTGTCCAATTCTTAACCCCTCCCACCCCAACCTGTTATTACACTGAAGGCGATTTTGTATATGCTTCCCTTGACCAAGACTCGCAAACGATCTCATTCAATCACATTGTGGCATTCTATCTTGTTCGTCCGGCTTATACCACGATAAATTGCGATATTACTGATTTTTTTAATTCTACTTATCAACTTACCAAACCTGCTCAGCCAACCTCAGATTCAGATGCAGGAAGCATTACTTACCATTTAACTGAAGTGAAATTACCTCTTATTTGGTCAAGTGCTATGAAAAATGGAGTACCTCTCCAAATGTCCTCTTGGATTAATGAGGTCCACATGACTCTTACCCCTTCCTCTATTCCTAAAACGGGTGAGACAAAAAATGTCAATTTCCTGCTTGCTATCACGACCCAGGTACCCGTAGATCGCTATAACCTCACCCTTAAATTCAATAAAAATATCCCATCTACCACTTTAAAATTCATCAACATCAAGAATGGCATTTCCTTTTTTCCCATAAATGGCACCATTTTCACACAGGGATTAAACCTCACTGCCAAATCCACCATCCTTCTCAATTTCAATCTTTCAGTTTCTACTACTCAATCTTTATCGGAACTTAATCTCCTTGAAACCGGAGTTCTTAATCTTTTTAAGCAAGATCAACTCCTTCAATCGTATGCTGGCGCCTCCGCTTTCAAGGAATCTGAAATCAACTTCAAAGGATTTGGCTTGGGGCAAGAACCAAATCTCCAAAAGTCTAAATTCACCAATATCGTAGTAAACATTCCCTACTACAATATCACTTTAACATAAATTAAATACGAAAGAATATTTCCTTAAAAAAGAAAGGTGCCCTTTTTTATATAATATAAATTTTATTATTTAAAAATTTCAATCATTTATGAATTTTCAAGGACCAAACCCCATGCCTTATAAATGGTGGAATCGAACCCCCATTACCATCGAAGAGATCCAATGCAAAAGTCTTTTACATCCCTTCACCGCTCACCATTCAGAATGTCCTAATCGGCTAGTCCTGAATCCCTATACAGGCTGTCAGCATCGTTGCATTTATTGTTACGGGACCTATTTCTTTTTCCCAAATTTCTTTAATACTATTCAGGTCAAAATAAATGCGCCTATTATTCTTGAGAAAGAGATTCAAAAATATAAGAAAACACACGAATTTTTTCCTGCTATTTATATCTCTCCTGCCACCGATGCCTACCAGCCTCTCGAGCGGCGTTACCATATAACTCGCCAATGCACTGAAATCCTCCAAATGCATCAGATCCCCTACTATATTGTTTCTAAATCCGATGGAATGTTGCAAGACCTCGAGCTTCATGCGCAATATTCCGACCATTGTATGGGAATTTGGACCATTTGTTCACTCGATGAAGCACGACGACAAACCTTTGAGCCCTTTTCAGCGACTATCAAAAGGCGACTCAATGCGCTCGAACGATTTTCTACTGCAGGGATTGCTATCGCTTTTCGTATCGATCCTATCCTCCCATTCATTGATGATTCACCTGATCAACTTGAGAGCCTAATCGCAACATGCGCAAGCTTGGGTGTTTCTCATCTCACCACTTCCATTTTAAAACTCCGCCCAGAAATTTGGTATCGCCTTCAGAAATTTTTC